>Ga0102924_1004187_pt1 | contig 14728 bp, 13 predicted proteins | sample PaiPotPPM11metaG_FD_80116 | JGI IMG/M metagenome (GOLD analysis project Ga0102924, IMG submission 80116) | Iron sulfur acid spring bacterial and archeal communities from Banff, Canada, to study Microbial Dark Matter (Phase II) - Paint Pots PPM... ... | reverse complement strand
GTTCGCATATTTCCGCGCATGTTTCGCGCGGCGCTTCATCGTTTCATGCGGCGGCGCATGGTCGGGCGGCGCACACCGGGGCTCTTAGCCACGCGACGCCGGGTAGCGTTCATTCGTTCGCCAGGACCGGCGCGCATCCGTTTGCCGCAACGGGGCGTTTCGCTCATGCCGGTCTTGCCGCCAATCCGAGAGCGTTCGCGGCTCGCCGCAGTTTCGCAGCAAGCGGGGCGTTTCATCCGTTCTGGCACGCTGGCTGGCACCCCGGCTGGCACCCGTTCCATCACGTTGGCTGGCTCGGACCGCTGTTCTGGCCCTATGCCTACGGTGATGTCTTCTATTACGCGCTGTGGCCCTACGATTACGGCTACTACGATCCGTTCTGGGTTTACGGCTACGGCGACATCTATGAAGGGATTTTCTCGCCCTACGTCTACGACGAATACGTGCAGGGACCGGGCGCGCCGCAACGCATGACGGCGCTCACCCAAAGCATGGCGCAGAGCTGTGACGATGAGGCGGCCGAGGTTACCGGGTGGCCGATCGATCAAATCCAGGCTGCGGTGCAGCCCAACGCAGACCAAAGCGCCCTGCTCGACGATCTCGGCAACGCCGTCGTCAAGGCAAGCGCCGTGATCAAATCGCACTGTCCGACCACGGTGTCGTTCACTCCGACCGGCCGTCTGGACGATATGCAGCAGCGTCTGCAAGGCATGGTTCAGGCTGTCGGCTTTGTGAGCCCGCCGCTGATCAAGTTCTATGACTCGCTCAGCGACGAGCAGAAGGCGCGGTTCAACGATATCGGCGCCAACGCGCCGGGGAGCAAACCGCAGGCGGCAAACGGGCCGACGTCCGACACGCCAAATCCGCGAGCGCAATGCGGTGCGTCGGTTATGGCCTGGCCGACCGACCAGATCGATCGGGTTGTCCAGCCGAACGACGCACAGCGAGCAAAGCTACAAGCTCTGCAATCGGCGGCGGCAAGTGCCGCGGACACGATCAAGGCGGCATGTCCGGGTGAAATGGCGTCGACGCCGCCGGCCCGGCTCGCAGCCGCCGGCAAGCACCTGCAAGCCATGCTGCAAGCCGTCGAGACCGTACGCCCGCCGCTTCACGACTTCTACGACTCGCTGAGCGACAGTCAGAAAGCGCGCTTCAACACCATGGGCAAGCAACTGTTCGCGCAGAACCAGGAATAATAGGCTGTCGGTTAGCCGCGAAGCGGCGTAACCCGCCGTCTGACGATTGGTAGGTTACGCGCCTCCGGCGCTAACCCACCCTACATTTCTACACTTCAGTGAAACAGCTTGGGAAATTTCGCCCGCAGCTTGGCGCGCAAATTGGCGCTGACGTCGACGACCGGCGGAAACGTGCCCTTGAGCTTCATGTCGTAGGGAATGCAGGCGTCGACCAGGATGCGATTGTTGAAGTTGCCGGGCAGATAAAGCGGATCGCGCTTCGAGGCCCAGGCTTTCTGCACCAGGTCGATATCGGCCTTCGGATCAAAACGCGTGCACATCGCCCACAGCACCTGGTCGAGATCGCCGGCATCGATGTCGTCATCGACCACGACCGTCCATTTGCCGGCATAAGCGCCACCCTGGCAGGCGCACGCCACGTGTAATGCCTGCCGCGCGTGTCCGGGATAGCGCTGGCGAAGCTGGATCGTGGTGAAGCGCGTCGCCGGTCCCGCTTCGTGGTTCCACACGCCGAGCACGTCGGGAATGCCGCAGGCGTCGAGCGCGCGCCAGATCTGCGCGGCACCGGCGATGCCTTTGAGCAGGCCGGTTTCGTCGACCGGCCTGTGCTGCGGCGCGCAGGTCAGGATCGGGTCGTTGCGATGCAGAACGGTTTTGACGTTGACGTAAGGCCGATCCTGCGTGTCATCGGAGTAGTAGCCCATCCACTCGCCGAACGGACCTTCCGGCCTGGTCTGCCCGGAAACGCTCTCGCCCTCGATGGCGATCTCGCAGTCGGCGGGGATCGGAAAGCCGGTGTAGGGCCCGCGCACCACATCGACCGGCTCGCCGCGCAAGCCGCCGGCGATGTCGAGTTCGCTGACCTCGGGCAGCGGGCTCGACGACAGCATGAACAGCAGCGGATCCTGCCCGCATAGGATCACGACCTTCATCGGCTCGCCGCGCGCAAAATATTTGTCGCGGTGGATGCGGCCGTGCTTGCCTTCGGTGATTTGGCAGCCGACCGTCTTGCCGTCGTAAACCTGACTGCGGTAGGCGCCGAGATTGAACCAACCGGCGTCGGGATCCTTGGTGATCACGCAGCAGGCGGTGCCGATGAAGCGCGCCTTATCCTGTTCGTGGTGGCGCGGCACCGGGAATTTCAGAACATCGACGGCGTCGCCTTCGATGACGTTCTCGAAGATCGGACCGTCATTGACGAAGCGCGGCGGCAGCGGCTTCAGATCCTGCATGCGCGCGTGATAGCGCTGCACGATATCGACCTTGCGCTCATACTGGAGGGGTAATCCGAGCGTGAGCGCGATGCGCTTGATGGAAGATAGCTGGCCATAGAGCGTGCGATAGCCTTTCGGATAACCGGGCACGTCGTCGAACAGGATCGCCGGCGCGTGGCCGCGGCTTTTTTCCGTCAGCATATGGGTGACGGCGCCCATCTCGACGTCCCAATGGGCGCCGGAGACGCGTTCGAGCTCGCCGAGCTTATCGACCACGTCCAGCCAGCCGCGCAATCCGCGGTAGCTCGGACGTTGTTCCGCCGCAGCGGCCGAGCTCGCCATATTTGTCTCCACGTCGCTCAAACGCAATGCAGGCGGTATGAATGGCGCCCCCGGACGTGTCAAGCTGACGCCGTCCGTTCCATCCGACCCCGGAGTTTGCCGTGACCCTGCCGCGCCCGAACTATAATCCGCCGTTCAATATCACCCGCGCCAGCCATGCCGTGCTCAACGTAAAAGACCTCGCCAAGAGCCGCGCGTTCTATGTCGATCTCATCGGCTTCATCGTCAGCGACGAGGACAAGGATACGATCCATCTGCGCGGCGTCGCCGAAGCGTGCCATCACAGTCTTGTTCTCAAGCGCGCCGGCACGGTGCAATGCGAGCGCGTCGGCATGCGCTGCTTCACCGAGGAGGATCTGGAAAAGGCGAAATTCCATTTCGAGAAGGCGGGCCTGCCGGCGCAATGGGTCGAGCGGCCCTATCAGGGCAAGACGCTGCACGTCAGCGATCCGGCCGGTGCGCCGCTCGAATTGTGCGCGACGATGACAACCAAGCCGCGGCTCGTCGTGAGCTTCGAGCATCACCGCGGCGCCGTGCCGCAGCGCATCGATCACTTTCAGTTACTGGTCCCGGACGTGCAGCGCCAGTTGGAATTCTACATGGCGATGGGCTTCCGCCTGTCGGAATACATCTCGCCGGACGGCAGCGACGAGCCGCTGTTCGTGTTCCTGCAACGCAAGGGCAATCCGCACGACATCGTGTTCGCGCCCGGCGCCGGGCCGCGGTTGCATCACGCCGCGTTCAGCATTCCGGAGTCTTATCTGTTCTTCTATGTCTGCGATCTCGCCTCCAATATGGGCTTTGCCGAAAACATCGAATTCGGTCCAGGCCGGCACGGGCCGGGCCACGCGCTGTTCGTCTATATGCGCGATCCCGACGGCCACCGCATCGAACTGTTCAACACGCATTATCAATGCATGGACATCGAGGATGAGCCGGTGCGCTGGGACGCGTCTTACGCCGGCAAGCGGCGCTGGCAGCTTCCGGCGCGGGCGCAATGGTTCAGCGAAGCGAGCCGCTTCGCCGGCGTCGAGCCGCGCGAGCCGGCGCAGAAGGGCAATCCGATGACGCTGGAGCGGTATGTCGCGGCGAAGTAGTCGCGGCTAAACCCTGCGATGCAGTCTGTGCTCGACCCATAACAGCAGCGCGTTCGCGATCGCCGCAAAGGCGAACAGGATGATTGCGACGGTGACCATGTCCTCGCTTTGCGCAAGCGACATGTCGCTCATAATCAGGGAACCGAGGCCCTGCTTCGACGCGAACATTTCGCCCAGCAACACGCCAAGCAGCGTCACGCTGAAGCCGATGCGCAAGCCGGTGAACACTTCCGGCAACGCGGCCGGCAGCAGCACGGTCGCGATTGTCTGCCACGGCGATAAGTGCAGCGTCCGCGCCGAGCGCAGATAGACCGGCGGGATGGCGCGGATCGCGCCTATGGTGAGTAGCGCGACCGGCAGAATGCCGTGCATGGCGCCGAACGCCACCTTGCCCGATAGGCCGAGGCCGAAGATGAGCAGCACCACCGGATAAAGCGTGATCTTCGGCAACGAATAGAGCGCGACCAGGATCGGCTCGCCGACCGCGCCGGAGAGCCGGTGTGCGCCCATCCAGACGCCGATGCCAAGCCCGATGGCGTAGGCGAGCAGCAGCGCAAAGCTCAACGCCAGCAGTGTCGCTGCGGCATTCGTGGCAAATCGCGCCGTCGGCACCATGTGCATGAGATAGGTCATCGTCGGCAGTGGCGCGGGCAACGCCGTCTCGCCTGCGATCTGGTGCAGGATCTGCCAGACCAGCAGCATGACAGCGACAATGACCAGCGTGTCGGTAATGCGGCGTGTCGCGCTCACGGCCGGCCTCCGGCGCGCCGCTCGGTCCAGCGCATGTCAAGCGTGTGCAGCAGGCCATTGACGATGGTGGCGATAATCAAAAGAAATAGGATCAGCGCGTACATGCGGCGATTGTTGAAGTCGGCATAGGCATCGGCGATGTCGCGCCCGAGCCCCGCGGGCGAGAGTATGAATTCTGCGGCGATGACGGCGATGAAGCCGTAGCTGACCGAGAGCTTTACGCCGGTGAAGAGATAGGGCGCGGCAGCGGGCAGTTGCAACGTCACAGCGGTGGTAACGGGACCTAAGCGATGCACGCGCGCGACTTTGGTCAGCACCCGCGGCACGCGATCCAGGCCGTTAAGCGTGGCGATGATCATGGCGACGACCGCGGTGGCGACGCCGATCAGCACGATCGGCATGGGCGAGAGGCCGAAAATAGCGATCAGCACCGGATAGAAGATGAAGATCGGCACCGCGTAATAGGTCGCAAACAGCGGATCGAGCGCCTCGCGCACGCGCGGCAAGGCATGAATCACGACGCCCAAAGCGAAGCCGAAAACGATCGATAGCGCGATTACAAGCAAGATGACGCCGAGCGTGCGCTCGATGTCGGCATTGATGGCGCCCGAAGCGAGCAGGCTGTAGAGCGCCGTTGCCATCTCCGACGGCGGAATGATCGTGCGATGGTTGATGAAGCCGAGCCGGCAGGCGAGTTCGAGCGCGCCGATCAGCGCCACAATGACTACGATGCGGATAAGACCAACTCGCGTCATTCCGCGGCCGCCGCAGCCATCGTCGCGTGCCCGAGCGCCTTCATGGATTCGCCGCGCAGCCGTTCCCACAGCCGTCCGGTGATCTCGCCGAACGCCGCATTGGCGACGATGCTGCTGTCGCGTTCGCGCGGCCATCCGGTCTCGATGACCTCGATGAAGCGACCCGGTCGCGCCGACATGGCGCCGACACGATCGGCCAGCATCGTGGCTTCGTCGAGCGCATGGGTGATGAGGAGAACCGTTGCGCCAGTGCTGCGCCACAGCCGCAAAACTTCGTCGCCCATCAGAAGCCGGGTCTGGGCGTCGAGCGCGCCGAACGGCTCGTCGAGCAGGATCAGCCGCGGTTGCAGCACCAGCGTACGCGCGATGCAGACGCGCTGGCGCATGCCACCGGACAATTGCGACGGGTAGGCGCGCGCGAAGTCCTTCAGTCCCATGAAGGCCAGCGCGTCCTCGACACGCCGACGCACCTCGGTCTCGGCAACGCCGCTGCGGCGAAGGCCGAACGCCGCATTGTCCCAAACCGTCAGCCAGGGAAAGCTCGCGTCTTCCTGAAAAACGACGCCGATGCCTTCGGCGACTTCGCCGCTGACCACGTTGCCTTCGAACGTCACCGTGCCCGCGGTCGGCTGCTGCAAGCCGGCGATCACTTCGAGAAACGTGGACTTGCCGCAGCCTGACGGCCCAACCACGGCAAAGAACTCGCCCTTGCGAAGCTCGAGATCAATCGGGCCGAGCGCGTGCACTGGCGGCTGATTGCCGGCACCCGGATAGATTCGCGTTACCGCGGCAAGTTGCGCGTGGATATCGCGCGGCACGGTAGCACCTTTTATTTCTGCAAGTCGCTCGGCAGGAAGGAAGCGTCTATGAACTTGTTCAGGTCGATGTCTTTGTCGAGAATGCCGACATATTTCATCGCGCGCACCGTCGTTTCAAGGAGCGGCATCTCGATCCTGCCTTCGCTGTAGAATTTCGCCTCGACAAGCTGCTGCATCATGGTATCGACGTCTTTCGGCGGCAGCGGCGCATAGATCGTTTCGAGAATCTTGCTCGCGTCGGCCGTATGCTCGTAGATGAACTTCACCGCTTCGCGCCGGCCGGCCAAAATCGCGCGCAATTTGTCGGGATGGTTCTTCATGAGGTCGCCGGTGGCGAAGCCGGCGGCGGGCGGCAACAGCGGCAGGTCCTTTGGGCCCATGATGACGCGATACTTGTTCTCGCCGCCGCGCATCATGAACAGAATTCCCGGGATGCTGGTGGCGTCGACGACGTTGTTTTCGAGCGCGGTCAGCGCGCCGGACAGGTTGCCGAGCGCGACGCGTTGAACGTCGTTCGGATTGAGGCCGACTTTTTCAGCCGCGATGACCGCCGTCATCTCGCCGAGCGATTTCGGATTGCTGATGCCGAATTTCCTGCCTTTGAGGTCCGCCATCGTCTTGATCGGCGAATTCGGCATCACGATGATCACGTTATCGGCGAGCGAGCGCGACCCGATTTCGACAAGTTTGATGTCCTGGCCTTGGCTGATGGCGGCAATCCCCGCCGCAGGCGAGGTCTCGCCGAAGCCAAGGTCGCTGGCGATCAGTGCGCGCACTGAGGTACCGCCGCCCTCGCCATTGATGACGCCGGTGATGTCGATGCCGGCTTTCTTGAAAAACCCCTTTTCGATCCCCACGCCATACGCCGCGCCGGACGGATCGGCCTTGTACTGGGTGACCAGGACGTCCTCCGCCATGGCCGGAACCGGCGCGGCAAAGCACACACCGAGCACAAGCACCAACGCTCTCGACTGCAACATACTGACCTCCCTCAAGCTATCCGAACCCGCCGGCATTGCTGCACTGGCGCGGCGGCCGGCGGGCATTATCGCTTGCCCGGAGGCGAATGGAAATGCGACCAGTTTTGCCCCATGCGCTCGACGATAGAATCATCGATTATGCTAGGGAACCGCCGTGACCACGGTTTGGGCCTTGCCGAGGGGTCGGTAGCCATGACGCTCATTACGGCGGCCGCTCCGCCTGTGGCCGCGGCAGGGACGGTCGATCCCATCTGGCTCGCGTCCTATCCGGCTGGCGTGCCGAAAACCATCGATCCGGATCGCTTTCCGTCGCTCCACGCCATGTTGCTCGAATCCTGCGATCGGCACGCCGGGCGTCCGGCCTTCGAATCTCTGAGCGCACGGATGTCTTATGCCGAGTGGGAGCGTCACAGCCGCGCGTTTGCGGCATTTCTCGTCGAAGCGGCAAACTGCCGCGCGGGTGATCGCGTGGCGATCATGCTGCCGAACATGCTGGCCTATCCGGTCGCGTTCCTCGGCGCGCTGCGCGCCGGGATGATCGCCGTCAACGTCAATCCGCTCTACACGCCGCGCGAGCTGAAGGAACAGCTGGTGGATTCCGGCGCCGATGTCATAGTCATCATGGAGAATTTCGCGCACAAGCTCGAGACAGTCATTGCCGAGACGAAAATCCGGCATGTCGTGGTGGCGCGGCTTGGCGATTTCGTGCCGACGCTCAAGCGCTGGGCGTTCAACTTCGCCAATTCCTACATCGAGCATGCCGTGCCAGCCTGGAGCTTCGACACCTTCACCATGCTGCAAGACGCCTGTAGCCGGGAGCCGGGCGGCCGCTACGTGGATGCGAAGCCGGCGGCGACGGCCGTGGCGCTGTTGCAATACACCGGAGGCACGACGGGCGTGCCGAAGGGCGCCATGCTCACGCACCGCAATCTGATCGCCAACACCTTGCAGTGCTTGGCGTGGACCGGAGTGTCGAGCGGGCACGAAAACGAGCGCGTGCTCACGCCATTGCCGCTCTATCACATCTTCTCGCTGACGGCGAACCTGCTGTCCTTTGCGATCGGCGGCGGCTTGAACGTGCTGGTAATCGATCCACGCAATCTCGACCGGCTCATTCGCACCATCGGCAGCGCGCATATAACGATGATGACGGGCGTCAATACGCTGTTCAATGCGCTGGTTCACAAATCCGAATTTGCCGCTTTGGATTTCAGCGCATTACGCGTCGCGATCGGCGGCGGTGCGGCCATCCAGAGCGAAGTGGCGCATCGCTGGCGCGGCATCACGGGCACTAATCTGATCGAAGGCTACGGCCTGACCGAAGCGTCGCCGGTCGTATGCATCAATCCAATGCTGAGCCCGAGGCTCGGCACTGTCGGCCTTCCGGTGCCCTCGACCGAGGTGACCATCCGCGACGACAACGGAGCGATCCTTGCTGCGGGCGGTCAAGGCGAAGTATGGGCGCGCGGTCCGCAGATCATGCAGGGCTATTGGGGGCGTCCCAACGAGACCAAGGCCGTTATCACCGCCGATGGCTGGCTGCGCACCGGCGATATCGGGGTGCTGGATCCGCAAGGCTACCTGAAACTGCTCGATCGCAGGAAGGACATGGTCATCGTTTCCGGCTTCAAAGTGTTCCCCAATGAAGTGGAAGACGTCGCCATGCAGCATCCGGACGTGCTCGAGGCGGCGGTGATCGGCGTGCCCGACGAGCGCACCGGCCAGGCGGTGAAACTGTTCGTCGTCAAGCGCGATCCGGCATTAACGGCGGCGGACTTGACCACATTTCTGCATGAGCGGCTGGTGAACTATAAGGTGCCGCACATCATCGAGTTTCGCGATGACTTGCCGAAGAGCAACATCGGAAAAATTCTGCGCAAGGAATTGCATTGAATTTCGCCCCCTCTCCCCAGCGGGGAGAGGGTCGCGCCGAAGGCGCGGGTGAGGGCCGTGGGACAACATGAGAAGTCCAAAGCAAAACGCACGTGGCCTTCGAGCGGTGCAGACAAACGCAGAAGCAATTCTTTGGCGTGCGTTGCGCGATCGCCGCCTCGCAGGCTGGAAATTCCGTCGCCAACGCCCGATTGATCGCTTTGTCGTTGATTTTGTCTCACTCAGTGCAAAGCTGATTGTCGAGATTGACGGTGCAACGCATTCAACGGCAATAGAATTGGCACGTGACGCTGAGAGGTCACGCATGCTCGAATCATTAGGTTTTCATATCGTCCGTGTGACCAATATTGACGTCTATAAAAATCTGGATGGGGTTCTCGAACTCATTGCCGGAACATTGAGCTGTTGCTAAAGGCGGCCCTCACCCGCGCGCTGCGCGCGCGCCCTCTCCCCGACGGGGAGAGGGCGAGCCTTCCTGCTCCCAAAGCGGCGTGCTAACCCTAAAGCCACAACCCGAAACGGGGGGACGCCGAGCCCATGGCCAAGCTGCAACTTTCGTTCGCGTGCGGCCTCTATGACCGGATGCAGCCGCTGTACACGGGCGAGGTCAAGCCCGACGGCATCGATCTGAATTTCATCGCCATCGATCAGCCGCGCCCGATTTTCGACCGCATGTCAGGCGGTGAGGAATTCGATGTTTCGGAATATTCGAGCTCGGAATTCACCCAGCGCTTCGCGCGCCACGAATGCCCGTTCGTCGCCATCCCGGTATTTCCCTCGATCGCATTTCGGCTCGGCTACATCGCCATCAACCGCAAGTCGGGCATCAAGACGCCCAAGGACCTCGAAGGCAAGCGCATCGGCGTGCCGCTCTATACGATGACGGCTGCGATCTTCATCAACGGCATGCTGCATCACGAATTCGGCGTGGATTTGTCGAAAATCCACTGGGTGCAGAGCGCCATGAATGCCGCCGGCTCTCACGGCAGCCCGACGGTGTTGCCGCTGCTCAAGAAAATCTCGATCGAGAACAACAAGACCAAAAAGACGCTCGGCCAATTGCTTGCGGACGGCGAGATCGACGCGACGCTCGGCACCAGTCTGCCGGAGGAAATCCGCAGCAATCCCGATATCGTGCGGCTGTTTCCGAACTACGTCGAGCTCGAGAAGGACCTCTACAAGCGCAAGAGTATCTACCCGATCATGCATCTCGTCGCGATCAAGAAGAGCGTCTATGAACGCTATCCGTTCGTCGCCACGAGCCTCTACGACGCTTTCGTGAAATCAAAGAAGATCGCGCTGGAGAAATTGTTCAACCTGCGCGCGGTGCGCTACATGACGCCGTTCCTGATGCGCGAGATCGACGACATCTGGGAAGTGTTCAATGGCGATCCATGGCCCTATGGCGTTGAACCGAACCGCCAGACCCTCGAAGCTCTGGTGCAATACCAGCAAACGCTCGGCTTGATCTCGGCGCCGGTCAAGGTCGATGATCTGTTCGTGCCGACCTACGGCTGATCTAACCGCCCAGCAACCGTTGTCACGCCTCTTAATCTGGAAGCAGCCCCATGAGCCAACTTGATGATCTCTTGCGCGACCTCGTCGTCGCCAATCGCATCCTGTCAAACGAAGATGTGGTCGATGCCTACGGCCACATCAGCGTGCGTCATCCCGACAATCCCAAGCGTTTCTTCATGTCGCGCTCGCTGGCGCCGGAATTTGTCGAGCGCCACGACCTGATCGAGTTCGATCAGGAGGGCGAACCGGTCAGCGACAAGCGCCAGCCCTATCTCGAACGCTTCATCCACGCGGCAATCTTCGAGGCGCGGCCCGATATCATGGCTGTGGTGCACGCGCACGCCGAGGACACACTGCCGTTCGGCATCGTCGCCAAGCCGCTCGAGCCGGTGATCCATTCCGGCAGCTTCATCGGCGGCAAGGTGCCGGTGTGGGATATCCGCAAGAAGTTCGGCGATACGGATCTGCTGGTGAGAAACATGGCGCAGGGCCGCGACCTCGCCAAATGCGTCGGCAAGGGCAACGTCGCGCTTATGCGTGGCCACGGCTTTGCCTCGGCGGCGCGCTCGATCATCGAGGTGGTGCGGCTTTCGGTCTATCTGCCGCGCAACGCGCGCGTGCAGATGAACGCGATGCGCATGGGCGGCAAGCCGAAGCCGCTGTCCAAGGGCGAGATTGCCGCGCGCGCCGCGGGTTACAAGCCGAATATGCCGGAAACCTGGCGCGCTTGGGAATATTGGGCGACCCGCGCCGGCTGCGGCGACCGGATCGGCAAGCCGCACGACCACGCGTACAAGGGGTGACGCTTACGCGTTCCTGAGGCTAGAATAGCCGTCGCGGAATATCCCGGCCGATCAAGCTTTGGCCGCCGAACTTCCAGAGTTAGAAGCACAACACGAGGAAACCAGCCATGACCATGCGTTATGTTGTTCTCTGTACCGGTGCCGTGCTTGCGGCCGTCGCCATGCAAGGCACTTCGGCTCACGCACTTACGATGGCGGAATGCAGCGCCAAATATAAAGCGGCCAAGGATGCCAACTCGCTCAACGGCATGAAGTGGCAAGACTTCCGCAAGGCGCAATGCGGCTCGGACGCGGCGGCTGCCCCGACCACGGCAGCTGCTCCGGCGGCGGCGCCAGCACCGGCTTCTGCGCCGGCACCGAAACCCGCTCCGGCGACCGCATCTGCGCCTGCTGCCGCGCCCAAGCCGGCGCCCGCGACGGCACCCGCCTCGACCGGCAATGCCGTTTACCCGCACATAGTTGACCCGAAATATTCGAAGGACTCCGCGGGCAAGGCCCGCATGGAAACCTGTCTCGATCAGTACAAAGCCAACAAGGCCAGCAACGGCAATGGCGGGATGAAGTGGATTCAGAAGGGCGGCGGCTATTACAGCGAATGCAACAAGCGGCTGAAGGGCGCCTGATAGTCCAACGCCAAGCCGGCGAATAAAAATCGGAGCGCGGGGTACCGCGCTCCGATTGCATTTTGGCCGAGGAGTTGCGGCTTAGTGCAGCACGAGTTCCGTCACCTTGCCGTGCTTGTCGCGGCCTTGCGCAAAATACTGGCCGATATTCCGCATCAGCGCGGAATCTGACACCGAATAAATCACCGCGTCGGTCTTGCCGGTATTGATGTGGCGCCGCCACAAAAAGTTTGGCACAACGAAGAGATCGTTGTGGCTCCATTCGAAGCGCTTGCCGCCGACCTCGGTCGCGCCGGTGCCTTCGATGCACACATAGTAGGTGCCGGCGGTCTCGCGCTTGAGCTCGGTTTCTTCGCCGGGACGCAGCAGCTGCGCAGAATAGTTCAGTGTTTTGAATACCGGCTCGCCAGTCACCGGGTTGACGAAGTCGACCTTGATGCCTTCGTGCGGGTCGCCCTTTTCCTTGCGCAGGCTGTTCAGCATTTCCATCACGTCGGCGCCGCGGAAGTGAAACAGCGGCGCCGGATCGTGGCCAACGCCGCGTTGGTGGCTGACGAAGGTAGGTTTGAGGCCGCCGTGGCCATACAGGCTGCGTGAATAGCCTTCGCTGACCGTGACAGACTGAACATTGGTGTTGCCCTGCGCGCCCGGCATGTTGTGATCGACCCAGGCGGCATCGAGGAATTCCATCAGCGGCCAGTCCAGCGTATCGATCCAGACGCACGGCTCGTCGGAATCGTTGCCGTGGTCGTGCCAGGTGCCGTTCGGCGTCAGGATCAGGTCGCCGCGGTTCGCGGTGACACGCTCGCCTTCGACAACGGTGTAGCCGCCTGTCTTGGAGAGGATGGTGCGGCTCGCATTGGGCGAGTGCAGATGCACCGGCGCGACGTCGCCAGGATTGTAGATCGAGATCGCGCAACGGATCGTGTTCGTGACCTGGAGGCGGCCGTTCAATCCGGGATTGAGGAGGAGAATGCTCTGGCGGTCGGCGAATTCGATCGGCGAAACGTCGGCCTTGCTGGCGATCTCGGAAATCTGTTTGAGGTAGCCGTTATACTCGGTCCACTTCCACATATAGGGAATGGTCTTCATCTGGTTGACGGCGACGCGGCCGGTCGCGAGCTGGCCGGAGCCTTCACCGCTGGTTTCGCTGAACCAGGGCTTTTGCGCCGGCGCGTTGGCCTGCGTGCGGACCCAGACATTGTGCTTGCCGGCTTCGGTGTTGATGGCTTCCATCAATTCACGGGCTTTGTTGGAAAGCCCAGCCGGGGCAGGGACCTTCATTGTCACCGTGGCCATTGGGGTTTTCTCCTTGTCGAGCGGGGCGATCGCGTCCCTGTCAGCAACGCGGCCCGGGCAGGCTAAAGCCAAGTCCGAGCCTTTGCCGGAGGTATAGTGGCTCGCCCCATGTTTGCAAAGGCGTCAGAGCCGCGTGGCGCGAGGCATAGCCCACGGAAAAAGCATAGCCGGCGCCGGATCGCTCAGCCGGCCGCGATGAAATCGCGGATCGCCTTGGTGAACTCGGCCGGGCTGTCCATGTTCGAGATATGCCCGGCGCCGGCAAGCCCGACGAACCGTGAACCGGTAAGCTTTTCGTGAAGTTTGCGCATCGGCGCCGCGGCGCCATCTTTGTCGCCGGTCATGAACAGCACCGGACATTTCACCGAGGTGACGGCCGAAGCGTAATCGTGATCGGCAAGCGCCGCGGAGCAGCCGATGAAGCCGTTGACCGGCGTGCCTCGGATCATGGCGCGCACCTTGTCGAGATGCGGCGGGTTTTTCGCAACCGTCTCGGCGGGAAACCAGCGCGCGATGGTCGGCTCGACCAGAGCCTCGAGGCCCTGTTTTTGCGCCACCGCGATGCGCTCTTCCCATTGCTGACTGCTCTGCGGCGTCGACTGACAAGGCGAGTCACAGACGATGATGCGATCGAAACGATCCGGATGGCGCTCGGCAAGGCCAAGCGCCGTGGCGCCGCCCATGGAAAGCCCTGCGAAGCTCGCCTTCTTGATCGACAAGGCATCGAGCAAGCCGAGCGCATCGGCAAGCAGCGTGTCGAATGCATAACGGCCGGCCGGCGCATCGGTACCGCCGTGCCCGCGCTGGTCGTAGCGCAGGACGCGGAAGGCGGTTTTCAGCCCGGCGGCCTGCTCGTCCCACATGGCGATGGAGGTGGCGAGGGAATTTGAAAACACAATCCAGGGCGCGCCCTCCGGGCCGTCGATCTGGTAGTTGATGTCGATGCCGTTCGCTTTGATCTTCATGGCTAGTGCTTTCAGTTGTAGGGTGGGCACCGCGCGGCAGAGCTGAGCCGCGTGGGCAAAATCGTGTGAGTGCGGTGCCCACGCGGTCGGCCCAAACAGACGATTTTGCCCACCCTACTCATTTTGGCAAAAAGTCTTCGAGCAGCGCGACGAGCGGTTTGGGCCCTTGCGTCGGCATGAAGTGGCCGGCCTCGATCAGTTCGAAACGCGCGCCGGGAATTCGCTTTGCCAGTTCGGCGCTGCCGGCGTGCGGTCGCACCGTGTCGTGGCGGCCGGCGACGACCATGGCAGGGCAACGGATTTGCGGCAGCATGTGCAGCATATTGGTGCGCGCCAAAGCCCGGAACGCAAAGCCGAAACAGACCGGATCGTTGGCGAGATAGCGCCCGAGATAGGCTTCATAGGCTGCCCGCTCGCCCGCCCCCTCCCTACCCTCCCCCGCTTGCGGGGGAGGGTAGGGAGGGGGATAGGAGAG
>Ga0102924_1004186_pt1 | contig 14728 bp, 11 predicted proteins | sample PaiPotPPM11metaG_FD_80116 | JGI IMG/M metagenome (GOLD analysis project Ga0102924, IMG submission 80116) | Iron sulfur acid spring bacterial and archeal communities from Banff, Canada, to study Microbial Dark Matter (Phase II) - Paint Pots PPM... ... | reverse complement strand
GCCGACGCGACGCCGGCTTCCTCGTCGGACACCGCGAGCTCGGCGGCTCCGTCGTCTTCGGCCGCGCCCTCGTCGGCGAAGGCACCGGCCAAGAGCGCGAAGAAGGCGTCGAAGAAGGCCACCAAGCCCGCGCAGGGCGAGGCCAGCTGCGGCGCAGGGACGTGCAGCGGCGACAAGAAGAAGATCTGGTGACGCTCAGCGGCGTCGGCCTCGGACTCCGGTGGGAGTTCCTCGACGAGCTGGTCGAGCGCTCCGCCGGCGCGCCGGTGCCCGTCGACTTCTTCGAGATCTCGCCGGAGAACTACATCGGGCGCGGCGGGCACTACCCCGCCGCGCTCGCGCGCATCGCCGGGCGCTATCCGGTGCTCACGCACGGCCTCACGATGTCGCTGGGGGGAGTCGACCCCGTCGACCCGGCGTACCTCGCCGATCTCGCGGCCTTCGTGCGCGACGTCGGCAGTCCCTGGCACTCCGATCACCTCTGTTTCGGCGCCGTCGGCGGACGGGTACTCCACGATCTCTTACCGGTGTCTTTCAAAGAGGCGAGCGTCGCGCGTATCGCCGGGCGCATCCGTCGGGCGCAGGACGCCCTGCGCGTGCCGCTCGCAATCGAGAACGTCAGCTACTACTGGCACCCGGGCCGCGCCGAGATGGGGGAAGCCGAGTTCCTCGCGAGGGTGTGCGAAGCCGCCGACTGCGGCCTGATGCTCGACGTGAACAACGCTTACGTGAACGCGACGAACTTCGGCTTCGACGTCGACGACTGGATGCGCGTCGCGCCCCTCGAACGCGTCGTCCAGATCCACGTGGCCGGGCACGAGTGGGTGGCCGTGGACGACATGGGTATCGGCGACGATCGGCCGGCCCACGCGCCGGACGCGATGATCGTCGACACCCACGGCGCCGAAGTGCCCGACCCCGTTCTCGCCCTGCTCGGTCGCGTGCTTGCGCGCACGGGGGCGGTCCCCATCGTCCTCGAGAGGGACCAAAACATCCCTGGCCTCGACGATCTCCTCGCCGAGGTCGCGCGCATTCGGGATGTCGCGTCAGCCGCGCTCCGCAGCGCCGAGCACCACGCCGCGGGCGCCGAGATCGGCAAGTAGGCGCGCGATGTCCGGGAGGACAGCGCCGGGCACGACTCCGTGCTGCTGGCAGGCACGCTGCACTGCCGCGCCGAGCGGTTCGCGCGCGAACAGGCGCTCGACCACGGCGGCGGCGAGTGCGGTCAGCTCGAGCCAGCGTACGGTGTGATCGGCGTCCCGGTACGCGAGGAGATGGACGGCCCGGCGGCGAGGCTCTCCGGATGCGTCGTCGTCCGCGGCGGGGAGTTCGTGCACCGCCCAGCCGAACCGCAGCAGGCGCGCGGACTCCGCCAAGGCGAGCGGTCGATCGAGAGCGATTTCGGCCGGCGGACGAGCGGCGACCGTCGCGGACGCGGCGACCGCAAACGACGCGAGCTCGAAGGCCGCGAGATCGACGAGGTAGGCAGGAACCGTCGGGTCCGTGCGCCAGCGGGGTGCCGCCCACGCGAAGAGCTCGGCCGGGACGTCGCGCAGGTAGTGCGTGCGGGGCCCGACCTCGTCGGCGAAGGCCGTCAGGTCGGCGTCGAACCGGCCTGCGCACGCGGCGTTCATGCGCGCGCGGGTGCGAGGCAGCATTCGTTGGACGACGGCGCCCAGCCCGTTGCGCACGAGGCTGCGGTAAACGGCGAGCCGGCGCGGGGCCGCCAGGATGGCCTCGACGTCCTCCGGTAAAACCCCGTGTCCTTCCAGAAATGCGCGCAGATCACCGGCGATCGCGGCGCCGGATCCCGCGCCCAGGCAGGCATCGGCGATCGCCTCCTCTAGCCGACGTTCGCCGTCGCTCATCACTCGTCGAGCGAGAACTTGTGGCGGGTGAGCGACCCTTCGACGATCGAGACGTTCGCGGCGCGCGCCTTCCCGTTCGGAGGCACGCAGTCGACCCGATGCGTTCCGGCGGTCAGCTCGAGACTCGCGATCGGCGTCACTCCGCGGGCGACCCCGTCGACCGACACCGAACACCACCCCTGCGTGGTGGCCACGGACAAGCGCCCGTTGCCCTTGGGGAAGGCGACGCTCCGGCCGGCCACCGGGAGCGAATCCACCGCAACGAGCGGCACCGAGCTCGCTTCGGGGGCCGGCGCCGAGCCCTTCGGCGCGGCACCGAGCGCCCCGTTGCTCGGGCCTGCGCTCGGAGCCACGCTCGCCGCCGCGTTGCTGCCGGACGACTGCCCGGCGTGCGTGAACGCCGCCGCGACTCCCACGATGAGCGCCACGACGAGGACCGCCCCGCCGACGGCGCGCCCGGAGAGGCCACGATCGTACATCATCGTGTGCATCAGCGGCATCGCCGCGGGCGCCGGGGTCCGCGGCGGAGACGAGGGGTTGGTGATGTGCATCGCGAGCGGCACGGCGGCAGCGTTCGGCGTGCCCGGGGGCGGCTGCGAGTGCGACGTCCCCAGCTTCGGCGGCGCATCGCTCGGCGCGCGTCCGCCCGGCATCGCGCTCGCGGAGTCGGGATCGCTCGGCTGCGGCGGGAGCCTCAGCTCGGCTTTCTCGATCTCCGGGAGGAGGGTGACGAACCGTTCCAGCACGAGATCGAACGAGGCGAGGCGCTTCTCCTTATCGCAGACCAGGCACTCCCGAATCAGCGTGCGCAGTCCCTCGAGGAGGTTGGGGGCGACCTCGTCGATGCTCTTCGGCTCCTTGGTCGCGATGGCCACGATGAGCGCGTTGAAATTCGGCGCATCGAACGTGCGCTGCGCCGTGAGCGCTTCGAAGAGGATCCCGCCGAAGGCGAATACGTCGGTCCGGCCGTCGATCCCGGCGGCGCCCATCGCCTGCTCGGGGCTCATGTAGAGCGGCGATCCGAGAACGGTGCCCACGACCGTGAGGGCGGCGTTGTTCTCCTCCTCGAGGATCTTGCTGACGCCGAAATCGAGGATCTTCGCGACGACCCGCCCGTCGCGGTCCTTGTGGAGAAATATGTTGCTCGGCTTCAGATCGCGGTGAATAACGCCGCTCTTGTGCGCCGCCGCGAGGGCGGCCGCCGCGTCGCGCATCAAGACCAGGAACTCGTAGGCCTTCATCGGCGGCTGCTGCCGCCGCAGGGCGATGTCGAGCGACATGCCGCTGAGGAGCTCCATCACCAGGAACAGCGAGCCGTCCTCGGCTTGTCCTACGTCGATGACCTCGATGATGTTCGGGTGGTTGATTCGCGCGCTGACCTTCGCCTCGAGAAGAAAGCGGCGCGCCGCCTCCGGGGTGCGCGCCACCGACGGGAGCATGAACTTGATGGCGAACTCGCGCTCGGTGAAGACGTTGGTCGCCGACCAGACGGAGGCCATCCCGCCCGTCCCGAGCAGGCGGTTCAGCCGATACTTCCCTGCAATCGTCTGACCCGACTCCATCAACCCTCCCCGTACCTCCAAGCGCGCCCCCATCGGAGCGCCCAGCCATTTGCCATGCGTGGCCGACTAACCGATCGTCATCCCTCCGTCGATCACAAGAGTGTGACCCGTCAAGAAACTTGAAGCATCGCTGGCGAGGTATAGAGCTCCACCCGCGATCTCGTCTGGGATCCCATAGCGTCGCATGGGAGTCCGCGCGATCACTTGTTGCAAGAGGTCGTCATTCTTGAGGATCGCGGCCGCGAAGCGGGTGTCGACGAACCCCGGTGCGATGGAGTTCACGCGGATCTTCGAGGCCGCGAGCTCCACAGCGAGCGTCCTGGTCATCGCGATGACCGCCGCCTTCGTGGCGGAGTAGATGCCCTGCATGGGAGATCCCGTGATGCCGGCCACGCTGGCCATGTTGACGATCGAGGCCCCGGCGTTGCGGTCGATGCAGCGACGCGCGACCTCGCGCGCACACCAGAAGTAGCCCTTCACGTTCACGTCGAAGGTCTTGTCCCAGGCGCCCATGTCGGCGCTCAAGAACGGCCCGAAGTGAGGGTTCGTGGCGGCGTTGTTGACCAGGACGTCGACCTGGCCGAAACGCTCCACGGCGTGCTGCACGAGGCCGACGCAGTCCTCTTCGTTGCCCGTGTGCGCACACCGCGCCAGCACACGGTCGGCGCCGTGCTCCTTGGCGATGGACTCGGCGACCGCGCCCACCCCGTCGGCCTTGCGCGACGCGAGCACCACCCGGGCACCGTGCGCAGCGAACGTGCGCGCGATCGCCTCGCCGATCCCTCGGCTCGCGCCGGTGATCAAGGCGACTTTGCCTTCCAGGGTGATGCGGACCGTCATGGGGGAGAGCAGTACCAGAGATCAAACGGAGACAAGAACATCTGGTGGGAAACTCTTCGAAGCTTGTGACTTTCTTGTGACCTCTCGCAAAGGAAGTCGCGTCGCTCCAGCATCACGCGACAAATGCGCCGATCCGCCGGAAGCGCGCATATCGATCTTCGACCACTTCGTCGGGCGTCATCGCCTCGAGCTCGCGCAATGTCTCGGCGATCGCCGCTTCGAGAAGGCGCGCCGCCGCGTCGTGATCCTGGTGCGCGCCGCCGACCGGTTCGTCGACCGTTCGATCGATGACGCCCAGGCGCAAAAGATCCGGCGCCGTCATCTTCAGGCGGGCTGCCGCCTCGTCGGCCTTGCCGCCTTCCTTCCAAAGGATGGACGCGCATCCTTCCGGCGAGATGACGCAGTACCAGCCGTATTCGAGCATGAGCACGCGGTTCGCCACCCCGAGCGCCAGCGCTCCGCCGCTGCCGCCCTCGCCGATGATCGTCGCCACGATGGGGACACGCGCGCGCGACATCGCCGCGAGGGCTGCCCCAATGGCTTCGCTTTGCCCGCGTTCCTCCGCCCCCATGCCCGGGTAGGCGCCTGGGGTATCGACGAACGTGAGGATCGGCAGACCGAAGCGACTCGCCATGTCGTAGAGGCGAGTGGCCTTCCGGTAGCCCTCGGGCTGCGGCATCCCGAAGTTGCGCTTCACGTTGTCCTTGGTGCCGCGGCCCTTCTGGTGGCCAAGGACGACCACCGAGCGGCCGCGAAAGCGCGCGAGCCCACCCACGATGGCGGCGTCGTCGCCGAAGCAGCGATCGCCGTGGAGCTCGACGAAGTCCTCGAACATCCTGTCGATGTAGTCGAGCGAGTACGGGCGGGCAGGATGTCGAGATAACTGGACTTTTTGCCAAGGACTGAGCTCGGAGAAGAGCTCGCGCGCCAGGCGGCCCGCCTTGTCCTCGAGGCGTCGAAGCTCGGGTTCGAGCGCTCGGTCGGCCTTTGCGAGCTCGCGAAGCTCGCGAACACGCGAGACGAGCTCGACCACCGGTTTCTCGAAGGGCAGAACGAACGAGGGAGCTGGCATCCCCAGGGTGGGCGAACCTAGCACACGGCCATCGGTCGTCACTGGCTGACGTGGGGTGTGAGGGCCGTGGCGGAGCGCGAACTGGACCAAGAAAACCAGAGAACTGCGCCCGAAAAAAAGACACCAAAAATGACAAAAATGACGACGTCGCACGGATGAGACTTGTAGGAGAGTCGAACCAGGCTCATACTTACACTAGAGCTGGGAGCCTCACGCGCCACCGTCGCGGCGCGAACCCCAGGGGAGGGACCCACCCATGAATCACGCTTCGTCGTCTCGCCGCACCTTCGTCAAGGGCATGCTTGCCGCTGCAAGCACCGCAGTTCTTGGCTTCGATCCCGTACGCCGTACGTGGGTCACCTCCGCGCTCGCAGGCACGCCGGTCCTCTCGATTCCGGGCCTGCAAGGCGCCCTTCTCATGGATCCGGCGACGCTCGCAACGTTCGCGGACGACTTCGGCCACATCGTTCATCACACGCCCATCGCGGTCCTCAAGCCGGCCGTCGTGCAGGACGTCGTCCTTGCCGTCGCCTTCTGCAATCGACACGGCATCCAGGTCGCGATGCGCGGACAGGGGCACAGCACTGCGGGGCAGTCGCAAGTGCAAGGTGGCCTCGTCATCGACAGCTCGACGCTCGACGCCATCGAGGAGATCGGCGACGGCTACGTTCGGGTCCAGGTGGGGCTCAGGTGGAAGGACCTCCTGGCCACGATCGTTCCCCTCGGCCTGCATCCCCCCGTGCTCACGGGGTTCGTCGGCCTCTCGATCGGGGGCACGCTCTCAATGGGTGGAATCGGCCCGGCGAGCTTCAAAAACGGCGCGATCGTCGACAACGTCCTCGAACTGGAGGTCGTCACCGGCGACGGGGAGCTCCGGTGCTGCTCTCCCACGGAGAACCCCGAACTCTTTTACGCCGTGCTCGGAGGTGTCGGCCAGTATGCGTTGATTGTTCGCGCGAAGATCCCGACCGTTCCCGTCCTGCCGAACGCGCGCAACTACATCATCCCGTACGTCGATCCCAACGCGTTTTTCGCCGCCACGAACACGCTCACTTCCGCCGGCAACGTCGACGGCGTGTACGCGCTCTTGCTGCCTCCGTGGTCGCCTCAGAACCCGACGGGATCCCTGTGGGTCTACGCGCTCAACGTCGTGAAGTTCTTCGACCCATCCAATCCGCCGGACGATGCGAACCTCATCCTCACGCCGCTGGGCGTCCCTCCGCAGGCCGTCCAGGTGACAGACAGCAGCACCCTCGCGTACGACACCGCGGTCGATTCCCTCATCGACCTACTCAACGCTGCGGGGTTCATCAACGTCGCCCACGTCTGGGGCGATGTCTTTCTCCCGGCCAGCCAGACGCCGGCGTTCGTGCAGAGCACGCTCCCGACCGTGATCCCGGCGGATCTCGGCCCCGGCGGATTCGTGCTGCTCTTCCCGCTTCGCAACCGCTCCCTCAACGCGCCTGCATTCCGATTGCCGAACGCGTCGAGCCTTTTCCTTTTCGACGTGCTCACGGCGGACTTGCCCGGCGACCCGAATCCGGCCGGCTACGCGTCCACCGAGATCGCCGCGGCGCGCGCCAGGTTCGAGGCAGCACGCGCGGTGGGCGGCACGCTGTACCCCATTGGAAGCACCCCCATGTCGCAGGCCGACTGGGCGCAGCAGTACGGGGTGCTCTATCCGGTGCTGAAAGCCCTGAAGGGCGTGTTCGACCCGAATCACATCCTGACACCGGGCCCGGGAATTTTCTGAGATCTCTGCCAAACGTATACGGCAAGCTACTGAGGGGAGCCGCCCCCGATTAAGAGGTCACAACCATGGCGCATCCGGCATATCCGGGGGCCGCGTCTTCGCATGGCGTGGAGGGTAATGACGCCTGGCGCGTTTCCGGTGACACGCTCTTCGAGTTCGGTGAACGGCGTCTACGCTCGCTGTGCTCTTCCATCGGCTTCCGTCGCGAAAACGAGATCGTCGAGCTCTTTCGGCGACTCACGACACCGTGGGGTCGGCGGAGCGTCCGTGAGCCTCCGAGTTGGCCGTCGACGGTCGGCGACGACGAAACACCATTCGAGTTCTCCATCGGGCTCGGCGCCGAACCCGAAGTGCGCGTTATGGTGGAGCCGCTGGGCGATGAGGCATCTCCGCAGGCAAACGCCGACGCAAGTTCCGCGCTTCTGAGTTCGCTCGCAGCCGACTTTGACGTCGATCTTGAGCGATTCGAGCGTGTTCGCGACCTGTTTCTCGGGAACTCGCCTACAGCGCACTTTGTGACGTGGGTTGCGGCAGGTATATCCGAGACGGAAGGTCCAAGATTCAAGCTGTACCTGAACCCGTTCGTCCAGGGCGAGCACCTCGCGCCGGCCGTCATCGAAGAAGCGCTGTCGCGGCTCGGTTTCGCGGATGCGTGGCCTTGCGTCGCCAGCAGCTTGGTTCGCCGCGGCCCCGATCTCGATCAGCTCATGTACTTCTCTCTTGACCTCCGGCGATCGAATACGGCACGGGTCAAGGTGTACGCCAGGCACCGCCGCTGTACCCTGGCCGATCTGGAGGCCGCTGCCAGTCGCTCGCAGGTATATCGCTCTGGGGACGTCGACCGCTTCGTGCGGGCAGTCGTCCCGAACGGCGATCATGCGTTCGAGAAGCGCGCGCCGCTGACCTGTTACGCATTCGACCAGCGGAGCGGAAGCACGCCGGTCTCCGCCACGACGCATATCCCAATCAATGCGTACGCGCCCCACGACGCGGCAATTCGCGAGCGCGTCACCTCCTTCCTCGAGCAAGTCGGTCTAGGGCCGGAGGTTTACTCGCGCGCTCTCGACGGCTTTGCGAATCGCGCCCTCGACGCCGGCATTGGACTGCAAAGCTACGTCTCGTTCCGCCGGGACCGCGGGCAGCCGCGGTTGACCATCTACTTCCCCGTGGAGGCGTATCGGCCCGGATGCATCGCGGGCACGCCCATCACGAGCGCACCTCGCGAGCCATCCGTCGTTCTCGAACAGATAGACCGGCTCCTCTCCGTTGCCGACCATCCGTACGCCCGCCGGCTCCGGCGGGAGCCGCCGAGCACCGATCGCGTTGGGCTCCTTTGGGCGAATTATCAAGTTTTCGCGGCTGCTCCCTTCGACCGGCGTGCCGCAGGCCTATCGGCACGGTTCGACGAACGGCCAATTCGCGAGCTGCTGGCGGGCCCCGAACGAGAGCAAACGGGGAACGTCGACGCCTCGCTGGCCGCGGGCGGTACGGTCGCTGGCGGAATGTCGGGTCCTGTCGTAGCGGGGGACCGGGAGGTGCCTGGCCTTCGCCTTGGCAAACGATGGGCCGAGCTATGCGGCGCCGGTGACGTCCATCGCTGCCTCGGCGTATTGACGGCGGGGGCCGTGATCGGACGTCAACTCGGCGAGCTGCTCGACAGTGAGCTTCGACGTCAGGGCTCTACGCAACGCACGCGCGCCCACGACGAAGTCTCGGCTCTGATCAAAGCATTCGACGCCAGGAGCGTGCGATTCGCCGAGGTCTGTCGACTGCTCCCGGCAGCCGGCTTCGAGCCCACCTGGCGCGGAGCGATGGGGTTCTATCAGGCGGTCTGGGCATTCCTCGGCGAGCTCTACGTCCTCTCCTATTCGTAGCCGGTCAAGATTGCCGCCGTCGGGTCACCCGGAGAACGCCGCCAACGCGAGCCCCGGCATCTTGAGCCAGCTGGGCGACGCCTCGAAGTTCGCGAGCCGTCGACCCAGAGTGTGGATCGTCTTGTGCGAGGGGTAATAAATGGGCTTTGGGACCGCCTTGATGGGCCCGCGCACGACTGCTTTCTCGATGCCCGCGAGCATTACGGTGTTGTTGACCCAGCCCATGCCGCTCTGAACGTCGGCAAGTGTGGAACTCGGGTGCCCTCCCCAGGGCGGAGAGCACAGTGCGTAGCCTAGGGCGGGCCATACGTTCACGCCGACGGTTCCGTAGCGGAGATCGCGGATCGTCTCATGCACGGCGGCGCTCCCGGCCGTGTCTTTCTCGAATCCAGGATGAACGAAGAGCATTGAGTTGAGGGTGCCCCAAACGCGCTCGTTCACGAAGCGAACGGCTGCATTCATGAATTCGAAGGGATCGGACGAGCCGACGGACACCTCGCTCAGAACGGAGCAGAAAGGCTCCATCGAGAAATGCTTCTCGCTCGCTTCCTCCTGGAGCCCGAGCACCAGGGTCCACGGCAGAGCGCCGTCCGATGCCTTTCCGATCGCGCGGACATCCCGGCGCTCCGCCGTGAGGATGGCATAACGCTCGAAAGCGCCCGGATAGTAGGCCTTGCGCGGCGGAACCTTGGCCAGCGCGGTCTCGATCGACTTGAGAAGTGCATCGCGACGGTTCCAGCGGTTGGGCAACACGAGGAGCTTTGCCGCATTGCAGTTGAAGGAAGCATTGTGCGTAATCATGCCGGCAATGTTCTCGCCCATGTTGGCGAATTCGTCCTCCGAGTACGCTCCCGGGACGACGATCACCGGACTTATGTTTCCAAGCTCGCTCGTAATCGGCTTACGGAGGATGGGATCGTTGCGCTTCTTTCGATCCGCGCGCTCGGATTCGGATGCGCCCCAGACGATCGCATCGTGGGTCTGCACGGACCCAGTAACGTGTACGCGGTCCACCGCCGCGTGGTGGCACAGATAGAATCCGACTTCGGCGCCACCGTAGACGATCGCAAGGTAGTCCTTCTGAATGAGGGGTCGAAGTGCGCGCTCGAGATAGGGGCCCAGGTAGTCGTTGACGGGGTTCGGCTTTAGGACGCACACGGCCCCCTCGGAAAACATCATGTGCATCACGTCGACCGGCGAGAGCGCGGCGATGTTTCCTGCCCCGAGGACGAGGGAGACCGCGCCTTCGGGATCCTTCCTCTTGTAGAAGGGGGCCTGGCGATCCCGGAGGTTGCGCCTGTCGACCTCGGGCTTCAGCCAAGTCTCGGCGGTGAACCCGGCGAAGATTGCCGCGTCGAAGCTGTCGTAAGGTGAAACCCGCACGGCCAGCGCGCCGTGAGGCAGATCGCGTTGCCATCGCGCCGGCAGCACGGGAGCCCCGTTGGTGCCGATCTCGACGAGCGCGCGAATGAGAAACCGCACGTTACGCTCGAGGAATACTGGACCGGTGATCCACTCCTCCCCGGCGATGGGCGCCTCGAATTCGAGTCCTTTCGCGCGGCAGGCGGCTGCCACCCAGTCCGCCGCGACATCTCTCGTGCATCGCCTGACATCCCGGAGCAGCTCGATCTTGGCGGAGACGGGCAGTCGCGCGAACTCGCGGGCCCGTTCGCGGACACGCGCCAGCGAGCGATCCAGCTCGAGCTGGGGCGTAGGAGGATGCGGGTGAGAGGGCGCTTGCCGGCCGCCATCGATGTGAACGGAGTTGGCTGCAGCCATGCTCCAAGGCTCGCGCAAACCCGCCCGGGAGACAATGGTCAGCGTGTGTGAGCGAGTCCGCGGTCCAATCGTCGGTGTGGATGGCGCTCCTACAGAGCGGCGAGCTCCGTTCTGACCGTCGTGACCCTAACCGGCCCGATCACGTTTCCAGTCGACGACCAGGCCTCTCGCAAACCGGGCGGTGCGGCCATACAATGGGTGGAATCATGAAATCCGTCTTGGAATACATCGGCAGCAGAGCTGCAGAGTTCTCGGAACGTCCGTTGTTCCGCTATTTGCGGAACGAAAGCATCGATCCCGTCGAGCGGCTCTCGTTCGTCCCGTGCATTGCTCCCTTCGTCATGACGTTTTCCGATCTCTATCGGCTGCTGACGGTCGCACCTGGAGGCGACCGGTACCAGCAGCTTGTCAACGCGCATCTCGCGGAGGAAGACGGGCACTGGAAATGGTTTCTGTCGGACCTCAGAAACCTGGATCTCGACCCGACCATGCGGTTCACAGACGCATTGCGATTCTTGTGGAGCGACGAGACCGTGCGAGGCAGGATGCTCGTCTACGAAATGTGCCTGCTTGCGGCGGGAAGAGATTCGCTCTCCAAGCTGGTCCTAGTGCATTCGATCGAGGCGACCGGACAGGCGGGCCTGGCGGCTGCGGCCACGGTCGGCCGCGAAGCCGCCAAGAGGTTGGGGCGTAAGCTCGTTTACTTCGGACGCCATCATCTCGAGACCGAGCAACACCACACGCTCGAGGACGACAGCATACGCCGCTCGCTGGAAGAGGTCGTGCTCGACTCGGCTCGGCGCGACGAAATGCGGCAGATCGTCGACGGCGTATTCACTCACTTTGCGGCATTTGTGGACGAGGCACACGAGTTCGCCGTGAACAAGCGCTCGCTCGTGGTCCAAGCGTAAGGGCCTCGCGGTCCTCGACCGCCGCGGGGAATTTGCAGATACGTCTTCAGCGAAGGAGCAGGCCCATCGCCTTCAGCGCCTCTCCGGCCCTGTTCTTCTCCTCGGACGTCAGGCGCAGATGGGCGTATGCTTGCTCCAGCTCACTCTCGGCGAACGAACGATGCCCGCGATTGAGCAGTGCGACCGCCACGGAGGTGAAACGCGCTTTCACATTGTCCGAGATCACGGCGACGGGAATGGGTCGATCTGCCAGTGTGTCCTTCAGCCGACGTCGTTGGATCGCGGTTGGTGCCCCACCGTGGGTGCGCACGAGCACTTTGATTGCGAGGCCCTTGTTGAGCGCCGCCGTGAGGAGCTTCATGCACTCGTCCCATTCTTTGTCGCTTGGATCGGACTCCGACTGATAAAGGATGAGGACGGGGCCGACCATCTGTGTCACCAGGTTCCGCATTCCAGGCGAGCTCCCGACCATTTAGCTTACCACGGCATCGGTCAGGCACCGTATACTAACGTCGAGGTTCGGTATCCCGTCTAGCAACGTGCAGGCGCGAGGCGCGTCTTTGCGCGGGGGGCTCCCCGGTGCTCGTCCTATCGTCCTACCCCGTTTCGCCGCGGGGAGGCGCTCACCGTGTAGGTTCACCGTGCCCCCCCGCTTCCGCAGCCACGGCGGCGAGCGCCCTCCGCGCTCCCTCGAGCGTGATGTCGCGCGCTTCGACGATCATCGCGGCGACGGCCTCCACCTGCTCTCCCGCAGCGCCCGCCGCGAGCGCCACGGTTCGCGCGTGGAGCCCCATGTGACCGCGCTGGATTCCGTCGCTCGCAAGGGCGCGCACCGCCGCGAGATTCGACGCGAGGCCGACCGCCCCGACCACGCACGCCAGCTCCTGCGCGCTCGTCACGCCGAGCAGACGCAGCGACAGCCGAGCCGCCGGGTGGACGCGCAACGTCCCGCCGACGATGCCGAGCGCCAGCGGCATCTCGAGCTGCCCGACGACGGCGTCGCCGTCGTGTCGCCATACCGCGAGCGGTAGGTACCGCCCACTGCGCGCCGCAAACGCGTGCGCGCCGGCCTCGACGGCCCGCCAGTCGTTGCCGGTCGCGAGGACCACGGCATCGATACCGTTCATGATTCCCTTGTTGTGCGTTGCCGCGCGATAGGCGTCGAGCTCGGCGAACCGCGAGGCATTGGCGATCCCGTCGGCGATGTCGCTGCCGGACATCCTCTCAGTCGCAAGCTGATCGACGGGTACGCGGCATCGGACGCGTACGCAGCGGTTGTCGCACAGGTTGGACAAAATCCGCAGGCCGACGCTGCACGCGTCCGGCATTCCTGCCGCGGCGATCTGAGCGACGCGATCGGACACGGCTTCGGCGACGCCGTTGACGAGGTTCGCCCCCATCGCGTCCCTGCAATCGACGAGGACGTGGGCGACGACGACGTCGGCCGCGAGTACGCGCGCCTCGACGCGGCGGGCACCGCCGCCACGCGCGACCAGGCCCTCGAGGCTCCGGTTTGCGAGGCGCACGATCTCTTCGGCCTGCGCGAGAATGCGGCGGGCGGCGCCTTCCGCGTCCCGAACGTTCCGAAGCTGAACCTGCGCGATCATGAGCGGCGGATCGGCGTCCGCGAAGAAACCGCCGCCCGCGCGGACCATCTTCGCGGCGTTCGACGCGGCGGCGACCACGCTCGGCTCCTCGATCACCACCGGTACGGTGTGGTCGCGACCGTTGACCCGAACGTTGGGCACGACGCCGTAGGGCAGGGCGTACGTGCCGAGGACGTTCTCGACGAACTTGTCGGCGGTCTCGGCGTCCAGCCCCCCGCCGTCGAGCGCCTCGGCGACGGCGTCGGCGCCTATTCCGGTCGAGTCGCCGATGATGGCACGGCGCTCCGGGACGGTGACCTTGTACAAGCGGGGGAATCGGGAGGGTCGAGACATGGGGTTTCTCAGTCGGGAACGGGCGCCTCGGGGCGGACGCCCCCGGAGTCGATCCCGAGTTTTAGCCGGGACATCGAGAGCGAGAGCGCGCGCGCGGCGAAAGCGTCCGGCGGTGGCGCCGTCCCGAGCCAGACGCCGACATCGCCGCCGCCTGCGCCCGAGGGGAGAAAGGCGCCTTGATCGGCCTCCGCCAGGCTCGCGAGCTCGGCGAAGGCGGGTGGGACGATCGGCGCGTTGGCCGAGCGTCCGAGGGCGGCGAGGCCGATGCCGTAGTCGCGTGCCGCGGAGACGAAGGCGTGGGTGTCCGCTGCGTCCAGGGCGGCGACGGCGCGTTCCGCGATGGGGCGAAGGGCGCTCAGCGTGCCGGGATCGCGGAGACGAAGGGCATTGACCCGGCCGAGGAGGTCGCTCGTGCGAGCGCTCGTTCCGCTGAAGAACGCGGCCCAGACGAGCCCCGCTGGAAGGGCAATCGGCCGAACGGCCAGCTCACCCGCGCCTCCGACGCAGTGCAAGACCCCCCCGTAGACCGCCGCGGCGACATCGACGCCGCTCCCGCCGCCCTGCGATCGCGCATGCGACTCCCGCGCGGTAAGGAACAGGGCCCGGCGTGCGCTGGAGCCCTGCACGTCCTCGCCGCGCGCCAACGCCCGAGCGCCCAGGGTGGCCACGATGGACGCCGCGCTCGACCCGAGTCCGAGCTTGCGGCCGTCCGGATCGTGGAGCTGGCTCACGTCCACTTCGTCGGGTGTCCGGACGGCGGCTCTTGCGTAGCGGTCAATCGCCACGACGACCGCAGGAGCGCCCTCGAGCACCGCGTAGGCACCCGAGAGCACCAGCTTGCCGGGAGCGACGACCCTCACGGCCCGGCCACTTCCAGGGATGGTTGCGCCGATGCATCGAGCCGCACGCCCTCCCCCGGGCGCGCCTCGATCACCCGCAGGACGCCGGTCGTGCGCTCGATCGCCGCGCGCACTCGCGCGGCCTCTTCGGGCGGGACGAGCACCTTCACGTGTGGACCGGCGTCCATCGTGGCGTACGCGCGGGCCCCGTCGGCGCGCAGCGCGCGGACGGCGGCGAGCACCGCGAGCGTCGCACCGTTGAAGTACACGACGCCCGCGGCGATCGCGCT
>Ga0102924_1004184_pt1 | contig 14730 bp, 15 predicted proteins | sample PaiPotPPM11metaG_FD_80116 | JGI IMG/M metagenome (GOLD analysis project Ga0102924, IMG submission 80116) | Iron sulfur acid spring bacterial and archeal communities from Banff, Canada, to study Microbial Dark Matter (Phase II) - Paint Pots PPM... ... | reverse complement strand
GGTCGGGGTGCCCAGGTAGGCCGCGAACTGCCGCCGCAGGTCCCGGACCAGGAGATGAACCCGCAGCTCGGGGCGGGGCGGCTCGGGGCTAAGCGGCTCGGTCGGCGGCGCGGTTTGCGGCGCGGTTTGCGGCGCGGTTTGCGGCACAGCCTGGTCGCCTGCTACTCGCCGCGGATGGTGAAGTGCTTGCCCAGCTCGGCGTGCGGGCGCGGGATGACGTGCACCGATACCAGCTCGCCGACGCTGCTGGCGGTCTCGGCGCCGGACTCGGTGGCCGCCTTGACCGCGCCGACGTCGCCGACGATGGTCACCGACACCAGGCCGTCGCCGACCTCCTGGCGGCCGACGATGACCACGTTGGCCGCCTTGACCATGGCGTCGGCCGCGGCCAGGGCGGCCACGTAGCCCTTGGTCTCGATCATCCCGATGGCGTTGTCAGCCACGTCATTCTCCTGTCTGTGCTGCCTGAGTCTGTGCTGTCTGCGTCTGTGCCGATGGCTCGTCGATCGAGCCGATGATCAGTGCGTCTACCGGCGGTGGCTTGCCGGGGAACCAGGCCGCGGCGACCGAGCCCTGGACCACCAGCACCCGCTCGCCGACCCCGCTGCCCAGCACGTCGAACGCGACCAGGCGCTGGCCGGTCCCGTCCGCCTCCACCTCGAGGAAGGCGCCCTTGGGGATCTCGTCAAGCCGGCGGGTGGCCCACACGCTGCCGGTCACGGTCGCGGTCAGCATCAGCGCTCCTTCTCGATCTCGACCCCGGCGGCGCGGGCCCGGTCGCGGGCCAGCGGGGTCAGCACGGCCCGGCGGCCGAGCACCAGCCGGGCCCCGGCCCTGGCCGCCTCGCGCACGGCGGCCTCGGTCACCGCGCCCTTCTCGATCCGGTGCGCGGGCCGGGCCGAGCCGGCCACCCCGGCCGCGGCCAGCTGGAACCGCAGCCGCCCGGACCGCAGGTCCTCGCGGCGGCGGGGGTTCTCGAACAGGTGCAGCAGCCGGGTCACGAACGAGGCCAGCTCGGCGTCGGTGCGCAGGCTGACCGTCTCCACGTCCCGCACCCCGTCCCGCGGGGTGAACGCCGGGCCGTCCTGAGCCGGCGCGGACGGGAGCGGGGTACCGGACGCGGGCAGGAGCTCGGCCAGCACCTCGCGGACCAGCCCGCGCAGCACCTCGGCGTCACTGCCGCTGCTCATCCGAAGCTCCCCGCTGACCCCAGGGCCTCCTGGGCCGCCTCGGCCGCCTGGCGCACGTCGGCCTCGGTCCCGGACAGGTAGACCCGGCCGGTGGCGCCGATCATGCGGTAGTCGACGACCTTGATCCGGGCCGCCTTCTCGGCCTCGTTGGCGGCCAGGATGGCGTACGACGCGGGCTGCATCTCCAGCACGAACAGCGACTCGCCGGCCAGCGCCATGGACCCCAGCCGGTTGCGGTTGATCAGGAACGCGTGCTGCGGGTCCAGCATGGTGATGATCTTCGAGGCGAGCACCTGCGGCCGGGTGGCGTCGCCGGCGGTGGCCCCGAGTTCCTCCAGCACGGCCGTGCTGGCCGCCCGGACCTCGTCGTTGCGGCCGTGGATCTCGAGGTAGCCGAAGTGCCGCTCGACGACCAGGATCCCGGCCCGGACCTCGGCGTGCTTGACCGCGACGTCGGTCAGCGGCTCGATGTCCAGCCCCGGCGCGATCTCGATGACCTGGGCCGCGTCCCCGCTGCGGGGCAGGCTGCCGCGGATCCAGGTGCCCAGGTAGCACATGGTCTGCGGCTGGAGCCGGTTGATGAAGATGAACGACCGCAGCTCAGCCACCCAGACCACCCCGCTGTATGGCCCGCAGCTCCTCGATGAGGATCCGCCGGATCTCGGCCCTCAGCGAGTCAGGCTCGCCTGCCGCCGGGGTCATGACCGGGACCGGCGAGCGCTCGGCCGGCGGGCTCGTCTCCCGCAGGTTGGAGGCCACCGGGTACGGCGGCACCGGCCCGGTGTGCGCGGTCCACGGATCCAGGCCGGCGAAGTCGCCGAACGCCTCGGCCGGGTCGTTGTTGTAGGCCAGCCGCGTCCACTGCACTAGGTGCCCGGGCTGCAGGTTCTCGCCCACCGAGGACCGGCCGAAGAAGCCGGTCCCGATGGTCATGGACGGGGCCAGGCCGGTCTCGATCCCGGCCGCGCCCAGGCTGCTGCCCGCGTTGACCGCCACCCGGAGCACCTCGAGCGCCGCCCCGTAGGCCATGACCGTCGCCGCGCTGGCCGAGTGGATGGCGGCCGAGTGCCCGCGACCGCCGATCCGCAGCACGGCCCGCGCGGCGTCGATGCCCTGCTGGTCGCCCGGCACCGTGACCAGGCCCAGCACCGGGCACAGCTTCTCGTGGGCCAGCGGCTCCTCGGGCACGGCCAGCCCGAACGGGGCCAGCAGCACCCGGGTGGTGCCCGGCACCCGGATCCCGGCCTGGGCCGCGATCCAGGCCGCGTCCTTGCCGACGAACCGGGTGTCGAACTGGCCGCCGGGGAACACCAGGTCACGGACCTTGTCCCGGTCGGCGGGCTCGAGCAGGTGGCAGCCCTCGCGCTTGAGGTGGCGCAGCAGGGTGCCCGCCGCGGCCTCGGTGACGATCAGCACCGACTCGCTGGTGCACAGGACCGAGTTGTCGAAGCTCTTGCTGTCGGCGATCCGGCGGGCCGCCTTGGCCAGGTCGGCGGTCCCGTCGACCAGCACCGGCACGTTGCCGGGGCCGACGCCGATGGCCGGATTGCCGGAGCTGTAGGCGGCCCGCACCACGGCGGTCCCGCCGGTGGCCACGATGACACTGGTCCGCTCGTCGGCCATCAGCGCATTGATGAGCGGCACCGACGGCTCGTCGACCACCTGGATGACACCGTCGGGGGCGCCGGCCGCCTCGGCGGCGGCGGCCAGCGTGCGGGCCGCGTCGGCCGAGCACTCGCGGGCCAGCGGGTGCGGGCTGATCACCACCGCGCTGCGGGTCATCAGGGCCAGCAGGGCCTTGACGAACACGGTGGCCACCGGGTTGGTGGACGGGGTCAGCGCCAGCACCACCCCGGCCGGGCGGGGGATCTCCACGATCTTCGCCGCGGGGTCGATCCGCGGGGTGACGTAGTCGTGGCCGGCGTAGGCCTCGACCAGCCCGGTGCTGCTGGCCAGGTTCTTGACCACCTTGTGCTCGGCCACGCCGAACCCGGTCTCGCGCACCGCCCACTCGGCGTACTCGCGGGCCTTGGCCGCACCGGCCCGGGCTGCCGCGTGCACCACCCGGTCCACGGTGTCCTTGTTAAATTCCCCGAACGTCCGCGCTGCCCACTGGGCCCGCTGCAGCATGGCCCGGGCCCTGGGCACCCCGGCCGGGTCGGTCAGCAGGTCGATGCTGATCGGCCGCCCGCCCGCCTCGCCTGCCCCCCTCATGCCCTCCTCCGCGGCCGGCGTCATGCCTGCCTCCGCCCGGAGGCCGCGTCGTCGCGGGCGGCGCCGATGGCCACCGCCACCCGGTCGAGCAGCTCGCCGCACAGGTCGGGGGTCATCAGCAGGCCGGGCTTGAACTGGAGCACGCGCGGGTCGAGCGTGGAGAAGATGGCCCACACGCCGTTCTCGTACAGCCGCTTCATGACGTACTTGGCGCCCTGCGGGTGGTCGAACTCCAGGCCCATGACCAGCCCGTTCTGCCGGATGCCGGTGAACCAGTCGGGGTAGGCGGCCTGGACGGCGCGCAGCCCGGTGCCGAGCAGGTCGGAGATGTAGAACACCATCGACCTGATCTCGGGCCGGCAGGTGATCTCCAGGGTCTTGAGCGCGGCCACGCAGCCCAGCTCGGCGCCGCCGAAGGTGGACATGTGGGCGAAGCCGTCCTCGCTCAGCCAGCCCGCCGCGGCCTCGCTGACCAGCACCGCGCTGACCGGGTACATGCCGCCGGAGATGCCCTTGCCGGTGACCAGGATGTCGGGCGTGATGCCGTGCTTGGTGATGGCCCACAGCTCGCCGGTGCGCATCAGCCCGGTCTGCACCTCGTCGGCGATGTAGAGCGCGCCGTGGGCCTCGCACAGCCGCCTGACGCCCTCCAGGTAGCCGGGCGCGGGCAGCGGGAAGCCGTAGGTGGCCGGGATGGTCTCCATGATCACGGCGGCGGCGTCGCGGCCGCGCAGGGCCTGCTCCATGGCGCCCAGGTCGTTGAACGGCACGTGCACGAACTCGTCCGGCCGGTCGGCCAGGAACAGCGCGGCGAACCGCTCGTCGCCGGTGGCCACGGCCAGCCCGGTGTGCCCGTGATAGGCCTTGGCCACCGAGACGATCTTGCGCTTCTTGGTCGCGTGCCGGGCGGTCTTGAGCGCGATGTCGATGGCCTCGCCGCCGCCGCTGCCGTAGATGACCTTGGTCAGCCCGGCGGGCGCGGTGCTGATCAGCGCCTCGGCCAGCGCGGTCCGGGCCAGCGAGGGGAAGTGGTGGTTGCCGATGTCGAACCGCTGCATGGCCGCGGTGACCGCGGCGATGACCTCGGGGTTGCGGTGGCCCAGGTTGTAGGTGCCGCCGTTGAGGTGCACGTCGATGAGCCGCTTGCCCTCGACGTCGTAGATGAAGTAACCCTCCCGGCGGTCGATGACCAGCGGGACCCCTGAGTCGACCCAGAACTGGGTCTTGTCCGGGTTCCAGAACTGCCGGGACGCCTCGAGCATCTCGCCCTTGGACGGGAAGGCGATCAGCTCCTCAGCCATGCCACCTCCCAGCTCTGCCTGCTCAAACCGCTGTGTTGCAAACCCCGGGCCGGTCACCCGGCGCTCACTTTGGTCTGACCAAATACGTACCCTTTAGACCTTTCAGTGTCAAGAGGCTTACGTTAACGCCACATTTCCAGAACCAAAAGTCTTGTCTCGGCTCATACCTGCTGATACTGTCCGCGCTGTGACCTGCATCACAAACCAGTTCATAACCGTTTGACCAGTCCTTGACCGGCGCCGGGGAGGCATCGGATGGCAAAGTCGGAACTGCCACGGGTGGGCGGACTCGAGGGGATGGAGGAGACCTTCGACGTCTCCCAGCGTGAGGAGGTGCCCAAGCTCCGCAAGCACGCGGTCGGCCTGGGCGGGGTGCTGTTCCTCACCGTCACCGGGTCCGCCCCGATCTCGGCCATGCTCTTCAACACGCCGATCATGGTCGGCTTCGGGCAGGGCGCCGGCGCGCCCGCGGCGTTCATCTTCGCCGCGGTGGTGCTGGTCGTGTTCTCCGTCGGGTACGTCGCGATGGCCAGGAAGAAGACCAGCGCGGGCGGGTTCTACTCCTACATCAGCCACGGCCTGGGCCGTGAGCTCGGCATCGGGACCGGCTACGGCGCCGTCGTCGCGTACTCGGTGTTCGAGGCGTCGCTGGCGGGCGGGTTCGCCTACTTCGCCAACCTCAAGTTCGCCGCGTACGGGATCCACATCGGCTGGCCCTGGCTGGCGCTGGGCATGGTCGTGCTGATCTCGCTGCTCACCTTCTTCGACGTGCGGCTCTCGTCCACCCTGCTGGCCATCGGGCTGCTCAGCGAGATCGCGATCCTGATCATCTTCGACATCTTCATGTTCGCCAAGGGCCATGTGCCCTGGAGCGCGATCGACCCGGTCAAGGCGTTCTCCAGCTTCAGCTTCCATTCATCGGGCAAGCTGCTGGCCGGCTCGGTCGGCATCGGCCTGTTCTTCGCGTTCTGGTCCTGGGTCGGGTTCGAGATGGCGCCCAACTACGCCGAGGAGTCCAAGGACCCCAAGCGGATCGTGCCCCGCGCGCTGTACATCTCGGTCATCGGCCTGGGCGTGTTCTACACCCTGACCTCGTGGGCGCCGCTGTTCGGCTACTCCAGCACCCACGCGGCCATCGCCGCCGCCCAGAGCAACGCGGCCAACTTCTACCTGAACCCGGCCCGGACCCTGGCCGGCGGCTGGGTGGCCTCGATCATGAGCTTCCTGATCATCACCGGGTCATTCGCCTGCGGCATGGCGTTCCACAACACCACCGCCCGCTACATGTACTCGCTCGGCCGGGAGGGGCTGCTGCCCAAGGCGCTGGGCCGGACCCACCCCAAGTTCAAGAGCCCGCACATCGCCTCGGTGGTGCAGTCGGTGATCGCCGTGGTGATCATCGTCCTGTTCGCGGTGTTCACCGGCACCAACGACCCGAACTCCCAGGCCTACCTGCAGCTGTACGGCTTGATGGCGATCATGGGCGTGATCATCATCCTGTCCGTGCAGGCCCTGGTGTCGCTGGCCATCCTGCTGTACTTCGAGCGCCAACACCGCGACGAGGTGCACTGGTGGAAGACGCGGCTGGCCCCGATCCTGGCCCTGGTCTCCCAGGCCTACGTGGTCTACCTGCTGTTCGACAACATCACCTTCCTGGGCAGCGGCTACGGCTACGCGAAGTGGTTCGGCCCCATCGACCTGGCCGTGGTGCTGATCGGAGTAGGCGTGGCGTTCTACTTCAAGAAGAACCGCCCCGACAAGTTCGACCAGGCCGGCCGCCTAATCAACGAAGGCCTCTAACCCCCCGCCCGCACCGGCTTTCATGATCACGGTCACTTGTCAGGGATATTGACTGACCACCTCGGCCAGTGGCCGGATCGCCGCCGACCGTACCTGCCGGGCCGGTCGGCGGCGATCCGCTGCCGCAGCGTCGGCACGTCGATGATCAGCGCCACGACCTTGTCGAACAAGTGCCACACCTCGCGGGCCCCGTTGCCGCCCCCGCACAGGTACACCGGCCGGGCCCGGGCCTCCGCCCGCAGCGCGGCGATCCGCTGGGGACTGAGCACCCAGTCATGCGCCCGGCACCAGGCGTGGAAGTCGACGTCCGGATCGAAGTCCTCCACCGCACCCGTGGCCCGGCTGACCCAGTCGGCGTAGCCGTCCTCGTCGACGCCCCGCGCCGCATGGCCGCGGGCCAGCAGTTCGGCCCGCACCGCCGACTTGCCCGAACCCGACAGCCCGGTCACGTAGAACAGCGCCATCCTCGCCTCCCGCTGACCGTCAGCCAGCGTAAGGACCTGGCCGCGGTGACGTCATCACGTTTTGCCGCTCCCCGGCCGGCGCGTCAGAGCACCGCGAACAACGACTGTCCCGTCAGCCCCAGCCCGATCACCCGGTGATCTTGGTCGGGTCCTGGACCAGCGACGTGATTGTGGCTCTCATGTCGTTCCAGCGACATGAGAGCCACAATCACGTCGCTGAGGTCGGGCGGCCATGTCGCTGGGTCGGGCGGCCGACTGGGGCCGACGCCCGTGTCGTACCCGGCGCGTCGCCCTGACCAGGCATATCGTCAGGCGCGGGGGAGACCACGGGGGGATTGGCCATGAGCGACATCAGCCGGCGTGACCTGCTGGCGGGGACCGCGGTGGTGGCCGCCGGGGCGGCCGGCGTCACCGCCTTGCAGCGGCCGCATCCGCATCAGCGGGCCGGGCGGGCGCCGAACTGGGACGCGCTGGGCCGGCGGCTGCACGGGGGGCTGCTGCGGCCAGGCGAGCCCGGCTATGCCGCGGCCAGCGTGCCCTACAACCGGCGGTACGCCGGCATCCGGCCCGGCGGCGTGGCCCTGTGCGCCGACACCGCCGACGTGCGGACCGCGCTGGCCTGGGCCCGCGCCTACGACGTGCCGTTCGCCGCGCGGTCGGGCGGGCACAGCTACGCCGGGTACAGCGCCAGCCGCGGCCTGGTCATCTCGCTGGCCCGGATGCGCTCCATCCGGGTGGACAAGCGCGCCCTGACGATCACGCTCGGGGCCGGGATGCGCAACCGGGACCTGTACGCGGGCCTGGCCGGCACCGGCCTGGCCGTGCCCACCGGCCGGTGCCCGACCGTGGGCGTCAGCGGGCTGCTGCTGGGCGGCGGCTTCGGATTCAGCAGCCGGCACTTGGGCCTGACCTGCGACCGGCTGCTGGAGACCGAGATCGTGCTCGCGTCCGGAGAGGTGCTGCGGGTCAGCCCGACCCAGTACCCCGACCTGTTCTGGGCCTGCCAGGGCGGCGGGGGCGGCAACTTCGGCATCAACACCCGCTACACCCTGCGCGCCACCCCGGTCGGCCGCGTCACGGTGTACAAGCTGGCCTGGTCGTGGCGGCACGCCGCGGCCGCGGTGGCGGCCATGACCGACATGCTGGCCACCGCGCCGGACCGGCTGTCGTGCCGGATCGGCCTCGGGGTCACCGGCGGGGGGCCGGCCACCGGCGGCACCGCGCATCGCAGCGTGGACGCCCTGGGCCTGTTCTTCGGGCCGATCGAGCAACTAGCGGAGCTACTGTCTCCGGTGTTTACCGCTGTCTGGCCGTCCCAGCGGGTCCTCAAGGAGCAGCCTTACCTGGCCGCCCAGGCCGCGCTGGCCCACAACGTGCCGTCCGGGAGCTTCGAGTCCAGGTCGCGGTTCCTCGACCAGGTCGCCGACCCCGACACCGCGGTCAGCTGGCTCGAGCGCTGGCCGGGCAGCTCCAACCCGGACGGGGCCGGGGTGACCCACTTCGCCTGGGGCGGCGCGATCGGCCAGGTCGACCCGGCCGCCACCGCGTTCGCGCACCGGACCCAGGCGTTCCTGATGGACAACGAGACCACCTGGACCGGCCGGGACAGCCCGCGGACGGTCGCGGCCGGGCTGGACTGGCTGGCCGGGATGTACGAGGCGCTGGCCCCGCGCGGTCAGGCCTACCAGAACTTCATGGACCGGTCGCTGCGCAACTGGCCGGCCGCCTACTACGGCCAGAACCTGCCCCGGCTGACCGGCGTCAAGCGCCGCTACGACCCGGACCGGGTGTTCACCTTCCCGCAGGCCATCCCCGGCTAGCCGGGCCGCCCTCAGTACGGGCGGGCGCCGATGTGGAAGATCCTGAGCACGATCGCCGTGACCACGAGCCCGACGAGGATCACGTAGCCGGCGATGTCGTACCTGGTCAGCGGGTGCTCGATGAGGGAGCCTCGCCGGCGGTTGACGCCGAACCCCCGCGCGTCGGCCACCATGGCCATGGTCGTCGTACCCCGCAGGCTGCCGACCAGCAGCGGCACCGTGATGATCACGATGGCGCGGCTGAGCCGCCGCACGTAGTCCGGCCACCTGGTGAACTGGATGAACTTCGGCCGGGACATGTCGTAACCGCGCAGCTCGACGGCCCGGAGCACGAGCGTCGTGCGGGCCACCATCTCGGGCAGGAACCGCAGCGCGGCGGTCATCGCGAACCCCACCGCCGGCGGCATGCGGAACCGCTCGAACGCCCAGGTGAAGTCCCCGACGTCGGTGCTGATCAGGATCAGCATCGAGGTCGAGACGGTGACCAGCACCCGGGCGGTCTGCTGGAGGCCGAACACCATGCCGTAGGTGGTGATGCCGGGCGAGCCCATCCAGCTGAGCGTCCAGGGGAACTGCCAGAGGAAGTGGATCGGCGCGGGCGGCAGGTAATACAGCCCCTGCGACCAGAATCCGGCGATCGCGGGGCCGATCACCAGCACCATCAGCACCCGGATCTTGGCCCGCGAGGGCTTGAGCCAGAACCACGGGATGATCGTCAGCCCGAACACGATGAGCATGAAGTCCCAGTTCAGGATGATGCTCAGGGTGCCCATCCCGATCGGGTAGAGCACCTTCAGGCGCGGGTCGAGCTTATGCAGCGGGGTGTCCCTGGGCTCATAGGTCACCAGGTCGCGGATCCCGCCCAGGCCGACGAGCTTGATGAACAGGACCGGCAGCAGCATGGGCGTGCCGAACAGGATCAGGTAGGACAGGATCGTGCGGACCAAGATGTTCTGCATCAGATCCCGCCCACCTTCTCTGGCCGGCAGGCCGAGACCGCCGCGGCCAGGTCGGCGACGGTGAGCAGCACGTCGTCGCAGTGGCCGAGCAGCTGGGACTGGAGCCTGGGCAGCGGCGGCGACAGCACGCCGCACTGCCTGAGCTCGTCGATCTGCCCCAGGACATGATGCGTGGGCCCGTCCAGGCGCACCTGGCCGTCGCTGAGGGCGACGATCCGCTCGGCCCGGCTGGCCAGGCCCCTGATGTCGTGCGTGACGGCGACGACGGTCAGGCCGGTCCGGCTGCGGATGGCGTCCAGCAGCCGCAGGAAGGACTGCATGTGCTCGGCGTCCTGCCCGGTCGTCGGCTCGTCCAGGACCAGCACGCCCGGCGCGCCGACCAGCAGCGCGCCGAGCGCCAGCCGCTGCCGGCCGCCCTGGCTCAGTTCCCAGGGGCTGACCTGCTCTAGCCCCTTGAAGCCGAAGAACTCGATGGCACCCTCGACATCGAGCACCGGATCGGGGGGCAGGGCGCGGAACTTGCTGCCGAACCTCAGCTCGGCGATCACGCTGTCCTCGAACAGCATCTCGTCGGCCGCCTGCAGCAGCAGCGCCACCTGGGCCGCGTGCTCGAACACCTTCCCCGGCCGGACCGGCTGGCCGCGGAAGAAGACCTGGCCGGCGCTCGGCGTGCCCATGCCGACCGTCAGGCTGACCAGCGTGCTCTTGCCCGAGCCGTTGGCCCCGATCAGCGCGACGAACTCGCCCTCCGCCACCTGCAGGGTGACGTCGCTGACGGCCCGCTTGCCGTCGAACTCGACGCTGACGTCCTCCCAGGCCAGCACCGGCGGCCGTGAGTCCGGGGCCGGCTCTGGCTCGAGCCGGGCCCGCAGGTCCGCCGAGGCGGCCCGGGCCGCCGCGGCCTGCGCCAGGGCGGGCACCACCCAGGTCCCGGACAGCTGCTGCGCGGCCTCCTCGACGGACAGCGGCAGGGCGCCCCCGAAGGCATCCGGCAGGGCGTGCGCCAGCCGCACGACGTCCGGCACGCCGACCCCGGTCCTGGCCCACGGCCCGGGATCGGCCCAGGCCTGGCGCGGCGGCTGGTCCAGCACCACCCGGCCCTTGTCCATCAGCACCACGCGGTCCGCCCACGGCGCCACCTCGTCCACCCGGTGCTCGATGATCACCACGGCCGTGCCCTCGGACCTGGCCAGCCGCTGCAGCGTCGCCAGCACCTCCTGGGCGCCGACCGGGTCAAGGTCGGACAGCGGCTCGTCGAGCACCAGGACCTGCGGCTTCATGGCCAGCGTGGCGGCTATCGCAGTGCGCTGCTTCTGCCCGCCGGACAGCGTGATGGTGCTGGCCTTGCGCATGCCCTCCATGCCGGTGACCTCGAGGCACCAGCTGACCCGGCTGACGATCTCGTGGTGCGGCAGCGCGAGGTTCTCCGGTCCGAACGCCACCTCGGACTGCACCGTCTGGTTGATCAGCTGCAGGTTCGGGTTCTGGAACACCATGCCGACCAGCTGAGACGCCTGGTGCGGCTTGAGGCCGGACAGCGCCCGGCCGCGGAACATGACCTGGCCGCGCATCTCGCCGGGGATGCGCGAGGGGATGAGCCCGCACAGGGCCAGCGCCAAAGTGGACTTGCCGCAGCCGGAGACTCCGGTGATCAGCACGACCTCGCCGGCGTCGACGCCCAGTTCGATGTGCCGCAGCGCCGCGGTGCTGGCGCCCAGGTAGGCGAACGAGACGTCGTCGGCGACGAGCTCACCGCTAGCGCTGATCGCTGCTCTCCCTCCGAGGCTGGCGGCGGTCGCGCCGCATGGCCACCGCCCACATGATGGCCGCGCCCAGCAGCACCAGGCCGCCCGAGATCAGCACCACGGTCCCGGCCGACAGGAACAGCTTCGGGTTGCCGAACAGGGTGCCGGTGTCGCCCCCGACCTGGTTCTTGGTCACCTGCAGGTAGCTGCCGTCGGCCAGCAGCAGCAGCGCCACGACCGCGAACACGACCGCGCCGCGCCTCATGCGTGCTCTCCTTCCGGTGGCCGGGCATCGGCGCCCGTCACCGGCAGGTCAGCCGCGGGTTCCTCGGCAAACGGGTCGACGTCGGGGGAGCCGGCCCTGGAGCGACCGATGGAGGGCACCACCGACCGGGCGACCCGCAGGGCCAGCCCGGCCGTGATCCCGGCCTCGATCGCGTTGCCCAGCAAGTTCGACCAGGTGTCGGTCCACATCTGGTACCAGGTGTAGTAGATCGAGTTCAGGTACGGGTCAAAGGTCCAGTCGGTCAGGAAGGCGTTCGGGCCGCCCCGCAGGCCGCCGATCATGAAGCCGTCGATGAACATGACCCAGGGCTTCGAGCCTGGCGCGTACACCCCGCCCCGCCGGGCGACGATGTACATGTCGCAGAAGATGCCCTGGGTGAGGCCGTCGGTCCAGTCCAGCGCGCCGTGGCCGCTGCCGAACAGGAGCTGCATCAGCAGGTAGTTGACGAACACCATGGCCGTCACGCAGCCGGGTTTCCTGACCAGGGCGACGCCCACCATGAGCAGGAACATGTAGACGATGTCCTGCAGCTGCAGGAGGTCCGCGCCGGGTATCGGGCTGATCAGGGGCCCGATGAACTGGTCGCCGATGATGTTGTCGTAGACCTCGAGCAGGACGCCGAGGGCGGCGACGATGAGGATGTCCTGCGTCGTCCACCGCTGGAAGTGCGGCGACTTGTACGCGGCCCAGACGCAGATGGCCAGGAAGATGATGCAGACGGCCCAGACGCCCCAGAAGTAGAAGGCGTTCCAGGCGAACGAGAGCTTGACCGTCGAGTTGGCGAGCACTACGGGGTGTGCGAGCACTACGGGGTTTGCAAGCAGAGCGGTGCCCATTGTGGGGTGCCTCCGAGACACGCGCGCCGGAACCGGATGGTGAAGTTGGCGCGGACGACATGGGCACCATGGCCGCGCTACCTATTCAAGGACCCGTCCGCAGGCAGGGGCAACACGACGGCGGTGAACTTTCCATGAAGACGGCCGGCCGGGTGTTGCCGCCGGGCCGGGCCCGCGCTTTAAATGAGGCCTGCGGCCATGGTGCCCATGTCGTCCGCGCTCTAATGAATCGCCTTCGCTGCGAAGGCACGGAGATGGGCGCCATCATGACTCTTGCTGCGGGATCCGAGACCATGCGGTTCGACGGGGTGCTGTTCGACAACGGCGGGACGCTGACCCACCGGACCTCGCCGGTGGCCGCGGTCCGCACGCTGGCCGCCCGGCTGGGCGTGGACATCTCCGAGGAGGAGGCGGCCCGGTACTGGCGCCGGTCCAAGGAGCACAGCCGGACCCTGATGAAGGAGAAGCGGCAGCACCGCAACCTGTCCCGCGCCCACCACCGCGAGGCCTACGTGGCCGGCTACTCGCCGTTCGAGGAGATCGTGCCGGGCCTGGCCGAGCTGATGTACGACGAGTGGAAGACCAGCCCGAAGACCATGGTGCCCTACCCCGACACCCCGGCCACGCTCAAGTCGTTCGTCGGGGCCGGGCTGCCGATCGGCATCGTCAGCAACACCGGGTGGAGCATCGACCAGGGCTACGCGGCGACCGGGCTGGACGCCTTCGTCCAGACCTTCGTCCTGTCCTGCGATCTGGGCATCGCCAAGCCGGACCCGGAGCCGTTCGAGATCGCCTGTGAGCGGCTGGGAGTGGCGCCGGAGCGGACCCTGATGGTGGGCAACAACCGGCTGGCCGACTCGGGCTCGATCTGCGTCGGCTGTCACTGCCTGATCCTGCCGCCGGTGCCGCCGGGCGCGACCCGCGGCCTGCGGGCGGCGGTCGACGTGGCCGGGCTTGCCTGGGCAGAGTGATCGGCGAATCCACTACAGTTCTGTAGGAGCCGGCTGGTCCAGTTGGTCTCACGCTGCGTGTATCCCTTCACCCTGTGTTACCAAGACCCGTCGCTGGGAGCTGACGTGGACCAACTCTCATCCCGGCCCCGCGGCCGTCACGCCGGGCCGCGCTCCGGGCAGGCCCCGCCGCCGTCCCGCGCCCCGCAGCCGTCGCGCAGCCTGCTGACCGAGCAGGGGGCGCTGCGCGTGCCGCAGATCACCGCCTACTTCTGGGTGATCAAGGGGCTGTCCACGGCCATGGGCGAGGCCACCTCGGACTGGTCGGTCCACGCGTTCCCCCCCGAGGTGGCCGTGGTCCTCGGGTTCGCCGGGTTCCTGATCGCGCTGGGCATCCAGCTGCGGATGCGGCGCTACAACCCCTGGTCCTACTGGCTGGCGGTGTGCGGGGTCGGCGTGTTCGGCACCATGGCCGCCGACGTGCTGCACGTGGGGCTGCACGTGCCCTACATCGCCTCCACGATCTTGTACATGGTGATCCTGGCCGCGGTGTTCATCACCTGGCAGCGGACCGAGCGCACGCTGTCGATCCACACCATCGACACCACCCGGCGCGAGCTGTTCTACTGGGCCGCCGTGGTGGCCACGTTCGCCATGGGCACGGCGCTGGGCGACCTGACCGCGGTCACCGCCCACCTGGGCTACTTCGGCTCGATCTGGCTGTTCGCCGGGATCATCCTGATCCCGTGCATCGGCTTCCGGTTCCTGCGCTGGAGCCCGGTGTTCAGCTTCTGGTTCGCCTACGTGATCACCCGGCCGCTGGGCGCCTCGGTGGCCGACTGGCTGAGCAAGCCCAAGTTCGTCGGCGGGCTGGCGCTGGGCGACGGCCCGGTGGCCGGGGCGTTCACGCTCGCGATCATCCTCCTGGTCGCTTTCCTGGCCATCACCCGCGTCGACGTCCAGCGCCCGGAGACCCCCCATGATTACCGTCACTGATGGTCTCCGGACCGGGCGCCGGTGGCCGGCCGCGCTTCCGCGGAAGCGTTCTGCGCAAGTGCATCACGCACGTGCGCTGCACGCTCCCGCGGATTTGTCAAACCCGTCGGGGTTACATCAGAAGCATCTGCGTTTGACCAGGTACTTCTGAGCTAGCGTCAGATTTTTC
>Ga0102924_1004183_pt1 | contig 14730 bp, 14 predicted proteins | sample PaiPotPPM11metaG_FD_80116 | JGI IMG/M metagenome (GOLD analysis project Ga0102924, IMG submission 80116) | Iron sulfur acid spring bacterial and archeal communities from Banff, Canada, to study Microbial Dark Matter (Phase II) - Paint Pots PPM... ... | reverse complement strand
ACGACACCGAGATAGTTCAGGAGGAGTACTCTCGCTTGGCGGCCGACTATGACCGTCGGTGGCGGGATTACGTGACCGCCAGTGTCCGAGAGACACTCCGCAGGCTCGAGCTCCGCCCTGGCGAGCGCGTCCTGGATATCGGGTGCGGAACAGGGGAGTTGCTTCGCGCCGTGCAGCAGACCGTGGCCGACGCGTGGATCGTCGGCGCGGACATCGCTCCACAAATGCTCGGCGCGGCACGGAGAAAGCTAGGGGCCCAGGTGCCACTGGTCGGAGCCGATGCCGCACGACTTCCGTTCCGTGCGGAAAGCTTCGGCGTGGTCGTCTCCAGCAGCTCGTTGCACTACTGGCCCGACCCCGCAGCAGGTCTTGCCGAATTGACCCGCGTCCTGCGACCAGGCGGGCGGCTCGTGATTACAGATTGGTGCGATGACTACCTCGCCTGCAAAGTGTGCGACGTCGTTCTGCGTGTTTTCGATCGCGCCCACCGCCGGGCTTACGGGACTCGCGCCTGCAGGCACCTGCTCGACCGCGCCGGGTACGACGCTCCCGTCGTCGAACGTTACAAGATCAATTGGCTGTGGGGCCTGATGACCGCGCGCGCGGTGCGTCCACCCGCTTAGGAAGACGACCGGTCGCTGCCGCCCGGAGCCCGACGCAGAAGAGTGTCTGAGTGCGCAGCGAATATCTCGGCGTCGAGGTATGGCGCCTTCACGCCCGAGCGCGGAGGTGAGCCGAGTTGATGCATCCAGAATTCGGGCGCGGGGGGAAGTACGCCGTCCCAACGCGCGTCCGGACCGTAAAGCATGTACACGTCCCAGGCATCTTCGTCGAGCCCAAGGACCCGCCGGTATGCGCCGACGAGCACGCCGGCCGAGTCCCAATAATGCGTGGCCCTAGTGTCTGACACGAACCGTGTTGCCACGGGCACATCGTCTTCGCGCGCCGCGCGCTTTGGCACCCACACGACGTAGGCGCGAAGGCGTGGATCAGGGTCTTGTTCGAACAGCTGTCGCTCGAGGCTCCCGGCCCCGCGGAGACAGACCCCTCACGTTGGGGAGACGAGCATGACGACGCGTACTCGTCCGCTGTCGGCATTGAACGCCGTGCGAAGCACGGCGGCGTCCGGGCCAAGTACTATGTGCTGGGCCGTAGGTCCCTCGGGCACGCACCCGGCGGCGGCGACACAGGCCGCGCCCACGACGAGCCTACGCAATGGCATCCGGCCACGCGCGCTATGGATGCGCATGCACTCAGGAGACAACGTACAGTAGCAGGGCGCCGCCCCACACGAGTGCGGCTGCCCAGAGCGCGATGCGGGTCGCGCGGCCTATCGCGATGGGACACGCCGCGCCGGCCGGTTCGGTTCGCGGCGCGTACGCCCGCCAAAAGGCCGCGCTGAGAAGCGCCAGCGACGCCGCGAGCAAAGGCACGCGGAAGGGCTTGATCCCCGCGGCCGCAACAGCACCGCCCGCCCCCAGCAGCGCCACCGTGAGAGGGCCAGCACAGCAGAGACCAGCCATCGCGGCCACGATCGCCGTCGCCGCACCCGCGGTAGCCGTGCCGCGCACAAAGAATCGGCCATTGGCTTCGGCAACCGGTCCGACGGCCTTGGGTGTCGTCACGGCCCCGCGCCTCCGCCGTCGGCGACAAGAGCAGCAACCAGTGCCTCCATTGGTGGGACGCCCGATAGAGTGCCCGAGTGGTCGACGTAAATGCGGCAGCCAGCCATCCCGTCGAGCGTCGTGCCCCCGGCGCCACTATCAACTACGTCGCGTCCGTTCACCAGGATTGTGGGCGAGGCATAGCGACGCACATGGGGCGGACTGTCGGCCGCGTCCCGGTCCCATTCGGTCCATTCGCCGGCAATTCCGACCCGCGCGAGCGCGACACGTAATTGGGCGCGCGCGCCGTCGGCATTTGGACAAGTGCGGTCGAACACGAGTTCGATGGTGGCGCTCACGCAGCCTCTGACTCGTTGAGAGCTTCGAGAATCGGACAGTCGCCAGTGGGCGCCCGCCGCTTGCATGCGCGGACAAGCCGCAGGAGAACGGTTCGCATGCGATCAAGCTCGGCGATCCTCTGACCTATGCGGGCCGCAGTGGCCTTGGCCCGCGCCTCGACAGGGCCGCACGCCGCGCGGGCATTCACGCGTAGGGCGAGTAGATCGCCGATCTCCCCGAGGGTGAATCCAAGCGCCTGCGCGTGCTTGATGAAGCGCACCCGGTCGACCGTGCTGGCATCGTACGCACGAAAACCAGACGGCTTGCGCTCTGGCGCAGGCAGCAGCCCTCGGCGCTCATAGTAGCGCAGCGTCTGCACGTTCACCCCGGCGCCGCGCGCAGCTTCCCCGATCCACATCGTCGTCACCTCCCGGCCCGAGTTTTGTGCGAGTTAATTGTACACCCTATACCTGGGTATAGAGTCAAGAAAAAAAACGCCACCGGCTTCGCGCACGTACATCCGCGGCGAGTCGCCCATTCACATCGGGACTCTCTATTGGGCGTTTTTCAATTTGGCTAGCGCCCGTTCCTTCCAAAGCGAGTAGATCGCCGGAATCACGACCAGCGTCAGCGCCGTGCTCGTGATCATGCCGCCGACCATTGGCGCGGCGATCCGCTTCATGACGTCCGCCCCGGTCCCCTGACTCCACAGAATTGGTACGAGACCAGCCATGATCGCCGTGACAGTCATCATCTTGGGCCGCACTCGCTCCACAGCCCCGTGCTCGACAGCGGCATCGATCTCTTCGCGACTTCGCGGCTCTCCGGCGCCGGACCGGGCGGCGTACGCGTGGTCAAGATAGATGAGCATCACGATCCCGGTCTCGGCCGCGACTCCGGCAAGCGCAATGAAACCGATGGCGACGGCGACGCTCAGGTTGTAGCCGAGCAGCCACATGAACCACACGCCGCCAACGAGTGCGAAAGGGAGCGACAGCATCACGATGGCGCTCTCGGCCAGGCTCCTGAAATTCGCATACAGGAGCAGGAGGATGATCGCCAGAGTGATCGGGATCACGAATCGAAGCCGCGCAGTGGCGCGCTCTAAGGCCTCGAATTGCCCGCTCCACTCGATCCGATAGCCTGGCGGCAGATGCAGCCTCGATGCCAACAGCCGCTGTGCGTCGCGGACGTAGCCGCCAATGTCTCGTCCGCGAACGTCGACGTAGACGATCTCATTCAGCGCCGCGTTCTCGGACTTGATCATCGTCGGACCGCGCACGATGTCGATGCGCGCCAGGCTTCCCAGAGCGACCTGTGCGCCGGACGGCGTGGCGACGAGCGACTGCCTGATCGCCTCGGGGCTATCGCGAAAGTCGCGCGGATAGCGTACGAGCACGCCGTACCGCTCGCGGCCCGCGATCACCTGCCCAGCCGATGCGCCGCCAACCGCTGTGCTCAGCGCCATCTGCACATCGTCGCCGGTCAGACCGTATCGCGCCGCGGCCGCTCTGTCGATGTCGACGTCGAGATAGTACCCGCCGTCAACCTTCTCGGCATACACTGAGTTCGTGCCGGCCACACTAGGCAGCAACCCATCGATGTCGTGGCCGATCCGGTCGAGCGTATCCAGGTTGGGGCCAAACACCTTGATCCCGACCGGCGTCTTGATGCCGCTGGCAAGCATGTCGAGACGATTCTTGATTGGCATCGACCACATGTTGGCGACGCCTGGCGTGCGAACCGTGGCATTGGCTTCTCCAACGATGGAATCGTACGTGACCCCGGGTCGCCAGTCTTTCTTGTCCTTGAGGATCGCAATGGTCTCGATCATTGAGAGCGGCGCCATGTCGGTCGCAGTCTCGGCGCGGCCGATCTTGCCGAGTACCATCTGAACTTCCGGGATCCTCGCGAGAGCAGCGTCTCGCTGCTGCAGGATCAGCTTGGCCTCGCCAATGCCGACCGCCGGAGCAAGAGATGGCATATCCATGATGCTTCCTTCATTCAACGGCGGCATGAACTCGCTCCCGAGGCGTGACCACGGAACGAAGGTGATGCCGAGGACAAGTGCGGCCGCGCCAATCACCAACCAGCGGTGGCCCAGCACGAATTCGATCACAGGCCTGTAGAGCGCGATCAATACCCGATTGACCGGATTCGCAGACTCGCGCTTCACGCCGCGCCGGATACAGAGACCCATCATGACTGGAACAAGTGTCACCGACAGCAATGCTGCCGACGCCATCGAGAGCGTCTTCGTCCAAGCCAGGGGCGAGAACAGCCGGCCCTCCTGGTCCTGAAGCGCGAACACCGGCAAGAAGCTGGCGGTCACGATGAGCAACGAGACGAACAACGACGGCCCGACCTCCCGCGAGGCATCGGCAACGAGCTGCCAATGCCCTAGCGGGCGACCTTCGGCCTCGTTTCGCTCCACGTGCTTGTGAAAGTTCTCGACCATGACGATGGCGGCGTCGATCATTACGCCAATGGCCAGGGCGATGCCGCCCAGGCTCATGATGTTCGCGCTCAACCCTAGAACCCGCATGGCAAGAAAGGCCATGAGGATCCCGACTGGCAGCGTTAGAATCGCAACGAGCGCGCTCTCCGCGTGCAGGAGAAAGAGGAGCGCGACCAACGCGACGATTATGGATTCTTCGACGAGCTTTTCCTTCAGCGTTTCCACGGCACGATCGATGAGATTGGACCGGTCGTAGCCGTCCACAAACGCCACACCAGGCGGCAGCGCCGACTGCATGGCAGCCATCTTCGCCTTGACACGACTAATTACGGCCCGCGGATTCTCGCCGAACCGCATCACTACCCAACCAGTGACGATTTCGCCGCGGCCATTCAGGTCGGCGATTCCGCGTCGAATCTCCGGCCCGAGCTCGACGGTGGCCACGTCGCCTACGGTGATCGGTGCGCCATTCCGACCCGTTGCGAGTGAGACCGCACGGATGTCGTTCAGACTCGCGAAGCGACCGCGACCTCGCACCACATACTCGGCGCCGCCCATCTCGAGCACTCGACCGCCTACATCCTGATTCGACGCGCGGACCGCGTCCGTCACTCGGGCGAGCGGTATCTGGTACGCCAGGAGCTTCGCCGGATCGACTGTGACCTGGTATTGCTTCTCGAAGCCGCCAAACGATGCGATCTCGGCCACACCAGGAACCGACGTGAGCGCCGGCCGCACGGTGAAGTCTTGCAGGCCGCGGAGCTGCGCGAGATTGAGTCGGCCGCTCGTGTCGGCCAGGATGTACTGCATCACCCAACCGACGCCGGTTGCGTCTGGTCCGAGCGCGGGCGTAGCCCCCTGAGGAAGCTTTCCCTGCACTCCGCTGAGATACTCGAGCACGCGAGAACGGGCCCAGTACAAGTCCGTCCCATCCTCGAAGACGACGTAGATCGCCGACAGCCCGAATTCGCTCGTGCCGCGTACGAACTTGGTTCGAGGAACCTTTAGAAGCTCCGTCTCCAGCGGATAGGTCACTTGGTCTTCCACGAGCTGCGGACCCTGGCCGGGCCATTCGGTCATTACGATCACCTGCACATCGGAGAGGTCCGGGATGGCATCTACCGGAGTGTGGAGAAGAGCCCAAATCCCAGCGAGGGAAATCGCGGCAGTCGCAAGCAGCACCACGGCCTTGTGGGCGACCGACCACTCGATGACGCGTGTGAGAATTGTGCGGCGCATGGGCGATTACCTCGACATGCCGGGCATGTCTTTCATATTGCTCGCGCCTTTGTCGTTCATATCGGAAGCGCCCATCTGACCAATCATGCTCTTCATTACTTCGGCGAGATTGGACTCCGAGTCGAGTAGGTATTGGGCAGAGGTGACAACTCGCTGGCCGGGCTCGGCGCCCGAGAGGACTTCCGTGTAATCGCCCGCCGTGCGCCCAGTCGTGACGTCACGCGGCATGAATGACCCGCCTCCCATATCGACGAACACCAAAGTGTGCTCGCCCGTGTTGAGGATCGCCGATGTCGGCACCGACAAGACTGGTACAGAGGGACCATCCAGGCCGACGGTCGCATACATGCCAGGCTTGAGCAGTCCGTCGGGGTTAGGAACCGCTACGCGGGCGATGATGGAATGAGCGTCCCCTTGGACAGTCGGGTAAACGAACCCGACGCGGCCGGAAAACGGACGACCTGGATAACCCGCGAATTCCACTGTTGCCTTCGAGCCAACCCGAACGGAGGTCGCATCCATCTCTCGGATCGCGGCGTCGACCCACACGTCCGACAAGTCGGCTACGGAAAGCAGCATGTCGCCAGCCTGGATCGCTTGCCCTTGGACGACCTTTTTGTCGAGCACGACGCCGCTCATGGGCGCGTACAGCATGATCGTGTGTGCGACAACGCCTGTCTGAAGCACGTGGTCGATCTGGTCATCGCTGACGCCCCATGCCCGAAGGCGACGGCGGCTGGCATCAACGAGACTCGACCGGGCTATCGACTCAGTGGAAGTGCCCAGCGGCACTGGCCCGCTGGCGGTCGTGTCGAGGCGCGCCGCGATCAGCAGCTCCTGCTGGCCCGCGACGAGATCCGGCGAGTAGAGCGCGACAAGCGGTTGGCCTTTTCGCACGCGCTGGCCAGTCTGATCGACGTACAATCGCTCGACGTAGCCCGCGACTCGCGGCGTGATCTGCGCGAGCTTGGTCTCGTCCGACATGACCGTTCCGACCGTTCGCACACGTGATGAGAGCGGTCGTCGATCGACCGTTCCGAACGTCACACCAAACTGTCGGATCTGATTGGCCGTCAGGCGCACGGCCCCCGATCGAGAGGTCTCCATGCCAGGCATGCCGCTCATGTCTTTCATGTCTTTCATGTCTTTCATGTCTTTCATGTCTTTCATGCCTTTCGTGTCGGACCTGCCTTGCATGCCGGCCATCCCAGACGCGCCCGATTGCCCGGATGCCGAGTTGCGATCGCCGCCTGGTTCCTTGGCTTCGTGGCACGCGGCGAGGAGAATCGTGACGAGCGCGATCCCGGCTGGCCCCTTGAGCCGCCGATGTGACCGCACTACCGCGAGTTGCAAACGGCGGGTCATGGGAGAACCTCCTTCCCGACGGTGCGGTCGAGCTGCGCCAGCCCCTTCGCGTAGTCGGTGAGCGCGCGATAGTAGTCGGTTTCATACTCGAACACGTTGGCTTGCGCCAAGAGCATCGTCGCGAAGTCTGCGCGCCCGCCTTGGTAGCCGGCCGTGGAGGACGCGAGGCTCGCGCGCGCCTGCGGCAGGATCGCTCTCGCGTATAGGGCCAGCTGCGTGCGAGCACGTTCGACATCGGCGTACTGTGACGCCACCGTCGCGCGAATGTCGTTCGCGGTCGCGTGATGCTGCGCCTCATCCGCTGCAAGCTGCCACCGGGCCTCGGCCACCATCTGCCCTTGCTTGCGACCGCTGTGAATAGGGATCGGCAGAGAGACCATTGCTGATACGAAGTCCGGAAAGCGATTCCGCTGGTCGTATTCGAGGGAGAAATCGATGTCCGGGATTCGCTCCTTGCGAGCCAATTGGACCCGTTCCGCATCCGCAGAGATCATTTCGTTGTGCTCCTGGAGCATGGGGCTCTGACTGACAGCCGCATCCTCGAGGTCCGCCAGAGGTGGGAGCGGTGAGTTTGCCGCTGCGGCACCGAGTGCCGGCGACACGAACAAAACCTCACCGACAGAATCTGGAACAGCCGCACGCGTAATCGCTGCGGGGACTGTCGGACTCTCGACCGGCGTCTCACTCGGCCGGTCGAGCAGAGCGTTGAGTCGCGCGAGCGCCGCGAGCCGTTGCTCGGTTAGCGCGACCGCTTCGTCCGCCAGGCGCGCCGCTTCGATGCCGGCCTTGAGAGCTTCCTGTTGAGTTCCGGTCCCGGCGCCGTAGTGAGCCGTCGCGGCTTTCTCGAGCTCGACCAGCACATCGTGGTTCTGCCGGGCGATGGTGAGCGCTTTGTCGACGAATGCGAGGTCGTAGTAGGCATCTTTGACTTGCTGCGTGACCTCGAGTCGGGCGACCTGCACCCGGTAGTCAGCCGCGGTCGCCTCACGAGCCTCCACGCGACCCCGCGCGGCGGGCACGCCGGAGATTGGTATGGTCTGCGTGACCCGCACGGTCTTCTGGGTGAAGGAGTCGTAGAAGCCAGGATGCGATATCGGCAGGTCGGTGAGACCTACGCCCAGAACCGGGTCAGCCCATGCACCGGCGGGTCCAATGCGCGCGCGCGCCGCGGTGCGGCCGTTCTCGGCAGCCCGGATCGTTGGATTCGCTGTGAGCGCCTGCTCCACGAGAGCGGACAGCTCCGCGTGTCGTTGCGCTGATTTCGCTGCGGTCTCGGCGGGCCAGTGATTCATCGGCGCGTTCTGCGCGTTGGCAGGCTGCCGAAATGCGGTTGCAACGATCATCGCGGCGGTGGCCGCGACGACTGTGGACCAAGAGTGACCGAACCACCGTGGCGTGAATCGGTCTTGTGATTCGATTGGATGTGCTGGCATGCGTCCCTGAGCTGAAGTCGACACCGGGCCCCGGTGTTCTGGTCGGATATCGACTCAGCGCACGAGGGACCGACCGCTCAGCGCCCCATGTGAAAAACGGGCCGCTAGCGGCTCACGAACTGCGAATTGTGAGTGGACTACGCCCTAGGAGGCGGGAGCTCCGGAGGCGACGTCTGCGACGGCGGGGTCAGAACGCTGAGCTCCGGCGCCACGGAGATGATTGTCGGCGGTGACACGAGCGTCAGCGTCTCGGAAGTCACCGCGGCAGGCGAGCACGGCGCCATTGACTGGCAACCGTCCGGCGCCCACGGGAACCGGCAAGGTCCATGATCGTTCGCGGGCGTCGGGGCAGGCGCATGCTGATCGACGCGTGCTGGTCCGCCCATGTCCATGGCGTCCATTCGCCCCGAACTCATGCCCGGCACACCCATCGCCGAGCACACGTATCCACTCCCCACGAATACGAGCTGCAGAAGCAGCAGCGTGGAAAAGGCGGCGCTCAGACGGCTGACGTGCATTGGCGGAATATAAGCGAGCACGGTCATGAAAACACGACGCCCGGTTGGAGCCGTGGCAACTGTCACATCGGGCCCGCGTCGGTCAACTGACCGTAAACTCCTTCACCAGCCCGTGAACGACATGCGGCTTGCCGTCGTGCGTGTCCGGCAGGAAGCACATTAGAGCGTAGCGGGCGGCCGGCGGGGCCTGGCGGCTCTGTAGTTTGCGACTGGAAGTTTAGCTAAGAGCCACAGGTCGGACTCGAACCGACGACCTGCGCATTACGAATGCGCTGCTCTGCCGACTGAGCTACTGTGGCAAGTTGCTCCCCTACCCCCTAACCCCCTCCCCTAAAGGGGAGGGGGAATTCCTTCTCATGCCCTGGCGCGGACTCGAACCGCGACGCCTTTCGGCACCACCCCCTCAAGATGGCGTGTCTACCAATTTCACCACCAGGGCGACAATACCAGCACGGACCTCAGAAAATGTAAGAGGACCCCCACACAATCTGAAACGCCGGTGACGTTTCAGCGATCAGATCTGCTCTCTAGACGCTCCAACACGGATTGAATGGCGTCGAGGCGAGTCCGGGTCTCTTCAGCCGTGATGCTGGCCTTTGCGCTCATGAGCATCAGCTTGACCGAAACGAGAAACACGCCCGCCTCGAGCAGCAGCGCGCGAGTAAGTCCTTTCTCGATGACCGCTAGGGCGAACAGCACGAGCGTGATCGCGATGACGGCGAGCGTCGCGCAATCGATGTTCCGAGCATGAGTGGCCATGTTACCCCTGGTTGGGCAGGGGCGCCATTAATGGCGCCCCTACTGCGCGGACGATCGAGACGCTGCTCTCACCAAATGTCGGGCACGAGCTCCTGCGGTCGCACCATGGGATCACCGGGCTTGCAGCCGAATGCCTTGGCGAACGCGGGACTGTTCGATATCGGGCCATTGACACGCCAGCGAGCGGGGGAGTGCGGGTCGGTCATTACCCGAGTGCGCAGGGCCTCGGGTCTGGTACTCTCGCGGAATGACTGCGCGAAAGAGAGGAAATACCGCTGCTCGGGAGTGAAGCCGTCGATCAGCTGGGGACGACCCCGTCGTTCGAGAGCCCGCTCCAGCGCGTCATACCCGGTGAGCAATCCGCCATAGTCGGCGATGTTCTCGCCGAGCGTGAGACGGCCGTTCACGTGGACGCTGTCCACCTGTACATAGCCATCAAACTGGTGCACGACACGGTCGGCCTGAGTCTGGAATCGTTGTGCGTCGGCCGGCGTCCACCAGTCGCGGAGGTTCCCCGCCGCGTCGTAGTGACGGCCTTCATCATCGAATCCGTGAGTCAGCTCGTGGCCCGCCCAACTCCCCGCCAGCGAGCCGTAGTTGGCGCCATCGTCGGCTCCCACGTCAAACGTCTGCGGCACCAGCGCACCCGCCGGGAATACCATCTCGTTTTTCGACGGACTGTAATACGCGTTCACCGTGGGCACGGTCATGTCCCATTCTGTAGTGTCGACCGGCGCGCCGGGTCGATTGATGGTCCTATCCCACTCAAAGGCCTTTGCGCGAAACACGTTGCTGACGAACGGTCCTTCAGCCACTTCGAGTCGCGTGTAGTCGCGCCAGTGATCAGGGAAGCCGACCTTCTCGTGCATTCGGGCCAACTTCTCGAGCGCGCGCGCCTTTGTGGAATCCGACATCCACGTCAGTCGCTCGAGTCGGGCGCGAAACGCTTCGCGCACGCCGTCGATCACCGCGCGTGCCCGCGACTTGCCATCAGGCGAGAATGCACGCGCGACATACGCCTCGCCCAGCGCGTCGCCCAGGTCGGCATCTGTCTCCCGGAGACAGCGCTTCCACCGCGGGAGAAGCTCCTTCGCACCGGTAAATCGCGAGCGAAAAGCAAAGTCCTCGCGCACGAACGGAGTGCTGAGCCACCTCGCTGCGCGCGCGATCACGTGGTAGCGAAGGTACGCACGCCACGTCGGCAGCGGCGTGCCTTGCAGGAGTGCGCTGACACGGCGATAGAACTCGGGCTCGGCGACGTTCACGTGACCCACCGGGGCCGAGACTCCGACGTCACGGAAGTAGCTGGGCCAATCGACCGCCGAGGCAAGCAAACGAAGCCGGACTACTGACATCGGATGATCGGTGGCACTCGGGCTCCGCAGCGCAACGCGAGTGAGCGAGGCGCGTGCGAGCTCAGTCTCCAGCGTCATGATGCGTCGCGCATCCTGCTGGGCAGCGCTTTGTGACTCACCAGCCAGCGTAAGTAGGGCCGCCACGTGGTCGACGTAGCGCTGGCGAACCGAGTCTGCGGTAGAGCGTTTGTTCGTATAGTAGTCACGGTCCGGCATGCCGAGGCCGCCTTGGGCAAGCCAGGCCACGTAGTGCGCGGCATCATGCGGCGCCGGGTTCGGATAGAAGTTGAAGAGCGCGTCGACGCCTCTCACCTGAAGCGCGGCGATCTCGCGCAGAAGCGCGCGGCGCGAGGCAACCGACGCGATCGAGTCCAGCAGCGGCTGGATAGGCGCAAGACCGTCGGCCTCAGCGCGCGAAGAATCCATGCACGTGGCGTAGAATGTGCCCAGCTTGTGCTCGGTGCTCTGTGGCGGCGTACTATCGCGGCGGGCGGTCGCATCGGCCAATACCGAGCGGACAACGAGCTCGTTGCGGTCCGTCATGTCCTTCCCTACACCGGTGGTGGAGTAGGCGGCCGGGATGCTGTCCGTGCGCAGCCAATTGCCTACGGCGAATTGGAAGAAGTCGACGCAGGCGTTCGCGGTAGTGTCGATGAAGCCGGGATCCACCACCCGCAGCGCGGGCAGCGGCGCCCTCTGAGCGACGCTTGGCGAGGCATCCTGTCCTTTTGCCGTTCCGCTGATGAGCACGGAGGCCGCGAGCACTACGGCCACGCGACCAAGCCATCCCGTGGTCGTGGGCCGAAGGCCCGATTTCGTTCGAGACATCAGGTCCGCCATAGACGTGAAGGAAATTATCCATTGTCCATGCGCTTGACACGCCCGCCAAGTTGCTGAGCATGACTGCACGGGTAGAAGTACCGGCGCTCGCAAGGAGTCAGCAGCGCTGGACGCTGGTCGCCACCGTGCTGGGATCGGCGATGGTTTTCATCGACGGCACGGTAGTCAACGTTGCGCTTCCAATCCTTCAGCACGACCTCGGCGCGAGCCTGGCCGGGGCGCAATGGGTGGTCGAAGCATACGCTGTGGTGCTCGCCGCATTGATTCTCGTTGGCGGCGCGCTCGGCGACCGGTTTGGCCGGCGCCGAGTATTTGTTTTGGGTGTCGTCGTGTTCGCGTGCGCGTCGGTGTGGTGCGGGCTTGCGCCGACGATCGGGCACCTCATCGTCGCGCGGGGCATTCAGGGGCTCGGCGGCGCACTGCTCACGCCCGGAAGCCTGGCGATCATCGAAGCGACGTTCGCGCCGGCGGAGCGAGGCCGCGCCATCGGCACCTGGTCGGGGTTCAGTGCGCTCACGACTGCGCTAGGCCCGGTGCTCGGTGGGTCGCTGATCGACCACGGCGGATGGCGGTTGGTCTTTTTCCTGAACATCCCGCTGGCAATCGTGACGATCGCCGTCACGGTCTGGCGAGTTCCCGAGAGCCGCGATGACGTGGACAGGCCGCTGGACATCAGCGGCGTGCTGCTCGCGACCACTGGGCTTGGCCTCGTCGTGTACGGTCTCCTTGAAGCTGGCAGCGCAGTGAATGGCACTCCGGGGCGCGCGTTGAGCAGCCCCTCGACGGCGGTTGCGCTGGTCGGCTTGCTGGCGTTGGTCGCTTTCGTGATCGTCGAACGGCGGAGCCGGTCGCCAATGATGCCGCTCGACTTGTTCGCGTCCAGAGCGTTCACCGGCGCCAATTTGCTAACGCTCCTCTTTTACGCCGCGCTCAGCGGCGCGCTCTTCTTCCTGCCGTATGACTTGCTTCAGGTACAGCACTACTCGGCGACAGCCGCAGGCTCTGCCCTCGTTCCGCTGGCAGTTCTGTTGTTCGCGCTGTCACGTTGGGCGGGAGGGCTCGTACATCGCTACGGAGCTCGACTGCCTCTCGTCGCCGGTCCCGTGATCGCGGCCGCGGGGTTTGTGCTCTTCGCGCGGCCAAGCATCGTAGCGTCAGGGTCCGCTAGTTACTGGACCACGTTTTTTCCGGCCGCGTTTGTGCTTGGCCTTGGGCTAGTCGTAACGGTGGCGCCGCTCACGACTGTGGCGATGGGCTCCGTGCCAGCCGACCGGGCGGGACTCGCCTCAGGCGTGAACAACGCGGTCGCCCGAACAGCGAGCGTGCTCGCGGTCGCGGCTCTCGGGCTGGTCGGCTCACTCGCGTTTCGCGCGCGTTTCGATCGCGAGCTCGCCGAAAGGGGTATAGCGCCACTCGACCGCGCCCGCCTCGTAAACTTAGGCGTACGAGCACTTGGCGACAGCTCCACAGCGCACACGGCCGCGCATGCGTTCGTCGGAGCATTTCGACTAGTGATGGTCGTCGCGGCGGCCCTAGCGCTCGCCAGCGCTGCGGTTGCCGCGGTCTTGATCCCCGGGCGAGTCGAGGCGGCATGATAATGCCGACAGCATCTATCGGGAGGCGATCACTCGTAGCTTTGCTTGTCGCGGCGCCTGCTGCGTATCGCGTGGCATCCGCGGGCAAGACGGCGCCGGACCCGGCGTGCGCGACCGCGGAGTACCGCCAGTTCGATTTTTTCGTAGGCGATTGGGATACCTACGACGTCGGTGCGCCAAGCAAGATTGTCGCGCGCAACACGGTGACCTATATGCTCGGCGGCTGTGCAATCCGCGAGGTGTATCAGCAAGCTGACGGGCTGGTGGGCGAAAGCTTCAGCGCGTACGACGCAAAACGACGGGTCTGGCACCAGAGCTGGATCACAAACCGCGGGCAGTTGCTCCTGCTGGATGGTGGCATGCGTGGCGACAGCATGGTGCTAACGGGGCCGGAGAAAGCCGCCGACGGATCTTCGTCCTTGGTACGCGGCGTGTGGTATCGCGAAGCGATGGGCGTGCACGAGAGGGGGGAACGCTCGAGTGACAATGGAGCCACCTGGAAGCCGTGGTTTGACATCGTCTTTCGACCGCACGCACACCCAGATTGAACGCGGGGCTGGCCAGCTCGCCCACTGCTAGATGGCGGATTGGTCGTGCGGGGTGGCCGTTTCAAGCTCATCGAAACGGTAGCCGCAGAAGCGGCATTTCCTGGCTTCGGCCTTGACCCTTTCGGCGCACTCGGGACACTTCTTCGTCGCGGTATCGGCGGGGAGCAGCAGCACGATCACCAGCGCGATCGGTCCCAAGAACGCACCGAGGCTCGCCCACCTCATAGGGTTATGGCCCTTCGCGGCGGCGATGCGCGCGCAGGCGGCCGCGCAAACAATCGAGAGCGCAAGCGAGATGAAGAGAAACGCGCGCATGTGCGACTCGATCTCCGCGACCTGCGACTGCAGCGACTCGATTTGCGACGAGAGATCGTCCAACTAGCCAGTCTCCACTAAACGCAAGCGATGCGGTCCATACCTTCGGCCCTCCCGTAGAGCCTGCTCGTTGCCTCGGTCAAGTAGTCGCTGCCACGGAAACCATAACGGGCGGCGCAAGCTGCACCGCCCTCTACATCGACGCACGTGCACTCGGCGCGTAAGCCGCGGGTGGCACAGACCTCTTAATTTGCAACGCTAGGAATCGAGAATGCCCGAAACGATGTCGTCGGTCCTAACCGCCTGGTCGAACTTTTACGTCATCGTCGGCTCGTCGGCCGCGGCTTTGACCGGGCTGATGT
>Ga0102924_1004182_pt1 | contig 14731 bp, 18 predicted proteins | sample PaiPotPPM11metaG_FD_80116 | JGI IMG/M metagenome (GOLD analysis project Ga0102924, IMG submission 80116) | Iron sulfur acid spring bacterial and archeal communities from Banff, Canada, to study Microbial Dark Matter (Phase II) - Paint Pots PPM... ... | reverse complement strand
GTGCTGGACAAGACCGGCACGGTCACCACCGGCACCATGACGCTGGTCGCGGTCCAGCCCGCCGTCGGCGTCGACGCCCACGAGGCGCTGCGGCTGGCCGGGGCGGTGGAGCACGCCTCCGAGCATCCCGTCGGCCGGGCCATCGCGGCCGCGGCGCGGGACGCGGCCGGGCCGCCCCCGGCGGTGGACCAGTTCCAGAACCTGCCCGGCCGCGGGGTTCAGGGGGTGGCCGAGGGCCACGTGATCGTGGCCGGGCGGCCCAGCCTGCTGGCCGACTGGGCCCAGCCGCTGCCCCCGGAGCTGGACGCGGCCCGCGAGCGGGCCGAGCAGGCGGGCCGGACCGTCGTCGCGGTCGGCTGGGACGGCCAGGCCCGCGCGCTGCTTGAGGTGGCCGACGCGGTCAAGCCGACCAGCGCACGCGCGGTAGCCGAGCTACGGGCCCTGGGGCTCACTCCGGTCCTGCTGACCGGCGACAACCGGGCCGTGGCCGATGCGGTCGCGGCCGAGGTGGGCATCGACGAGGTCATCGCCGGGGTACTGCCCGAGGACAAGGCCGCGGTGGTGGCCGGGCTCCAGGGCCGCGGCCAGGTGGTGGCCATGGTCGGGGACGGCGTCAACGACGCGGCCGCGCTGGCCCGGGCCGACCTGGGCCTGGCCATGGGCACCGGGACCGATGCCGCCATCGAGGCCGCCGACCTGACCCTGGTCCGCGGCGACCTGCGGGTGGCCGCGGATGCCATCCGGCTGTCCCGGCGCACGCTGGCCACCATCAAGGGCAACCTGGCCTGGGCTTTCGCCTACAACCTGGCCGCCCTGCCGCTGGCCGCGCTGGGCCTGCTCAACCCGATGATCGCCGGCGCGGCCATGGCCTTCTCGTCGGTGTTCGTGGTCAGCAACAGCCTGCGGCTGCGCGGCTTCCAGCCGCGGACCGCGGCTACCGGTGCGGTGCCAGGATCGCGTGATGGTCGGCGCCCGCCCGCGGCTCGGGGTCGGCGTGCACTAGCGCGGCGGTGAGCCGGGGCAGGGCGTGCAGCAGCGCGTGCTCCGCGCTGACCGCGACCTCGTGGGCCTCGACGACGGTGGCGCCGGGGTCCACGATGACCTCGCACTCGGCCCGGAGCTGGTGGCCGGTCCAGCGCAGCCGCACCTGGCCGACGCCTAGCACGCCAGGGGTCTGGCGCAGGGCCCGCTCGGCCTGGTCGACCAGGGCCGGGTCGACGGCGTCCATCAGCCGCCGCCAGATCTCCCTGGCCGCCTGACGCAGCACGGCCAGGATGGCCACGGTGATCAGCAGGCCGACCGCCGGATCGGCCCAGTTCCAGCCCAGCGCCACGCCGCCCGCGCCGAGCAGCACGGCCAGCGAGGTGAACCCGTCGGCGCGGGCGTGCAGCCCGTCGGCGACCAGCGCCGCCGACCCGATCCGCCGGCCGACGACGATCCGGTACCTGGCCACCACCTCGTTGCCCGCGAACCCGATCAGCGCCGCCGCGGCCACCGCGGCCAGGCTGGTCACCGGGCGCGGATGGGCCAGCCGGAGCAGCGCCTCGGCCGCGGTCAGCGCCGAGGACACCGCGATGAGCAGGACGACCACGATCCCGGCCAGGTCCTCGGCCCGGCCGAAGCCGTAGGTGTAGCGGCGGGTCGGCGGCCGCCGGCCGACCAGGAACGCGATGCCCAGCGGCACGGCGGTGAGGGCATCGGACGCGTTGTGCAGGGTGTCGCCGAGCAGGGCCACGGACCCCGAGACCGCCACCACGGCGGCCTGGACGGCGGCCGTGCCGGCCAGCACCGCTAGCGAGATCCACAGCGCCCGGATGCCCGCGGCGCTGGCCTCCATGGCGGCATCGACCTTGTCGGCGGCCTCGTGCGAGTGGGGGCGAAGCAGGTGGCCGAGCCGACCGGCGACCCCGTGCCGGTGACCGTGGTCATCATCGTGGCTGCCGTGATCGTGGTCGTGCTCAGGCACGTGGTCGTGCTCAGGCACGTGGTCGTGGTGCTGGTGGCCGTGCTGGCTCATGCTGCCAGGATGCCTGGCCAAGTGGATTGCAGCATCTCGACAACCGCCAGCTCAGCGCACCCGCAATAGCTTCGCAGCCTTTGTTGCTCGAAATGGTTTTAATGCGTGCAGCCGAGATAGGAGAGGTACTGGTGGGTCGGCATCCGGTACAGCCGGACGGACTGAGGGTTGCTCAGCACGAGGTCGAACACCCAGCGCCGGCGCATGTAGAACCAGTAGTCGGTGAGCTGCTGGCCGCCGATCTCGTAGTGCACGAGCCAGGCACCGCGCGGGCCGGGACTGGCGCTGGTGGTCCGGGCGGTCTGCGGCCCGGCCGGGCACTCCTGGTGGCGCCGGATGTAGTCGGCCCTGGTGATGATGGCCTGGCTGCGGGCGTCCCAGCGGTCGTAGACCGGGCCGTAGTGGCCGTTGTCGTAGTTGTTGTTGAACGCGGTGGCGATCCTGAGCAGAGCCTGGCTGGTGCGCGGGTCGGGCGGCGGTCTCCTGGCGGTGCTGGCGGTGGTGGCGGTGCGGGCCGCGCAGCCGGCCATGCAGCCGATGGCCAGCAGGGTCAAGGTCACGGCCAGCAGGGCCCGTGTTGCTGAGCGCACGGGTCAGCCGAGGTCGAGCAGTTGCTCGTAGAAGCCGCCGAAGCCGCGCTCGGGGTCGGTGAGGTGGATCTCAAGGATCCAGTGGCAGCGGCGCCCGGCGCGGTCGGCGCGGCGCAGCGGGGTCGGGTTGCCGGGCGCGATGTAGGACTCCAGCCGGGCGCCGTCGATGGTCTCGTGCGGGAACTCCCCGACCAGGTGGCCGGCCATCCAGCCGCCGGGGATCCACCCGGCTTTGGCGGCCGCGCCGGTGACGACGTCGTAAAGCTGCTGGCCGGTGATGCCGGGATCGCCGGCGAAGGCCTCGCGCCCGGCCTGGAAGATGACCGGCAGGTCGTCGCGCAGCCGCTGCTTGACGGGGTCGGCGCCGAGCACGAAGGTGCGCCCGAAGTCGGCCTCGAACTCCTCGAAGATCGGCCCGAAGTCGGCGAACGCGATGTCGTCGTCGGCGATGACCCGGTCGGGCGGGTTCTCCCGGTAGGGCAGCAGGGTGTTGGGGCCGGAGCGGATGATGCGCTTGTGCCAGTGCCGGGTCGGGCCGAACATCTCGTTGGCCAGATCCCGTACCCGGTCGCTGACCTCACGCTCGCCGGCGCCGGGGGCGACGAGGCCGCGGTCCTCGACGGCCTGGAACAGGGCGGCCGCCTTAGCCTGGGCAGCCAGCAACTGCTCGGCGCGCTCGTCCTCATCAGTCATGGACCGACGATAACCAACCGGCGATCCAGCCCAGGATGCGGCCGTAGGCAACCTCGTCGGGATCGCGTATCGCATGCGTATCAGATGCGTCTCGCATAGGGCGGCGGTATCTTCCCAGCGAACCGGTCACAAGCGCACAATGGCCCCGTGAACGGTGGTCAGGTAACAGATGTATGCCCGCAGTGCGGCAGTTCCGCCGGCGTGCACTCGGTCCAGGAACTAGCCGACCTCGCCCGGATGCAGCTCGGCCAGCAGCCCGGCCAGGCCGGCCCAAGCGGCCCGGCCAGCCCGGGCCGCCCGGCGCAGGCCGGCTGGGAGGCCGAGCCCCAGGCCGGGCCGGTGCCAGGACCGGGCGGGGTGCAGCCAGGCTGGGCCGCCCAGCCACGCTCCGGCCCCATACCAGGCCCCGGCCAGCGACCAGGGCCAGGGCAGGTCCCGCGCCGCCGGCCCGGCCTGTCCGACCTCGGCGACGGCCTGTCCGTCGGCGACTCCCTGGGCGACGACCTGGCCAGCGCGGCCCTCGGTGCGGCCGCGGGGCTCGTCGGCCGCTCCATCGCCCGCCGCATGCGCGGCCGGGTCGAGCAGGCCATGTCGGCCGCCACCGACCGGCGGCAGGACATGCTGCGCCAGCAGATCGCGATCGCGGAGCGTCACCCCGACCTGCGGGCCTGTCTCAACGATCAGGTCGTCTTCCTGGCCGGGGGCCAGCGCGTGCTGCCCATGGCCGGGCTGACTACGTCACTCACCGTTGAGCAGTCCGATGCGATAGTGGCCCGGCTCCGCGCCTGATGATCAGCTAAAGGCGCTCCTGGGGTTTGTCGTCGTGGGCCTTATCCTGATTCTTGTCGCGAGGTTCGTGCTCCGTTCGCCGTTCTTCAGCATCAAGCGCGAAAGCCGGAGCCCGGACCACCAGGAAGGCTGACCCGAGCGGGAGGAACTCCGGTGACCGAGCATTTCCAGAACGACGGCGGGATCAACGACGCACATCTCGTCAACCAGCTGGCCGGCAACGCCCAGTCAATCGACAACCTGGCCTTCATCACCTCGCCGACCAGCGGCAACTTAGAGCTGCTGGCCCGAGGCGGCGCGGGCACGTTCCTGAAGCTGAACTACCTCGACGGCAGCGGCACCGAGCGCACCGGCCTGGCCGTGACCACCGGCAGCAATAGCCCCATCGTGTCTATCGCGCCCGAGGCCAACGGCGGCGCCACGCTCGACCTGGAGAACAACGACCTGACCGGGGTCGAGACCATCGTCCCGTCGCCCGACAGCAAGGCCCAGCTGACCCTGGACGGGCTGCTGGCAATGACCCCGCAGTCCGAGCCCGCCACCCCGGCCAGCGGCGGCGTCCTCTACGTCGACTCCGCCGACGGCGCCCTCAAGTTCAAGGGCCGCTCCGGCACGGTCACCACCATCGCGCACGCCTGACCAGGTCCAGCACGCCGTCCGGATACACGGGCGGGCTGACCGCGTCCGCCGGCCGCCAGATGACCCTGGTCCACTCGCTCACGTTGTCGCGAATGCGCTGCTCAGCGATCTCATAGGCGGCCGGATCGGCGAACCAGGCGGCGAACACGAACACGATCTCGTGTTCCTGCTGTCCCCGCCACTCGAAGATGTTTTCCAGCACGCCCAGCAGCCGGACGTCGGTCAGCGCGACACCAGCAGCGCCCCGTCCCGGTCCCGCCTGATCACTCCCATGGCCTTGACGACCTGACCCAAAGATCCCACGACGATGTCGTATCACGCCCTGGCTCACCGGGCTTTCTAACAGGCCGCGGCCGAGCACACCACCCCTGCCCAGAACCGGAACATCAGACCCGAGCACCCCAAATCCACCGATTGCCCCATCAGGCGCACTGATGACCTATACACTCACGCGGGATGGAAACCGACATATCGCTGTCCCGCCGTACGGTCCTAGGGGCCGGGGCCGCCCTGGGCGGAGCCCTCCTGGCCGCTGCCGTCAGCCAGCCCGCCGAGGCGGTCGCCTCGTCGCGGCTCGAGATCGGCGCCAACGCCGGCTGGTTCACCGCCGTGCAGGCGTCCGTGCCCGCTGCCACCTGCCGCCGCGTCTACTACCCCGAGTACAACTTCATCCCGCCGCACTGGCCCTCCGGGCCCACCGTCAGCCGGGCCATGGTCTCTATCCGGCCGGTCCCCGCCGACCTGCTGGCCGGGCGGCTAGATGCCCAGATCCGGGCCTTCATATCCTCCGCGCCGTCCGGCTCGGACCTGACCACCTGGCACGAGGCCGGCAACCTGACCGGCTATCCCGCCTACATCACCCCGGCCACCATGCGCCGGGTGCACCGCCACATGCAGCGCCTGTGCCAGCGCAGCAACGTGCGTTACGGCCCGATCCTGTGCATGCACCCGTCCAGCATGCCGCCGTGGCTGGTGCCCGGCATGGACTGGTACGGCCTGGACATCTACGACTGGCCCGAGTTCCACTTCCCGCACGGGCCGATCGACGTCCACGGCCGCCTGTACCCCCGGCTGAACCAGTGGCACGCCGTCATCCAGCAGGCGTCACACCGCCGCCACCCGGTGCTGAGCATCTGCGAGACCAACTCCAACTACCAGGCCCACCGGCCCAAGTGGTTCGGCGCCCTGGCCCACTGGCTCAGCCGCAACGGCGGCCGGAGCATGCTGACCTACTGGAGCGACTCCCCGCACGCGGTCGGTCCCTGGAAGCCCCACGACCGGGCCGTCATCCGAGCTCTCCGGCACGCAACAACGCTGCCTCGCTGAACCACCGGTCGCCGGGCCGGCCGGACCTGGACTGGAAGAACGAGGACTTGCCCAGGCGGCCCCGCCACCGGCTGGGGTGCACGAACTTGTTCTTTCCGCTGGCGATCCAGCCCGGCGGCACATCCCTGGTCACCAGCGCACCCGCGCAGACGTAGGCGCCGCGGCCGACGTTGACCCCGCCGACGATCACGGCCTTCCACCCGACGAACGCATCGTCGTCGACGAACGGCGCCGACTCCTCCGACCCCTCGTCGTCCCAGCCGCGGGAGGGATCGAGCTGGCGGTGGATGAGGTCGCCCGCCACCCGGCAGTTCTTGCCGATCCGCACCGAGTCGCCGATGTGGCCCTTGATCACGCTGTCATTGCCGACCGTGGCATCCAGGCCGATCCAGGACCGGCCCGTCACCAGGACCCGCTCCCCGATCTCGGCCCGGGCCTGGATCTCCACGTAGTCCTCGATCAGCGAGGCGGCCCCGATGCGCACCCCGTGGCCGATGGTGGTGAACTGGCCGATCCACACCCCCTTGTTAATCTCGGTCGGTCGGTCGGCCCTGATCTCCCGGCCGTCCAGTAGCGGCCGGTAAGGGCTGCCGATCACGGCCGTCGGGGCTATCACGACGCTGTCGTCGATAATCGCTGTGCCGTTGCTAGTCACGCAATCACGCACCTGTCCAGGTCGGGAAGCTCAAGGAACTTGGCCGCGCTGGCCAGGTCTCCGGGCATGGGAAGGTCGGCGAGCCTGCTCTGCCAGGCATCGACGTCCATCCGCCAGGTACGGACGAACGAGAGGCAGGCCAGTTCGTTGATGGCATCCAGCCGCTTGCGGGCGGCCGTCAGCGACATCAGGGCATAGCCGATGACCGGCGCGTTGCCCTGGTCGAGCAGCCGGGCGGCGATGTCGTCGATCAGCGCGCGACGCCGGGTCAGGACATCGCGCCAGTAGGTGCCGGTCGCGTCGGAAACGGACCCGCCCTCGTGCAGCAGTCGGTACAGCCCCTCGGCGATCACGTCGCCGAACTCCTCACGTGCGGCGCGTACCCAGTGCGCGAAAGGCTCGTACTCAAGCTGCGACAGTTCGCCCGCGCACACGACCGAGCGGCGCTGGGTCACATCGAACAAGAATAGCCAGTCCTCGTTATAAATCGCCGGGAACATGGTGTTTGCGCGAGCCGTGTCGACCAGCAGGGCGCTGCCGCCGGGAAATACGTCCTGGTCGCCTCCCGCCAGCCGGTGCGCGTGGCACACAACCGAGTTGTCCGGGAAGTCGGTAATCCGGAACCCAGCTGCCTCGTAACGGGCGGTCACTGCGGCCGCCGCGGCCACCTCGCTGGCCTTCATCCCGGTGACGTCGTCGTCCAGAAACATGACCGTCTGCCAGCCGGAAAGGCGCGAAAGCAGAAGGCCGACATTACGCTTCCGCGCGATGTCGACGTGACTGGACGGCTCGATGTCGTTTTCCGGGTGGCTGAAGGTGGCCAGGCCCAGCAACTCTGGCTTGAGTAAGGGCGGCACGTAAGTGACGAGCACGCCTCCGTGATGGTCCTGACACCGCGGCCAGGCCTTTTCTGCCTGCTCAGGCGTGCTGCACAGGATGACAAGCGCGCAGCCGAGATCGTCCGCCAGCCGGACGGCGGAGTCCAGCGACGATGGCCTGATGGTGGGCACGATGATGGCGTCGAGCCGCCGCTGCGGCTCGTGCCCGGCCCCGGCTGGCTGTTGCACCAGGGTCGCGTGTGACTCGATATGGCACGAGCCAGCCTCGCTGCGGTCAGCGCTCAAGGCGTTGCCCCCTACTCTGCCTGCGCGCCGCTGTTATCCCACTCGTACAGCCGATTTTCGGCTTTAGACAAATCCGGCGTTACCGGGTCCTGATTGATGACGGGCACCCGCATCACCACGCAGTACGTAGATCCGTCCGGAAAGCGCGGGTGCAGGTAGTGCTCATTACGTTCCCGCAATTCGTAATCGATAAAGCACCGCGCCGCGCCGTGAACTCCCCGCGTCGTGATGCCGCCGATGATGGTCAGCGTGCGCCGGGGCGCGGCCGGGTTCTCGCCGCGGGCAAAGAAGCCGACGTCCTCGACCAGCTTCCCGTCAACCAGCCGGTGGCGGAACTCCCGCTTCCCGCTTTCCGGGTCGTCGATCACGATCGCGCCCTCGTCGGCGGGATCGCCGGCCTTGATCGGGATCGGGAACAGCGGGCCGAGGAACGGGTTCACGGTATCCCAGGCCAGCCCGCCGATCAGCACGAGATGGTTGGCCACGTCCCGCTGCGTCAGGTCCTGAGCCGCCCTGATAACCACCCGGGCACTGGGCGGGTTGTAAGCGCGGATCGCCCCGTAGATGTCGATGAGGGTGTCCAGGTCGGCCAGGTCCGAGTAGCGGACGTACTGGAGGTCGTCCGGATCGGCCCTGGGCGGCTGGCGCTCCTTGGGCAGCCGGGAGCACACCAGCGTGATCCGGGTGTGGTCCGGGAAGTACCACATCGACTCCGCGACCGGTGCGGCGTGAAGGGCCGGCCGGCCCGCGGCCGCGGCGCGTAGTTCTCTCAGCTCGTCCGTGAGCTCGGTCATGCGCTCGCGCTCGTCGGAGGTCAGGTCGTCAGCCTCGATCAGGTGCGGGCGGCCGCCCTCGAACGATCGCGGCGTGCAGAACAGCCGGGCGTAAGAGGCCAGCCGCTGCTGTGGCACCAGCCGTCCGCTGCCGGGGTTCTCCCAGGCCGAGATGGTGGCCGGGCTGAGCGGGCTGCCCGGGTCCCCGATGGCCTGGCCCAGGTCGGTCTGGGTCAGCCGTGCGAACTCGCGTTCTCGCAGGTCACGGAGGCGATCGGCGAGGCCCTTGGCTCCCGAACCGGTGTAGTCGCTGGCAATCGTCAACGGCGCCTCCACGGTCTGCACGCGCAGAGTATTGCGTGATCGATTGTTCCCCGTTGCAGACACGCGTGAACTTCACCCAATCGTTACTTGTGGCTTGACGTGGGGCAACATCTTTGTTCGTGATCATTTCGTAGATTTCACGTGGTTTCACAGAACTCTACATCGGGCACTACACGAATTGTGACACCGGTACGCCAGGTAGGAGGACAAACCATGGCCGCTCCCGCCCCCATGGAACGCCCGAGCGATTCGCCGGCGGCGATGCCCGCCGACATTTCCGACGCGGTCCGCGACTTCAACGAGTCCAACGAGGCTCACGAGAACCTGTGGACACGGGTTCACCGGGCAGGTGATGTCCTGCGCCAGGGTGTCAGGGACCGCGAGGCGGCCAGGGTCCGCGCGCGAGAGGCACGCGACTTCCACCTGACGGTCCAGGCCGAGTACCCGCACCGCCGCGCTCCGCTGGTCCAGCAGGTCCTGGTGGCCGGGTTCACGATCCTGCTCGACGCGGTGGCCTGCTGGTTCGCGGCCCAGGCGCTGGACAGCGACCGGGACGAGACGCTGCTGTGGACGGTGCTGTTCCTGGCCGTCCTGGCCGGGGGCGAGATCGGGCTCGACTACTTCAGCGAGCACCACGGCCGGATCTGGCGGCTCCTGGTCGCCGGGCTGGCCGTGTTCGTGGCCGGCCTCGGGGTGCTGCGCTTCCTCTTCCTGGCCACCGTGGTCGCTACGGGAGTCACCACGGCGGTCGTGGGCGCGGCGCTGTTCACCGCGGCTACCGCCTGCTCGCTGGCCTTCGGGTACCGGGCGCTGCGGGCGGCCGAGCGGGCCCCGGCCTGGCGGGCCCGCCGGCGGGCGAGGGACGCCGAGCGGGAGGCGGCCAGGGCCAGCGACCGGGTGGTCGGGCTGCTGCGCGACCGCGACCGCCTGATCGACGCTTACCTGAGCCGGATCCGGGTGGGCCTGCTCAAGGCCCGCTCAGCCGACCAGCTGCGGACGGCCGAGGCCGCGGTCCGCCAGCACCTGACCGGGCCGGATTCGTGACGGGGACACGAGGCCGGGCCTGGCTGGGCGGGCTAGCCGTGGCCACCGGGGTGGTGCTGGGCGTGTCCGGATGCACGCTCGGCACCCGCCCGCCGACCGCCCACGAGGTGGTTATCACCGAGCCGTATGCGGATTCCGCACTGGTCGCCGTGGTGCCTGGGGCCACCGCGGGACCGTCGCTGGCTCGCGTAGTAGCCGCCACCGCCCGGCCGGCCGAGGACATCGACGTCCTGCGGGCCGGCCGGGCGGCACAGGTCCTGGCCGCCAGCGGCGCGCCCCGGCCGGCCCGGGTGGTCGCGCCGGGCCGCCCGGCCGGGCCCGGCAGCGGGGCCACCCCGTTCCAGGACGCCTCCTACCGGCACAGCCTGGCCCGCTGGCGCGCGGCGGTCGCCCGGGCCGAGCGCGAGGCCGCGGCCCGGACCCAGGCGGCGGTGGCCGCCTGGGTCCGGGGGCTGGACCTCGCCGGCCGGGTCGGCCGCCTGCCCGGCCCCGCCGCGGGCGCCCGTCCCGGCCAGGATCCGGGCCGCCTCGGCACGGAGTGCGCGGCCGCGGCCAGCGCCCTGGCCGGGCTCGACCAGGCGTCCGGCGCCGGCCGCCGCCGGGTGGTCCTGCTGTACGCCCAGACCCTGGCCGGCCCGCTCCCGGCCGGGGAGCTGACCGGCATCGACGTGATCGCGGTGACCTCGTACCTGCCCAGCGCGGCCGCGGCCAGCACCGCCCAGGCCAGGCTGCTGGCCGCGGGCGCGGCCAGGGCCAGCGTGCTGGGTCCCGAGACCACCCCGGCCCAGCTGGCCCAGCTCGTCGCCCTGGGCCTCAGCCACCGGGTCATCACCGAGACCCTGTCCGGCGCGGCGCTGTTCGGCAACGACAGCGCCCGCCTGGCCCCCGGCGCGGGCCGGGTGCTGGCGCCGCTGCTCGCGCCGCTGCGCCAGCCCGGCGCCCTGGCCGTCATCAACGGTTACGCTTCAGCAACCGGAAGCGAGCGGACGAATATGCGCATTAGCCTGGCCCGGGCGACCTCCGTAGCATCCTGGCTCCGGGCCCGTAACGTCCCGGCATCCAGCCTGGACATCGTCGGCCATGGCGCCACCGACCTGATCGCCCCCGGCCCGTCCCCGGCCAACCGGCGGGTTGTCGTCACCATCGAGGAACCCGCCGGGCCCGCCCCGGCCGGGTCCGCCAGCGCGCCGGAGAACCATGCCTGACGTCAGGCTGCTCGTCCCGGCCGAGTGGCGGGTGCTGCGGCAGGTCCGGCTGCGAGCCCTGCGCGACTCGCCGCACGCGTTCCTGTCCACCTACGAGCAGGAGCGCTACTACGGCGAGCCGCGCTGGCGATGCGAGTTCCAGCGCGGCCGCTGGACCGTCGGCGCCATCGCCGGGCGGGCCGTGGGCCTGCTCGGCGTGACCCGCGGCTTCGACGTGGCCGCCGACGACCGCTACCTCGAGTACCTGTGGATCGCGCCCGGCCACCGCCGGTCCGGCCTGGGCCTGACGCTGCTCACCACCGTGGTCGGGCAGCTGCGCACCGTCGGCGTCCGCACCGTCTACCTGTGGGTGCTGGACGGCAACGAACTGGCCTTACGCCTCTACCGCCGGGTCGGCTTCGTCAGTACCGGCCTGCGCCAGCCCCTGGCCCGGCGGCCCGGCATCAGCGAGGAGCGGTTCGCGCTCGACCTGGCCGGCCGTCCCGGTTAGCCGGGCTAGCGCCGGGCCCAGGAAGTGCTCGTAGGCCTCGCTTACCCCGGCCCGGTCGCCGGTGGCCAGCAGGTCGAGCAGCAGGCCCCGGACGATGGCCAGGCCCAGCCGTGCCTCGGCCCTGGCCCAGTCCGGGTCGGCGCCCGACCCGACCAGGAGGCCGACCGACGCGGTGATCCACGGCTCCACCGCACCCTCGAGAAACCCCTCGGTGCCCGGCCGGCCCAGCAGCGCATGCGCGTAGAGCTCGAAGTACAGCCGCTCGATCGGCCACGCCGCCGGGTCGGTGAGATCCTGCCAGAGCTTCCGCGCGTCGGCCGACAGGTCGCTCCAGCCGCCCATCGCCGCCCGCACCGACTTGTTGACCTCATCGCTGATCGCGACCATCAGGCCCTCGCGGGACCCGAAGTGGTACAGCAGCATGCGATGACTGGTGCCGATCGCCGCGGCCAGCTCGCGCATGCTCAGGTCGGTGATCCCGCCCCTGGTGGCCTGCTCCACCGCCGCGGCCAGCAGCCGCTCCCGCGCTTGCGACGTGCCCATGGCCGACTGTACCATGTGGTTCATGTACCGAATGGTACAACAGCTCCGCGCCACCAGCGTGCGATCCTCGGGAGGACCGATGAGCCAGCTGCACGTCGAAGCCGAGCGGACCGCACGGGCCGCCCCCGAGGCCGTCTGGGCCCTGGTCTCCGATGCCACCCGCTACCCCGAGTGGGGGCCATGGAGCGCGGGCGGTTACCAGCGGCCCGGCGACGACTCGCCGCGCGGCCCCGGTGCCGTCCAGTGGCTGACCTCCTCGCACCGGGCCTACCTGCGCTACGCCACCTCCGTTGAGCGGATACTCGAGGTCGAAGAGGGGCGGCGGCTGGCCTATACCGTGATCGGCGGCATCCCGGTCCGTAACTACCGGGCCGAGGTCACGCTCACCCCCGTCGAGGGCGGGACCCGTATCCGCTGGGCCGGAAGCTGGGACCCCACGCTGCCCGGCCGGATCGTGCTCCGGTCGCTGCGCACCGTCTATCCCGAGATCGTGGCCGGCCTGGCCGCCGCGGCCGAGAAAAACAACTAGCCCGGCCCAGTACCGTGCAGGCATGACGATCGTGCCCGACACCAAGGACTGGACCTGGGTGCTGGACCGGCCGTGCCCGGAGTGCGGCCTGGACACCCAGAGCTTCGGCCGCGAGGCGATCGCCGGGATGATCCGGGCCAACGCCGCGGCCTGGTCCCGCGCCCTGAGCCCGGCCGACGCCGCGCGCCAGCGCCCGGAGCCCGACAAGTGGTCCGCGCTGGAGTACGGCTGCCACGTCCGCGACGCACTCCGGCTGTATGACCAGCGCCTCGAGATGATGCTCAGCCAGGACAGCCCCCGCTACCCCAACTGGGACCAGGACGCCACCGCGCTGGCCGACCGGTACGGCGAGCAGGACCCGGCCGTAGTGGCGGCCGAGCTAGGCCAGGCAGCCGAGGCCCTCGCGGCCCGCTTCGAGTCGGTGACAGGGGACCAGTGGCTGCGCACCGGCAGCCGCAGCGACGGCGCGAACTTCACCGTCGAGACGTTCGGCCGCTACTTCATCCACGACCCCATCCACCACCTCTACGACGTCAGCAGGCGGCGGGCCGACAGCCAGACCGTGTAGGGGTTCACCCGGTTCGGATACTCCTTGAGCACCTGGTAGAAGAACTCCTCCTGGGTCGGTCCCGCCGCCAGCAAGCGGGCCGCGTCGTCCAGGTAGCGGCGAGTCTCGTCGATGTTGGCCGGCGAGTCGTCGCGGGTCGCGTCCTTGTGACCCGCGACCACGTGCGCCGGGCGCAGAGCCTGGACCAGATCGAGAGCCTCGTGCCAGCCGGCCATTCCGCCGTCGCCCGTTTCGGCCAGGTACTGGTGGACGTTGTTGTAGACCACGTCACCCGCGGCCACCAGGTCCAGCGAGGGCACGTGCAGCACCGTCGTGTCGTCCGTGTCACTGTGGCCGGCCTCGACCGGCACCACGGGGTGACCATCGACCGTGAAGCCGCCCGCCGGGACCGCCTCGGCCAGGACCGGGACCGGCGTCCTGGGCAGCTGGCCAGGGAACAGGGTGCCCCACAGCCCGGCAGGCTGACCGTCGGGGGTGGAGGCGACCATCCGGCCCACCGTGCGCTCACTGGCGTAGACCGTGACGCCGGGGAAGCGCTCCGCCAGCATGCCGGTGGTCAGCCAGTGATCGGCGTGCCAGTGCGTGATGTAGATGTAGGCGAGCCGCTTGCCGAACGACTCAATCCAGTCGGCCAGCGCCGTGGCCGAGGCCACCGCGAACGGCGGGTCCACGAGCACAGCCTCGGTCGGCCCGTGGATGAGCGTGTGCGACAGCGGCGACCAGTGCGGGTGCTCGCCCGTCGGCAGCGGCGCGTCCCTGGCCGGCAGCAGCGGCGAGATGCGGACGTCGTACTGAAGCGGGCTCGTGGCGGACATGGCGATACCTCCTGATCCGGTTTCAGTCGCCGGCCGGCGCGAAATGGTCGCCGTGCCGCGTCCCCGCGAACTTCTCCCCCATCAGGCGGGAGAACAGCAGCACCGAGCTGCGCGGCCGGTGGTTGACGACGATGTGCTCGGTCAGCCCGGCGTCATTGCTGGTGACCACGACGACGGAGCCGATGGGCTCCCCGCGCACCCGGGACGTGTAGTCCTCAAGGAAGCCGTGGTCGCCGTACTCGCCGATGAAGTTGAATTCCTGGTACTCATACAGCGTACGGGCGTAGGCCAGCAGGGTCCGGACCGCCTCGGCGCCCTGGACGACGCCGTTCATCACCGAGCCCTCCAAGGTGACGTCGTCGGCCAGCTTGTCGAGCCAGGACGGGTAGTAGTCGCTGCGTCTGCGGGCGGTATTGCCGCTGCCGAGATAGGTCATAAGATGAAAGAACCATGAGCAGTTAGCCTCTGTCAAACTCGATGAGGCGGGAAGATGGGCCGACGGAGCGGCAAGGCGGCGGCGCGGAGCGGAAGGCGTGGCGGGAGCGGGAAGGCGTCGTGGCGGAGCGGAACGCGTGGTGGCGGGGGCGGGAAGGCGGTGGTGCGGGGC
>Ga0102924_1004180_pt1 | contig 14735 bp, 15 predicted proteins | sample PaiPotPPM11metaG_FD_80116 | JGI IMG/M metagenome (GOLD analysis project Ga0102924, IMG submission 80116) | Iron sulfur acid spring bacterial and archeal communities from Banff, Canada, to study Microbial Dark Matter (Phase II) - Paint Pots PPM... ... | reverse complement strand
GGCCGCCGGGGCCGGCCCGGGAGGCGCCGCCCGCCGGCCCGCCGCGCCCCCGGACGCCCAGGCCGACCCGGCCGGGCCATCCGGCGATCCGTGGGCCAAGGCCGCGGTCGCCCTGAGCGGCGCGTCGGTCGTGCTCAGCGCGATCATCCTGATCGGGCAGCGGAGGGGCCGGTGAAATCGGCCGGCATGAACTATGCCGACGTGAACCCGGCCGACTCCGGCGCCGGCCGGCTCGGCCTGCCCGAGCCCAGCGTGATCGTCGCCGCCCGGGTGAACGGCACAGCCGTGACCGAGCAGGTGCCGGCCCGGCTGAGCGCCGCCGACTTCCTCCGGCACCGGCTGGGGTTGACCGGCACGCACGTCGGCTGCGAACAGGGCGTGTGCGGCATGTGCACGGTCCTGGTGGACGGGCAGGCGGTCAAGTCGTGCCTCATGCTGGCCGGCCAGCTCGACGGGTGCCAGGTCGAGACCGTCGAGTCGCTCGCGGCCGAAGGACCGCTCAGCCCGCTGCAGGAGCGGTTCCGCGCCGAGCACGCGCTGCAGTGCGGCTTCTGCACCCCGGCGTTCCTGATGACCGCGACCGCGCTCGCCGCCGACGGCCGGACGCTGACCCGCGCCGAGCTCCGGGAAGAGCTGGCCGGGGTGCTGTGCCGGTGCACCGGCTATGAGTTCATCGTGAACGCGGTCGAGGCGCACCTCGCTTCGGCCGCGGCAGGGGAAGGGAATCAGCCCGGTGACTGACGTCAGCGTCCGCGAGGTGGTCGCGCCGGCCGGGCGCGAGCACGCGGTTCTCGGCGTGGATTTCCCGCGCAAGGAAGACGACCGGCTGCTCCGCGGCGCCGGCCAGTTCACCGACGATGTCGACCGGGCCCGCTCGGCCGAGATGGCGGTGGGCCGCTGCCCCTACCCGCATGCGCGCATCGCGGCGATCGACGTGTCGGCCGCGACGGCCCTGGACGGCGTGCTGGAGATCCTCACCGGCGCCGAGGTGGCCGCGCGCACCCGGCAGATCGCGATCATGCGGCCGGTCCCCGGGGCGCCCGCCATCCCGCACTTCGCCCTGGCCCTCCAGACCGCCACCTACGAGGGCCAGCCGGTGGTCAGCGTGGCCGCCACCAGCAGGCACATCGCCGAGGACGCGCTCGAGCTGATCGAGATCGAGTACGAGCCCCTCCCGCACGTCTCCGATGTGCTGTCCGCGCTCGCGCCCGGCGCCCCCGTCATCCACCCCGGCACGCTGGAATCCAATCTCCTGGTCAGCAACCCGCAGGGCCGCGGGGACGCTGCCGCCCGGATGGCGGAGGCCGACGTCGTGGTCGAGGGCCGGTTCCACGTCAACCGGGTCACCGGGCTGCCCATGGAGACCCGGGCCGTGCTGGCCGAATGGCGGGCCGGGGCGGGCGCGCTGACCGTGCACACCTCGACGCAGGCGCCGCACATGATGCGCGCTCAGCTGGCGGATTCGCTGCGCCTCGACGAAGGCGACATCCGGGTCGTCACGCTGGACGTGGGCGGCGGCTTCGGGCTGAAGCTCGGCGCCTACCCCGAGGACCTGCTGGCCTGCCTGCACGCGATCTCGCTGCGCCGCCCGGTCAAGTTCGTGGAGGACCGGAACGAGCACTTCCGCGCCACGACGCACGGGCGCGAGTCCGTGCACGACTACCGGATCGCGGCCCGGTCGGACGGCCGGATCCTCGCCATGACCGACGTCTACACCAACGACCTCGGCGGCCTGAACTCGCCGTTCGGTTCCTCGCAGCTGTCCACGGTGGTGTTCAACGGGCCGTACAAGGTCGACGACGGCTTCGTGGAGCGCCGCATCGTGGTCACCAACAAGACCCCGATCGGCGCGTATCGCGGTTACGGCCAACCCGAAGTCAACTTCGCTTATGAACGGTTGATGGACAAACTGGCCCGGCAGCTGGGCGCCGACCCGGTGGAGCTCCGCGCGATGAACATGGTGCAGCCGGGCGAGTTCCCCTGGGTGAACCCGGTGGGCGCCGTCTACGACAGCGGCGACTACGAACGGTGCCTGCGGATGGCCGCCGACGCGGTGGGCTGGGCGGCGCACCGGGACGCCGGGCACGAGCCGCGGCCGTCCGACGGCTGGTACCAGGGCATCGGGTTCGCCTGTTACGTGGAACGCACGGGGTACGCGAGCAGCAAGTTCCTCGCGGCTCGCGGCTCGAGATTCGGGGCGCACGAGTCCGTCACGATCCGGGCCAACCGGTCCGGGAGCCTCGACGTGTACACCGGGGTGTCGAGCATCGGGCAGGGCAGCGAGACGGTGTTCGCCCAGATGTGCTCGGAGTTCTTCGGCTGCGACTACGACCGGATCCGGGTGCATACCGGTGACACGGGCTCCTCCCCGCTCAACACCGGCTCGTTCGCCTCCCGGACGGTGATCGCGGCGGCGGGCGCGCTGGCGGACGCGTGTGTCCGGCTGCGTTCCAAGACGCTGCGGATCGCCGCGCACATCCTCGGCGTGCCCGATCCCGGCGAACTCGACATCGTCGGGCAGGCCGTCCAGCACCGGGAGGACCTGACCCTCATGCTGCCACTGTCCAGCGTGTTCGAGCGGGCCATCCTCGGCCAGGGCCTGCCCGACGGTGAGCGGCCCGGACTCGACGAGACGTCGTACTTCGAGCCGCCCGAGGCGGCCTACTCGTTCGGGACCGCGGCCGCGGTCGTGGCGGTGGACGCGGAATCGGGTGAGTTCGACGTGCAGCGGTTCCTGATGGTGCACGACTGCGGCACGCCGCTCAACCCCAAGCTCATCGAGGGGCAGGTCCTCGGCGGCCTGGCCCAGGGACTCGGCCAGGCCATGGGCGAGGAACTCGTCTACGACCCCGAGACCGGCCAGCTGGTCAACGGCACGATGATGGACTATTTCGCCCCGACCGCCTGCGATATGCCGCCGGTCGAGCTGATGCACACCGCGGTGCCGTCGCCGGTGACCCCGCTGGGGGTCCGCGGCGCGGGCGAGGTGGGGTGCATCCCGGTGGCCGCCGCCATCGGCAACGCGATCTGTGACGCGCTGGCCCCGTTCGGGGTCGAACTCAACCGGCTGCCGATCACGCCCGAGCGCGTGTGGCGGGCGGTCCGGGACGGCGCCCGGGCCAGCACTTGATCATGCGGATGCGCGACGCCGCCCGGGGCCCGGCGTCCGCGCGCAGGCCGCGGGCCCGCGACCCGGCCGCCGAGGCCGGCGGGCGGCCGGGACTGTCCCGGCGCCTGATCGTGCTGCTCGCCGTGGCCTGCGGCGCGGCGGTGGCCAACAACTACTACGCGCAGCCCCTGCTGCACACGATCGGCGCCTCGTTCGGGGTGCCAGGTTCCACCGCCGGGCTGCTGGTGACCGCCGGGCAGGTCGGGTACGCCGCCGGGCTGGCTTTCCTGGTCCCCCTCGGCGACGTGCTGGAGCGGCGCCGGCTCATCACCCGGATGATGGTGGTCACCTCGGTCGCGCTGGCCGCCGCGGCGGCGGCACCGGACATCGCGGCGCTGGGCAGCGCCCTGGCCGTGGTCGGGGTGACGACCGTGGCCGCCCAGATCATCGTCCCGATGACCGCGTCCCTGGCCGCCGAGCAGCAGCGCGGCCGGGCCGTGGGCACGGTCATGAGCGGCCTGATGATCGGGGTCCTGACCGCCCGGGTGATCAGCGGCCTGGTCGCGGCCGCGGCCGGCTGGCGCCCGGTGTACGTCGCGGCCGCGGTGTTCATGCTGGTGCTCGCGGCCGTCCTGCGCCGGATGCTGCCCCAGGTCCAGCCCAGCGGGCGCATCCGGTACCGGGCCCTGCTCGGGTCGGTGCTGACGCTGGTCCGCTCCGAGCCCGTGCTGCGGCAGCGGATGGTCCTCGGCGCGGTCTCGATGGGCTCGTTCAGCATCCTGTGGACGTCCGTCGCCTTCTTGCTGTCCGGGCCGCCGTATCACTACGGCAGCGCGGTCATCGGGCTGTTCAGCCTGGCCGGGCTGGCCGGGGCCATCGCGGCCCCGCAGGTGGGGCGGCTGGCGGACCGCGGCCACGGGCGGCTGGGCACGCTCGGCACGCTCGTCATCCTGATGGCCAGCTGGGGGCTGCTCGCCCTGGGCGCGCACTGGCTGGCCGCCCTGATACCGGGCATCGTTCTCCTCGACCTCGGCGCGCAAGCGCTGCACATCAGCAACCAGAGCGACATCTACGCGCTCCGTGCGGAGGTGCACAGCCGCCTCAACACGGCGTACATGGTCGGCTACTTCGCCGGCGGCGCGGTGATGTCGGCGGCCGCCTCGCTGGTGTTCGGCGCAGCCGGCTGGGGCGGCGTCTGTGTGCTCGGCGCCCTCACCAGCGCCGCCGGACTGGCCGTCTGGCCCCGGACCAGGCGCCGCCCCGCGGCTCAGTAGCTAGCCGCGGCGCCGGTTGCGTGCCGTCGCGGATCGCCGCCAAACCCGGTCACTATTCCAGACGTTGTCCGGTGGCCGCCCAGCCCTAATCCCCCGCCGCGACCGTAACCCGCCCCAGCGCGACCAAAACCCGCCACACGCCGTCCGAAACTGCCGCAAACCATGATCGTGGTTGATTGGTTGCAACTATCGCAACCGATCAACCACGATCATGGCCGGGTGACCGTGCTGGACAGCCACACCGGGAGCTAGCCGCGGCGGCGGCGGGCCGCCGCGAGGTTGGTGCGGTTGCCGCAGGTGCGCACGTCGTGCCAGACGCGGTTGTTGTTCCGGGTGCCGCCCGGCCTTGCCGCCGCGAGTTCTTCTCCCGAACCCTCGAGTTATATCCCGGCCGGGTCAACCCGTGCACGGTCTGGCTCACCGCCGCGCGACTCCTCGACGAGTGAAGGCCGAAGCCCGGTGACCGCCGGGCGGACAGCGGAGCCGCCTTAGCCCGAGGGTGGACCCGGAGGCGGTGGCAGCTGGCTGGCTCGCTGCCGGGCGGTGTCGTCGAACAAGGCGGCGCGCAGCACGGCGTCCGCCGCGGCGAGCTGCGCCGGGCTGACCCGCCCGGCGATCTCGCGGTTGAGGTCCTCGGTCACGGCGATGACCGCACGGGCGTAGTCGCGGCCGGCCGGGGTCAGGGCGACGTTCAGCTGCCTGCTGTCGCGCGCGTCCCGTTCGGTCGTGGCGTAGCCCCGCTGCTCGAGCATGTCGACGATCTTCCTTGCCGCCTGCCGGGTCACGCCCAGGCTCGCGCCGAGGCGGCCGACCGGCAGCGGCCCCCGGCTCAGCACCCGCATCACCGCCGAGTCGCCGCGCCGGAAGCCGGGATAGCCGAGCCCTTCCAGGCGGCTGGTCGCCTCGCCGAGCCAGCTCAGCCTGGCCAGCGCGACCAGGTCGCCGAACCGGTACTCCGGGGTTGACTCCACAGCCATGACTCCAGCATTCTAGATATATGCAACCAGGTTGCTCTTTCTCGTGGCACCTCCGCTGGCCGCTGACCCGCGGTCCCCGTCCCGGGCTGCCCTTCCGGCGATCCCGATGACGACCGACGTCTCGCCGCCGCGGCAGCGCCTCGCCCCGTCGCACGCGAAACCGCTGGCCCGGCTCACCCTCGCCGGGGTAGTGGTCTACGTGGCCATCGACGTCCTGCTGGCCTTCCTGCGGCCCGGGTACAGCCTGCTCTACAACGCCGAAAGCGATTACGGCCGCGGCCCGTGGTACTGGGTGATGGACATCAACTTCCTGCTCCGCTGCGCCCTGTCGCTGGCCATCGCCGCCGCCCTGTACCGGGTCGCCCGCCTCGACGGCCGCGCCCGGGCCGGCCTGGCCTTGCTCGTCACCTGGGCGATCTGCTCCGGCCTGCTCGCGTTCTTCGCCGATGACCCCGAGGGCACCCCTCAGCACGGCAGCGGCGTCGTCCACGTGATCCTGGCCATCATCGCGTTCACCTGCATCACGATCGGCGTCATCCTGATCTCCGCCAGCCTCATGTCCGACCCGTCCTGGCGGCCCGCCGCACCCGTCCTGCTCGCCATCTCGGTCGCCAGCGCCCTCGCCTACCTGCTGCTCGGCGCGGCCGGCAAGCACCATCACGCTCCCGGCGGCCTCTACGAGCGAATCTTCCTCGGCCTGGAGCTGCTCTGGATCGCGATCGCCGCCATCGCCCTGGTCAGACGTGCCCCAGCGACCCCGCCACCAGGACCCGGCGGCCGCTGACCGGCCCCCGGCCTTTGGCCTCCGTCCTGGCCTAAGGCCGGGGCTGGGGTTCGCGCCACATACGCCAGATGGTGGGCCCGTGCCCCAGAGCCTGTAGTTCGCCGACGACACGGAAGCCGTTGCGCTCATACAGGGCCAGGTTGCGTTCATTCGATGATTCGAGGTAGGCCGGCACCCCACCGGCGTCCAGGCCAGGCAGGACCTCCCGCAGCATCTGCGTGCCCAGCCCCAGGCCCTGCCGGTCGCGGCGGGTGCCGAGGTAGCCGAGATACCAGTGCGGCGGGGATGGCCCGGCGTGCAGGCGTTCGATCTGCAGTTGCGTGCGCAGGGCACGGAGCAGATAGCGGCGGAAGGCCAGCCCGCTGGGTACCGCCTCCAGGATGGTCTGGCTGAGCGGCATCGCCCAGGCCCCCGGCGCGGCCCACAGCGCAGCGGCGGAGGCGTCGCCGGTGAGGTAACACGGCTTGCCCTGCCGCAGGTGACCGCGGCTCATGCTGGTGAAGAACGTGCGTAGCCTGCTAGCCCGGCCGGGCAGCTGCGGCGGGATCAGCCAGGCGAAGACCGGGTCCTCGGCAAAGGCGTCGGCCAGCACCTCGCCGAGCAAGGCCGCCTCATCGCGACGGGCGGCGCGGACGGCCTGGGAGCCGCCGGGCGGGGACGTCGCTTCCTGGGTCATCGGCTCCTCCTTCACCAGGCCTGCCAGGCGTTCTCGACTCCGGATCACTTCCGTGCCAGCCTGGGCCATCGGCCAGGCGATGTCCATAGGACGGCCGAGCTAATTGCCATCCGCTAATCAGTGCGGCGCTTAAACCGGTAACGGCAGCCTTCCCAATTGTACGAGGCTAAGCCGCCGCCAGGTAAAGCGAGATACTTACTGTGGTCCACAGCACGGCTCAGTAACTGGCCCAGTACCGTTCGCTTCCATGAGGCAGTCGTGGGATGCCGAAGTTATGCCGAGGACGCCCCGCAGCATATCTAATTGCTGAGCCACCGCCAGGTGCCAGCCGGGCCCGGTCAGCACCCAGGATGAGAGAATCGGCGGTACCCGCGCCGTCCGGCGCCGGGCGAAATTGAGGTCCGGCCCGGGCTGCCCGGGCCGGGGCGGCAATACCGAGGCTCAACGGGGTGGCTGCCATGTCCGGAATGATCCCGTCGCACGACGTTGTGGTGGTACGCCAGAGTGAGGCCGAGATCGTCGGCAGCGCACCGGTAACCGGCAGACTGTACGCCGACAGCAGCGCGACCGGCGGCGCGCTCAGCAGCCAGCGGATAATCCTGCTCCGCGGGGCGGCCGGGGCGACTCCCCACCACCACACCGGCTCCAGCGAGCTGTTCTACGTCGTCTCGGGGGCAGCCGAGATGCTTACCGGCGAGCGTGTCCTGACCGCGCGCGAGGGCGACCTGGTCGTTGTCCCGCCCGGTACCGTGCACGCCTTCGCGGCCGCGCCGGCCACCGACGCCGACCTGCTGATCATCCTCGCCCCCGGCGTCGAGCGCTTTGAGTACTTCCGTCATCTGCAGCGCATCGCCAGCGGGAGGGTCCCGCTGGAGAGCATCCTGGAAGTGCAGGATCTCTACGACAACCACTTCGACGCCAGCCAGGTCTGGCAGCAGGCGCTCGCAGCCCGCATGTGATCAGCGGGCGGTGATCGCGGCCGCGCTCATGAGGCCGGGAGCGCGGGGCGGGGCTGGCCGGGGGCGACCGTGCGGGCCAGGATCCCCAGCGTGGCCCGCAACGCGCTTTCCGGGATCACCGGGAAGATGGCGGCGTCCTTCCAGGCCTGCTCGGCCCTCGACCAGTCGTAGTAGGACGTCACGAGCGTGCCCTCGTCGATGGGCTCCAGCCGGTAGCCATACACGTGGCCTAGGTCCAGCTGGCCGCGCACGGTCCAGGCAATCTCCCGGTCTGGCACGAATGTCACGATCTCGACGTTGACGTCGTAAAGCCCGAGGGGATAGTCGTTGAGCGCTTCCCGGTCCATGTGCACGACGAAGGTGTCTCCCACCTTGGCCACCCGGTCCCCGCTGGCCTCCATCAGCATGCCGGAACTGTCGATGGCCACGTGCCCGCGGGGATCGGTGAGCACGGCGAAGATCGCGCCTGCCGGTGCGGCCACGGCCCGCTGCACCTCAAGTCGCTCTGGCATGCGCCGATTGTCGCACCCCGCCCGGGCGGCTGCCCACCCACCCGCCGGCCTAAATCCCCTGCGTAAGTGGCCGCCGTTAACCGCGTCGTTTCCTGCGAGTCGGCGGTCGTTCCGGTTCGTGCCGAACTGGTCACTCGGCGTTGTTTACCGCGCGAGACCGAATCGGGATGCCGGGAAAGACGTAAGGACTCCTCCGGTCATGATAAGAAATGAATTGAGAGTGGAGCGGGCTGGAAAGGGCGCCCGATGACGATACGGTCGGCTGAACAGAAGATTCGGTCCTGGGTAGCCCGCGCGGCCGCGGCGCTGCGGAGCACGCTGAAGGTCCGCAGCTGGACGGCCCGCGCGGGCGCCGTGCTGCGGAGCATGCTGAAGGACCGCAGCTGGAAGGTCCGTGCGGGCATCGGCGCGGCGGCCGGGCTTGTGATCGTGGGCATCGGCCTGGCGCTGCTAGGGCTCCTGGGGCGTCCGGCCGTCTCGGTGTCATCGGGACAGGCTCTGGTCCAGGTGCGCCTGGGCGGCGTCGGGACCGAGGTGACCGGCATCCGCGCGACCAGCGCCGGCCGGCCGCTGGCGCTGGCCCGCCACAGCACGGGCTTCGTGCCCGTCGCCGCCGTGCCGCCGGGCCGGACCGTGCGCGTGCGTGTTACAGCCGCTCCGCCATCCTGGCTTCACTGGCTGCTGGGCTCGGGGGTCTCGACATCGGTGACGCTGCGGGCGCCGTCGGCCGCGCCGGCCGCGCAGGTGGCCGACACCGAGCGCCCAGGGCTGGTGAAGCTCGGTTTCGACCGTCCGGTGAGCGTCATCGATTACCGGGCGGCCGGCGAGCCGGCCCGGGTCATCCGGCTCAGCCGGCCCTCGGCCACGGCCCAGTTGGCCGTGCCGGGGCAGCAGTCAGGGGGCGCTCTCGAGGTGGCGGCCGCGGCCTGGCCGTGGGAGCAGCTGGCCGCCCGGCCGACCACGGTCGACTGGCTCGAGGCACCGCGCGACGGCGTGCCGGTCGCCGCGGCGGATCCGGCTCCGGGCAGCGCGCACGCGAGCCTCGATACCCCGATCACGCTGACTTTCGACGAGCCGGTGACCCGGGCCCTCGGCCGGGCCCGCCCGCGAGTCTGGCCCGCCACCGCCGGAACCTGGACCGAGCCGGATGCCGACACGCTGGTGTTCACCCCGCGGGGCTTCGGCTTCGGGCCCGGCACCGCGGTAAGAGTTTCGTTTGACCGTCCGGTGACGGTCGTGAGCGGCTCCTCGGCAGGCTCGGTGGTTACGGCGGCTGCTTCGGGCTCCTACCAGTTCATCGTCACCCAGCCCTCGGTGCTGCGCATCCAGCAGATCCTGGCCCAGTTGCACTACCTGCCGCTGAACTTCAGGCCGGCGCCGGGCGTCCGCTCGCCGACCACCATGGCCGGCGAGGTGGCGACGCTGGGCAGTCCGCTGGCGGGCAGCTTCTCCTGGCGCTGGCCGTCGACCCCGGCCCCGCTCCAGGCCCAGTGGCAGCCGGGCTCGGCCACGGTGATGGTCAAGGGCGCGCTGATGGCGTTCATGGCCACTATGGAAAGTAGCTCCTACAACGGCTACGCCGCCACCGACGAGACCGTGAACCAGCTGGTGGGTGCCTCGTGGAGGGCGCTCCTCAGCGCCGCCGCCGCGAATCACGTGGACCCCGAGCCCTATGCCTACGTACACGTGTCCGAGTCCCTGCCCGAGACCCTCAACCTGTGGGAGAACGGCAGGACGGTGCTCACCACGCCGGTCAATACCGGCATCCCCGGACGGGCGACCGCTCTCGGCACGTATCCCGTCTACGTCCGGTACTCGTTCAACTACATGACCGGAACCAACCCCGACGGAAGCCACTACGACGACCCGGTGTACTGGATCAACTACTTCAACGGGGGCGACGCCGTGCACGGGTTCGTGCGAGCTTCATACGGGTTCCCGCAAAGCCTGGGCTGTGTGGAGGTGCCCGTCCCGACCGCGCACGTCGCGTTCGACCACCTCGCGATCGGCGATCTGGTCACCGTGGCTTCCTGAGCCTCGCCGCGCCAAACTCGTCACCGGTGGCGTGAGCTGAGCGTCCCCTTGACTCTCACCTTGGGGAAGACCTCACACTCACCTTGCCGGGCCGGATCGGCCCGGCGACGAGGGAGTCAGCGTGGAAGAAATCAGCATCGGGGAGTTCGCACGGCGGTCCCGCCTTTCGCTGAAGGCACTGCGCCTCTACGACAAGCGCGGGGTGCTGGTACCCGCGCGCGTCGACCAGGCAAGCGGTTATCGCTACTACGACACAGCTCAGCTCGACCAGGCACGCCTGGTCGTGATGATGCGCCAGTTGCAGTTGCCGCTTAAGGCGGTCAAGAAGCTGCTCGCGTGCGATCCGGCCGATGCGGCGGCGCGCATCGCTGATCATTGGCGCGATGTCGAGGCGGCCCACGACGCGCGGCGCGAGCTAGCCGACTACCTCGTCAGCCGGCTGAGTGGAAAGAGGCCTGTCATGTACGAAGTCGCCATCCGGGAGATGCCCGAGCGGAGCCTGCTCTGCCTCAAGCGCAACGTCGACGAGCAGGGGCAATGGGCGTTCGGCAAGGAGTTCATCGGGATCTTGCGCGAGCGCCCGCTGCCGAAGATCGAAGGACGAGCAGGCGCGGCCTTCTGCATCCAGTGGGGCTGGGTGAGTCCTGACAGCGATGGGCCGGTCGAATGGTGCACGCCGGTTCCGAAGGCGGAGGCACGGGCCCTCGCCGAGCACTATCCCGAGCTGACGTTGCGAACCGAGCCGGCGCACGGGGAGGTGTTCGTCGCGCTGCCGGCTGGGTGGGGGGCGGCGCAGTGGCAGCTCGCCATGGAGTCAATGCAGGCCTGGGAGCAGGAGCACGAGGACGGGGACGAGCGTCTTGCCCTCACGCCCGAAGACCTCGGCATGCGCATCACCTATCTCGCGACCGGGCCCGTCACCCACCCGGACTGCGACTTCGCCCTCCCGTTCGTCCTAAAGCGATGATCGAAGCTCACGGCCTGGTCAAGCGCTACGGCTCCACCGTGGCCGTCAACGACCTGTCTTTCTCCATCCGGCCCGGCATGGTCACCGGCTTCCTCGGCCCGAACGGCGCCGGGAAGACCACCACCATGCGGATGATCCTGGGCCTCGACGCGCCGACACAGGGCTCGGTAACCGTCGGCGGGCGCAGCTACCGCGACCTGCCGGCGCCCATGCGCGAGGTCGGTGCCCTCCTGGACGCCAAGGCGCTGCTCGGTGGCCGCCGGGCCCGCGACCACCTGCTATGCCTGGCCCAGAGCAACGGCATCCCCCGCAGCCGGGTGGACGAGGTGCTCCGCACCGTCGGTCTCGAGGACGTGGCCAGGCGCCGGGCGAAGGGCTTCTCGCTAGGCATGAGCCAGCGGCTCGGCATCGCCTCGGCGCTGCTGGGGGACCCGGCCGTGCTCATCTTGGACGAACCGGTGAACGGCCTGGACCCCGACGGCATCCACTGGGTCCGGACCCTCATGCGGGCGCTCGCCGCCGAGGGCCGCACCGTGCTGGTCTCCAGCCACCTGATGAGCGAGATGGCCCTGACCGCCGACCACCTGCTGGTGATCGGCAAGGGCCGGCTGATCGCCGATACCAGCACGGACGAGTTCACGCGGTCCAGTTCCCAGCAGTCGGTACACGTCCGCAGCCCGCAGGCGGCCGGGCTGGCCGCCCTCTGCCGCCAGGCCGGCGCCACCGTCCAGGCCGGGACCGGCCCCGACGTCATCGAGATCACCGGGATGGACAGCACCGAGGTGGGCAAGCTGGCCGCCGCCCATGGCATCGCCCTGTCCGAGCTCATCCCCGTCCGGGCCTCGCTGGAGGAGGCGTTCATGGAACTGACCCGAGACAGCGTGGAATACCAGGCGGCCGGGGCGACCCGATGACCGCCGCCACGCTCGCCCCCGCCGGCCCGGACCACCGGGCGCCCTTCCGCGCAGCCACCTTCGCCGACGCGCTGCGCTCGGAGTGGACCAAGCTCCGTTCGGTCCGGTCGACATTCTGGGCGCTGACCGCGACCGTCGTGCTCGGCGTCGGCCTGGGCGCCGCCATCAGCGCGGCCACCGCCCACGGCTACGCCAAGAGCAGCGCCTCCGGCAAGCAGAGCTGGGACCCGACCGCGTTCAGCCTGGACGGGATGGTCATCGCCACGCTGGCCATCGCCGTGCTCGGGGTGCTCTGCATCAGCTCCGAGTACTCCTCCGGGATGATCCGCACCAGCCTGATCGCCGTCCCGAAGCGAGGCCGGATACTGGCCGCCAAGTCGCTGGTCTTCGCCGCGGTGACCTTCGCCGTGGGCGAGGCCACCAGCTTCACGGCGTTCTTCGTAGGCCAGGCCCTCATCAGCGGCCATGCCCCCCACGCGGCGCTCGGCGATCCCGGGGTAGCCCGGGCGGTGGTCGGAGCGGGGCTGGCCCTGACCGCCGTGGCGGTGCTCAGCGTCGGCGCGGGGGCCTTGCTCCGGCACCCGGCCGCCGCCATCGGCTGCATGATCGCCGTCCTGTTCGTCCTGCCCGGGATCGCCCAGGCGCTGCCGGACTCGTGGCGGAACCCCGTCACCGAGTTCTGGCCAACCCTGGCCGTGGGCGACCTCGCCAGCGTCCACCACGCCGCCCACACCCTCCAGGCCTGGCCTGGCTTCGGCGTGATGTGCCTGTTCGTCGCCATCGTGTACGCGATCGCCTGGACGCTGCTCGACCGCCGGGACGCATGACGGCGGTCAGAGCGCGCCGCCTATCCTCGGCACGTGAGAATCGCGAGCGGGGTGGCCGTCCTGGTCGTCGCGGGAATCGCCTTACCCGCGACAGCCTGCACCGCGGCGAAGTCTGGCCCGGTGGCCGCTCGACCTGCGGCCCCCGAGGTCATTGTGCTGAAGGAAGGCGCCGATAACGCCAACGGGGACATCTTCATCACCCCGGCGGGGGGCAGCGCCGGCGGTCCCGAGATCATCAGCCACACCGGCCAGGTCATTTGGTTCCACCGCCTTCCGGCCGGCATATCGGCCGCCGACTTCCGCACCCAGACCTACCAGGGCCATCCGGTGCTGACCTGGTGGCAAGGCCCTGGCCTGGGTGCGGTTTCGGGCGGGACCGACTACGTCTACAACGACCACTACCGGCAGATCGCCGAGGTCAAAGCGGGAAACGGCTACTCGGCCGCGAGCGTATCGACCAGACCAGCGGCTACGTGGGAACCGTCCAGCGGTTCGAAGCTCACGGGTTCACGCGCGTCCGCCAGACCACCGGCCGTCGCGGCGGCAAGCCCCGCTGGCTCGTCCGCCGCGATCTGGCCTGACCTCGCCCGCGGCGCGATAGGCCGCCGGTGCCTGAGTCAGGAGGCCTTGGTGGCGCTCCAGGGGCCGCCGCTTGACGCATTGCCGCCGTTGACCTGGTAGTTGCCGGACATGGAACTGCCCGAGACCGTGCCCGAATACGTGATGGCCATCGATCCGACAGTGCCGAAGCGGATGGTGTTGCCGTCCACGGTCCCGTTGATGCTGAGGGTGTCAGACGGAGCCGAGATCGTGATTCTGCCGTTCAGCTTCGACCCTGACTGTTGCCAGGTGAGATTGAACGTGCCTTGGTAGGCGCCGCCGTACTGCCCCGACCACGTTCCCGAGAGTGGGCTGGTGGCCGCCGCCGTGGCCGACGGCGGGGTTGCGGCCGGGGCACTGGTGGCTGGCGCAGAAGTGGCCGGAGGTGCCTGGGTTGCCGCCGTTGGGCTCTTGGGCGACGAGGAGCACGCGGTAATCAGCAGGGCGGCGGCCCCGGCGGCGGCGAGCGCGAGTTTGATCGGTGACATGTCTTTCTCCTTAGAGCTCTGGTTTCTCGGGCGGAGGTTCTCCGGGAGCCCGGCTCGCCCCGTCCCAGGGCGGGCCGGGCGGGCCGACGCCCACCGCGCCGATCAGCGCGGTCACGAGCTCCCGCTCGTCACGGAACGTCGCCCGCAACCCGGTGGCCACCTCGTCCACGACTCCGCGTAGCCGCGGGGCGGCAGCGCCCCGGTCGGTGCCGCCCGGGTCTTCCCGGAGGCGGACGATGAAGGTCCTCACCCTCAGACTGTCTCCAGGAGGGTTTCGGGTGGCCTGAAGGTGGCCTTAAGGCCGCCAGCTCGCGGCGTCGGCCAGCGCGACGGGCACGACGTCGAGTTCGCCCATGCGCCGGGCGTAGGCGGCGTAGCGCCTCCGCGCCTCCCCGTGGCGGCGCAGGCGGAGTTGCCCGGCGATGAGCGCCAGCCAGGCATCCTCGTCGTACGGCTCCCGTTCCAGGAGCTGGCCGAGGTACTGGCCGGCTGACTCGTCATCTCCCTGGTCGGCGGCCAGGCGCGCAAGCAGCCGCAGGATCGTGATCAACCGGGAGCGCGCTTCCTCGCGGGCCTCGACGGCCCAGTCTTCGTACAGGTCTTCCTCGAGGAAG
>Ga0102924_1004177_pt1 | contig 14739 bp, 10 predicted proteins | sample PaiPotPPM11metaG_FD_80116 | JGI IMG/M metagenome (GOLD analysis project Ga0102924, IMG submission 80116) | Iron sulfur acid spring bacterial and archeal communities from Banff, Canada, to study Microbial Dark Matter (Phase II) - Paint Pots PPM... ... | reverse complement strand
TTGTTGACGAGGACGTCCAGCCCTCCGGGGGCGAGGTCGCGTATCTGTGCGGACAGCCGACGCAGCTCGTCGAGTGAGCTCAGTTCCGCGCCGACGCCGAGGTAATTCCCCGGCGCCGCGGAGGACAGGCGCGCGGCGGCTTCTTCGGCCTTGGACCGGGTGCGGCCGTGGACCAAGACGGTGTCGCCCCGTTGCCCGAGTCCGGCGGCGGTGGCGTAGCCCAGGCCGGACGTGGCCCCGGTCACGAGCACGGTACGGGCCACGTCAGTCCGGCTCCGCACCTGCGATGATCACGTGGGCCCTCGGCGTCACAGCGCTCCTCTCGTCTGATCGGCGCCCCTCGGCGGCCGTCCGCTCCCCCGCAGAGATCCTGGACCGCCGCAGTATGAGCGGCCAATCGCACGATGTGGATGACTAGCCGCCGTGCCACGCGGCTCCACGCTCTCCGCCGCCGACGTCCGGTGAACGGGGGTCACATGACGCCCAGGGTCACGCGGCGGAGGTCCGGTGAGAATCTCTGGCCGCCGCCTGTCGGATCCTGGGCGAGGCCTTCGTGGAACAGGTGACAGACGGCCGGGTCGCCGACCCGCACAACCAAGAGAAGGCCATGTCGATGAATCACGATCTCACCACCGGGCTCGCTCGCGACCATCAGCGCCAGATGCTCGCCGAGGCCAGCCGACAGCAGCGGCACGGGGCACCCCGGCCCCGGACCGCCACGCGGATCGTCCGTCGCCTGGCCGCGGCGATCACCAGCGCACGCGTTGCGGCCGCCCGGGCACCCGGCGTCGCCCTGGCCCGCCCGCCTGCGCCTGCCCGGCGAGCCAACGGCCGCCTGCCGGCCGCCCGTCCGCCGGCCGACGAGGCCGCCAGACACCAGCGGTCTCGCCCCGGCCATCCTGACAGCGCCTGACAAGCGTGTCCCCCGGCCTTCAGCGACTGGAGCCGCAGTATTCTCGCCTAAGTCGATCTGAATAGTGATAATAGAAAGGGTTTCATCTCCGTCCCGGGAAGGGATGCCAGCCATGCCGGATCGATCCAGGCCCTCCAGACGGTCCTTCCTGACCGCCTCGGCCCTCGCCGTGCCAGCCGCGTACCTGCTCCCCGGCGGTGCGCGGGCCGCCTTCGCCGCGACGCCCAGCAGTGCCGGGACCGTGCTGGCCTGGCATGACATCACCAACCAGACGGTCTCGGCCGCGGCGTTCCCTGAGCCGGTCACGCAGAGCCGCACCTGGGCGGTGAGCTGGCTGGCCGCAGCCCGCGCCGTCGCGCGCGATCGTGACCCGGACTACGGCACCGCTGCCCTGGCGCAGGCGCTGCATGACACGCTGGCCGCCCAGGTACCGAGTCAGCAGGCCGCGCTTGACGCAAGCCTGGCGGCCGCGCTTGGGTCGGTACCCGATGGCCCGGCTAAGCAGCGCGGGATCGTGGCGGGCGCGCATGAGGCCTCGGTCGTACTGGCCGAGCGCGCCGGGGACGGCCTCGACACCGCGTCGGTCGATATCGCCTGGACACCGCCGCCACCCGCCCCGGGCGTGTTCCAGCTCACCCCGCCGGTCAGCCGCCCCGCGATCCGGGCCGGGGAAGGCAACGCGCGCCCGTTCCTGCTGGAGCGCAACGACCAGTTCGACCCGGGTCCGCCGCTCAGGCTCGGCTCGCCGGAGTATCAGGGCGCTCTGGCCGAGGTGGAGTTCATCGGCGCGCCCGGCTCGCCGCGCACGGCCGAGCAGACCGAGGTGGCCAACTTCTGGTACCCGGCGGTCAACTTCGCGTACGTCCAGATCACGCGGGCCATTCTGGCCAGCACCAGCCTCCCGGTGCCATGGCAGGTACGGCTGGTCGCGGCATTCAACGTGATTACCACTGACGCGCAGATCGCGACCTACAACGCCAAGTACAAGTACCTGTTCTGGCGGCCCTACACCGCGATCACCACCGGCAGCTACCTTCAGGACCCGGCCTGGACGTCATTCTGGGTCGCTCCCCAGCACCCCGAGTACCCCAGCGGCCACGGCGGCCAGATCGGCGCGCAGCAGGGAGTCCTGGACGCCTTCGTCGGACCGCGCGCACCGGCACCCGTCGCGCTGACTAGCCCGGATGCCCCCGGCGTCACCCGCACCTACACCGACTGGAAGACGATCACCGGCGACGTCATCAACGCCCGCGTATGGGAGGGCGTCCACTTCCGTACCTCTGACGTCACTGGTGTCGACCTGGGACTCCAGGTGGCCCGCTGGGAAGCGGGCCAGCTTCACCGCCTCGGCATCTGACCCGTCTCCCGTCTCCCGGCGGGCGGCGGGCGTCACGCACCTGTGCGCGCCATAGCGCGGCAGGTCACACCTGGGCGCTGCGCGGGGCGCGCTGAACGCGGGGATCAGGCAGCGGGATCGAGGCCAGCAGAGCCTGCGTGTACTCGTGCTCAGGCCGGGACAGCACCTGGCCGGTGAGACCGGATTCCACGATCCGTCCCTCGCGCATCACGGCCACCTGCTGGGAGATCTGCCGGACGACGGCCAGGTCGTGGCTGATGAACAGGCAGCCGAACCCGAACTCCTTCTGCAGCTGGCCGATCAGGTCCAGGATCGTGGCCTGGACCAGCACGTCGAGTGAGCTCGTCGGCTCGTCGGCGATGACCAGGTCCGGGCCCAGGACCAGCGCGCGCGCGAGGGCAACCCGCTGGCGCTGTCCGCCCGACAGCTCGTGCGGATAGCGGCCGGCCGCGTCCGGCGGCAGGTGGACGCTATCCAGCAGCTCGGCCGCGCGCCGTTCGCGCTCCCCGCGGGCCAGCTCGGTGTGCAGTTGCAGCGGTTCCGCGACAATGGCCCCGACGCGGGCCCGCGGGTTGAGCGAGTCGGACGGGTTCTGGAAGACAAAGCCGATGCGGGCCCGTGCGGCTCGCAGCTGGCGGCCGTTCAGCCGGCTGAGGTCGCTTCCCGCCACGGTGATGCTCCCGGAAGCGGCCAGGACCAGCCGGGCGATGGCCTTGCCTACCGTGGTCTTGCCCGAGCCGGACTCGCCGACGAGCCCCACCGTCTGGCCGGCCGGAACCGTCAGGCTCACGCTGTCGACGGCGACCAGCCGGTGCCGGCCCGCGCCGTAGGCGATCGTGACGTCTCGCAGCTCGGCCGCGGGCCCGGCAACCGCGGGCCCGGCGGCCGCGGGCAACGTAGGCCCCGGTTCCCCGGCCGCTTCTTCCGCATGCGCGACGTCCACTCGGGGGACCGCATTAAGCAGTTCCCTGGTGTAGGCGGAGCGCGGCGCGAGGAAGACCTCCTGCGCGGTGCCCGCTTCCATGATCTGCCCGTGCCGCATCACCACCACGTCGTCGGCGAGGTCTGCGGCCACGCCCATGTCGTGGGTGATCAGCAGGATCGCCGTGCCGGTCTCGGCGCGTAGCTCGTGCAGCAGGTCCAGGATGCCGGCCTGCACGGTGACGTCCAGCGCCGTCGTCGGCTCGTCGGCGATGAGCAGGTCGGGCTCGCCGGAGATGGCCATCGCGATCATGGCGCGCTGCAGCTGCCCGCCGGACAGCTCGTGCGGGAATGACCTGGCGATCCGCCGCGTCTCCCGCAGTCCGGCTCGCGCCAGCAGCGTCAGCACCCGGCTGGCGGCTTGCCTGGCGTCGATCTTCGCGTGCGCGCCCAGGGCCTCGGCGATCTGCGTCCCGATCCGCATGACCGGGTTGAACGCCGTGAATGGATCCTGGAAGACGGCCCCGATCCGGCGGCCGCGAATCGACCGCAGGGTGGAGGGACTCGCCCCGACCAGCTCGCTAGAGCCGAGGACCGCGCTCCCCCGGATCCGCGCTGTCGCGGGCAGCAAGCCGAGCAGCGACAGTGCCGTGACCGACTTACCCGAGCCAGACTCGCCGACCACGGCCAGCACCTGGCCAGGTGACATCGTCAGCGAGATCCCGTTCACGGCGGTGCGCGGCCCGGCATCGGTGATGAAGTCGATGCCGAGCTCGCGAACCGCCAGCAGCGAGGCCTCCGCCGCCGGCGAGGCCTCCGGCGAGACGACCGCGTCCGTCATCTACTTCCTCAGGCTCACGGCCGTGTAGATCGGATAGGCGGGGAACGTCCCGATGTAGAAGTTCTGCACGCTGGACCCGCGAAGGAACGAGTTCTTGTTGTAAATCAGCGGGACCACCGCCGCGGCGCCCACGATGGCCTTGTCGGCCTGCGCCCACAGCGCGTTCGCCGCTGTCTGGCTGATAGTGCCCTCGGCCTGGTTGATGAGGGCGTCCACGTGCGAGTCGGCCAGGCGCGAGATGTTGTAGTTCCCGTTGCCGATCATTGACGACGCGAACAGCGGCTCGATGTTGTCCATCGCCGACGGGAAGTCCGGCTGCCAGGAGCTCAGGGCCAGGTCGTAGCCGCTGGCGCTGTTGCCGGTCACCAGCGCCGTGAAGGCGTTCTGGTCCAGCGACTTGATCACGACGTTGATCCCGGCCTTCTTGTAGGCCTCCTGGACCGCCTGGGAGATGGCCGTGGAGATCGGGTCGTTCATGGTCGCGAGCGTCAGCGTCAGGTTGTGCACGCCGGCCTGCGCGAGCAGGCTCCTGGCCTTGGCCGGGTTCCCGGTCGAGCCGGCCGGGTACAGGTCGTACGGCACCCGGCCCGCGATGCCCGGCGTGATCAGCGTCGTGGCCGGCTGAGCCGCGAGCGTGCCGCCGGAGGCCAGGACGACCGCCTGCCGGTTGACCGCGTAATCCAGGGCCTCACGCGCCTTGAGGTTCTTGAGCTTCGGGCTCTGGACGTTGACCGCCAGATACTCCAGCGGGCTGGCCGGGGATGTGACCAGGCGGGACTTCGCCGACGGGTTGTTCTCCACCTGGGCCAGCTGGGCCGGCGGCACGAAGTCGGCGCCGAAGGCGTCCTGGGCGCTCGGACCGTCGGAGATCAGTGTCTGCGCCTCGACCGTCGGATCCTGGTTCAGCTGGAAGACGATCTTGCTGGGGCCGGCCGTCCGGTTCGGGTCGCTGGCCGCGCTCCAGTGCTTGTTCCGCACCAGCACCAGCGAGTTGCCCGGCGAGTAGGACTGGACGGCGTACGGGCCGCTGGTCACCGGCTGCTTGCCGAACGTCGCCGCCGGCGCGTTGCCCGCGGGAACAGGGGCCATCGAGGTTGTCGAGACCACCCACGGCCAGTCGCCGTACGGCTTGTTTAGGTGGAAGATGATCGTCGACTTGTCCGGCGTCTGGATCGAGCTGAGCTGCTTGCCGCTGAACGGACCTGTGTAGCTGGCCGTGTCCGCGATCAGGGGCTTCTGATAGTTCAGGCCGCCAGACAGCGCGGACGCGTAGGTGCGCTCGATGCCGTACTTGAAGTCGTAGGACGTGATCGGCTGGCCGTTGCTGAAGTAGATCCCGCTCTTGAGGTGGTAGGTCCAGACCCGGCCGCCGTCGGAGGGGGTCCCGTCGGAGGTGGCCAGGTCGGGGACCACCTTCGGGGTGCCGGTCGGGCCGACCTTCCAGGTCGTCAGCCGCCTGAACAGCAGGCCTGACGACGTGGTGGCCAGTGACCAGCTCAGGGCCGGGTCCAGCCCGGTGATGGTGGTCTCGGAGTCGAGGATCGTCAGCGTCCCGCCCTTCTGCGCGGGGCCGCTGCTCGCAGTCGCGGAGGTGCTGTTAGCGCCGCCGCAGGCGGCCAGGGCCACCGAGAGGGCGACCGCAGCGGAGGTGCCGAGCAAGGCCTTATGTTTCATCATTTTCTGGTCTTCCTGTCTGTATTACGCGGTCACACGGGGGTCGAGCAGCTTGTAGACGACGTCCACGATGAAGTTCGCGACGACGACGAAGACGGCCGCCAGCAGGGTCACGCCCGAGATGGTCGACAGGTCGGTGCTCTGGACCGCGCCGATGAGCAGGGCGCCCAGGCCATACATGGAGAAGACCTTCTCCGTGATCACCGCGCCGCCGAGCAGCGTGCCGACGTCGAGGCCGAACAAGGTGACGACCGGGATCATCACGTTCCGCAGCGCGTGGCGTCCGATCACGCGGCGCTCGCGCAGTCCCTTGGCCCTGGCCGTGCGCACGTAGTCCTCGCCCAGCGCGTCGAGCATCTGGCTGCGCGTGAGCCGGGCGTAGATGGCGGCCGAGATGAAGGCCAGCGTGCACCAGGGCAGGATCAGGTGAAACGCCCACTGGGCCGGGTTCTGCAGCAGCGGGACGTAGCCGCTGTCCGGCAGGATGTTGAGCTTGAAGCCGAACAGCAGAATGGCCAGCAGGCCGACCAGGTAGGCCGGCGCGGAGACCCCGACGATCGCCACCGTCATCACGCCGCGGTCCAGGGCCCGGCCACGGCGCAGCGCGCTGACCACGCCCGCCGCCACCCCGGCCGCCAGCCAGAGCACGGCGGCGCCGACGGCGATGGACGCGGTGACCGGCAGTGTCTGCCCGATCAGCGACATGACCGTCTCGTGCTGCTGGAACGAGTACCCCAGGCAGGGCGCCGGGCAGACGATCGCGCTCGGGCCGGAGCCGTAGGTGCGGCCGGCGAAGATGGCGCCCAGGAAACTCAGGTACTGGCGCCAGACCGGCTCGTTCAGGCCCATGAACGCGCGTACCTGGCGCAGGGTGCCAGGTGAGCAGATCTTCCCGCACTCGAACCGGGCCGGATCGGCCGGGATCATGTAGAAGATCAGGTACGTCGCCAGGCTGACCAGGAGCAGCACCGCGATCATGCCGCCCAGCTTGGTGATCAGAAATCGCGCGGTCCGCGTATGTCTCATCTCAGCCGGCCCGCGATGCGCGGGTCGAGGGCGTCCCGCAGACCGTCGCCGAAGGTATTCAGGGCCAGGGTGACCAGGAACAGCGCCAGACCGGGCGCGGCCAGGTACCAGGGGTCGACCGCCACCCAGGAGATGGCCGAGGAGATCTCGCGGCCCCACGATGGCGTCGGCGGCGTCACGCCGACGCCGAGGAACGACAGCGCCGCCTCGGTGCCGATCGCGCCGGGAATCGACATGGTCGCGATGACCGTGATCGTCGAACCCAGGCTGGGCAGGATCTGGGTGCGGAGGATATGCAGCTGGGTCGCGCCGACCGCCTGCGCGGCGACGACGAACGACCGGTTGCGCAGCACCTTGGTCTGCCCGCGTACCACGCGGGCCACCGACGGCCAGCCGAAGACGCCGATCACGGCGATCATGAAGAACTGCCTGGGGAAGCTGGCCGGGACCAGGGCGCCGAGCGCGATCATGAAGATGAGCTGCGGGAAGGCGATCGTCAGGTCGGTAAAGCGGGACAGCAGCGTGTCCACCGGGCCGCCGGAGTAGCCCGCGATCACTCCCAGGGCGGTGCCGATAGCCGTCGCCACCACTGTCGCGCCCACCCCGACCAGCAGTGAGATGCGCGCGCCGTAGGCCACGATAGAGAACAGGTCGCGGCCGGTCTGCGGCTCCACGCCCAGCCAGTGGGCGCTGCTCACTCCGCCCAGTCGCCCGTTGGGCACGCCCGAGCCCGCGAGCAGGCTGGTGTGGTAGGTGTACGGGTCGTTGTGGGTGATCCCGCTCAGGACCGGAGCGAAGATGGCCAGCAGCACGAACGCCAGGGCTACCGCGGCGCCGGCCATCGCCCACCGGTCGGCGAGCAGGCGGGCGAGCGCGCCGGTGCGTCTGGCGGCCGCGACGGCCGGTGTTCCGGCGCGCTCGGGCAGCCCGCGGGTCGTGTCAAGACTCATAAGGCGACTATTCTTATCGGATTACTCGATTATAGACAAGTCGGCCTCCACCGGGCATAACCGGTGACAGCTAGAGCACCACGGCATCCCGCACGACCACCCGACCCTGCCTATCGCGATCCGGCGCAACCGCGCGGTCCCGTCGGCAGTCATGAACCAGTGGGCAGGTCATAGTCGGCGCTGAGGGAGCGGGTTGTGCGACATCGCGGGTGCGTGAGGCAGATCGTCTCGACCGCGGCGGTCATCGGTGCCGTGCTGGGCGTGGCATCGTGCAGCGCGGGCACCGGCCACGCGGGGCACGTCGCCACCGTGTCGTCGGGCCGCGCGGGCGGTTCATTCCCGCGGGAGTGCGGGTTCGGCGGCTGGCCGTCGACCGCGAGCCAGGAAGGCGGATTCGCGGACGCGCGGTATGCCTGGGCGGCCCGCCACGAATGGCCCGGCCGGTCGGTGATGCTGGCGGCGCCGGGCAGGGGACTTTCTGGGCTGTGGCCGAGTTTGACCTGCGAGTCGCGCTTGAGTACGACAGCCTGACGCCGCGCGCCCGGCAGCGCTATCGCACAGCCATTCAGGTGCTGCAGAAGATGTCAGACCTTCCCGACACCGGTGTTACGGGGCACATAGCGGCTGAGTACAAGTACGATCTCGCTCACCTAAATCGGTTCTTCGGGACCAGGGGGGTACGCCTCAGGCAATCGCGGCGAGAAAAGACCTCTCGGAGATCGGCTCTCGGGAGCGGTCACGGTGACCCGCCCGTGAGTTGCTGGCGGGTCACCGTGACCGTATGCAGGTCCGCTGGCTGGTTCAAGCGGAGCCGACTCAGCCGTGGATGGTGAAGTCGGCGTTGAGCGTGGCCGGCGTGCCGATCTGTACCTGATAGGAGCCCGCCTCGACGCTGGGCGGGCTGGCGGAATTGATGTCGCCCGGGGTCACCGCCAGCGACGAGACCGGGAATGTCACCTGCACGGTCTTGGACTGCCCGGGATTCAGCGCCACCCTGGTGAACGTTACGAGCCGCTGGTTCGGGACGAGCACGAGGCTGACCGGCTGATGCACGTACACCGGCACGATGTCGGTGCCCGCCCGGCTGCCGGTGTTCGTCACGGTGAAGCTCGCGGTCACGGTGCCGTGGCGAGACACGCTGCTGGTCGCCGTCAGCCCGGTGGTGTTGAACGTGGTGTAAGACAGCCCGTAGGCGAACGGGTAGAGCGGGTTGTACCCGCTGCCCTGGCCCGATCCGGTGTAGGACAGCTGATCGAAGACCTTCGGCTCGTCGCCGAGTGGTGACGCGGCCCCGGTGTTGAAGTCCCCGCCGGTCGTGGTCGCGTCGGTCGGCCAGGTCACCGGCAGCTTGCCGCTGGGGTCGATCTTGCCGAAGATGGCGTCAGCCACCGCCTGGCCGGCCTCGGTACTGCCCTGGTAGGCCATCAGCAGGCCGGGCGCGTTCTCCGCCGGGCCGAGGCCAAGAGGCCGACCTGCGATCACGACCACGACCACCGGCTTCCCGGTCTTCTCAAGCGCGCTGATCAGGTCTTTCTGCCCGGGGGGCAGCGCCGGCGCAGGGTTGTCGCCCATACCCTCGGCGTACGCCTTCTCGCCCACGACCACGACCACCGCGTCGGCCGAGGCGGCATCGCTCACGGCCGTGGACTGTTCCTGCGCGTAGGTCACGTTCGGGTCCTCGGCCTCCAGGCCCTTGAGTACCGTGGTGCCCGGCGGGATCTGGTTGGCCGGTCCCATGCAGCACACATGGCCGGCACCGAAGACGCCCTGCCAGCTCACGCTCCAGCCGCCGAGCTGGTTAGTCATCGAGTTCGCGCTCGGTCCGGTCACCAGCAGCTTGGCGGACGGACTCAGCGGCAGCGTGTTGTTCTGGTTGCGCAGCAGCGTGATCGACTCGCGGGCCGCCCGCAGCGTCGCGTCGCGGCCCGCCTCCACGGCGGCGTCCGCCTTGCTGGCCTTGACCAGCGGGTGGTCGAAGAGCCCGGACTCGAACTTCAGGGTGAGGATCCGGCGCACCGCCTGGTCGATCCGGGCGCGGGAGATGGCGCCGTCGGCCACGTCCTGCTGCACGGCGGTCTGCCACTGGTCGGCGTTGAACGGCAGCATGGCCATGTCGACCCCCGCGTTGATCGCGATCGCGGCAGCGCCTGCGAGGTCTGCGGCCATGTGATACGTGGTCGCCAGCGCGGGCACGTCGCCGTAGTCGCTGATTACCACGCCGCGGAAGCCGAGCCGGTGCCGCAGCTCGGTGGTGAGCAGGAAGTGCGAGGCGGTCGCCGGGATGCCGTTGACCGACCCGGAGTCCACCATGACCGCACCCGCGCCGGCCTGGACGGCGCCGGCGTAGGACGGCATGAACGTGTCCTGCAGGTAGCGGATCGGCAGTTCGGCCTGCACCCGGTCATGCCCGTTGATCGACTCCGAGTAGCCGGCGAAGTGCTTCACCGTGGCCGTGACGCGCAGGCCGCCCTGACCGCCGCTCTGCATCCCGCGCACGTCCGCGGCGCCCATGGCAGCAGCGAGCGCGGGCTCCTCGGACCAGGTCTCGTAGTACCGGCCCCACCGGTTGTCCCTGGCTATGTCCTGCACCGGGGCGAAGGCCCAGGTCCAGCCGGTGGCGCGCAGCGCGTTCGCGGTTACCGCGCCGCCTGCCTGCGCGGCCGAGGGGTCCCAGGTGGCGCCCATCCCGATCGACTGCGGGAACAGCGGCGCCTGCCAGGGGTGGCCGAAGCCATGGACAGCATCGACGCCGAAGATGACCGGGATGTGCAGCCGCGAGTGCTGCATGGCATAGGACTGCATGATGTTGTACTCATTGGCCCAGTCCAGCCCGGTGTTGCCGGTGCCGCCCTTGCCGGTGGTGTCGATCGGGATGTCGCTCCCGCCGGCCAGGATCGAGCCGACGTGATCGTCGGTGAAGATCTTCTGCTCGCACGTCGGATTGGGCATGTTAAACCCGCCCTGGCTGGTGCAGGCACTGGTCTTGTCGGTGACCTGGGTGGCCTCGATCTGTACCATCTGGCCGATCTTCTCGGGCAGCGTCATGCGGGCCAGCAGGTCACTGACCCGAGCCTGGACCGGGAGATGGGCATTGAGGTAGGCCGGCCGCCCGCCGGCTGAGGCCGGGGCAGCGGTCACCGCCGACGCCGACATCGCGCCCGCTAGCGCAATGACCGCGACGCCGGCGACGAGCGGGCTGCGCAGGCGGTCCCAGGGAACGCCGGGTCCAGGTCGGATGAGATCACGGATGCTGTGCATGGCAGAACTCCCTCTTCCATGGTCACTAAGGACTTCCGTGCCGGGTCCGACGCTATTTACGTGTTATGTCTCATTCAAGAAACAAACCGTTAACAATCCTTCCGAAGACGCGCGATCACCGACGATTTGGAAACTCTCTGTGCCTAGTAAGCAGCTTTAAGTCGCCTGGCACGGAGCAACATTGCCGACCCTGCCAACCAGACGGTTTCACCCCGGACGGCCAGGCAGAGGCGAGAACGCCGAGCCGCTCGGCCCGCGGGTCTTCGAAGATGGCGCCGTAGCTGGCGTGCCAGCCGAGCGCCTGGCTGGTCAGGTCGGATGCCGCGTCAGGCCGGCGCAGGCGCGCAGGCTGGCATACCGCTTGGCGGCCCGCCGTGCGGCTGCTCCGCGATCGGCGATCGGCCTGCCGGTACCAGACACAACGGCCGGTATGAAGCGCGCGGTCAGCGGCGCGTGCGGGTGCAAGGTGAGCTTCAGAACCCCGGTGGCCGTGCTGTAGGAGTGCTCCCACCACAGGAAGTTGCCCATGCCATAGGCGACGAAGGTATGTCCCAGCCAGCCCGAGCCCTGCAGCATGTGCGCATGCGACCCGATGATGATGCTGGCTCCGGCAGCGGCCAGCCGGGGCGCCAGCGAGAGCTGGTTCTGATCGGGGCAGGCCATGCCCTCGGTGCCCCAGTGCATGAACACGATGGTGATCTTCGCCCGCCGCCTCGCGGCGCGCACCGCAGCGAGCGTGCGGCGCAGGTCGATCGCGTTAGCCTCACCCGACCGGGTGCCGGTCGCCACCCAGGACGAGGCGAGTTCGGTGACCTGCGAGACTCCGATGATCGCGATCCTGATCCCGTTGATCGTGACAAGGTGCGGGGCCCAGGCCGCGGCGGCGTCGCCGCCTATCCCCACGTAGGGGAACCGGGCTGCCTTAGCTGCCGCCAGCGCGTCCGCCAGGCCGGCCCGTCCGTAGTCGAGGACGTGATTGTTGGCCATCGTGACCAGGTCAACCCCGGCGTCCCGGAGCGCGGTGAAGGCGCGCGGGGTGGTGCGGAAGTGATAGGTCTTCGGCTGCGGAGTTCCCCGGCTGGTGACCGCGGTCTCCAGGTTCACCGCGGTGAAGTCGGCCGACCTGAGCACGGAGGCGATCGGCCCGAACGCGGTCGCCGGGTCACGCAGCAGGCGCGCCGTCCGGTCGGCGAAGTTCACGTCCCCGGCGAATGCCAGCGTGACGCGGCCGGAATCCGCGACGGCATTCCTCTGCCGGGGCACCGGGCTGGCCGGGCCGGGTGCGGACCGGTCGGGCCGGGGGGCGGCCCGGATCCGAGACGGCGATGCGCAGCCCGCTGCCAGCATCAGGGCCACGAGACCGCAAGCGACCACGTTACGCTGAGTCACCACCCTGACAGCCTAAGTTATGCTCAGGGAACTTTCGATGACCCAGGCCGACATCACCTGTCAGTCGCTGCGCCAGACCACCGAGGAGCTGGATGCCACCTGGTTTCACGTCCTGCTTCCCGAGGCCAGGCACGGGCGAGGATCGGAATGACGAGCAAGGCAACGATGACGTGGCCGCCCTCATCGCGGCAGATATGGACGGCTCAGCCGATCAGCAGGCGTCAGAACCGGAAGCGAGTCAGGCCACCCGGCTCCGTCCCCAAAGTCACGATCGCCGACCGCAGTTCAATTCGGTACACGTTCCACGGCGGTGGTCCCTGCGACGGGGCGTTGAACGGGGCCCTGATGCCCGGCCCGCTGTCGTCGGGTTCAGCCGGCCAGCCGTTGTCCGCCCACGCCTTCGCAATGCGCGCCAGTGCGTCCCGATCGGTGACCCGCGCAGCGTCACCCTCGATTACCACGTCGGCGTCGCGGACCGACACCGCAATCGAGCACCGGGGATCGCGGGCGACATTGCGGCCCTTCCGTGTGCCCGCGCCTGTCTGGAACCAGAAGGTGCCGTCTCGCCACAGGGCGCCGACCGCAGTCACATGCGGGCTGCCATCCTCGTTGATGGTGGACAGCCAGGTCGTGCGGGAGTTCAATGCGTCCGGAGCCGGCGCCGACCCCGCGTCGAGCTTCTCCGTAACCGCGGCCCAGTCCACCGGCGGCAGCCCATCCGCCTGACCCAGATTAGTGATCTCCATGAGGCACCCCTTCATCGTCCAGCGAGCATCTGGCTATCAGCGTCATCGCAAAAGAAGACGCGTGACCACCGCGAAAGTCATCGCGCACACGCGGGTCACAAACCCTGCGAGCGCCCACGCCTCGCATGAGGATCGCGGCCGCTGGCCGTGTCCGGCACGCGCCGATCAGCCAGATCTGCAGCAGTCAAGGACAACCCGGCCATGCCCAGGTTTCTGACCATCTCGGCGGATCAGGAGCTTTGGCTAGGCGCAGGATTTCCTCGAATGCTTCCAGTTGCCCATCGCGTCGTTGACGGGATTGCGGCCTGCCGACGATACGGCGCTGCTCACCGCCGCTCTGGATCACTCCTGGGCCTGGTACGACGGGCAATCCAACCGCGCCATCCAGGCGCTCAGGTCTCCGGTCAGTGCCGTCACCGGCTGTGACTCAGGGCGACAGATTTTCGGGTCGGGCGGCAATTCCGCTGCGCCCTGTACCGTGGCGCAGATCTCGACCGGCGAGATCATCGATGCCTGGACCGGCAGCGCCCTGCGGGCGTGAGCATGCGGAGCATCTGTGTATCTGGTGGCTGGTCACTCAGGCGCGGACCTCCTGGGTGACGAAGGCCTGGAAGTCAGAGCCGCCGGTCGCCTGGTAGTCCCCGCCAGCCACGCAGGTGCCCGCCGCGGGGCACGACACCGAGCTGACTTCGGCGTTCCCGTCCTTGTTGTTCAGCGCTCCCAGGCCGGGCACGGTGATCGCCTTGCCCCAGTCGCCGTTGTGCTGGCTGGCCACGAAACCCTGGCTGCCGCCCGGGGTCTCGTAGTCCCCGCCGGCCGCGCAGCTGCCCGCCGCGGCGCACGACACCGAGATGACGTCGGTGTACCGGAAGGCCAGCGCCGCCACGCCGGGTACGTTGATCGCCGTGCCCCAGGCGCCGTTCTTCTCGCCGACCAGAAATCCCCAGTTGTAGTCGTAGTCGTAGTCCCCGTCGGCCGCGCAGCTGCCCGCTGCGGGGCACGACACCGAGAAAACCGATGCCGCCCCGTTGGTGTTCAGGCGCCCGGCGACTTCCCGTGCGGCAGCCCAGGTCCCGTTCACCTCGCTGACGACGAACGCCTGCCCATTGTGCGAGCGGTCGGTGTACGCGCCGCCGGCGGAGCAGTTGCCTGCCGAGCCGCACGACACCGTGTCAGCGAACGCGCTCGCGCCGGTGTTGAGGTTCCCGGCAACTTCCTGGGCGGTGCCCCAGGTGCCGTTCTCCTGGCTGACCACGAATGCCTGCTGGTGGCCCGCGGTGTCGGAGTAGTAGCTCCCGTCGGCCGCGCAGTTGCCCGGCGCGGCGCACGACACCGAGTTCACGCCGGTGCCTTGCTGCCCGCCACCGCCCTTGTTCAGGGCTCCCAGGCCGGGCACCTCGATCGCCTGGCCCCAGCGGCCGTTGCGCTCGCTGACCACGAACCCCTGGTAAAGGCCGCTGCCGTCCCGGTAGAACCCGCCGGCCGCGCAGTCGCCTGGCGCGGCGCACGACACCGATCTGACCTCGGCGTACCGGCCCTTGTTCAGGGCGCCGAGGCCGGGCACCTCGATCGCGTGGCCCCAGCGGCCGCCGCGCTCGCTGACCACGAACCCATCTCCGCTGGTGACGGCATAAGGATGATTGCTGTTTTGCTTGTAGTCCCCG
>Ga0102924_1004176_pt1 | contig 14741 bp, 13 predicted proteins | sample PaiPotPPM11metaG_FD_80116 | JGI IMG/M metagenome (GOLD analysis project Ga0102924, IMG submission 80116) | Iron sulfur acid spring bacterial and archeal communities from Banff, Canada, to study Microbial Dark Matter (Phase II) - Paint Pots PPM... ... | reverse complement strand
GAAGCGATTGCATTCGTTGTCTGCCAGAGCATCGGCCTCGATAGCGGGCGGGCATCGGCGGATTATACCCTCCTCGCAAGTGGCAATGGTACCCTCGTCGGCCGCGCCAGGGGGCGTCGCCGCAAGGTGAACAGAGTGGAAGTTCGGATTCACTGCATGCGCGCCTGTGCGCATGCAAGAACGAAGATGTTACTGCCTTCTGTTTTTCAATAACGCCATACCGGCTTGAACGGCGTTGAGAAGGGCATCATCCTCGAAGGGCTTGCGAAGAAAAGCGATGGCTCCTGCTTGCGCGGCTTTGTCTTCGACCTCTGGTTCGTCGCGTGCCGAAATGAATACCACCGGCATCCGGCTGGGTTCTGCCGTTAGCCGGCGATGCAATTCGAATCCGCTCATGCCTGGCAGACCAATATCGAGAATGATGCAGCAGATGCCATCATGGTCACCCTCGTCAAGGTAGTCCTCAGCCGAGTCAAAGCTCTTCGCCCTGAGTCCAGCGGATTTGAGAAGCCTTTCAAGAGACCTGCGTATCAATCGATCATCATCGACGATTGCAATCAGTCCAGTCTCGGTATCAGTCATGACTCTACCTCCGGCCCGCGAATCACTTTCAATTGGAGCCTTGTTCCGGTGCTGGCTTCGCAGGGCTTGGTGAGCGCCGGGAAGTAGCTGGCTCATTTGCTTCACGTGCCTTACATGATTGAAACTAGCCCCGGTACGGCGGCGTGTCTATGGGACCTTGGTCCCATAAGGCCGGGTCAATTGGAAGGAAGTCCGACAGCTCCATTGTGTCCATCGCCAGCACTGGCGCGACAAGTCTCAATCGCAGGGACTATGAAATCCGTGTGTACGGGACAGATGGAATGTCGTTTCTCGATCTATGGAGGGGGCACATGGAGTTTATCCCAATGTCAGGTGAACCAAGTCGCTATCTCGACCTTCCCTCCGCCGAGATTTATCCGGAGAGAGCGCCGGCATGGAACCTGATTGACTCCATTCGGGATTCGGCGCGGAATCTTGCGCTGGCGATACTTGGCCAGGGTGCGATGGAAGTGATCGAGGGCGCCTGCCAGTCAGCCAAGAGCGGCGAGAACGTCAGCGTGCCTTCCAGACTCTGCGAACTTGTATGAGTCGCGGAGTTGTAAGAGATCGCGGGCTTGTGTACCTCGGAACAGCGAAGGAGAAGGCTCGAGTTCTCTCTATCGTGCTCGAAGGCTACAAGACCGAGGATGCGGTTCCGCGAGGCCGCCGGCTTGTTCGGGGCGAGAAGGAAGTCAGGGGTGCTCCCGTTCGAGATAGCCCCGGTGGGAGCGCCGTTGGGGAAGGTCGGGTCGTCTGGGTTGGATTTTGGAATTGTGACTACAAGAGACTGCTTGTCCCCGGCTCCGTTGTAGAGTGTGGAAAAACCGGTAGCTTCGTCGGAAACCCACCACGTACCGCCGGAGCTTCGAGCGAGACCCCATCCGTTGACGAGGTGAGTGTCGACCGCCTCGGCGGCTCCGGAGACGTTTGCATCCAGGTTGAACTGTGTATTGCCGCGTAGGCTCAGGCAGACGCTGTAGCCTCCGTCGCGCGGCACGAAACGGAGGTTCGGAGCGGCTACCTTGAAATCTGTGGTGTTGGTCGATCACAGCGCATTGGATAGCGCCCACTTGAGGTATCGGAAACGAGGCGCAAACACGACGCTTGAGAGAAGAAAATGTTTGACCATTCACCGAGCTTCCGCTTGCTTGGGCAGTTTAGCGGTCTTCCAGAATAAGAACGGAGTTCTTGAAATCAAAGGTCACGGATTTGAATTGGCTCAGAACGACGAGACCGTCCGCATCCATGAACTTGAAGTCCCCAACAAGCGCGCTCTGACGAAACGAACAGTGGCGTTCTCGTAGTCCAGGGTCTCCAAGATTGAGCTCAACGGGAACACGGAAGGCCGATGCGCTCCCCTTTGCCAGGTTTGATCGTGATTCATGAATCCGCGCCTGATGTTGGTACCAGCTTCAACGTAAATGTTGTCAGAACCGAGCCCGAATCTATAAGCAACTTCGCGCGACTCCCATTAACCCGAGCTTGAATGTAGACCAAGCCATCGCGCACCTGGATCGGGATCCGGGGCGTATTTCGTCTTCACTTGAACCAGCCTTTCAAAGTTGCCCTGTAGGTCGCGCGAATGCGATCGTCGCCTTCACCCTCCATCATGAAGTTCACCTACGCTGCCAGCTCCATACGAATGCAGAGCATCCCGGTAGTTCGTGGCCCAGGCGGTAATACAATCCTTGTTGGCAGGATCTGGATCCGTTCCGACAATCACTTGGCTCCATTCGGAATGTCGATAGCTCCATGGGGTAAGGGTTTGCCCAGCCCGAAGGTCATTGAGGTTTATAAACTTCGGCGCTGGATGTCGGACCCGGCCAAACGCTAAAGCCGCCAGTGATCAGAACTGTGTCATCGGGGAGCGGAGTGGCCGTCTGTGAATGGCGGCCTGTAATCATGTCACCCACACGTCCGAAGGTGCCGTTGGCAGGTACATAAAGCTCGGCGTAGGTGCTCCCATTTCCCCCGGGCAACTGGCCACCAGCAGTCAAGACCGTTCCATCGGTTAGGCGGGAAGCAGGGGAGAGTTCTTGACTGACCCCGCTCACAATGGAAGTGAATGTCCCAGCCGCCGGGTCGTACACCTCAGTATCGGCGGAGAAATCGTCACTGCCTAGAAACAATACTCTGCCGTCCGTGAGCAACGTCGCGGTGTACCCATAGTCGGGATAGTACTTATCCATCATCGGTCCGGTCACGCCGAACGTCCCGCTCTGCGGATCGAAGAGCTCGGTCACCCCGTTACATTGGCCGACGCACCCTGTGACCAGGACCTTGCCATTTGTGAGCAAAGTGACCGTGGTTCCATATTCGAGACCCGGAGACGCATACGGGCCGGTGGGGATGAAAGTGCCGCTATTGGGATCATAGATTTCCGCATTGTTAGCCGCCGCCACAAAGACCCTCCCGTCCGGAAGCAAAGTCGCCACGTCCCCAGGGAGGGCATATACTTCTCCGCCAATCGAGGTCAAATCACCCGTAGCTGTGAAAGCACCCGTAGAAGGATCGTAGGTCTCCGCGGTAGAGACGAAAGCGCCGGCGTTTATGTTTTGACTACCGCCAGCGATCAAGACGCGGCCGTCAGCCAGCAGCGTTGCCGAGTGTCCATAGCGAGGCGTGATCATGCTGCCGGTGGGGGCGAACGTGCGGGTAGAAGGGTCGTAGAGCTCGGCGCTGGCAAGGGCTTGGAAACCGGTGCCTTCTCCCCCGGTGATCAAGACCTTGCCGTTACGAAGCAGCGTTGCTGTGTGGGCTGCGCGCGCGGTGGTCATGACGCCAACAGCCGTGAAATTGCCAGCGGCCGTGGAAGCCGGAAGCCCTATCGTGACGACTGCGGATGCGCTCGCTGTCGGGTCGGCGACGCTTGTGGCGAGCACGCTATAAGTTCCCAACGTGTTCGGAGCGGTGTATACCCCTGAGCTGGTGATCGAGCCACCTGTCGCGCCCACTTGAACTGACCATGTGACCGAGGTATCGGCCACCCCATTTACCATGGCGTGAAAGGATAGGGACCCGCCCTCCGGTACCGTCGCCGTCGAGGGAACAATGGCGACAGACACTGAAGACGAGGCAGAGGGTGTAGCCGACGTCGAAGGGTTCCCGCACCCAGTTGTCAGAAGCAGGAGGTCCAGTGAAAGGGCGAACATCATCCTTGAAAACCAAAGATGCTTTCGCAAAAGTGATTTCATGGCAAGGTCTCCTAATAAGCTGAGTTGCTTACGTTCGCATGCTTACTCTCATCGCGAACCGCCCTAAGAATCTGAAACCTCCGCATCTTCTGGTCGCGCCGGATCGGCTCCTGCACGCCAGCTCATGGGAGCACCCTAAAGAGCTCCGCAGTGTGAACGCCCCCCGTGGCGCCGGTGTCGTATCGTCCACCGCCGCTGTTCCCACCGGTAATCAGCACAGTATCGTTGTTGAGCAGCGTGGCGGAGTGTGCGCTGCGCTGACTTGCCATGCTGTCTGTGATTGAGAAGGCGCCGGTTGCCGGGTCATAAAGCTCTGCCGAATCCAAGGTCCCATGGGAACCTGTCGCGCCTCCTGCGATCAGAACGCGACCATCGGGAAGCAGTGTCGCCGTATGCTCCTCGCGATCGATGGTCATGTTCCCGGTTGAGATGAACTGGCCCGACGACAGGTCCAACAAGTCCGCACTTGCGAGTGCGACGCTATCCGGGTCGCCAGGGCCAACCAGATAGTTGCTAATATCGCCAATTTGAGCTAGACCTCCTGCAATCAGGACAATTCCATTTGCGAGCAGCGTCGCAGTATGACCACCGCGTGCCTGGGTCATATCTGGTCCTGGGGTGAATACACCGGTCGAGGGATCGTAGAATTCGCTGCTCGCAAGCGCTTTCATAGTAGTGAAGATGGTCCCTTCTGAAAATCCCCCCGCGATTAAAACCTTCCCGTTCGGCAGCAGCGTTGCGGTGTGGGCGAAACGAGGAGTATTCATCGCCCCGGTGGGGGTAAAAGAATTGGTCACCGGGTCGTAAAGCTCGGCGGAAGAATCCCCGGCACCGAATGCGGGAAATCCCCAGCCGCCGCTCGTACCGCCGCCGGCAATCAGCACCTTTCCATTCGGCAGCAGGGTTGCGGTGTGAGCGGCGCGCGCTGTCGTCATGTTGGAAATCGCGGAGAAGGTGTTCGTTCCAGGATCATAGAGTTCCGCAGACGACAAAATGGGAGGTTGGTCGAAACCTGAACCAAATCCGCCGGTCAACAGCACCATTCCATCCTGCAAGAGAGTCGCGTTATGGAATGTTCGCGGTGATGTCATTTTGATGGAATCGCTGAATGTGCCACCGACCGGGTCATAGAGCTCCGCAAGCTGGTCGCCAGCCTCCGTGTAGTCCTCGGTATATCCGTCGGAGCCGCCTGCAACAAGGACTTTGCCGCTGGCAAGCAAGGTCGCGGTGTGAATACCACTAACCGCGCGCATGTCCACATCACCGAAGAATATGCCGTGCAGGTCCATTACCGAAATGGTCGCGGTCGCACTCTTGGTTGAATCGACAACGCTCGTGGCCATGAGATGGTACGTTCCAGCTGTTGCCGGCGCGGTGTACACACCTGTACCGCTGACTGTACCTCCCGATGAGCCTTCGGTCACCGCCCATGTGACACCAGAATTTGAGGTGCCGGTGACTACACCATAAAATGGCCTTGCTTCTCCTGGGTTGACGGCGATGCTGGCAGGAGTAACTACAATCGCAACCGAAGCTGTCAACCCGAAATTAGTTCCTCCTGAACCGTTTCCACCTGAACCGTTTCCACCTGAACCGTTTCCACACCCATACAGCGACAGCGATAGCGGGATCAGGGCCGCGATAAGGAATGCCGTTATCCGACTGCGAATGCTGGCGTACATTTGCGGCATGAGGCACCTCCTGAGTAGTCTCCCGGTTTAATAAGCTTGTTGCTAACGCTCGCATGAATACTGTCATCGCGAACCGCCTAAAAATCTGAAACCCCCGCATGTCCTGGCCGTGTCGTCGGCGACTTAAGCGAGCAGAATCCATGGTGGAGACACGAGAGTTCATTCTGGATCTGTCCGGAGAGGCGCACCTTGGAAAGGCAAGATCAGTGTGTTTATGCCCTGGTCGTTGACCGTGCTTTTCTGTCCGAGGACCAGTGTTCCGGTTACGCCTTCCCCGACAACTAAATCCGCAACTGACGGCTCGAAGTGATCGAAGCGGTTGAGAACGAACGCGGTATCATCTGGCGTGCCTCCGTTGAAGACATCCACGGCAACAGCGGCTCTGGCGCGGCCACGAAGAATGTTGTCCCCGACGTAGTTGCTCTCAGCAAATCCTCTGACATCTATGCCTGCGCTGTAACTACCGAATACCACACCGTCCGGGGGTGACATCGTCACTTCGTTATTAGTGACTTCGGCGGTGATCGGCCAGGCCGCAAACTGGCTGAATACACCGATGCCGATCGCATCCGGATCCGGCCACTCGGAATGGATCACGTTATCTGCGATGACGTAGGTGCCGATATTTGCGACTCGAATCGCTTCGGGCCGTGGCGCAACCTGCGAGGATATTGGGCCGGTCGAAATCACGTTCCCTTCTACGTGCGCGCTCCCGCCAATACGGCGCATGTTGATCGCGGGCTCGGTAACGTTCTTTACCGTGTTGCCGGAGATGTACATGTCCACGAGGTTGTTGGGCGATAGTCCAATGCTGAATGTGGTAATACCGAGGACGTTATCGGTTGCCGTTCCTCCAGTAAGATCGAGGTCGTTGTTGGCGATCACGATCCTTCCATAGATATTCTGCGGGTGGCCTGGTTGAGTTGGCGTCGGTATCACCGCCGTATCACTTCCGTAAAGAGTGATTCCCGAAAACTGGACAAATGGGGGGTTTAGGCGCGGCGTGAATCCCTCGATTCGGCACGAATCGATCACCAGACCGGTCGCGGAATAGACCAGAATGGCGGCATTTGCAGGGCGAACAAATCGCAGTTTCTGGATGGCGACGCTTGCTCCCGGAGCATCGACGTAAAAAGGAATTGTGCCGGCCTCAATGGTTGTCACATCATCACGATCGGCTCGTGCACCGGAGATCGAGACTGCTTTGGAGATCAGGATTGTGGCTAGCGGAAACCCATCCGTTTGCAGTGCAGTCGAAATGGTTGGCGGGGTGTTGAAGGAGAAATGTCCTCTCAACACGACATTCTCGCCGAGGTTCACCGCCGCCTGAACTGCCGGAATATCCACGTTCGGATTGCCCGTTCCGTTGACTACAGTCGCTTGAGCCAATGCGCTCGTTGCCGACGCTATGCTCACTGCTGTGAGCAGGACAATAGCTGGAATCCATCTGCGTGAAATGTTCATGTCTTCACTCCAGGAAAAGATCAACTCTGCGTGGTATGTCCGGTCACTCGCCCGGACCTCAATGCATGGGTCTTCGACTCACCCATATGGATGAGTTGAGGCCAGCGGTTGAAAACTGAAATGCTCATGTCCCTATCGTCCCGATGAGTGTCAAGGACCCGGTGAAGCTATCGATGCTGCACATCGAGACGTTGTTCGAAACGTGGTTCGTCCCATACGCGAACTTGCCAGAGGGATGAATTGTGATTGAGCCAGGCGACGACCCTGACTTGCTCCGTAAACTGTGGGTTGAGAAACAGTCGCATTCCTCCAGCTTCGCGGAGCCGGCAGCCGGGAAGACTTGCCGCTGCCGGTGACCGCATCGTGGGGAAGGGATCGATCCATGGTTAGTTCGGTGTAATTCGTGTTGCGGCCATTGTGCCGGTCACCACAACGGGTGTGGGGGTTCCGTCCAGGTTCCATATTTTGAACGTGAATTGGCCGCTGTAGGATTTGCCGTCCTTGGCTACTGTGACCTCCTCGTCCAAGGTGAACGTGTTGGTTGCCGTGGCCGTGGGAGTGCTGGGATTGAAGAGCCAGCCCACATGATGGTTGGTGACGTTCCGCAAGCTCTTTTGCTTCCACACTCCTACGCAAACGTCGCCGCCCGCGGGTGGCAGGAAGGCGCTTTCGAACTCTGTTCCGTCGCTGTGCCAGGTGTCGAAGGTGTCATTGAAGAGCGATTGATCGCCGCCGTTGGTATAGATCACGTGCCACAGGCCGACGATGGTTGGGTTGTCCTCAAAGGGTGAGGGGAAGTCAATATCAGCGTGCGCAACCGCTGGCAATTTGACTGAGAATTTCAGGCCTGGCGCACCGAAGCTTCCGCATGCCGCTTTGGCTCCGGTTGGGACAATGAAAAGGCAAAGGGCGGCCAGCAGAGCCAGGCCGCGGCGGTAGAACCACGGCCGCAACTTGCCGCCCGAGGTGATAGAGGATGCTGCTTTTGCGTTGTTGAAGTTTCGATTCATGGTGAGCTCCTTGTCTCATCTCCTCAGGTGCGGATCTGTCTTGGTTGGCACCTGCTCCGGAGGGTGATGCAACCTTCGCCGGCGGACGGAGCGGGGTCAATGGACGCGGTCTGATTTGAGTCTGAGTTGAGTCTGATTTTGCAAATCGCTCCCACGGAGCGACTTATCCGGTAGCAAGCCGAACGGTTGACTTCTCCTTACCCCGAAAGGTAGCCTCGTAACCTCAACGGGTAGCCTCGCAGCCTCAACGGAAAGTGGGCATTTCCAATGGAAGCTCCGGCAACTTCTCGCCAATGCGTGCGCTTCGGTGCGTTTGAACTCGACCTTCGATCCGAAGAACTGCGCAAGGATGGAGACAAGGTAAAGCTCCAGGGACAGCCGGTAAAGATCCTGGCAATCCTGCTCGCGCAACCGGGCGAGTTGGTCACACGGGAGGCGCTGGGAAGAGAACTGTGGCCGGGAGACACGTTTGTCGATTTCGATTCTGGCCTCAACTCCGCCATGAAGAAACTGCGCGAAGCCCTCGGGGACTCGAGGGAGAGCCCACGATTTATCGAAACTTTGCCGCGGCGTGGGTACAGGTTCATCGCGCCGGTGGAGGAGGCAGAGGCCGCAGCTCCCGGCCCAACCACAAGCTACGAGCCACCCGTGCAGGCTCTGGCTGGCCGGCGATTGAGCCGGTACCGGTTGCCGGTAATGGTCGGCGCCGGGGTCCTCGCCCTCCTCTGCATCTTCATCGGGGCATTCGGCACGGGATGGCGCGAGAGGCTCGGGGCCGAAGCTCGGCTGCGTCCAGGGACTGGGCAACAATCGATTCAATCCCTCGCCGTGCTGCCGCTTGAGAATCTTTCCAGCGACCCGGACCAGGAATACTTTGCCGAGGGCATGACGGATGCATTGACGACAGACCTGGCAAAGATCAGCACGCTGAAGGTCATTTCACGGACGTCGTCCATGCAGTTCAAAGGGACCAAGAAGCCTTTGCAGCAAATTGCGAAAGAACTGAATGTGGACGCGTTGGTGGAAGGCACGGTGGAGCGCTCGGGGAGCCGCGTGCGAATCACCGCACAGTTGATTGACGTGCGGAGTGACAGGAATCTTTGGGCGGACAGTTACGAGCGGGACTTGCAGGACGTTCTGGCTTTGCAGAGCCAGGTCGCCCGTTCTATCGCCAGCGAGATCAAAGTGGACCTGCAACCGCAGGAGCAGGCCCGTCTAGCGTCCGTCCGCCAAGTCGACCCTGAGGCGGAGATAGCCTATCTGAAGGGTCGGTACGAGATGGACAAGTGGACCCGCGAGGGCTTCAAGGAGGGCTTCAGATACTTTCAACAGGCCGTTCAGGAGGACCCCGCGTTTGCGGAAGCCTGGGCCGGGTTGTCGGATGCATACTTCGAATGGGGGCAGGTTGGTATTGCGCCGTCGGCGGAGACCTTGCCAAAAGCGAGGGCTGCCGCTCAGAAAGCACTCGAACTCGACGAGACACTGTCCGAAGCCCACGTCTCGGTCGCAACCATCGCTGCTGCTGGGTGGATGCCATCCGTCGCGGAGAAAGAATTGCAGCGGGCCATCGCGCTCGACCCAAGCAACGTCCGGGCTCATCAAGCCTACGGCATTTATTTCCGCCATTACGGTCGGCTTGATCAATCCCTCGCGGAGTTGGAGCGCGCAGAGGAGCTCGACCCGCTAACTCCCAAGAAGAAAAACAATCTGGGTACTGCACTTTACTTTGTCGGGCGATATGACGAGGCGCTTGAATGGTTTCATCAAGTTCCCGATCCTGACCTGGACTCAGAACAGCGTCATCGCCGCATGGCTGAGATTTACGAGCACAAGAGGATGCAAAAAGAGGCCATCGCGGAATTCGTGGCCTCGCTGAGATTCGGAGGTAAGGCGGATCTTGCCGCAAGGGTGGAACGAAGTTACCTCTCATCGGGGTATGGTGAAGCTAAAAACACGCTCCTACGGGGCGAGGTCAACTGGGCGGAAAAGCAAGCGAAGAACGGGCCTGTCACGAAGAATGCATTTTGGATTGCGCGAGACTACGCTATCCTGGGAGAAAAAAACAAAGCAATTGGGTGGCTCGATACAGCTTACGAAAACCACAGCCCTGGGTTTGAGGACTATAAGATCGATCCTCAACTTGCCGACCTCCGCTCCGACCCTCGCATACAGGAACTCGCCCGACGCCTCGATCCCCGACCTTGATCGGGCGCGACGGATGCAAACCTGACCAAAAGCAAAGTCTAGGGGAACGGGTAATCACCGCCACGGCCCTTGGGACTTCGCGGCTCTTAGGCATTGCCAATACGTTCGCGTGGCAACCTATGCTACAGGCGCGCAGCTAGTGAGTGTGCGGCTGTCAGAAGACGATCCGAGCGCCCAACTGAACTTCTCGTGCCGGCGCAGCTGAGCTGATCACGCCGAAGTTCGGCGACCCGAAGGTATCCCCTGGAAGCCCAAGGTTGGTGTGGTTAAAAGCATTGAAGAATTCTCCGCGGAACTCCAAACGAGTCCGTCCATTCAGGCGGAAGTTTCGCAGGACTGAAAAATCGAACTTGACCAGCCCGGGGGCTCGGAGCGTCCCCACGCCCTCATTGCCGAACTGAAACAGCGCGGGCTGCCGGAAGGCTTCAATATTAAACCATCGGCTTACCGACCGCTGGCTCGACGGCAGGTTAGGATCTTGGACCACGTTCGGCCGTAGCGCCCCTGCTGAGAACGCATCCGTCGTATTGGTCAGAGTCGTCACCGTGAAGGGCGGGCCGGACCGGATCGTGGTGATATCGGCCAGCGTCCATCCCCCAGTCAAGTACCGCGCGGCGCTATTCCCCAGCCAACGCCTGACCGAACCAAAGGGTAGCTCATAGACCCAGTTGAAAACCAGGTAATGGCGAATGTCGTTGGCGGCAGGACCGTAATCGGCGCCGCGGTCGTAAGAGTTTGAATAGCACCCGCCGTCGTCCCCGAGCGTGGGGGCCCCGTTATGATCGCAATTGTCAAGAAATTTGGAGTACGTATAGCTCGCCCCGACGCTGTACCCGTTCGAAAAGCGTTTCTCCAGTCGCACCAAACCACCGTAGTAATTCGAGAAGGCAAGCGAAGGACTAATGACGCTCACGTTGCTAAATTGCGGAAAGGGGCGGTCGTCTTGTGACTGGTGCTGCGCTCCCAGAATTGAAGGGGGAATCTGATTGAGAGACAGATTGTCTCCCGGCAAGTTGCGGGAGATGTTACCCAAACCGGAGATCTGCACCACAAACCCTCTGCTCAACCGCTGTTCGATACCCAGATTGAATTGCTGCGACGTTCCGGTTTTCCGATGGCGGTCGAAAAAAGTGACTGCAGTATTGGGATTCTCTCCGACCAGCACTGCCCCGAAGGCATCATTGAGTGCGGGCGCCGCCGCGCTGACCGGGACGCCGTCGCGCAGGTAGAAGGGGGCGGTAACGCCGTTATCGGGGCTGGCCAGATTAGCGGAAAGGCTGAAGCCCAGGGCGGCCGCGATGGGATTACCCTGATCGAAAGGGTGCGAATAGAAGACTCCATAGCCGCCACGCACAACCGTGTTGCCTGCGTGGGGCGGCAACCAGGCAAAGCCGAACCGTGGCCCGAAGTTGTTCCAATCGCCCGAGTAAACCGATGTGGGAAAGCCGTTCACACCTGCGAACTTCACCACTCCGGATGTGCCGGAGACCGGGTTGATCTCGGATGCGTCGAACCCGTTAATCCGGTTGTGGACGTCGACCATGGGGGAATCCGTTTCCCAGCGCAGCCCGAGATTGAGCGTCAGCTGGGAATTCACCGTCCAGTCATCCCCGGCGAAGCCCGCCAGGTACCAACTCCGGCGGTCGAGCTCTTCCGTCGCCAGTTCGCTAAAGCTGGTAGGAAAACCCAGGAGCAACGAAGCCAGCCCATTGCCGGAAGCCGAATTGCCAGGGAGCCCGGTAGGCAAGGTGGAGAAGCTGAAAGAGCCGGAGACGGCGCTGAGCAGAACGTCGTTATTGATCGAGCGCGTCTCCTGGAAACCAAATCTCAGCGCGTGCCGGCCAAGAACCCAGGACAAATTGTCAAGAACGGTCACCGTTTTAATCGGATATTGGCGGCGCTCCTGCTGGGCGGAGCCGAGCGCGCTGAAGCCTGAGGGAGCGAATCTGGGGAAGGCCTCTTCTGGCACGCCTCGCAACCCGAGCTTGGAGGGATAATTCCCGCCCAGCCCGAAACTCAGGGCGTGACCGGTTCGGTAAGTGTAAGTGGTACTCAAGTCATTCATTTTGTTCGGACCGAACATATGGAACCAGGAGCCGTAACCGTAATGGTGAGTGTTGATACTGAAGGTTTGGGAGTCGGCGGCCGGATCGGGAAAAACGCTGGTATTGTTTGGAGAGTCGTCTTCGTTGATGTACCAGCCCGAGAACCGGTCCTTTGCGCCTCGGGCGTAGTCGGTCTTTATCAAAAAAAAGTTCGTCGACCCCCCGGCAAGGAAATTACCGCTGAAGTTATTCGCCCCCGCCAAATTTGGGGACGGCTGGTTCGGAAGGGGATAGAAGTTCATCACCTTGGCCGCCACCGGATCAATCCGATCGCGCGGAATGACGTTGCCGGGAAATTGATCCCGCACGAATTCGCCATTCACAACGCGCGTCGTGGCCGGATCGTAAATCGGGATCAGTTGACCCTTTGAGTTGACGGTCTGGGAAAAATCGCCGACCCGTTGCAGAGCGGTGGGCGTGGTCAGAGTGTCCGGGGTACCCTGCCGCAGCGGATCGCCCTCAAAAGCGAAAAAGAAGAAGATCCTGTCGTGTTGGATCGGACCGCCTATGGTACCGCCAAACACGTTGTATCGGAGTTCTGGCTTAAGCTTCGCGCCACTCTGCATCGGGGCAAAAAAGCCCGCGGCGTCCAGGGCATCGTTGCGGAAAAACTCGTAGGCGCTGCCGTGGAACTGATTCGTTCCCGACTTGGTCGTTTCCACGATCACTCCGCCAGACGAGCCGCCGTATTCCGCCGAATAGTTGTTCTCCAGGACTTTGACCTCTTGGATGGCATCTACCGGGGGGTCAATCGTGATAAGACCCACTCCGAGCCGCAGATTTTGGATATCCGCTCCATCGAGCCAAGCCATCGGGGTCCCAGTCCGTCCTCCCGCCAGGCTGAAAGCGGGAGGCGTATTCGGAGTGACGCTATCCACGTACACCGCCGCCCCACTGAGCTGAACCAAGTTCAGGAGAAGGCGGTTCGCAAGCGGCAACGCCTCAACGCTCTTCGATGTCACCACGTTGCTGATGTCGGACGTTCGCGTTTCGAGGAGCGACGCCTCACCAGTTACGTTCACGGTCTGTCTAAACTCGCCAAGCTCGAGCCGCACGTCGAAGCCGAGCGACTGTCCCGTGGTCAAGATAATCCCCTGCCGGACGTGCCGTTTAAAACCTGGGTGCTGGATCGTGAGCGTGTATGCCCCGATCGGCAGGTTGCGAATGGCATAGAATCCCGCAGCGTCCGTAGCCGTCTTGGTATCGACGCCAGTTGCCGTGTTGGTAGCCGAGATCGCCGCTGCCGGAACGACAGCCCCCTGGGGATCGCTGACCACGCCGCTGACCGAGGCGAGGTTCGATTGCGCGTAGCCCACACTGATCCCGAGGATAAGTATGCCGGTGATAGTCAGTGCCGCGGATACCTGCAAGGACCTCATAGCGTTCCCACCCCGCCCGTGGCCTGTTCGCGGAATTTTAGCATGCTCCGGGAAGGCCGCCGTTCGAAGCCGCTTAAGGTCCGTGACGGAAATAGGCCGCCGCCAACCGGATATTTCTCCGGATATTCCGAGGGAGTTAAGAAGTGATCTGCTCGGGAAATTCGGGCGCAATCGAGAGTGCGGTGCTAATGGTGACCTCCAACACATCGCACTGTCTGGAAATTCCAAAACGAAGGAATCAGCGGCCTCAGTCGGAAGACCCCGTGTTAAAGCTAGAAAAAGTCCAATCCTCGGTACTTCGATTCTCAACTGTTGACTTCAGGGGCAATTCACTCCTAGGCCATCGGTGCCGACTGCATTAATTGAGCGCCGCATGGACTAGGAGCGAAAAATGCCGTTGTGATGACTAATCGATAGTGAAAGCAAGCTCGCCTGACTTCTGACTCTACTTGGCAGAGATCCGATTTGATCCCAACCTTCGTTCATCTTTCCGTTATCTGATCCGCTCTCACTGAGTGACTCCGCAATTATTCCCTCATTGGCAACCTGTCGAAGATTGCGGGCTGAATACGTTTCTCATTACCAACACGCATTTTGTTGGTCTACGCGAATAGATAGCGTCTGAACGCAATATGGCGGCGCGTTGACTTCGTGCCATCCTATTGTTAACGTAAGTCCATTATGATTAAGTTTGTCTCCAGCGCGCTGCGTTGTTGTCCTCCATCCAACCGTGTGTCTCTGGAGGAGTGCCGCGTATAGCAGCGGCTCACCGCATACGCGTTCCCTCCGGCCCACCGCGAGTGGGTTGTTTCTTGCTAACAACAAGTCAACGGAGGATTAGCCGCGATGGGTCAGATCGTAGAAACGCAACGTGTGGGACTGAGCAAATGGGTCCACGCGGTTGCTGCCGTTCCGCTGCCACTGAAGGTTCTGTCGTCGCTCAGTCTGGGTCTCGTGCTCGGGCTGTTGTTTCCGCACAATGTAGTCGCTAGGAACTTGTTGAAATTGGTTCCGAGTTTCGGCTAAGTTCTGTTCTGGTTCGTCTACTGAGTATGCGTGGAGACGAGGGAGTTCAGGACAGCATGTTCAGCTATTTGACGTTGGAGCAGCG
>Ga0102924_1004174_pt1 | contig 14749 bp, 15 predicted proteins | sample PaiPotPPM11metaG_FD_80116 | JGI IMG/M metagenome (GOLD analysis project Ga0102924, IMG submission 80116) | Iron sulfur acid spring bacterial and archeal communities from Banff, Canada, to study Microbial Dark Matter (Phase II) - Paint Pots PPM... ... | reverse complement strand
GTGCAGGTGACGACCTCCTGTCCCGGGCGGAGCAGACCGCGCGTGATGCGACCGAGCGCCAGCCTGCCACTGTAGTTGTCGTAGTCGAGGTTGCTCACCATCATCTGCAGCGGACCCGCCGTGTCACCGAGCGGTGCCGGCAGATGGCTCAGCAGCGCATCCAGCAGCGGAACCAGGGTGGTGCCGGGATAGCGCAGGTCGGCGGTGGCGGTGCCGGTGCGCCCATTGGTGTAAATCACCGGCGCGTTGAGCTGATCCGGGTGCCTGGCAAGCTCGAGAAGGAGGTCATGGGTAGCTTCCACCGTCTCCGCCGGACGGGCGTTGGCGCGGTCGATCTTGTTGACGACGATGATGGGGGAGAGGCCGAGCGCCAGTGCCTGGCCGAGCACGACGCGCGTTTGCGGCATGGGGCCCTCGACGGCGTCCACGAGTAGCAGGCAGCCATCTGCCATGCCCAGCACGCGCTCCACCTCGCCCCCGAAGTCAGCGTGTCCCGGCGTGTCGATGATGTTGATCTTGACGCCCTTGTAGCGGATCGAGGTGGTCTTGGCCAGGATGGTGATGCCTTTTTCCCGCTCGAGGTCGTTCGAATCCATGATCAGCTCGCCAACCTGCTCATGGGCGGCAAAGACGTGCGACTGCTTCAGTAGCGCATCCACCAGCGTGGTCTTGCCGTGGTCGACGTGGGCGATGATGGCCACGTTGCGCAGGTCGGCGCGGCGTTGCGGGGCGAGACTGAGGGAAGACATCCGACCGCCTAGTGTAGCCGCAGCCGCCCGAGAAATTCCCCGAGGGTGACTCAGCGTGGTCGAGTCGACCTCGAGAGGACGAGAAACCGATTCGCCTCGAGCCATGCCACAGCGATCCCCAGCGGCACTATGAGCAGCTCGACCGGAATCGCGCTGGTGAAAGCGCGTCCCGGCATGATCGTCGGCAGCACGCCGCCGTTGAGCAGGAAGATGGAGAAGGAGAGGCCGGCAGCGACTGCGCCGGCAAGCGCGGCGACGAGCGCGACGGGCGCCTCGTAACCGTACTGCTGGGCGTAATGGCCCTGGAGGCGACGCCGGCCGATCTCCGCAGCACCGACGATCAGCAGGAGGCCGAGGGTCAGCTCGGTGAATTTGATCAGGGACGCCCAGAGTGCGATATGCGGGAGTACGAGCGACTGGATGAAGGGGGAGAGCAGGCCGCGGCCGGTCGCCGGGCTCGATCGAACAAAGGTCCCGAAGTTGGCGTTAAAGTTCGCATCGGCGAACTTGTTAAGCCCCGAAAGCAGGAATTCGATGCCGAGCGCCGCCTGGATCAGGGCGGAGGCGGCGAGTGCCGCGTTTCCGCTCGCCGGCAGGCGCCTGATGCTCCTTACGGAGCCTCGTGCTTGATCGACCGTCGCCCTCATACATATCTATACGTACCCAGATACGCCTCAGACCACCCTTGAGATTCCTCGGGGTGGGTTCGTCTAGGCTAGGGGCATGCTGGATCCGAAGCACCGGATCGCGATCGAGTATTGCGTCCCCTGAAACTACCTCGATCAAGCCGTCGGTCTGGCGGCGGAGATTGCGGGGGCGTGGGCGCCGATCCTGGTTGATGTCTCGCTCCGGGGCGGAACGAAGGGCCGCTTCGAGGTGACCGTGGATGACCGGCTCGTCTTCAGCAAGGTCAAGTTGGGGCGGTTTCCGCACAAAGGCGAGATTTTGAAGCTGGTTGAGCCGCTGCTTGGCCCACCGCTGGACTGGCGCTAGGGCCTATCGTAGCTCTTCGCCGGCCGCTGCCCATCCTCCTCCTCCTGGTGCTGGCGGCCGCGGCAGTGCAATACTTCCGGCCCCTCCCGGCGATCGCGGCGGCGCCCGCGATTCATGGCGACCTTGTCTTGGGGTCGGCCCCGACGATTCCGTGGCCTCCACAGGGGAAGGCAGCCCTGAGGGTCGAGGGTTTGGGCGATATCGGAAGCGCCGGGGGCGTGACGCCGAGCCCGATGGCGAGCACGGCCAAGCTGATGACCGCGCTGCTGACTCTCGAAGCGCATCCCCTGGCCCCCGGTCAGGCCGGCCCCGTCCTGACGGTCAGCCGGGCGGACGTGGCCACCTACTTCGCGGAACTGAACCAGAACGAGTCGGTGGTGCCGGTCCTGGCCGGCGAACAGCTGACCGAGTATCAACTCCTCGAGGGCCTGCTGCTTCCCTCGGGAAGTAACTTTGCCGACATGCTGGCGAATTGGACCGCCGGCTCCGTTCCAGCATTCGTCAACGCCATGAATGCGCGAGCGACCGCGCTGGGGATGACTGCCACCCATTACGCCGACCCGAGCGGTTTTTCACCCCAGACCGTCAGCATCCCGGCGGACCTGATCAAGCTCGCGCGCGTGGCCATGACGATGCCCGCGCTGGCGGCTGTGGTGGCCGAAAAGCAGGCCAAGCTCCCGGTCGCGGGTGTGATCAAAAACCTGGACACGCTGCTGGGGCAGGACGGAATCGTCGGTATCAAGACGGGCAATACCGACCAGGCCGGGGGGTGCTTCGTAATGGCGGCCGACCTCAAGGTCGATGGTCAGGCCGTACGCGTCTATGGCGCCGTGCTCGGTCAACCGAATCAGCTCGCCGGGGCGTTGGCGACTACCACGGCGCTCATCAGGGCCCTCACGCCGTCGCTGCACCTGCGTACCGTCGTGGGTCGCGGTGACGTGGTCGGACGCTACCAGACTGCCTGGGGCGAAGCCGGCACACTCGTTACCGCCAGCGCGGTAGCCTGGGTGCTCGAGGATGGCACCACGATGACTCGACGGGTAATGCTGACCGGGCTGCCAGGCTTTCTGCCCGCCGGTTCGCGGGTGGGCTCCCTGTTGGTGGAGACCACCGGCCATCGGGCTGTGATCCCGGTCGTGACATCAACGCCAATAAATGGGCCAGATCTCGGCTGGCGTCTGACGCGTGGCTTCTGACGGTGCAGAGCAGTCAGGTTTCATCCGAACGGATGATGCCAGCCCACGCTGAGCAGCGCAGACTGGAAACTCGGGCCTCAGCTTCGATGACCGGGGTCTCATTCGGTGCAGCCGCGCGGACGGCGGCGCTACCAAGGAAGTAACTGTGGACACACCTGCCGCCTACCTGCACTGGGGATTCATCCTCATCTCGATCCCGAACCTGCTGCTGATCGGCCTGATGATCGTGCTCTTCGCGCTCGCCCTCTTCATTCCCCTGCCCGGGGAGAAGGAGAAGGCATGAGACCGACCGTCATCGCGGGGCCGACAGGCGAACGCTCCCGCAGCTGGACCGGACGGGCCCGCGCGGGACTCGCAGAGAAGCTGCCGATGGAAAACCTGCTGCCTGACCGGCAGCCGTACTACGTCGGCTCCTGGATCTACGTCTTCGGCGTGGCGACGATCGCCGCCCTGGTGCTGACGGTCCTGAGCGGCGTCATCCTCGCGATCGCCGGTCCCGAGTGGTGGCACATCTCGGTTGCGGGCCGGTTCTTCAACAGCCTGCACTTCTGGAGCGTCCAGCTCTTCTTCGTCTTCATGGTTCTGCACCTCTGGGGTCAGTACTTCATGGCCAGCTGGCGGGGCGGCCGGGCGCCGACCTGGATGATCGGGGTGGTCATCTTCGCCATCTCCATCGTGGCCGCCTTCACCGGCTATCTCTCGCAGCAGAACTTCGCCTCGCAGTGGATCGCCGTCAGCGCCAAGGACGCGCTCAACGCGACCGGCTTTGGCGCCTTCTTCAACGTACTTAACTTCGGGCAGATGTACGGGGTCCATGTGGCCCTCTTGCCGGCCGCCATTATCGGCCTGGTCGCCCTGCATATCGTCTGGGTGCGGCTGAAGGGCGTAGTCCCACCGATCGACGTGATGCCGGCCGGGACGCGGCCGACGCCAAAAAAGGTCCGATGATGCTGCAAAGAGGCGCGACGTCAGCGCCCACCGCGCCGGCCATCCGCACCGTGCCCTACGACCTGCTCAAAGAGGTCGCGATCGCCATGGTGGCCTGCCTGGTCCTCGTGGTCGTGCTGGCGGCGGTCCTCTCCTCGCCCGACGTGCCCTCGGTCACGATCCAGAGCTGGGCCCAGGCCGACCCGGTCGACTTCACCACCACCGCCACCAATGAGCTCGCCGGCACGACCACGACGGCCGGTTACGGCGCTCCGTATACCAGCGCCGATGCCGGCCAGACGCTGGGCCCGATCGCGCCCTCGAAGTGGGCCGGCGTGCGGCAGCCGGTCGACACGGCGAACGACTTCGTGATCAACCCGCTGAAGCATGCCAGTGTCGGGGACGCTGAGTTGGCGACCGCGCTGGCCGGCTTTGTTGCGGCCTCTGATACGCAGAAGACCACCTGGCTGACCGCCTACACCAAGGCGCTCGGCGAGGCCACGACCGCGGACGGAAAGGTGGTGGTCGCCGGCGGCGACTATGGTTCCGTTCCGGTGCTGATGGACCGGCTCCTGACGGTCGCACGATCGGGCGGTCTCGATGGCCTGCTGCTCAGCAGCGGTCATTTCTACCAGACCGATTTCACCAAGCCACTCCTCTTCATGGCCGACGGCACCTATCTCGCGGGCCTGGCCAACCAGCAGCACCTGACCGGGAACCAGTGGGGCATGATGAACGAAACCGGCCTCTACCCCGGGCAGAGCTGGCTCTGGCTCTACACCGTCTGGTACCAGATCCCCCCCTTCAATACGGCGCCCAACGGCGACCTGCTGGTGGTGATCCTGATGGGGGCTCTGACGCTCGGACTCCTGCTGGTACCGTTCATCCCGGGATTGCGTGATATCCCGCGGCTCGTCCCGATCTACCGGCTGGTCTGGCGGCGCTACTACCGCGAAGAGGCTCGGCGCTGAGGTCGAATCGCAAACTGAACTGATACGCGCGGGCCGCCGCGCCAAAGCTCCACTATGGTGGAGATGGACGCCCCCAACGGCCAGGCGCAGATTGCCTGCATAACGACGGCCGTGCCCACGGTACGGGCCACCACCGCCGAGGTTTCGCTCGCGATCGGCCATCTACGCGGTCGTAGCCTTCACGTGCCTGCTCCAGCCGAAGCCGGAACACGGTTTTTCGCCGAACCGCTGGCCTCGATCATGGGCCGCCGAAGCATCTCCGAGCAGACGGACGCCTACCTCGAGCACGCCCGGGCCCTGGCCCGACGGGTCTCGTGCGACGCCCTGGAGCGATCCGCGATCGACCGCGACACGATTGGCCTCGTGATCGGGGTCTCCTGCACGGGCTTCGTGCTACCGTCGCTCGACGCCGAACTGATCCCGATCCTCGGCCTGCGGCCGGATGTGGCGCGCCTTCCCATCACGGAGCTCGGATGCGGCGGCGGCGTCGCGGGCCTGGCCCGCGCGGCGGATTACCTGCGAGCCTATCCGGGCCGTTCTGTTTTGCTCTTTTCGGTCGAACTGCCTTCGCTCACCTTTCAGCCTGATGACCGGTCGGTCGACAACCTGGTGGCGACGATGGTTTTCGGTGACGGTGCCGGGGCGGCGATCCTCTGCGGAGGCTCATGCGAAGCCCGCTGGACGATCGAGCGTACCGGAACGCTGCTCGTCCCTGAAGGGGCTCGGCAGCTCGGTTTCGAGCTACGCGACGGCGGGCTTCGCGTGCTGCTGAGCCGGGGACTGGGTTCGGTGGTTGAAGCCCGCCTGGGTGAGGCAGTCGACGACTTCCTGGCAAAAAGCAGCCTTAAACGTTCGGACGTCGACATTGTGGCTGCCCACCCAGGGGGGCCGCGAATCTTCGAGGCGATCGAACGCTCCCTTGGATTGGAGGCCGACGCCCTCTCGGTCTCGCGCGCCGTCTTCTCCCAGTACGGCAATGCATCGAGTGCCGGAATCTTTTTCGTGCTCTCGGCCCTCGAGCGCCCGACGCGGCACGGCCGAGCGCTGGCGATTGCCTTCGGCCCGGGACTGTCGATCGAGTTGGCCCTGCTGCGGTACGGCGGGTGAGCCCGGGCCGCTACGCGGCGGTACTGGCCGCCTTTGGCTGCCAGCGGCTGGTCGAGCTTGCCTACTCGGCCCGGAATGAACGACGGATCAGAGCTAAAGGCCGGAGCGCCCCCCAGGCAGCGGCATCGTCCTTCAAATGGATCGTGCTGACCAACGCCGCACTTTTCTCGCTGCCCGCGCTCGAGCGCCTGCTCCGGCGCCGGCGGCAGGTGCCTGTGGCCGCGACCGCGATCGGTTGGATGGGAGCGCTGGGCGGCACGGCGCTCCGACTCAGCGTGCTGGCCAGCCTGGGACCGGCATGGACCGCCCGGGCGCTCGTTCCGGCAGACCTTCAAGTGATCGACCATGGCCCCTATCGGTTCATCCGACATCCCAACTACCTGGCACTCGGATTGGAATTCGCCGGCCTCCCGCTGATCGGCGGCGCCTACTACTCGGCGCTGGGGCTCACCCTGCTCAACGGCTGGCTCCTCTTGGGACGCATCCGGGAGGAGGAGGCTTTGCTGCTGGCGATTCCGGAGTACCGGCTGCGGATGTCCGGCAAGCCGCGCTTCCTTCCCCGTCTCACCAACCGCTGAGAAGCGCGACCCATTCCCGCGGCGATACCCGTGAGAGCCCCCAGTAGCCGAAATTCGCGCCGAGCAGGTGGGTTAGAGCGTTGGGGGCGTGGCCGAGCCCGCGTAGGCCGCGTTCGACCCGGGACGGGCTCCGGCTGAAATAGACCAGCAGTTCCGCCACCCGGCGCGGGTCTCGCGTCAGGCGCCGGTGGGCACGCCGGTAATTCCGCTCGGCTAACGGCTCGCCGATGGCGTGGGCCAGCGCCCGGGCCTGGCGCATTCCCGAGGCGAGGCCCTCACCGCTGATTGGATCGGTGAAACCGGCGGCATCGCCGACCAGGAAGACGCCGTCGCTGGCGACCGTCCTTGCCCGGTATCGAAAGGGCCCGACGGCGGTGACCGTTCCGCTGGGCTCCGCCGAGCGGAGCTCGGGGCGAAGGGAGAGCACGATCTCGGGATAGTGGGCCTCGAGCCGGCCGGCAAATTCCCGCATCCGGTCGTGACTGCAGAGCAGGGCGACCAGTCGCTGGCCGGCGGCCACCGGGCTCTCATAGACCTCGAGGCCACGGTCGATCGTTATCCGGACCCACGGGTCGGGCGGCCCATCGACCCTCCAGTGGGAGACCACGCCATAGCGATGGGGTGGCCGGGGCCCGACCGTCCATCCGAGCCGGTGGCGGATGCCGGACCGCAGCCCATCGGCCACGGCGACCCATCGGGATCGCAGTTCGCCGGCGGTGCTCCGCACACTCGGCGTACGGCCGGGCGCGGTCTCCACCGCCAGGACCGAGGTTTCCTGGCGGAACTCAATCAGGGGATGTGCCTTAAGGGCTTCCGCCAGGAGTGCGTCGAAGTCCACCCGCCGGACTCCGAGCCCCGCGCCACCGTAGGGAGGCGCCGGAAACGGGACAACCGTCGGAGCGGTGCCGACCAGGCCAAACTGGATGCCACGAAATGGCGGCGCGCCGGCGGCGACCGCCCGGGCTTCGAGGCCGAGTTCCTCAAGGAGCGCCCGTCCGATCGGCAGGAGGCCTTCCCCGCAGGGCTTGTCCCGGGGGAAACGCGCGCGCTCAAGGACGACGACCGGGTGCCCGAGCCGTGCCGCGAAGAGGGCGGCGGTGGCGCCCGCCGGCCCGGCGCCGATGACGGCGAGCTCGGCGTCGAGCGCAATCGCCATGCCTCCACCATACGTGTCTGCTCCGCGGTGGCATCGTCGCCATCGTGGAGATCGAATGTCACATTCTGGCCGGCGGTGGTGCATATACTCGTGAGAGTCATGAAGCGACTGCTTGCCGCCGCGCTCACCGCCGGACTTTTGTCCGCCTGCGCCGGGGTGACCGCCCCCGGGGCGACGAAGTCACAGACCCCGCAACAGGCCCTCAGCTCGACTGGCACGGCGATGAGCCAGCTACGCGCGACAAAGTTCGAGGTCAACGGCACGGTCCACGTGACCCTGCCGCAAGCTCTGGTCGACCAGCTTCGCGCAACAGGTGGAGCGCAGGCGGGCATCCTGACCAGCGACATGACCGTGACCCTCAAGATCAGCGGCGCCGCTCAGAAGCCGGACCGGATGCAGGCGACGATCAGCGCCAGGTTGGGCGGTCTCACTCTCAACACCGAGGTAATCGGCGTGGGCGGCAAACTCTACTACAAAGACCCCATGACATCAAAATGGGAGGTTCTAAAGGGATCGACCAGGAGCCCGGAGCCCAGGACTTCCTCCGGAAAGCTTTCTTACCAGACGATCCTCGATACCGCGAAGTCGGTGACTGAGATCAGCGACCCCAGTTCGACTCTGAACGGCGTCACGGTCGAGCACTACAAAGTTGTGCCCGACCTGGTCAAGCTCCTGGCTGCGATTACCGCCGGGCACCCCGCAACCAACTCGGCCGCGATGACCGCCCTGCAAACGGTCTTGCAGAACGCCACCGTTTCAGCCGACCTGTGGACGGGCAAGGACGACCACCTGGTGCGCCGGCTCAGCTACGACGCCGACGTGACCGCGGACCTTTCACAGCTGGCAGGGGCGCTCACGGCAACGGCTCCGGCGAAGGCGCCCCGGTTCAGTCTCCCGGCCGGTTCCGTGGCGCACGTCACTGCCCACATCGTCGTCGATCTGCACGACTTCAACACCCAGCTCAAGCTCCAGGCGCCGGCGCTCTCTTAGGCAGAGACGGAGTTAGCGCGAAGCTGCCCAGTCGGGCGGCTTGATGTCGAGGCCGTCCGGCACGAACAGTAAGCCCGCGGCGCGCCCGCGATGGTCCGTGACGCCGTGCTGCCAGACGATGCTGTTGGTCGCAGGGTCGATGACTACGACCCGATTACGAAAGTCGTCATTCAGAGCGATCAGCCCGTTGCTCATCTGGATCGCCAGCGAGGGGTGGTCGAGCATCGCGCTCCCCGACCGCGGAGCGTAACGCCAGATGACCTTACCGGTCGGGGTCATGATCAGCACCTGGCCGGGTCGCCAGTAGTCGACCAGCAGGATGTTGCCGTCCGCCAGCATCTGGGCGTCGGACGCATAGTGAATCCCCGGAGCGCGAGCGGTCCACAGCAGTGACCCCTCCCAGCTCAGCTCGCTTATCCAGTTGCCGGCGATTTCAGTGACAAGAACATGGCCGTTCTTCAAGGGCGTGTCGCCGTTGGGCAGACCGAAGGTTGTTGGCGGACGATGGGCGCACACGCCGGTCTTGCCCAGCTGCGCCTTGATCGTTTTGGTTGAGCGGTCGAGGAGGAGGACCCGGCAATTCCTGATGTCCGCCACGCTGATGCTGCCGTCGGGCCACATGTAGGCATCGTCCGGACCGTTGAGATAGCCTTTCGCTGAACCGTGACGCTCGGAAAAGCCGTACTGCCAGACGATCCGGCGCGTGGCATAGTCGACGAGGACGATGGCGTGAGATTCCTCCTCGTTGACGACGATTGACCGGCCGTCGGGAGCGTAAAAGGCATCGTCCGGCCAGCGGAAGTGTTGTCCCGGCTGCAGATCCCCGGGCTGCGGAAACTCCCAGACAACCTTGTGGTCGGGCGTCACCTCTATGACGCGGTTGTTGGCGCGGTCGGCAATCAGCATGTTGCCCGGTAGAACCCCGGGCAGCGGAGTGGGAGCGGGTGTGGCGGAGGTATCGGCGCTGGCCGATGGGGGAGGGAGCTCTTCAGCCTGCTTGGCCGCCTTCCCAGAGTCCGTTTGTGAAGGGGAGCAGGCCGCCAGCCAGACCGCCGCGGCGCAGAGCGGCACGGCGAGCAGGGCACGAGAGCTCAGGGCCGCAAACAACCTCGCGGTAGTTTAGAGGACGAGCGCCATCGGGCTCTGCAGCAGGCGCTTGACCTCCTGCAGGAACTGAGCCGCGGTCACGCCGTAGAAGACGCGGTGGTCGACAGAGAGCGTGACTCGCATCCTCTTTCCGGGGACGACCTGACCAGCTTTCACCACCGGCTTTTCCTCGATCGAGCCGACCGCCAGGATCGCGGAGTCGGGCGGGTTGATGATGGCGGTGAACTGGTCGACGTCATACATGCCCAGGTTCGAGATCGTGAACGTGTTGCCCTGGTAATCCTGGGCCCCGGCCTTCCTCGATCTGGCCCGATCGATCAGCTGGCGGGACTCGGCCGCAATCTCCTTGAGCGATTTGCGCTCGGCGTTGCGGAGCACCGGGACGATCAGGCCGTCCGCCAGGCCGACCGCGATCCCGATGTTGATCTCCCGTTTGCGCTCGATCCTGCCATCCGCCCATGAGGCGTTGACCGCGGGAAACTTGGTCAGGGCGAGCGCCACCGCCTTGACCACCAGGTCGTTAACGCTGATCGCATCAGCCTTGTCGACCGCCTCGTTGAACATCTGGCGGAGGCGGACGGCATCGTCCATCGCCACCTCGGACGTGACGTAGAAGTGAGGAGCCGAGAACTTACTCTGGGCCAGTCGCGTCGCCACCGTAGCCTGCATCTTCGAGAGCTCGACCATCTCCGACTCGCCCTCCGGCCGGGAGACCGCGCCCGCAGGCGCAACTGCGGCAACACCGCTCCGGCCCGACTTAGCGGCAGCCGCCGCTTCGACATCCTCCTTGGTAATGCGTCCGCCCGGGCCGGTGCCGGTGACGGAGCTCAGCTCGACGCCCTGTTCTTCCGCGATGCGGCGCGCCACGGGAGATACCTTCTGTCGCTCACCCTGTCGCTCACCGTTGCTCTGCTCGGCGGGACGTCGGATGAGCTTGAGCGCCGCCTGCGCCGCGGCGCCGACCTCAGTGCGGTCATCGGTTCCCCCCTGCGGGTACTGCTCGCCGCCGCCCTCCTCGTGGGCAGCCGGCGCAATCCGGGCGGGGACGGAAGCGGCCTTTTCGGCCTGCTCCACGTGTGCCCTGGGATTGGTTGCCTGTGGCTTCGGAGCCTCCACGGAAGGGGAGCCTATTTCGGCGATGACCGCCCCGATCGGCGCGCTGTCGCCTTCCTTCACCAGGATCTTGCTGAGCTTGCCGGAGGCATAGGCCTCGACCTCGATGTTGGCCTTGTCACTCTCGATCTCGACCAGCGGCTCGCCCTTGACAACGTCCTCGCCCTCCTTCTTGAGCCAGTGGAGTATCCTGCCGGTCTCCATCGAGTCCGAAAGCCGCGGCATCTGAACGTTGGCCATTGGGACCCCCTAGTTCCTGCCGAGCAGGGCCCGAGCCGTGACGACGACATCGGCCCGCGCCGGAAATGCGATCTTCTCCAACTGCTTGTTGTAGGGCGTCGGCACCTCGGCAGCGCCGATCCGCGCCACCGGTGCGTCGAGGTAGTCGAAAGCCTCCTCGTAGACGCGGGCGGCGATCTCGCTGCCGACCCCGAAGCTGCGCCAGCCTTCCTCGACGGTGATCACGCGGCTCGTCTTTTTGACGGACTCGATCACCGGCGTCATGTCCAGCGGGCGCAGGGCCCGCATGTCGACCACCTCGGCGCTGATGCCTTCCTTCTCCAGCTCGGCGGCCGCCTCCATCGCCACGATCAGCATCCGCGAGTGGGCGCAGATGGTGACATCGTGGCCTTCCCGCTTCACCTCGTTCTTGTCCAGCGGCGTCAGGTATTCGCCCTCCGGCACCTCGCCCTTGACGGCGTAGGTGCCCTCATTCTCGATGAACATGACGGGATTGTCGTCCCGGATGGCGGCCTTCAACATTCCCTTGGCGTCCGCGGGCGTGCCCGGAGCGACGACCTTGAGGCCGGGGACGTGGGCGAACCAGTTCTCGTGGCTGTGCGAATGCTGAGCTCCGAGCTGATGGCCGCCGCCTCCCGGCGTGCGAATGACGATCGGCACCCTGGTGCCGCCACCAAACATATATCGGATATGGGCTGCGGCGTTGACCACCTGGTCCATCGCCACCATGATGAAGTTGACCGTCATCATCTCGGCCACCGGCCGCAGCCCCGCCATGGCGGCGCCGATGGCAGTGCCGATGATGATCTCCTCCGCGATCGGCGTGTCGAGCACCCGCTTCTCACCGAATTCCTTGAATAGGCCTTTGGTCACCTTGAAAGAGCCGTCATAAAGACCGATGTCTTCGCCGAGGAGGAAGACATTCTTGTCGCGGGTCATCTCCTCTCGAAGCGCCTGGTTGAGAGCGTCACGCATTGCCAGTACCTGCATCAGCTGACCTCCTCGGCGTAGACATCCCGATAGAGGTCACTCAAGCTCGGCTCCGGACTCTCGTCGGCGAACTTGACCGCCGCCTCGACCTCGCTCAAGACCGCCTCGTCAACCTTCTGTAGCTCCTCCGAGCTGGCCAGCTTCTGCTTTTGCAGGTGATTGCCGAGGCTCAGGATGGCATCCCGCCCCTGCCACTGCTTGATCTCGTCCTTGCCTCGGTAGGTGTCCGGGTCGGACATGGAGTGACCGCGGTAGCGATAGGTCACGCACTCGAGCAGGCTCGGCTCATGCTTCTCGCGGGCCTGGGCGACGAGCTGGTCGGCAACCCTGCGCACTGCCAGCACATCCATGCCGTCGACGCTTTCGCCCGTCATGTCGTAGGCGCAGGCCTTCTTCCAGATATCGGTCACGGCTGAAGCCCGCTTGACGGCCGTGCCCATGCCGTACTGGTTGTTGATACAGACGAAGACGATCGGCAGATGCCAGAGCTTGGCAACGTTGAGGGATTCGTGGAAGGCCCCGATATTGGTCGCGCCATCGCCGAAGATGCTCATGACGACCTCCGGCTTGTCCTGGTAATTGATGGCATAGGCGGTGCCGCACGCCAGTGGAAGCGCCTGGCCGACGATGGCGTAGCCCCCGTAGAAGCGATGCTCCTGGCTGAAGAGGTGCATCGAGCCTCCGCGTCCGTGCGAGGTGCCGGTCTCCTTGCCGAAGAGCTCCGCCATCACAGCCTTCGCCTCGACGCCCTTGGCGAGCGCGTGGCCGTGCTCGCGGTAGTTGCTGTAGATGTAGTCTTCGGGCCGCAGGGCGGAGATGGTGCCGACGATGGCCGCCTCCTCGCCGATATTCAGGTGGCAGAAGCCGCCGATCTTGGCCATCTGGTACATCTCGGCCGTCTTCTCCTCGAAGCGCCGGATCAGGAGCATCTCCCGGTAGAGCGATAGCAGGGTCGCCCTATCCGAGAGGGCCTCGCCGGATTGGCTTTCGGTGGGACGCTGCTCAACTTTCATGCTGGGAACTCCTGGACCCGGGGTGGCTGGGAATGGTGCAAAACCTGATTAATTGTATTCATAGATGGCTTCTATGGCTGAACGCCTCGCCTGGCGCTGCCAGCCATCGCTTAAAAGGTCGGCCGGCTCAAGCCCTGGCCAGGTCGACCACGCGGCAGGGGATGTCCGCGTCTTCGTCCAGGTGGTAGCTGGCGCAGATCCTGTGGTAGCCGTCGGCGATCGTCAGCGGCACGGCACCGCGCAGCTGACCGCGCACGATGAGCACGGGGGAAAGTTGATCTCCTGCCCTGACCTTCTTCAAGTCGTCGACGACATGGGTGTTTTCGGGCGCCAGCATCGGTAACTGGCTGGCGCGAAGCAGGTCCTTCGCTTTCCGGCGCAGCAGCGGCGCTGCGCGGAGGCGGCGTGCCAGTTTTCTGGCGTCCGTCGCCGGCATGAGCAGGCTCAGGTAGTCCTCGGCGGCGTCGTAGTCGTGTTTGTCGGGCTCGTCCTTCCAGTGCTCGGCCGTGATCTTACGCGGCACTGGCTGAGGTCAGGTACTCAGGCGCGGCCATCGGGCGAATAGCCTTTCGCCACATGCTTTGCCGTGATCACGGTCTTGATGTTTCCGCGCACGTTGAAGTCGCCGACTACTTCGATCCAGCGAGGCTCGATGAGCGCCACCAGGTCGTCCAGAATTCGGTTGACGGCGGCCTCGTGAAACATCTCCTGGTCGCGGAACTGGTTGATGTAAAGCTTCAGCGATTTCAATTCCACCAGCTTCCGGTCGGGGATGAAGCGCACGTCGATCGTCGCAAAATCGGGAAAATTGGACCGTGGGCAGAGGCAGGTGAACTCCGGGATCGTGAAATGGATCTCGTAGTCGCGCTCCGGATTGCTGTTTTCAACCGCCTCCAGCGTCGATTCGGCGATCATCTTCGCGCCGTATTTCACGCCTTAATCCTACGACTCAGCGGGCAAGGCTGAAGGGGTTGAAATCGGTGCCGAGGTCATACGTATCCTCTGCCTCGCGCCGCTTGAGAAAGCTGACGACCGCATAGGTTATCGGAGTGGCCAGGATCTCGTAGGCGGTCTTGAAGGCCCACTGAAAGAGGACGGTCCTAATCAGGATTCCGCCCGGCAGTACACCGAGGAAAGCTCCCGAAATGAAGATCGCAGAGTCAATTCCCTGACCGACGAGGGTAGAGCTGATGGTGCGGCTCCAGAGCCACCGTCCACGGGTGGCGACCTTCAGGCGCGCCATGATGAACGCGTTTAAGAACTCTCCCACCACGTAAGCGGTAAAGGAGGCCGCCAGCAGGCGCGGCGCGAAACCAAGCACCCTCTGATAGGCGGCCTGCGCGCTTGCATCCCAAGCACCCGCCGCCCCTGGTAGCGCCCCGGCGGCGACGATGAAGCCGACGAATATCAAATTGCAGCAGAAGCCGAGCCAGATAACTCGGCGAGCGGCGCCGTAGCCGTAAACCTCGGTCAGCACATCGCCGAAAAGATAGGAGAGCGGGAAAACGATCACGGCCGCCGGCAGCGTCCAGGGTCCGAAGGACACCAGCTTGACGGCGATCAGGTTGGAGGTCAGCAGCACGGTGACGAAGAGCGCGGCCTCGGTGATGACTCCGGTC
>Ga0102924_1004173_pt1 | contig 14750 bp, 11 predicted proteins | sample PaiPotPPM11metaG_FD_80116 | JGI IMG/M metagenome (GOLD analysis project Ga0102924, IMG submission 80116) | Iron sulfur acid spring bacterial and archeal communities from Banff, Canada, to study Microbial Dark Matter (Phase II) - Paint Pots PPM... ... | reverse complement strand
CCCCGGACGGGGCTGCGGTGCTACCTGGCCGTCCGGGGCGGCATCGACGTGCCGCCGGTGCTCGGCAGCCGGTCGGCTGACCTGCGTTCGGGGCTTGGGCCCGCGCCGCTGCGGGCCGGCGACCTACTGCCGGTGGGCCCGCCGCCCGCCGAACCGGTGCCACCTGCGGAGTCTCCGCCCGCTCAGCCTCCCCTAGGCGAACCGCCGACATCTGCGGGCCAGGGGGACGTGCCGACCCGGGACGGGGCCCAGGAGCCGGCACCCGGCGGGCCGACCGAGCCATCGCCGACCAGGCGATCGCCGACCGGGCCACCGCCGACCGGGCCGGCCGAGCTGCGGCCAACCGGGCCGACCGGGCCGACCGAGCTGGCCGAGCTACGGCCAACCGGGGCCGCCGGGCCGGCCGAGCTACGGCCAACCGGGCCGACCGGGCCGACCGAGCTACGGCCGGGCGAGCTGCGGCCGGCCGGGGTGGCCGAGCTGCGGGTCATCGCGGGGCCGCGGGAGGACTGGTTCGAGGCGGGGGCGGTCGAGGCGCTGTGCGGCGGGGACTACGTGGTCACCCCGGCCAGCGACCGCACGGGCCTGCGGCTGGACGGGCCGGCCCTGCCGCGGGCCCGGGACGACGAACTGCCCAGTGAGGGCGTGGTGACCGGCGCCCTGCAGGTCCCGCCCGGGGGGCAGCCGATCCTGCTGCTGGCCGATCATCCGGTCACCGGCGGCTACCCGGTCATCGCGGTCGTCGTGGCGGCGGACGTCGGGCGGGCCGCGCAACTGCGGCCCGGCGCCCGGGTGCGGTTCGTGCTCAGCCCGGCTCCGCTCGGCCGCCCGCCGGGCCTCAGTCCGGGCTGATCTCGCGGTAGGCGGTGAGCAGGTCGGCCGCGGCCACCGTGGTGAGGTCGGCGGCGCTCGCGGTTTCGCCGAGATGAGCGACGCGCACGTCGCGGACCGCGCAGGCCCGCTCGAACAGCGACCGCGCGAACCGCCCGTTGCCGAGCTCGTCGATCTTGCCCTGCGAGCAGGCGGTGCGGAAGATCTGGTCCAGCACCGGCCGCGCGTCGTCGTCGAAGCTGTCCCCGGCCTGCTGCGCGATCACCTCGGCGATGCTGGTCAGCTCCTGCGCGGAGTAGCTCGGGAACGAGATCCGCGTGCTGAACCGCGAGCCCAGGCCCGGGTTGCTGCGCAGGAACCGGTCCATGTCGGCGGTGTAGCCCGCCAGCACGATCACCAGCCGGTCGCGGTCGTCCTCGGCCCGCTTGAGCAGCGCCGCGATCGCCTCGGAGCCGAACGCGTCGCCGCCCGAGTAGCCCTCGTTGTACAGCGCGTAGGCCTCGTCGACGAACAGCACCCCGCCCAGGGCCGAGTCGATGAGCTTGTTGGTCTTGATCGCGGTCGAGCCGAGGTGCTCGCCAACCAGGTCGGCGCGGTGCGCCTCCACCACGCTGGGCCGGACCAGCAGCCCGAGCGCCGCGAAGATCCGGCCCAGGATCCGCGCCACGGTCGTCTTCCCGGTGCCCGGCGGGCCGGTGAACACGAAGTGCCGGGCCGGCGGCTGGCTGGCCAGGCCGTGCGCGTCGCGCAGCCGCGCCACCCGCAGCTGGGCCGCGATCTCGTGCACCTGGCGCTTGACCGGCTCCAGCCCGATCAGCGCGTCGAGTTCGGCCAGCGCGCTCTCCAGGGTCGGCGTCTCGCCGTACCCGCGGAACCGCGTGGTCAGCTCGGAGAACGCCTGCTCCAGGTCGGCGCCGCGCAGCGTGACCAGGTCGGCGGAGGTCGGCTCGTCCGGCGCGCCCATGACCCGCACGTCCCGGGCCTGGCCCGCCTTCTCCAGCAGGCTGCGCACGAACCGCCCGTTCCCGAGCTCGTCGGCGATCTTCCTGCGGCCCACGTCCTCGAACATGCGCCACAGTACCGGCCGGGCGTCCGGGTCCAGCAGCTCGCCCCGCCGCTCGATGGCCAGGTCGGCCAGGGACAGCAGCTCGGCCGGGGTATAGCCGGGGAACTTGACCCGCACCGCGAACCGCGAGGTCAGCCCGGGGTTGGAGGCCAGGAAGTTATCCATCTGGCGCTCGTATCCGGCCAGGATGATGACCAGGTCGTCGCGGTCGTCCTCGGCCCGGGTGAGCAGGGCCTGGACGGCCTCGGCACCGAACCGGTCGCCCTGCCCGTCGCCCTCGTTGACCAGGCTGTAGGCCTCGTCGATGAACAGCACCCCGCCCAGCGCCGAGTCGACCAGCTCGTTGGTCTTGATCGCGGTGGCGCCCAGGTACTCACCGACCAGGTCGGCCCGGTGCGCCTCCACCACGGTGGGCGTGTCGAGCAGGCCGAACGCATAGAAGATCTTGGCCACGATGCGCGCCACGGCCGTCTTGCCCGTGCCCGGCGGGCCCAGGAACACCAGATGCTGCATGGGCTTGTCGGTCGCGTAGCCCGCCACCGCGCGCCGGCGGGCCGCCTCGATCGAGGCGGCGATCGAGCGGACCTGGTCCTTGACCGCGGTCAGGCCGATCATGTTGTCCAGCTCGGCCATGGCCTCGTCCACCGTGATCTCCGGCGGCGTGGCGGCGCGGTCGTGGCCGGCGTCGGACGGGGCCGGCGGCCCGTCGGTGGCGTGCTGGGCGCGGACCGCCTCGGCGGCGGCCGCGATCCGGCCGTTGCCGCGGGGGCGGCGCCCGCCGGGACCGGTCCCGCCGCCGGGCCGGGACCCCGCGCCCGGACGGGCCGGGCGCGGCCCGGTCGTGGTGCCCGCCGCGCCGCCGTCGTGCCCCCCGCGGGGCGGCGGCCAGCCGTGCGGCGCGGCCAGGGCGCCGCCGCGGGCCTGCTGGCGGCCGAACTCGCGTTCCTCCTGCCAGGACTTGGCCAGCCGCCAGCCCAGCACCGCGGCCGCGATCACCCAGGCGGCCACCGGGCCGATCATCGGCTGGGTCTTGGCCAGCCGCAAGGTGAGGACGCCGACGGGCAGCGACCAGAGCAGGGCCCAGGCGACGGTCCGGCACGGCACGAACCAGCGGCCCAGCGATCCGACGTGGGCGCAGGCCACGACCGCGAACGGCAGCACGAGCAGCAGGGTCAGCCAGGCCTTGTAGCCGCCGGACAGCCCGGTGACCACCGCGACGCCCCAAATCGCCACCGACAGCGACGCCACCACGCTGCGATGCGCGGCCGAGAGCGCGAACGGCGCGTAGACCAGCGCGGCCACCAGCACCAGCGGCAGGACAATGGCCAGCCCGAAGGGGAACAAGAACACCAGGGCCACGGCCATGAAGATCTTGACGATCGGCGGGGCCGCGGCGAAAACGCGGCGAATGCGAACAAGCCCGCCCTGCACGATCCGCAACCCGGGCAGGGACAGGGGGCCCTCATCTGTCCGCATTTCGCTCCCTCGCACTAGGAACCTGTATAGCGCATTACCGACTGCATACGAAGACACACAATCGGATACTGCAAAGAAAATTGGTTCGGCTACGCACCGCAGTGGCGTATGAGGCGCCCGCGCCGGCCCCGCGACAGGCCGCCGGCAGAGCCGGCCAGCCCCAGTCGATGGCTCGCCGACCGGCGCTCCGACGGCTCGACCGGCGACTCGACGCGGCCGCGAGCGGCCGGGCGAGGCGTCCGAATGCCCGGGCCACGGGCGCGCCAGGCCGCGAATGTGCGGGCGGGGCTTTTGGCGGCGAAGCCGGGCATGGCACCATTGCGCGGGATTGGCCGGGGCAGAGGCCCGGCTCCCGGCCGGGCGGAGGGACATGGAAAGAATCGAGGCCAGCCTGCTCATTCCCGGAACCGGGGAACCCGTGCCGGACGGCGTGGTCGTCCTGGACAGCCATCAGATCAGCTACGCGGGCCCGGCGGCCGGGGCGCCCGACACGCCGGGGGCCACGACGCACCAGGCCGCGACGGTCATGCCCGGCCTGTGGGACTGCCACGGGCACTTCTTCGGCAGCCGGGTCTTCGACCTCGGCCGGCTGCCGCTGGAACCGCTCCCGCTGCGCGCGGCGCGGTCGGCCCGGGACCTGCGCGCCGCCCTGGACGCGGGCGTGACCTCGGTGCGCGAGGTGGGCGGGCTCGGCATCTACCTGGTCCGCGCGGTCGAGGAGGGCCTGCTCGACGGCCCGGCGATCTACCCGGCCGGCTCGGTGCTCAGCACCACCGGCGGCCACGGCGACCTGCACGCGTACCCGCTGTCGTGGATGGCGGACTTCTCCCGGCTGGACGGGGCGATGCGGCTGGCCGACGGGCCCGACGAGTGCACCCGCGCGGTCCGCGAGCAGCTGCGCAAGAACGCCAAACTGATCAAGGTCTGCGCCTCGGGCGGCGTGCTCTCCGAGGTGGACCACCCGGTGCACCAGCAGTTCACCGGGACCGAACTGCGCACGATCGTGGAGATCGCCGGCCTGGCCGACCGGGTGGTCGCGGCGCACTGTCACGGCAAGCCGGGCATCATGGCCGCGCTCGAGGCCGGGGTCCGCACGATCGAGCACGGCACCTACCTCGACGATGAGTGCTGCGCCGCCATGCGGGAGACCGGCGCGATCCTGGTGCCGACCCGGACGATCATCGCGAACATCCTGGCCAACCTGGAGGCGGTGCCCGACTACGCGGCGGCCAAGCTGGTCGCGATCGCGGAGGTACACGCGGAGGCGATGGCGCGCGCGATGGGCCACGGGGTCACGATCGCGATGGGCACCGACATCGGGCTCACCGGCAGCGACCTGCCCAATTCCTGGGGCCAGAACGGCGACGAGCTGCCCCACCTGGTCCGGCTCGGCCTGACGCCGCTGCAGGCGATCGAGGCGGCCACCGCGACCGGGCCGCTCACCCTGGGACCGCAGGCGCCGCGCAGCGGACGGCTCGAAGCGGGCTACGACGCCGACGTGATCACCCTGGACGCCGACCCGCTGGCCGACATCGCCGTGCTCGCCGACCCGGCCCGCGTGACCGGCGTCTGGACCGCGGGCCGCCAGGTGAGACCGGCGACCCGGTAACCGGGCCAGACCAGAAATTCCAACCTTCAGTATGAACGACTGGGCCAACCGCCGGTGTAGTAGCTGGCCCGGGCTGACCGGGGCCATCGGTCAGGAGGGCCAGCGGTCACGCCAGGGCAGCGCCTCTTCGATCGCCGCGCACGCGGACAGGACCAGCGAATCCTCGTGCCTGCGCCCGACGACCTGGACCCCGATGGGCAGCCCGGCGGCCGAGAACCCGCCGGGCACGGTGGCGGCCGGCTGGTGCGTCAGGTTGAACGGGTAGGTGAACGGGGTCCAGCTCGGCCAGCGGGGCTCGGCCCAGCCCTCGGGCACCTCGGCGCCGGCGGCGAACGCCACGATCGGCTCGGTGGGCGTCACCAGCAGGTCATACGTCTCGTGGAAGGCACCCATGAGCGCGCCGAGCTCGGCGCGCTCGCGCTGCGCGCGCAGGTAGTCGAGCGCCGAGTAGCCCGCGCCCTCGGCCGCGATCTCGGCCAGGCCGGGATCGAGCAGGTGCCTGCGGTCGGCCGGCACGCCGTCGACGATCGCGGCCGCGCCCGCGTACCAGAGCACGTTGAACGCGGCGATCGGAGAGCCGAACCCCGGGTCCGCCGTCGTGATCTGCGCGCCGCGGGCTTCGAGCGCCGACACGGCGGTTCGCACGGCCGCCGCGACCTCGGGGTCGACCGGGCCAGTGCCGGCCAGGTCGATCCCGAGCGCCGGGCTGTAGGCCACGCGCAGCCCGCTGACCCGGGACGCGGCGACCGCCCCGGCCGCCGGGGCCACGCGGTCCAGCGCGAGCGAGTCGCGGGCGTCGGGCGAGCCGATCACGTCGAGCAGCAGGGCCGCGTCCGCCACCGTCCGGGTCATGGGCCCGACGTGGGACAGCGTGCCGAAGGCGCTCGGCGGGTAGACCGGCACCCGGCCGTAGGTCGGCTTGAGCCCGACGATGCCGCAGAAGCTGGCGGGAATCCGGACCGACCCGGCGCCGTCGGTGCCCAGCGCCAGCGGCCCCAGGCCGCAGGCCACGGCGGCCGCGGCGCCCGCGCTGGACCCGCCCGTGGTCCGGCTGGGATCCCACGGGTTGCGGGTCACGCCGGTGAGCGGGCTGTCGCCCACCGCTTTCCAGCCCCACTCGGGTGTGGTGGTCTTGCCGAGCAGTACGGCCCCGTGCTCGCGCAGCCGGGCCACGGCCGGCGCGTCGGCCGTCCACGGGCCGGCCGGATCGGTGGCCCGTGAGCCCCGCAGCGTCGGCCAGCCGCTGGTCAGCAGGAGGTCCTTGACCGAGGCCGGCACGCCGTCCAGCAGGCCGGCCGGCTCCCCGGCGTGCCACCGGCGCTCCGACGCCCGGGCCGCGGCCAGCGCCTCGTCGCCGCGGACCAGGCAGTAGGCGTTGATGGCCGGGTTCTGCGCGTCGATCCGCTCGAGCACGGCCTGCGTCGCCTCGACCGGGGACAGCTCGCGCGCCCGGTACAGCTGCAGCAGTTCCGTGGCGCTGAGCCTGGTGATATCCGCCACGCCCGGTCCCTCCCGTTCCCGGCCGCGGATCCGTCCCCGGCCCCCCAGCCATGATCCCCGGTGGCCCGTTATCGCGATGAGCCGGGCCGCTTCATGGCCACAGCCGGACGATGGTCCAGGCGGCGCCGGCGCGCTCGTAGCGCAGCCTGGTGTGCCGGTGCTGCTCGCCGGCCTGCCAGAACTCGACCTCGTCGGCGGTCAGCGCGTAGAGGGTCCAGTCGGCCGCGACCAGGTCCGGGTCGGCGGCCAGGCGCTCCCGGGCCGCGCGCAGCGCGGTCCGCGCCTCGGCCGGGTCGGCCAGCACCTCGGACTGGCGGCCGGGCAAAGACTCGGCCCGGGCCCGCGGCGACCGGGCCAGGAAGTCGGCCGCGCTGGGCCCGGCGCCGGCGGGCGCCACCGGCCCCCGGACGCGGATCTGCCGGCCCCGCTGCGGCCAGTAGAAGGCCAGGGCCGCGTGCGGGTTGACCCGCAGCTCGCGGCCCTGGCGGCTGGCCGACCCCGGGGAGAAGCACCAGGCCCCGTCCGCGGTGACGGCGGGGATCGCGGCCAGCAGGTCCCGGACCGGGCCCATGGTCAGGTCAGGCGCCGCTCGGCCGCCCAGCGGGTGAGCTGGTGGCGGGTCGAGAGCTGGAGCTTGCGCAGCACCGAGGACACGTGGGTCTCGACCGTCTTGACCGAGATGTACAGCTCCCGCGCGATCTCCCGGTAGGTGTAGCCGCGGGCGATCAGCCGCAGCACCTCCCGCTCCCGGGGGGTGAGCTGGTCGAGTTCGGGGTCGAAGGACGGGCCGTCGCCGCTGGCCGCCGGGGCGGCGGCGAACGCGTCGAGCACGAAGCCGGCCAGCCGCGGGGAGAACACCGCGTCCCCGGCCGCGACCCGGCGCACCGCGTCCACGAGCTCGGCGCTGGAGATCGTCTTCGTCACGTATCCCCGGGCGCCCGCCCGGATGACGGCGATCACGTCCTCGGGGGCGTCGGACGCGGACAGGGCGAGGAACCGCACCTGCGGGTGCTCGGGCTTGATCGCCGTGACCACGAGCTGCCCGCCGCCGCCGGGCAGGTGCACGTCGAGCAGGACGACGTCCGGGAGGGTCTCGCCGATCAGCGCGATCGCGGGCTCGACGTCGTCCGCCTCGCCGACCACCTCGACCTGGCTGCCGAGCTCGGCGCGGACCCCGGAGCGGAACAGGCCGTGGTCGTCCACCAGGAACACCCGCGGCCCGCCGCCGTCCGCCGCGCGGATCCCGGACGCGTTCACGCCCGGCTCGACTGGCGTTCGCGGGCGGGCCGGGGCATGGTCAGCGCGACCTCGGTGCCTTCGCCCGGGACGCTGCGGATGGTCGCGGAACCGCCGCGGCGGGCCATCCGGGCCCGCACGGACTCGGCCAGCCCCTTCCGGTCGCCGGGCACCGCCTCCGGGTCGAAGCCGCGCCCGCGGTCGCGCACGAACAGCGAGACCGATTCCGGCTCCACCTCGGCGAACAGCGAGACCACGTCGGCGCCGGACCATTTGCCCGCGTTGACCGTGGCCTCGCGCGCGGCGGCCAGCAGCGCGCTGAGGTCGTCGTCGAGCTCGCAGTCGCCGACCGTGACCGCCTCGACCGCGAGCCCGTGCTGGGCCTCCACCTCCTGCTGGATTTGCCGCACCCCGTCGGCCAGGGTCATCGTGTCGTCGTCCAGCGATCCGGGGGCGCGCCCGTCGAACAGCCAGGACCGCAGCTCGCGCTCCTGGGCCCGGGCGAGCTGGATGACCCGTTGCGGGTCGTCCGCGCGGCGCTGGATCAGCGCGAGCGTCTGCAGGACCGAGTCGTGGACCCGCGCGGCCATGTCGGCCCGTTCCTCCGCGCGGGCCCGGGCCTGGCGCTCGAGCACGAGATCGCGGGCGATGCGCAGCCACCAGGGGCCGAACACGGCGACGATCGCCGCGGTGACCAGGGCCGCCCCGACCAGCGGCCGGGCGATCGCGGCGTGGTGGTTCCCGGTCAGCAACGCGACCAGGGCGCCGGCCAGCAGCACGGCCGCGATCAGCAGCCGGAGCAAGGTCCTCGTCCAGCCCTCGCCGCTGGTCACCGCCACCAGCGGCTCGGCGAGATGGCGCATCGTGGCCTGCTCGTCCTCCGGGGCGTTCCGCCAGATCAGCACGATGCCCGCGACGCACAGGCCGGCTGGCCAGGCCAGGTTGTCGAGCCAGCCCAGGCCGAGCGCGCCGCTGACGATCCACACCACGAGGGTCAGCGACCCGATGCCCACGGCCACCGCGAGGCCCCGGCCGTCGGCCAGCGCCCGGCCGGCCAGGTTGCCGTCCGCGCCGTCGGCCGGTACTACCAGCCAGGCCACCACGTAGCCGACCGCGACCACCCCGCCGCTCACCAAGGTGGCCACCACGAGCAAGAGCCGCACCAGGTTGACGTCCATGCCGGTCCGCGCGGCCAGCCCGGCGGCCACCCCGCCGGCCAGCCGGTCGGCTTTCCCGCGCCGGAGCGGCCCGCAGCCCCGCAGGGCCCGGGCTCGCGAGAGCAGGCCGCGGCGCCGGGCGGGGTAGCCCCGCCAGCCGGTCCGATCTTCCATGTCCCCATCATCGCGCCAGATCGGTGCCGGAAGCCATCCGGGCGAACCCTGATCCTCGGGGTGGATCATCAGGGTCGCGCCAGGGCTCTTCCCGATAGCCGCGCGCGTCGCGGGGACGCAGTCTGGAGCCATGAACACGACCACGGCAAACCCAGAAGCCGACACCAAGTCCGCCATCCACCCGGAAACCCGTCCCGAGACCAGCCCCCGGCCGCTCTACCGGCCCGTCCACGACCGGATGCTGGCCGGCGTCGCCGCGGGCATCGCCCGCTACCTCGGCGTCGAGGCCAACGTCGTGCGGATCGTGCTAGCCGTGCTGACCTTCGTCGGCGGCATAGGCGTGCCGCTGTACCTGGCCGGCTGGCTGCTGATCCCCGAGGAAGGCCGCGAGCAGTCCATCGCGAGCGAGTTCATCCAGTCCCTGCAGTCCCGGTCGCGGTAGCTCCCGGCCGCGCACAGCCAACTTGCCGCGCACAACCGAGCCGCGCACAACCGAGCCGCGCACAACCAAGGAGTCATGCCGAGATGTCAGCGCCGTACAGCCCGCCCTGGCCGCGCCGGGGCAACTACGCCCACCGTGACCTGCGCGTCTCCGACGCCGAGCGCGCCGAGGTGGCCGACCGCCTCGCCAAGCACTACAGCGACGGGCGCCTGGACCAGGCCGAGTTCGACGAGCGTATCGACCGGGCGATGCGCGCCAAGACCGAGTCGGACCTGAGCGGGCTGTTCGATGACCTGCCCCTGGCCGACGAAGCGGATCCGTCCGAGACCGTGCCGAAGGGCGCGGCCTCGCCCCGGCGCCGCGACGAGCGGGTCCACCGTCACGCCCGCCCGTTCCTGTTCCTGGTCCTGGTCTGCGTGGGCGCGGTCACCGTGGCCCACGCGATCGTCCAGCTCTACGTGCCCTGGCTGCTGATCGGGGCGCTCGCGTGCCTGTGGGTGGTCTTCGGCCCCTGGCACCACCACCGTCGTTCCTGAACACCCCCGCGGCACCGGCGGCCGGGTCCTGTGGCGCCAGGACCCGGCCGCCGGCTGGCGTCAGCCCGCGGGCGGCGGCGTGACCTCGATCTCGAACCGCAGGCTGTGCCCGGGAGAGACGGCCACCGAGTGCTCGAACGGCACTCCCCCGGCCGACCGGGTCACGCCCTCGACCCGCAGCGCGGGCTCGCCCTCGGCGGCGTGCAGGTGACCCGCGTCTTCCCGGCTCAGCGCGGTGGCCTCGATCGTCCGCCGCCCGGTCGCCGGCTGCACCCCGTAGGCCTCGGCCAGCACCTGGTACAGCGAGCGGTCGGTCAGGTCGAGCTGCTCCAGGCCAGGGAACAGCCGGGCGGGCAATATGGTCCGGACCACCTGGACCGGCCGGCCATCGAGGCTTCGGACACGTTCAAAGGTAATGATCTCTTCGTCCAGGCCGATCTCGACCCGCTGGGCCTGGGCCACCCCGCACGGCGCAGTGTGCAGGGCGAGGACCCGGGACCGGACGGTGTGGCCCGCGTGCACCATCGACTCGTAGAAGCTGAGCGATTGCTGGACAAAGCTGGTGCCGAGCGCGCGGCCGGTCACGTACGTGCCCCGGCCCTTGACCTTGTGGACCAGGCCGTCATCCTCGAGTTCGCCCAGCGCCTGGCGGACCACGGTCCGGCTCACGCTGAAGCGCCGGCACAGCTCGGACTCCGACGGCAGCAGGTCGCCCTCGCGCCGGCTGGCCTGGATCTCCTCGACCAGGATGCGCTTGACCTGCCGGTAGTAGGGCTCGAACGAGCGCGTGTCGATCCCGGTGCCGGACTCGGTCACTAGGCTCTCCCGTCTCTGCTGACCCACGGTTCGCACTGGACTCAGTCCTGGATAGTAGGTCCCCCGCCGGCCGGTAGCGTGACGCGCGTGGACCAAGTGCTGCGTACCGAGCGGCCGGCCTGACCAGCCCGGGCCGGGCGGGCACGGGCGGGCTGCAGGCGTCACAGGCCGAGCCGGGGCCGGACCCAGTCGGCCAGCCTGCCGATCGCGTCGTCGGCCTCGGGCGCCCGGCCGGCGGCCATCTGGAACGTGTGCAGCATGCCGGGAAAGACGTCGAGCCGCGCGTCGACCCCGGCCTGCCTGGCTCGCTCGTCGAGGCCGCGGGCGTCGTCGAGCAGCACCTCGTCCCCGCCCACCTGGATGTAGATCGGGCTGAGGCCGGCCAGGTCGGCGTACAGCAGGTTGGCCAGGGGATCGCGGGGGTCGCCGCGCTCGCCCAGGAAGCCGCGCGCGAGCCCGCGCACCAGATCCTGGTGGAAGAACGGATCGGTGTCCCGGTTGGTCTCGTACGACGCGCCGCTGACGTCTAGGTCCGCCAGCGGCGAGAGCAGCATCGCCGCGGCGGGCAGCGGCAGGCCCTGCTCCCGGGCCCGGAGCTGGACGGTGACCGCCAGCCAGCCGCCCACCGAGTCGCCCGCGAACGCGATATGCCTGGCCTCGATCCCCTGATCCAGCAGCCAGCGGTAAGCGGCCATGGCCTCGTCCACCGGCACCGGGTACACGCCGCCCTCGGGCAGCAGGCGGTAGCCGGGCAGCAGGGCCCGCGCGCCCGTGGCCTTGGCCAGGTGGCCGAACATCTTGCGATGGGTGTAGATCGAGCCGCTGACGAACCCGCCGCCGTGCAGGCACAGCAGCACCCGGTCGGCGCGGGCCCGTTTCGGCGCCGCCCACATCGCGGGCCGCCCGCCCGCCTCGGTCTCGAGGTAGTCGACCTCGCGGGGTTCGGCGGTCAGGTCCCCCCACGACTCGTCGTCGGGGTGGTCGGCGCCCGGCTGGGTCATGGCCAGGCGGGCCGCCTCCCAGCGCCTGCGGACAGCCCCGGATTGCTTGCTCGGCATCGCGTGTCTCCTTCCGTCTGGGCATGGAGACCAGCGACCGCCGGAAAGGAATCGCCCGGCGGCTCTGCCCGCCCGGCGCCCGGCCGGGTCAGACCCGGCGCAGCACCGCGACCACCTTGCCGGTGATGACCGCGTCGTCGCCGAGAATCGGCGTGTAGGCCGGGTTGTGCGGGATCAGCCAGACGTGGCCGCCGGAGCGCTTGAGCGTCTTGACCGTGCCCTCCACCTCGACCCCGTCGATCGTCGCGGCCACGATGTCGCCGTTCTCGACGTCGGATTCCCGGCGGACGACCACCCAGTCGCCGTCGGCGATCGCGGCGTTGATCATCGAGTCGCCGACGACCTTGAGCATGATCAGGTCCCCCTCGCCCACGAGCTGGCGGGGCAGCGGGAACACGTCGTCGACCGACTGCTCGGCGAGGATCGGGTCGCCCGCCGCGATCCGCCCGACCAGCGGAACCTGCGCGATCCTCGGCGGGCCGAAGCCGCGCGTCGGCCAGCCACCGTCGCCCAGCGGCTCGCCGGCGCCGGGCGGCGGTCGGTCCACGCCACGCGGCCAGCCGCCGGGTCCGGACGGCGGCGCGGCCGGTCCGGACGGCGGCGCGTCGGCGCCCAGCGCGTCGGCGCCCAGCGCGTCGGCGTCCGGCGCGTCGGCGTCCGGCGCGTCGGCGTCCGGCGCGTCGGCGCCCGGCGCGTCGGCGCCCGGCGCGTCGGCGCCCGGCGCGTCGGCGCCCGGCTCGTCGGCGCCCGGCTCGAAGGCGTCCGGCTCGAAGGCCGAGGCGGCGATCGGCCGGACCACGGCCGTGCGCGGCCGCCCGGCGCCGCGGCTGAGACGCCCCTTCTTCTGCAGCGACGACAGCTGGTACGCCACGCTGGCCGTGCTGGCCAGCCCCACCGCCTCGCCGATCTCCCGCATGGTGGGCGCGTAGCCGTGCCGCTGCACGGAGTCCTCGATGACCTGGATGATCTTGCGCTGCCGGGGGGAAAGTCCCGGGCCGGTCGGGTCAGGCGGCTCCGCGCGGGTCATCATCTGGCCTCCGGCTCAACGGTGATCTTGCGGCCATGCTAGCAGCTTAGCAATATTTATCAGAGGCCAGTTCGATAAACTCGGTGCAGCGCTTCCGCCACTCTTCTTACTGTACGATAATTTACCCGGGCGTGGTCGTCAGGACAGACCGGCCCCGGCCCGCTGAGCTGCCCCCGCCCGACCCGCAGCCGACCCGGGGCGCCTTGACCGCCCGGCCCGCCCACGGCTCGCTACTAAACCGTTTAGTAGTCAACCGCGTGGGCACTCGGGGAGGCATGAATGTGCTGACGAATGCGCGTTTGGTGTAGTCAGGCGGGCTGTTCAATCATCGCTGACGGCCCAGGCTCGGCCGAGGCGAGACGCCAGCAGCCGGCGAGCGCCTGACTTAACTGGTTTAAGCCAGCCTGAGTGTCCATTCCGGACAGTCCGGAACCCCTCGACTTCATGATCGTGGTTGATTGGTGGCGATAGTTGCAACGGATCCTCCACGATCATGGAACGGCCGGTGTCCGTTTACCGGCCCGGGCGGTGGCTGTGCCCGGAATATGCCGGTTCGGCAGTTTTCAATTCTCGAGCAGCCCGCAGGTGTGCACTAAACGCGCATTCACGGGCTGGATCCTAGGGCAGGCGGCCGCATGCCACTCAAGTACTAAACGGTTTAGTAGAATCCGGGGCACGGGCACGGGCACGGGCCTCGGGCACGGGCACGGGCCTCGGGCACGGGCACGGGCGTGGTCGTCAGGACAGACCAGCGGGATCCGGCAGCGAAAACGCGGAAGCCCCGTGGCTGGCCGCACGCCAACCACGAGGCTCCCGCGATGCCCGGCGACTGCGGGCGCCGGGCCGGCCGGCGAGGACCGGCCCGGACGTCGCCGTCAGACGAGGTCGAACCGGTCGAGGTTCATCACCTTGGACCACGCCGCGACGAAATCGTGCACGAACTTCTCTTTGGCGTCGTCGCTCCCGTAGACCTCGGCGACCGCGCGGAGCTCGGAGTTCGACCCGAAGATCAGGTCGACCCGGGTGCCGGTCCACTTGACCGCGCCGGTGGCCGCGTCGCGGCCCTCGAACGTGTTCGCGTCCCCGGACGTCGGCTGCCAGACCGTGCCCATGTCGAGCAGGTTGACGAAGAAGTCGTTGGTCAGCGACCCGGGGGTCGCGGTGAACACGCCCAGCGGCGACTGCTGATAGTTCGCGCCCAGCACGCGGAGCCCTCCGACCAGGACCGTCATCTCGGGGGCGCTGAGGTTCAGCAGGTTCGCCCGGTCGAGCAGCAGGTACTCGGCCGGCAGCCGGACGCCCTTCCCGACGTAGTTGCGGAACCCGTCGGCCCTCGGCTCGAGCACGGCGAACGACTCCACGTCGGTCTGCTCGGCCGACGCGTCGCTCCGGCCGGCCGCGAACGGGACCTCGACGTCGAACCCGGCGCTGCGGGCCGCCTGCTCGACTCCCACACCGCCGGCCAGCACGATCAGGTCGGCGAGCGAGACCTTCTTCCCGCCGGTCTGGGCGGCGTTGAAGGACTCCTGGATCCCCTCCAGGGTGCGCAGCACGGTGGCCAGCTCGTCGGGGTGGTTGACTTCCCAGCCGCTCTGCGGCTGGAGGCGGATCCGCGCGCCGTTGGCGCCGCCGCGCTTGTCACTGCCGCGGAACGACGAGGCCGACGCCCACGCGGTGGAGACCAGCTGCGAGACCGACAGGCCCGAGGCGGCGATCTGGCCCTTGAGCGCGGCGATGTCGGCCGCGTCCGCGAGCTCGTGGTCCACCGCGGGCACCGGGTCCTGCCAGATCAGCGTCTCGGACGGGACCTCGGCGCCGAGGT
>Ga0102924_1004172_pt1 | contig 14752 bp, 16 predicted proteins | sample PaiPotPPM11metaG_FD_80116 | JGI IMG/M metagenome (GOLD analysis project Ga0102924, IMG submission 80116) | Iron sulfur acid spring bacterial and archeal communities from Banff, Canada, to study Microbial Dark Matter (Phase II) - Paint Pots PPM... ... | reverse complement strand
GCCCCGCAGTGCTGGGTGATCCCTGGACCTGGCCGTCCCAGAGCGCGTGCATCCGCTCGATGACCGAGAGCCTCAGAAGGCTACAAGACGACGGGTTCATCATCGACGTCGATCCGGAAGGTGCCGCCCGGCTGCTCAGCGGAGCTTCGTTGCACGCGGCCCAATGGATCGCCAATGCGGACGATCCGGCCGCCACGTCGAAGCGCGCGGTAAAGGCGTTCAAGACTTTACTGGACGGGCTTCTCATCGAGCGCGCGAAACCGTCGGGGCCGTGAGCAAGCACGGCCGAACTCGGTCAGAGCCGCGATCAGTTATCAAGAAGACCGGCGTGACCTCCAGAGCTGCTTCGCCGGTTCAGCGCCAGCCGACTGCTGCGATGTCAATGGGCATCGCGCGCATCGCCGTACGTTCAACACCCAATGCATAGGCCGACCAGATGGACTTGATCTCGTTGCGGCACGCGCTGGCGGTAGCGGAGCAAACGAGTTTCCGGCGTGCAGGGTCGGCGTTGGGCGTTGATGCCTCGGCGGTGAGCCGCCGCGTTCGTGCGCTGGAAGATGAACTCGGCGTTTCGCTTTTTGAGCGACATGCCGGCGGGGCACGAGCGACCATGGCCGGAAGGCGCTTCCTTGACCGGACGCGCTCGGCGCTCGCTGGACTCGACTACGCGGTCAAAACTGCGAGCTGCGCCGGCGGGGCAAGGAGGGAGATCTGCGGATCGGCATCTTCTCCTCGATCGCGTCGATGCGATGGCTACATACTCGCCGTCGAGGGCGAGGAGTCTGGCTATCCAGTATATCGGCTGAGATCATTGACGCGGGGGGTCACAGGCGCCCCGAAGAATCTCATCTTCGCATCCAACGGGCCCAAGCCGGAGATCGGCTTCAACGACGCGATCAACAACGACATTGTCATTCTCTCGAATGCAGAGAGTTGTTTGATCTATGATCGGCCGATCCGACGGGACGGCCTTCTGTGGTCCGAGTTGGTCGATTGGTGGGCCGCACAGGCAGGCGGTGGCTCTGGAGATTCCGCACGCGCTCTTGGCTTGCGCCTACATGCTTCACTCGCATCCGACGCCGAGCGAAGCTTGTTCGAGATCTACTTTCGACTGTACAATCGCGCCTTGGTGCAGCGCTTCCAGCGCTTATCCCGCAAGTCTACCTGCACTACGATCCAGCTGTCGTGAAGTACCTGCGCCACCGCGCGGCGCTGCCGCGTCGGCGCATGGATTTTCTCATGCTCCCGCCGAACCACCAGCGGGTGGTTCTTGAGGTTGATGGCGCCCACCATTTCAGTCGGGACGGAAAGCCCTCCTTACCGGCCTATGCCGATATGGTGGCAGCTGATCGCGATCTGCGTTTGGCGGGCCACGAGATCTATCGCTTCGGCGCAAACGAGCTTGTTGGCAATGGCGCGTCGGATGTCATCGCTCGGTTTTTTGAACGTCTGCTAACGCTGCATAACCTGCTTAACTGAAGTGTGGGTATCCGTCAGACGGTGGGAGCTCATCTAACCTTTGGGAACTAAGAGGGGGATACAGTATGGGCTCTACATCCCATTCCCGCGGAAGGGCGGATAGAGACACCCGTTCAATCGCGCCGCACGCGCGGGCGACGCGTTGAGTGGTTGCCCAGCCGGAGGAATTATGAGCCGTCGCACCGTCGTGGTCGAAGGGCCACTCGCTTTCGGCATGAAACGCGTAGCGGCGGCGCGGAGCATGGAAGCCGGGTTGCGGATAATGACCTTGCCGCAACTTGCCGCGCGGCTCGCAGGCGGGGGTTCATGCGACCGGCACGGTCGCAAGATCTCGAGCCAGCAATCCGCGGTTCGCTCGAAACAGGCGGCTTCTCACCGTCCATTCGCTAGCGGTAAGCGCGATACCGCCTACGCGCCGAGACGCTTTTAGAAATCTTATGAGGCCAGCGTTTACGTTCCAGGCTGTTGGCAATTGGCTGGACGCCAATCTGGCCGCGCCTCGCGCAAAAAAGGGGCATAAATAGTGAGATAAAAAAATACGAATATGTTTCGACCTGAATTTGCATCACGGTGATCGACAGCGGCCTCGGAATCAGAAATGCGGACGGTCGTGCTTCTCGGGCTCCAACTGTCGGTGGACGCATGGCGACTATCACGCACGATACAGACGTCCTGATCATTGGCGGAAGTGCAGGCGGAATGTATGCCGCCATCAATGCTTTCGATATGGGAGCAAAAGTGATGCTCATTTCCAAAGCATTGCTTGGTCGGGGAGGGTGTTCGGCGACATTCGGCTATATTGGTGGAACGTATTCTTCAAAGAAGAATCGAGTGGCTCCGCCACTGGATTCGACGGAAGACAAGAGCTTTCACGACAAGATCAAATACTACGGACACTATCTCGCCGACCAGGAGTTTGCAAAAAAAGCGTGGTCGTACAACGAAACGTTCTATCACCGAATGGAGGAAATGGGCCTGTACATCCGTCGCACCGATGACGGCGATGTCGTCACCTCAGGCGGATTTGGTTACGGCCCAATCAGCCCGAAGCTTGGCACTACGGGCAAGGGAATCATGGATGTTCTGCGCAGCCAGTTGTTTACTCGTCGGGTTCCCATTTTAGAAGAAAGTACCGGTGTAACGCTGATACGCTCCGGCGAGCGTGTAACCGGCGCTATCATCTATGACTATATGAAGGGCACTTTGATCCAAATCCATGCAAAGGCGGTCATCCTTGCCTGCGGGCACGTGAACTGGCTTTGGGATCGGAATACGGCCACGCGCGAGCAAGCAGGAAATGGGCTTGCAATGGCTTATCGGGCCGGAGCGGAACTTGCCGGCATCGAGATGGTCTGGTGGCACATCGCCGACGTGGCTTATCCAAAGGCGTGGATGCGCAGTCACATGTATCCAAATCCAATCCCAATGACATCGGAGGTGGTCGAATTCTACAATTCGGACGGTGAAATGTTCTATCATGGCAATATGTATCGAGGCGCGCAGCCTTCGTACTATATTTCTTGCAAATACCTCACGAGACAGATTCAGGCCGGCAAGGCGCGTGCTGACGGCGGGTATTTCGCCTATTTTGGAAAGATTGATCCGTACAATCTTCGTGAATACTCGACGGTCGGTTCTTACCTCGAGAAACTTGGCTTAGATCCGCAAAAGGACATGATCGAGTGCGCAATGACCTCCCATCAGCAACGGGGTGGAGTGGCTGTCGATCACGACATGGCAACGAGAGTAGAGGGTCTCTACATCGCAGGGTCTCTCGCCGCCGACTTCGTAACAGGAATTATTACTGTTGCGTGGGAAGCTGAAACTGCTGCGCGATCGGCAGTGGAATTTGCGCGACGAAACCCCCGGTTAGCCCGTGGTACGACAATTCGAGGCATTGAAAAGAAATTCTCGGACCTTCTCAGCGCGGTACCTCGAAGTCCAATTGCGCCTTCCGTTGTGAAGGAAAGGATACGGCAGCTGATGGGCAAGGAGATGGGTTATTTCAAGGACGGTGAGAAAATCGCGCGGGCAATTGCCGGCCTTCGGGAGATTAGACGCGATCTGGTTCCCCGCATGCAAATACGTTCGAAGAATCCAGTAGCAAATTATGAGCTGTTGGATGCCGTCGATGTCCCGGACATGTTGGATGTCGCGGAGTTGATCAGCATCGCCTCGCTGAAGCGCACCGAAAGCCGCGGCGCGTTTTATAGATCCGATTATCCGATCGTCGACAACAAGAACTGGCTCAAGAACATCTACTTAAGCGGAGATGTAAGCGAACCGACGGTGAAATTACGAGACGTAAACTTGAAGTACGTCCGTCCAGCCGATGAGACGGCAGACTTTCTGACCAGCGAATACTAAGCGAGGCAACCACAATGCAAGACGGCCAAAAGGTCACCCTCAAAGTTCGTTTGCAAGAACCGGGTACGGGCTCTTCCCGACTTGCAAGTTACGACGTTCCCTATGGAAAAGATATGAGAGTGATTGATGCCCTCAATTGGCTAAATGCCGAGGGTGAGAGTATCGCCTATCGCTGGTTTTGCAGCAGCAAGAAATGCGGCGCCTGTGCGATGAAGGTCAATGGCGTCCCACGCTTGACGTGTTGGGAAAAACTCGAAGCAGAATCGCTGATCGAGCCGCTCGACAATTTCGAAGTTATACGGGATCTTGTTGTCGATCGCGAACCTTACCAAGCACGATACCTGTCATTGAAACCGTATATTTCCAGGACCCATACACCGTCATTCCCAGAACCCCTGAAGCATACCGATATTCTCGGTACCTACAAATTAATGGATTGTATTGAGTGCGGCATCTGTACGTCGGGTTGTCCGGCATATAGCGGCGTTGACGGGCCCTTTCCCGGGCCTTGGGCCCTCGTTCAGGCGGCTAAATTCGCTCGTGATCCACGTGACGAACTCGATCGGTCGTTGCAACTGGAAAACAGCGGCGTTGATCTTTGCATGTCGTGTCACCGCTGCGATGAATTGTGTCCGGTTCAGATTCCGATTGTGCGCGAGGCGATCGAACCGTTACGCGGAATTGCAGCTCGGGGCCCAACGGGCAAGGCTTCGTTTCCACTCGCGTTTGCTGAAAATATTCGAGGCAACGCGTATGTGCATAGCACATCGTTATTTCTCAAGACGCGCGGGGTGTTTGGCGTGATCGGATCACTTGGGATGATAGCCAGAATGTTCACACATGGAAAAACCAAACTGTTCGGACGTGGAAGCGAGACGGCGCGCCGCGCGATTCGGGCATTATTCGCTGCAGCCGGCGAACGGGGGATCACTTAATGCGCTTCGCTTATTATCCTGGTTGCACGGCCAAGGGCAGCACTCAGGAAGTTGACATTGCCTCTCGGGCTGTCGCAAGTCATTTAGGGATTGATCTCGTCGAGCTGGTCGATGCGGGCTGCTGCGGTTCGTGCGAAATCAAGGCGGTAAATCCAGACCTTCACTTGATGCTAAATGCCCGCATCATGGCGCTGGCTAACGAACAGGATCTTGAACTGTTAACTGTCTGTGACACATGTCAGGCGAATCTGGTCGCGACCGCGCGCGTTCTGGACCGTGACCAAGCAAAGCGCTCTGACATTGTCGAAAGACTGAGAAGGACCGGTGTCAACTACACTCAGCCGCCAAGAACCAGACATTTTGCGCGAGTTCTGCTGGAGGACGTCGGACTACAGAAACTCTCCGAAAAAGTCGTCAAACCGCTGAGCGGGATTCGGGTTGCATCGTTTGCGTGTTGTCACACGTTTCGAGGCGATGGCAAGGATGACCGGAACCGTGGCCTTCTCGAGCGAGTGACCGAAATTACCGGGGCGGATATCGTACCAGTGCGAGTCGATGGCGACTGCTGTGGATTCCACATTCTGATGGTCAATGATGAGCTGGCCGTGCGGGCGGCAGGAAAGTTCTTGTCTCGTTGCAAGGACGAAGGGGTGGATTGCATCATCACTTCCAGTCCGCTTTGTCACACCGCGTTCGACATCTACCAAAATGCAGCTGAAATTGCACTAGATCGTAAGATCAACGTCCCTGTACTGCATTTCGAACAACTCTTAGGTTTGAGCCTGGGGATAAGACCAAAGCGCCTCGGGCTGGAGCGGCACGTCGTCTCAGTTAAGTCACTGACGTCAAAGGTCGCGGCCTAGAGCGTTGCCATGTCCCATATTGTTTTCGCGGAACTTGCCTCTCCAATAATACCGGCCATGGCCCACGAAGCCATCGTCTATTGTGGTGAAACGTCATTCTTTGTCGAGTCTCGGCGTCTGGAAAAGGGCCTTGCCCAATTCTTGCGGCGCGCGCGATTTCAAATAAGAGGCAAGCTTGTCGAGTTGGAAGGCTCATGGTTTGAGGGGATCTACCAACAGCAAACCGCATTTCTATTTACACGAGATGTCCTGAAGCTGGATCTGAGGGGTCTCATGAGATGTCTGGATTGTTGCGCGGTTAGAATGTATCAAGTCGAGTATTCAACCGTGGACGTTGCCTATTTGCTGATCGGCCACCAGAAGCCTGTTCAGCTTGGCCAGTGCGAGCGTGATGGGGAGAAGCATGTCGGGCTTCAAGTGGCGCTCCCAACACGATCCAGCGAAGCTCTTTTGGCAAGTTACCGTATGAGCCGACGGCCAGTTCGTCCAAACCAGGGTCAGCGGTCTTCGTCTCGCCCCTAAATCGAACTCGTTCGTTAACCTTTGGTGATCCATTGTCCCGACCAGGGCTAAAGGATGCGGGGTGTGGCATCGGATCAGCAGATGGCCATTTTCGGCCTTGGGAGCTGCCGCGATTGGTGGCCCGGGCTACTCTTGCGAATAGCGGGACAAGTCTTCGGTGCGCTCAAACGGGTGGGGAGCCCGGAGAAGCCAACAAATATCCCGGTCAACTTTCGGGGGAGAGCAACAGGGGCCGGCGATCGCCCGATCGATCTGCATGAGCCCGAAGCTCATCCTGTTTAATGAACCCACTTTCGCGCTCGATCGACGCGATCACGGGCGACCGGTGGGTTTCGATAACTTTTCAGCCAACGCGAGCGAACGAGCGAATGTCCGGCGACGAGGCTGCTCGCAACAGGATTCGTGCACGTCGAAGTGTTTCACCCGACGTGGAACGCCATTGAGATACGCAAGCCGTAGCGTCACTTCGATGTGGATGCCGTTGCGTTATACGCAACAGGACGTGCCTAAGTCTCTGCTTGTTTGTCGGAGCTCAAGCGCTCAGTCTGCCAATCAATCGCTGATTACTGTCCGAGGGAGGGGTCATGTCTAGGTCGAGATCGCGAAAGGAGATGATGAAGCTCGGAGCGTTCTTTCACCCGACAGGGCATCACGTTGCGGCATGGTTACATCCGGATGCGCAGATCGATGCCGGAACGAATATTCAACATTATTTGGAACTCGCAAAAATGGCCGAGAGGTCCAGGTTCGATTTTATCTTTCTCGCTGACGCGTGCGCCACCCGATCCGGCAATCTCTCGGCGTTAAAGCGTTGGCCCCAATACATGGCATATTTCGAACCGCTCACGCTGCTTTCCGCCATGGCGGTTGTGACCGACCATATCGGCTTGATCGCAACAGCCACCACCAGCTACAACGAGCCTTACCACATTGCACGGAAATACGGCTCACTCGATCATATCAGCGGCGGTCGAGCGGGCTGGAATGTCGTGACGTCGGGGAACCAGACGGAAGCTTTCAATTTTGGGCGAGAATCGCATTTCGAGCACGAAGATCGCTATCGACGTGCCAAGGAATTTGTCGAAGTCGTGAAGGGTCTTTGGGACAGCTGGGATGACGATGCATTCACCCGAAATCGTGAGTGCCAAGTGTATTTCGATCCGGCCAAGCTGCATAGCTTGAATCACAAGGGCGACTATTTCGCGGTACGTGGCCCTCTCAACCTTGCGAGACCTCCGCAGGGCCATCCAATTCTAGTCCAAGCCGGCGCATCTGATACAGGTATGGAGTTCGCCGCGGAAATCGCCGAAGTCGTGTTTTCGGTCGCACCGTCGTTAAAGAAGGCAAAGGAATTCTATAAGAATCTCAAGAGTCGAATGGCGAAGTACGGGCGGGCGCATTCAGACCTGAAAATCATGCCGGGCTTGAACCCGGTTGTGGGATCCTCAGCTCAAGAGGCGGAGGACAAGCATCAGGAGTTGCAGGCTCGCATTCATCCCGATGTCGGCAAGGAGCTCCTGTCAGCCGCCCTCGGTGGCTTCGACCTATCAAACTATGATGTGGATGGACCGCTACCCGAGGTGCCGGAAACCACAAATGGTGTGCAGAGCTATCTGACCTATGTCCTGGATATGGCGCGGAGCGAGAACCTTACCATTCGAGACCTCTATCTTCGATATGGCGGGGCGAGAGGAAATCGAACCATTAAGGGCACGGCTGCTCAGATTGCCGACGAGATGGAAGAGTGGTTCGTTGAGTATGCGGTGGACGGCTTCCTGATTCAGCCTGCCTATCTTCCCGGCGGATTCGAGGAATTCAACAGCACGGTAGTTCCGGAGCTGCAGCGGCGCTGCCTGTTCAGGACAGAATATGAGGGGAAGACTCTGCGGGAGAGCCTGCAGCTCACCCGCCCGGCGAGCCGATATAGCGCGCCCAGCCGCACCGTTGCGGCCAGTTAGACGAAGCAACGCAAGATGCTCGACGAATCGGAAACCCTCGAAACTCGCGAACATTTCAAAGTTGCGATGCGCCGGCTCGCTGCCACGGTCACGATTATAAGCTGCTCATTTGAGGGAAAACGGTTCGGCATGAACGCGACGGCGGTCTCTTCGCTCAGCATGGAGCCGCCTTCTATCATTGTTTGCGTCAACCATGGATCCTCGATCATTGGCTCAATCCGTCGCGCGCAGTATTTTAGCGTCAACATTTTGAGAGAGTCCCAGGCTGAATTGTCCCGTCAGTTTTCGTCAACCCCGAAACACGAGGAGAGATTCAAGATCGGAGACTGGTGCGCTGGCGAGCATGGCATTCCCTACCTACTGTCTGCTCAAGCTGCGGTGTTCAGTAAGGTTGTGGAAGAGTTCACGTTTGCGACCCACTCGATATTCGTAGGCGCGGTATCGCGGGTGATTGTTCGCGACACCGTCGAACCACTTCTTTACGCGGATGGCCAGTTTGCCGGACTCAAGCGTGTTGAGGGGATTTCAGAAGCGCCGAGATCTATCACAAATTAAAGCGTCTCCAAGCCAAGCGTTCCTTCCAGTCCTCCCAGACTAGCCGGCGTTCTGCAGCGCCGGCGTTTTTCTGGCACCGAGCGACTAGATTAGCAGGAAGTTTCTGGGAACCGCCCACACTATAAGGATTAGTGTGAACTTGACTTCATCGCGATCGTCGCGACACCTGCGCCAACCAGAAGCGTTCCTCCGGTCCTGTTGAATGCCTGTATTGCGCGCGGGTTCCGGACGATCTGTCTGGTTCTAGACGCGATCATGGCGTAGCAGAACGCATTCGTGAAGGCGAGCGCGAGAAAGGTTGTCTCGAATATCACCATTTGCGAAGCAAATGGCGCGGAGTGGTCGATAAATTGCGGAAGGAAGGCAACAAAGAAGGTAATGCTCTTGGGGTTGAGAGCTGTGACAAGCCAGGCATGACCCGTCATCCTTACCGCCGAGGTAGCGCCAGAGCGAGGGCTTGGATTCAGCGCGCCGCCAGATCGGAATAACCGTATTCCAAGATAGATCAGATAGATCGCGCCGACGACCTTGAGAAGCGAAAATATTGTCGCGGAAGCAGCGATCAATGCCCCGATACCCAGCATCGACAAGGTCATCGCGGTAAAGTCGCCCAGCGCTACTCCGACGGCCATGGGAAATGCCGCCTTCCAGCCCTGCCCAAGCGCGTAGGAGACGACGAGAAGGATGGTTGGCCCGGGAATTATCAATAGAATTGCTGATGCGCCAGCAAAAGCAGTCCATGTCGAGACCGTCATTTCGTATGCTCCAGAGCTTGGAATTCTTTGAAACAATTTCTATCTGTCATTCATTTGAAGCGGCCGCGACAAGTATTTGCCGTTGTCTCTCGACGGAACCAAGCTCTTCTATGATGACCGCTCTCGAGAAACCGTTCAATTCAAAAATCTCGCACCAAGTGCGAGATTGCCATCTCCGCCGCCGAAGACAAGGTACGGTCCGCCCGTGAGAACAGACAAAGAGTCATGCTCGGCGTAGGAGCCGCTTGAAGCGGCCGAAAGACGAGTTGGCGATTCGCCAGTTCCTCTGATGCGACCGATTGGATCATAAAGCCAATCCCGGCGCCGGCGATGGCCAGTCTTCGTATGGCTGTCATGGAACTCGTCTCGATCGTAGGCGAGATTTGGGTTGACGTGGCCAAATTGAGCTCGTCCAAGATTGAACGAAAGTCGGTGCCTGGCGCGGGGAAGATAACCGGGTATTCCGCAAGGTCGTCAATTCGAACCGACGCCGTTGCGGCCAACGGATGGGTCGGTTGAACGACGATCCCGATCGGTATGGTTTGAGTGGCTCGTCTGATGATAGGACTCGAGACGGGGGGGTTCCATGAGATGCCGAAATCGAGCGATCCATCCAGAACCTTGTCTATGATTTCTTTGGAATCGCCCAGATAGTAGGAGTACGAAATTTCGGGAAACGAATTCCTTAACAGGGTTAAAGCGTTTGGTATCACGTATTCAGAAAGATATTGAACGGTACCGAAATTGACGTGTCCACGTTTCAATCCTCGGAGAGCCTCAATATGCGCAAACGCCACACCGCTTTCGCTCTGAAAACGCCGGATAACCGCAAGGATGATGCGTCCTGCTTCGGTAAGCGCCACGCCACGTGGGAGCCGCTCAAAGAGTGGAGTGCCAAGCTGGCTCTCGAGTTGAAGAATCTGGCGGTTAATTGATGAAGCGGAAACGTTCAGGCGATCTGCCGCTCTACGGATGGACCCTTGTTTCACAACCTCGTCGAAATATCGGGTGAGGGGAGAGGCAAGGTGCATTTTAGTATCCCAAAGAGCGTGGTAACCATCTGTGTGTTACCCGTACGTGCAGATCGCAGCTAGGCTTCGGTTATTACAAGATCTTCCTGAAGAGGTTCGACCAGCTCAATTTTGTAACCATCCGGACCCGCGTGCCATGGAGCATCGGTCCCGACTCACGAACGATCGTTCCGCCCGCTTGCCGAATGTTGCTGCAGGCCTCGTGGACATTTGGAACCCCAATTTCGAGATGACCAAAACCAATACCCTTTTCATAGGGCGTTTGCCGGTCCCAATTGTGAGTAAGTTCTATCGACGCATCATCTGATCCAAATCCGATGAAAACGTTGGTGAAGCCTCTTGCGGGAGAGCCAGATCGTCTGAGAAGGGTCATCCGCATAACGTCGCAATGAAAAGCCGAAGACTCGGTCAAGTCATGAACGCGAATCGTCGTATGTGCGAAGCGGTAAGGAGCTTTAGCGGCGTTCATATATGTTTTCCCGGGCTGCATGGCGATCATGCGCCGAAAAATTCGAGGCATGGAATGGATGCCAGACTATTGAGGGGCCATTTGATTTCGCTGTTTGCATAAAACACAATCTGACCGCCGTCGATTTCTGCTCGGCCCGAATTAGTGAAGACATCACCGGGCAGATTAGTAAACCGGCATTGATACGAGCCCGGGGCAGGAATCAACGTTCCCGATGCCGCCACTAAGCGCACGCAGCGTGGATTTCGCCACGCATCGACTTTGGAGAGCTCGAGGATCCAATTGCGCCCAAGCATCCTGTTTGCTTCAATGATCGACCCGGCGCGCAGGAAGTTCCGAATGCACTCGGACGAGCATTTGATTTCGTGATCGAGCACGGTTGGTGCGACGGAGACCGAAAATCCAAACAGCTGCGAGGCATCTCGTAACGTCGACACATCTCCCTTTCGGCCAGAGCCAAACCGAAAATCGCCGCCACAAACGACCGCTGTGACGTCTAGACCATCGACAAGCACTCTCTGGATGAATTCCAGAGGCTCAAGGTTTGCGAACTCACTATTAAAGCGGGGGCAGAAGAGGAAATTGCATCCAGATTCCCCGAGGGTCAGGGGTTTGGAGCGAGGCCCGGTCAACCGAAACGGCACCGAGTGCGGATTGAAGAACTGCCGCGGATGGGGCTCGACTGACATTATTCCGATTGGGGCGTCGCTACGATCGGCTATCCGACTTGCTTCCCGATATAGCGCCTCATGGCCTCGGTGATAACCGTCAAAGTTACCCAGCAAGAGCACGGATCGGCGCAGGTCAGGTGGAAAGCTCTTCCAGCTTTCTAGGACGGGCGGAAGGTGCATCGACGCCTGAGCAACTTGGACGGCGAGCATGTGGCATCCGAAGTTTTGAATCACTCGATGAATGGCGAGTACCGAGGCGATTCTGTCAGATATCGCGGCGATACAAAAATCGCATCTTTTGAGGGAAGAGAAAGGGTTTTCCGATAGCCGTAGGAAGTCATCAGCTTTTCCGTCGACTACCCTCGGATTCAATTGCTTTTCAAGCGGTTGGTCCCGAGACATAAACAAATCCAACGATTCCGAGCCTGACGCGAACGTTGGAGCGGTGAATGCAAAAAATAACTGATGTCGATCCACACCTGCGAGCATCCTTTGTCGATGCAATGAGCAAGGTAGTCACCAGTGTCAGCGTGGTAACAACGGCAGGTTCAGCCGGCCAATTCGGCGCAACCGTCAGCGCGGTGGTTTCCGTATCCGCCGATCCTCCCCTCGTATCGGTATGTGTGAATAGGTCAAGCCCGCTCGTCTCTGCAATCCGCCAGAACCAGGTCTTCTGCGTGAATGTGCTCACAACGGAACAGGCAGAGGTTTCCGATACATTCGCGGGCAAGCCCAAGATGGGTCGAGCGTTCGATTTTGCATGCGCGACCTGGCGAAAGGCGACGACTGAATCGCCGGTGCTTGAAGGGGCTCTCGCGGTTTTCGATTGCAGAGTCGCGTCCGAACTCGACGCTGGAACTCATACCATCTTCGTTGGGAACGTGATCCGCACGGAACACGCCGAGGCCGATGCGCTCATTCATTCCCGACGCCAATATGGGCGTGCAACGCTCATTGTCCAGCCCTGACCGGAAAGCGGTCTCTTACGAAGGAGAGTAAACGAAATGGCCATTCGAACGGGCGATCAATATCGCGAGTCACTCAGGGACGAACGCCAGGTTTGGATGAACGGTGAAAAGATCAAGGACGTAACCAAACATCCTGCTTTTACACCCGTCATCGATGCGCGCGCCCGTATTTACGATATGGCTCACGAGCCGGCATTCCGCGACCGGATGTCCTATGACTCAGGTAACCAACGCAGCAATACTGCGTACAAGATGCCGAAAACCCAACAGGACTGGCAGGATAAGAGACAATGGGTCGAACTCGCGCTGAACGAAATCGGCGGCGTGATGACCCGTATCGGTGACGAGACCGTTGGAGCTCTCTGGTCCCTGTATGATGGTCAAAACATTCTGAACGAGGTTGATCCGCGATTCGGGAAGAATATTGAGACCCATATTCACCGCGTCCTCGATGAAGATCTGTTCCACGTGTCGGCGAATACGGATCCGAAAGGCGACCGTTCCAAGCGCCCGCAGGACCAAGATCCTGACATGCTTCTTCACGTCGTGAAGGAGACAGATAGCGGCATCGTCGTACGCGGGGCGAAGTACGAAACGGCGGCAGCCTATTCGAACCAGGCTTTCGTCAATCCGACCATCGCGAATTGGGGCGACAGCAAATTATCGGACTATGCCGTCGGATTCATCGTCGATATGGGAAATCCAGGATTGAAGCATCTATGCCGAACCGGTTTCGCAACGAGAACTCCAAAGGTTGACTATCCGCTGGCTCATCGCTTCGATGAGGTCGATACTCTGATCGTGTTCGATGACGTTCTTATTCCGTGGGAAGACGTGATCTTCTACCGGCATACGCGAGCCGCAAACTATTTTCGGGCGACGCTGCACCGCTATGCGGCATACCCTTATTTGCTGCGGCTGCTCTTCAACGCTGACATGTTGCTAGGCACAGCTATGCACAACATCCGCCAGACGGGCCTTAACGGGCAACAGGCGGTTCGCGAGAAGCTGTCGCAACTAGCCGTCTATCGTGAGACCATCAATGCCCATCTGATCGGGGCGGTCGCGAATGCGGAAAAGAGCCCCAGCGGCCTTTTGATGCCAAACCAGTCGCTACTCTATACCGGACGCGTTCGTGCCTGCAGCGAGCTCGCAGCCATGATGCACTTGACGCGCGAGCTTTGCGGAGGGCAGATCTGCATCAGTCCGGACCAGGCGTCATTCAACAACGCCGAGATCAAGCCTTGGTTGGACAAATATTACACGCTGAACGAGGAATGGAGCGCGGAAGATCGGCGCAAGCTTTTGGCCTATGCGCGGGATCTCCTGAACTCCGACTATGCCGGTCATCGGCTGACTTTCTCGCTGTTCTCCCAATCGCCGCCCTTTGCCCATCTCGAAGCGGTTTATAAGAGCTTCGACTTCAACCGAGCGTTGGACTTTGTCAGCAAGTCCGCTGGACTGTCTGAGAAGGTGGGCAGCACGCCGATGAACAATATCCAGCACTAAGCGAAACCGCGGCGCGGGAATATCGGCAACCCGCGCCGCCCATTGAAATCATCTACTACTCCTGAGCGATGCAATGGCGGTTACTGTAAAAGCGGCGAGGCTTGGGAAAGCCACGCCAACCAATCTGCAGGAGGTTGCCTCACGTGTTGGCGACATCCTTGCAGACATTGGCCTTAACGGTGATGCGGCTGTTCGAAAATATTCAGAGCAATTCGACGAATGGTCGCCCGAGAAGTTTCGACTGAGCGATGAGGTGATCAATCGGCGCTTGGGGTCACTCCCGGAGCAAACGATCGAGGCAATTTCGTTTGCTCGCGATCAGATCAAGTCGTTTGCCGAACTGCAATTGACGGCTGTCATTGACGTTGAAACCGAGACGATGCCGGGCGTTCGATTGGGACATCGAAACTACCCTGTTGAAAGCGCCGGCTGTTATGTCCCTAGTGGCCGCTATCCCCTGATCGCATCCGCTCTTATGGGGATCGTGACCGCCCGCGTCGCTGGCGTGAAAAGGGTCGCTGCGGCGTGCCCGCCGTTCCATGGGGCACCTCACCCGGCCGTTCTCGCCGCTATGAAAATCGCCGGCGCCGACGAGATCTATTGCATTGGGGGTGTGCAGGCAATCGGGGCGCTTGGACTCGGCACTCCGTCGATACCCGCCGTCGATATG
>Ga0102924_1004169_pt1 | contig 14756 bp, 9 predicted proteins | sample PaiPotPPM11metaG_FD_80116 | JGI IMG/M metagenome (GOLD analysis project Ga0102924, IMG submission 80116) | Iron sulfur acid spring bacterial and archeal communities from Banff, Canada, to study Microbial Dark Matter (Phase II) - Paint Pots PPM... ... | reverse complement strand
GCTCGATCAGCCCGAGCGGCCGCCAGACCTCCGCGGCCGGGTCGTAGGCCCACTCGCCTTCCGCGACCACCTCGATGCCGAGCTTGGACAGATCAAAACCCGATTCTCCCGAACGAATTCGGCGTGCCGTCCCCGCGCCCCCATCTTCCAGGAGGTGGGTCGCACCGTAGGCCGCAGCCACCACGGCGCGGGCAAGCAGCTCAGTCGCGGGGTTGTCGCGCGGCGGGAGCGGAACGGGGACGATGAGCGTGCTCGCGGGGAGCTGTACCGCGGCGGCGCGTACCGCGCGGACCAAGGACTCGGGACGAGTCACCAGCTCAGCGGGTCCCGCCACGAGTGGCAGCAGCAGTATGCGCGCGCGCAGCTGGTCGGCGAGGTGCCTGAGCTGCCCGATCTGCCGCTGGCCGAGCGGTCTCCGCGTCGCGAGCGCGAGCACTCGCCCCGTGTTGAGGCCCGTGTTGAGGCCCGTGCTGGGGCCCGTGCTGGGGCCCGTGCCAAGCTCGGCGCGGACGTCGGCGGGAGTTCTGCGCAGCGCGCGAAACGGCCCGTGCTCAGGCGGGCGCAGCGGGGTGACGGGACCGGCGATACGGAGCGCGGAACCGCCCGAGACGGCGACTCGTTCGGTGATTTCGACGACGGCGAGCGGTGACCCCTCCTGGTCCTGGAGAACCAGCCGGCCCGCGGACTCGGGCACGGCCGCGACCGGGACCGTCAGCGTGACGGGCACCGGCCACGGTGTCCCGTCGGCGAGTGCGCCGCGCTCGGCGACCGCCGCGAGATCGTCGGCGCCCAGGTATCCGCGCACCGGCGCGAACGCGCCCGAGGTGATCAGCTCAAGCTCGCCGAGCTGCTCTTCGCCCGGGCTCCAGGCCGGCCAGTCGGCCAGCTCCGCGGGCAGATTTCCCGCACTCGCCTCCGGCGCGCTTGAGGCCACCGTTTCCTCCCTCGTCGCTCAGTCGCTCCTTCGTCGCTCCCTCGCTCCTCAGTCCGGGAACGGCGGCGCGCGCCTTCGACTCGTGCTCAGACTTCCTGTGCTTATGTTAAGGCGGCGGGTTATACGACGCGGGCGAAGCGGTCGAGCGGCTTGCGGATCACGTAGAGCAGCTCGTCGTGGTTGTCCGCGAAGCGGCCGCCGCTCAGCCGGGAGATGGCCGCGCAGGTGATCCGCACCGACGACGTCAGCCCGCTCGGACGCTCAGGGCGGGTCAGGTCGCTACCGCGGGCGGCGATGACGAGGCCGTGCATCAGCGCGTAGGACGCGATGCCCGCGTCGCTTACCGACTTCTCGTAGACCGGGGTGAACGGGCCGGGAACGCCCGGGCGGAAACTGGACCAGACGGCCTTGCGGATTATCCGCGGCAGCATCCGGTCGAGCAGCGCCGCCGCGCTGTAGCGGTCGCCGGTCCGTACCAGGAGCAGCCCGCCCGGCTTAAGCGCGCTCGTGAGCCGGTCGAGCACGAGCTCGACGTGGCGGACGCGCTCGAGCAGCAGTGCGCAGTAGACCACGTCGTATGCCCGCTGCGGTATGGGCACCGTGCGCAGGTCACCGGTGATCACGTCCTCGTACGCGGTCTGCGTGTCGCGCAGCACGCGCCGCGCGAGCGGCTGGTCGGGGTCGACGGCGGTAACCGAGACCTCGAAGCCGTCCTCGGCGAGTTCGCCGATGCCCAGCTCGCGCAGCGGAGCGAGGCAGCCCGCCTGGAGCACGCTGACCGGACGGCCCGTGCGCTGCGCCGCGTAGTCGCGCACCGGCTCGGCGAAGAATCGGCTCGCCGTCCGATAGCTGCCCGCCGAGCCTCGTGCGGCAGTCGTCATGCATCGTATGGTAGTTGAATAACTACTCAATGTTTTGGATTTGCTTGACTGCGCGCGCCGACCTCCGGCGCCGCGCAGTGAACCAGATCGGGGAACCTATGGCGAGGACGACGATGAGGCCGCCCAGGGCGGCAGCCGCGATGTAACGGCGGCGGATGCCAGGACTAGGCGCCGCGTACGCCTTGCATGAAGCGCTGGAGGAGGCTGGTGCCTGGCTGGCGACGCTGCTGACGCCATGCTGCCGGACCGGGAATGCCACGACGTTGACCGCGCAGGCGGCGAGCAGGTAGCCGTCGCCCACGCTGGGCGTGGGGAAGTGGTTGGCGGGGGTGCCGAGCGTCACCTGTTGCCGAACCTTGCCTGTGCTTGGGACAAGGCCGTACAGCACTCCGTTCTGGCCGATCGTCCAGATTAGGCCCGCTGCGATGATCGGCGGCCCGGCGCCGATGCCCGAGCGCCACAACAGCCGCAAGCTGGGCGGGGAGGTGGTCGCGGTGACGGCGACGATGCCATGCACGCACGGCAGAAACACCGTCCCACCAAGGACCGCGGCACCGCCGTCGATGACCGTATCGCAAGACCGAAGCGTCGCCAGTTGGCCGCCGATTCCGCCGAGGTGCGAGCCGTCGAGCAAATAGGCGGCACCTGACTTGCCCGCCGCCAGTACCTGGCCGCTGGCCAGCAGCACGGGAGCGGCCGACATGTCGCGGTCGTTCGCATTCTGCGCAACCCAGTCGCTTGGCGCGAAGTACTGCTCAAGCCGCAGCGCGGACGACAGTTCGAGCACCGCGTCGCTGTCGTCATAGGCATGGCCCGGAGTCGTGACCGACCCGTTCCCCGAGGTCACCCAGATGTTGCCCTTGGCATCGATGACCGGCGCCGCCCCGCCCATCCAGATCGCGCCCTGGGAGTCCCCGGCCGCGCTGTCAACAGTAAAGAACCTGGGCGACCCGCCCGCTTCCGGCACCGTGACCACCTGGCCGTGGTACCTCCCGCAGTCGCCATTGTTGCCACCCATGGCGAACACCACCTGGTCCGCATCGAGCGCTAGGCCGGTGCGCTGTAGCAGGGCCGCCGGATCGTCTCCCGGCGGATCGACGCGCTGCCTTAGCTCGACCTTTCCCGACTCGGTGCTCAGCCCGACGAGCATGTGCGCGGGATGCCCGCCAGCGTCGGTATCCGCCACGACGAAGATCTCCTGCCGCGAGGGGTCGATCACCGGCGTACCGGTGATGCCCACCGTGGGCGAGATGTCTCCGCACGGCAGCGACCGCGCGGCAACCGGATTGCCCACGTGAGCTGACCAGGCGACGGTGCCCGTCGCGGCCGACAGAGCGTAAACCGTGTCGTTCTCGGTCGCTACGTAGATGAGGCGGCCGGCGGCCAGCGGCTCCCCGTACAGTTGCCCGTCAAGCGCCGGTGAAGTCCAGGCTCGGGCCGCGGTGTCGACGGAACTCACGTCGGCGGCCACGCCTTGGCCCGCGGGATCGCCGTGGTAGACGGTCCACGAACCAGGACCGGGTGACGAATCGAGAGCGTACGCCGGGGCAGGATAGGCGAGGCTGCTGCCGAACGCGGCTAGCGCCGTGGCGGCGGATGCGAGTACTGCTACTGATCTGCGCGGCCCGGTGCTCACGTCCCAACAGTGCCATCTACCGTGGCGTTGTAGACGCTGATCTGGAAATGGCCTTGGCCGTCGGGGGGAAGCCGAGTGCACCAAACGAGGACATACCGGCCCTCGGCCGGGACCGTCGCCGTTAGCTGAACGTTCCCGCCCACGTCGGTAGCCGTCGCTACCGTGGCTAGGTCGGCTAGGTCAGCGGCATTGCCTACCCGCACCTGGACGTCCGCCCCCAGCGCGCTGCCGAGAACCAGTCGGACGTCCCGCACGGTCACGGTCTTCCCCATGTCGAGCAGGAAGCCGGTGCCCGATCGCAGGTTGCCGAACTCAGGTGTCGTATACCACTGGCTGTACCACGGCTGGTCGGTGTTCCCGCCGATCCGGTCGACGAGGCCAGGATTGTCGCCGTCGGCGACCCCCAAGGGGCCGAACGCGGCGACCGACGCCACGCCGAGCGCGCTCGCCGCCCCGCCGCCCTGCCTCGCGGCACTCCTAGTGCTCCGGCCAGACGCGGCGGCCGCCCTGTGCGACGGGCTCCCTGTGCTAGACGGTGCCGCGTTAGACGGGGCCGGCTTACTGGCCGCCACGGCCGTCTTTGCCGCCGTGGCGGCGTCGTTCGAGCCGGGCCCCGACAGGGTGCTGAGGTCATAGCCGCCGAGCACGGCGAAAACGCCGGCGAGGCAGAGAAGGGCGACTAGCCACTTCTTGCTTGGGAGCCCCGGTTCTTCCGGCCCCGGCCCCACCTTGTCGGCCCCTTCTTTGGCGGCACTGTGTCCCGCGCCAACGGTCACGGCATGCCTCCCCACCCCTGGATGCGTACCCGTGCGCTTCGTCACAGCTTTGCCGATGAATGCGTATCGCGTCCACCACATCGCGTAATTAGCAGAAGTTGAGGATTATGAGGACTTCTGGGATCGGGAGCGATCGCGGGCTCCGGCGAACGGGTGTCGCCGGCAGGTCGTAAACTAGATAGTGAAGTCGAACGCCTCAGCATCGACTTGGGTTCGTACGGGGGATTCCTGTTTACCGGGCCTGCCCGCTGGAAGCGGGCGGATGTCTCGCGGGGCGCCCGTTACGCCTGACCACCACCGACATTGGGACAGCATGAGCCTCGCCGGACTACTAGCCGCCGTAGCCGAAGATCCCCAACTCCGTACCGCACTCGATATCCAGCCCGACATGCTCGGGATCACCGGGGGCGGCGAGCGCGACCTCGTCGCGCCGTCGGCCCTCCGCCCGGTGCTTACCGCTGCCCTCGCGACCGGCGCCGCCGGCGGTCCCGGCAGATTCGTGCTCGCGGTGACCGCGACCGCCCGCGAGGCGGAGGACCTGACGGCGGCGCTGACCTCGTTCCTGCCGCCGGCTTCGGTCGCCACCTTCCCCGGCTGGGAGACGCTGCCGCACGAACGGCTGTCGCCCCGCTCGGACACCGTGGGCCAGCGCATCGCGGTACTCCGCCGCCTTGCCCATCCCGCCGCCGATGACGATGCACTGGGCGGGCCGCTGCGGGTCGTCGTGGCGCCCATCCGGGCCGTGCTGCAGCCCCTCGTGGCGGGACTCGGCGACCTGGTGCCCGTTCGGCTCGCGGCGGGCGACGACGCCGACCCCGAAGACGTCATTCAGCGGCTCGTCGAGATCGGCTACTCCCGCGTCGAGATCGTGTCGAAGCGCGGCGAGCTTGCCGTGCGCGGCGGGCTGCTCGACGTGTTCCCGCCGACCGAGGAGCACCCGCTGCGCGTCGAGTTCTTCGGCGACACCGTCGACGAGATCCGCGTATTCAAGGTCGCCGACCAGCGCTCCGCCGGCCAGGCGGAGCACGGCCTGTGGGCGCCGCCGTGCCGGGAGCTACTGCTTACACCGTCGGTCCGGGCGCGGGCCAAGGAGCTCGCCGCCAAGCACCCCGGCGTCTCCGAGATCCTCGGCAGGATCGCCGACGGGATCACGGTCGAGGGCATGGAGGCGTTCTCCTCCGTCCTCGCCGACCACATGGACCTGCTGCTCGACCACGTCCCGCTCGGCGGCGTCGTGGTCGCCTGCGACCCGGAGCGGATCAGGACGCGGGCGATCGAACTGGTCGCTACCAGCCAGGAGTTCCTCGAGGCGTCCTGGGCGAGCGCCGCCTCCGGCGGAGAGGCGCCCGTCGACCTCGGCGGGTCGGCCTTTCAGCCGATCGAGAAGATCCGGGAGACCGCCACCGAGCTTGGCATCGCCTGGTGGACTCTCGCGCCGTTCGGCGTCACGGACGACGCCGGGACAACCGAGGACGCTTCCGTGACCTCGGTCGAGGAGCTAGCGGGCGACAGTAAGCCGCTGACGTTCGGGATAACGATTGAGGCTTCGCCGGCGACGGCCTATCGCGGCGATACCGACCGCATGATCGCGGACGTGCGCCAGTGGCTCCACGAGGGCTGGCGGGTTGCGCTCGTCACCGAGGGGCACGGGCCCGCCAAACGGCTCGCCGAGGTGCTGCGCGGCGAAGGGTTCGGCGCCCGGGTCGGGGACATCCTTGACGCGCCGGAGGCCGGGGTGCCCTACGTGGCCACCGGGGAGCTGCGCCAGGGGTTCTCCTGGCCCGCAGTCCGGCTCGCGGTGCTCACCGAGGCGGACTTCGCCGCGCGGGGCGCGGCGCGGCCGTCCTCGCGGGACGAGCGGCGGATGCCGTCCGCGCGGCGGCGCGGCGGCGTCGACCCGCTGCAGCTCAAGTCAGGCGACTACGTCGTGCACGAGCAGCACGGCGTCGGGCAGTTCGTGGAGATGACCTCGCGCACCGTGGCCGGCGCCACCAGGGAGTACCTGGTCATCGAGTACGCGGCCGCCAAGCGCGGCCAGGGGCGCGACCGGCTGTACGTGCCGACCGACCAGCTCGATGAGGTCACCAGGTACGTCGGCGGCGAGTCACCCGCGTTGCACCGGCTCGGCGGCGCCGACTGGGCCAAGACCAAGGGCCGGGCGCGTAAGGCGGTCCGCGAGATCGCCGCCGAGCTGATCCGCCTGTACTCGGCGCGGATGGCGTCGCCGGGTCATGCGTTCGGGCCGGACACGCCGTGGCAGCGCGAGCTTGAGGACGCGTTCCCCTACGTGGAGACGCCCGACCAGCTCTCGGCCGTGGACGACGTCAAGCAAGACATGGAGAAGCCGGTGCCGATGGACCGGCTGATCTGCGGCGACGTCGGCTACGGCAAGACCGAGATCGCGGTGCGGGCGGCGTTCAAGGCGGTGCAGGACGGCAAGCAGGTCGCCGTGCTCGTGCCGACGACGATCCTCGCGCAGCAGCACTTCAACACGTTTTCCGAACGGTACGCGCCGTTTCCCGTCGCGGTGAAGCCGATGTCGCGGTTCCAGACCGGCGCCGAGGTGAGCGAGACGCAGCGGGGGCTCGCCGACGGGACCGTGGACATCGTGATCGGCACGCACCGGCTGCTGTCGCCCGAGACGCGGTTCAAGCAGCTCGGCCTGGTGGTCATCGACGAGGAACAGCGGTTCGGCGTCGAGCACAAGGAGTACCTCAAGCGGTTGCGCACCGAGGTGGACGTCCTCGCGATGTCCGCCACGCCGATCCCGCGCACGCTGGAGATGGGCGTCGCGGGGATCCGCGAGATGTCCACCATCCTGACGCCGCCCGAGGAGCGGCACCCGGTGCTGACGTTCGTAGGGGCCTACGACGAGAAGCAGATCGGGGCGGCGATCAGGCGCGAGCTGCTGCGGGACGGCCAGGTCTTCTTCGTGCACAACCGGGTGCAGTCGATCAAGAAGGTGGCCGCCAGGCTCGGCGAGCTCGTGCCGGAGGCGCGGATCGCGGTCGCGCACGGTCAGATGAACGAGCACGAGCTCGAGCGGATCATGATCGGCTTCTGGGAGCGGGAGTTCGACGTCCTGGTCGCGACCACGATCGTGGAGTCCGGGCTCGACATCCCGAACGCGAACACGCTGATCGTGGACCGCGCGGACGCACAAGGTCTCTCCCAGCTGCACCAGCTGCGCGGCCGGGTCGGCCGGGGCCGGGAGCGGGCGTACGCCTACTTCCTCTACCCGGCGGAAAAGCCGCTGACCGAGACGGCGCACGAGCGGCTCGCGACGGTGGCGCAGCACACGGAGATCGGCGCCGGGATGTACGTGGCGCTCAAGGACCTGGAGATCCGCGGCGCGGGGAACCTGCTCGGCGGTGAACAGTCCGGGCACATCGCCGGGGTCGGGTTCGACTTGTACGTGCGGATGATCGGCGAAGCGGTGCGCGAGCTGAAGGACGACGCGCCCGCCGAGCGGCCTGAGGTCAGGGTCGAACTGCCGGTCAACGCGCACATCCCGCACGACTACATCCCCGGCGAGCGGCTACGCCTCGCGGCCTACACGTCGATCGCCTCGATCGACTCCGAGGAAGACGTTGCGTCGGTGCGCGACGAGCTGCGCGACCGCTACGGCGAGCTGCCGGTGCCGGTGGTGACGCTGCTCGAGGTGGCGCGGCTGCGGTTCGCGGCCCGGCGGGCCGGGCTGACGGACATGACACTGCAGGGGTCGCACGTGCGCTTCGCCCCGGTTGTCCTACCTGATTCGCGTGTGGTGCGAGTTCAGCGGCTATACCCCAAGACACTGCTCAAGCCGGCGGTGCGTACCATGCTGGTACCGGTACCGAAATCCGGGGCCTCCAGCGGAGGCTTCGGCGGAGAGCCGTTGCGCGACACCGAACTGCTCGCGTGGTGCGCGGAGGTCGTCCGTTCGATACTGTCCGAGTCGTAGTTTTGCTGCCGTTGTTTCAATTGGTATGCCCGAAGGGATCGATCGTCTGTGGCTGTGTTCGGTAAGAGGGGTCGCCGGATGGCCGCGCTCGGCGCCGCTGGCCTTGGCGCGTGCGCGGTGCTCGCCGCTTGCTCTCCGGTGCAGGTAGGCGCCGCGGCGGTCGTTGGCAACCAGCGGATCACCATATCCTCGCTGGACACTCAGGTGTCCAACCTCCAGGCGAGCGTCACGCATTACGGCAGCACCTTGCAGTCGATCAACTCTCAACTGCAACAGCAGCAGCAGCAGCTGCCCGTCTACGCGGCGCCGCTCTCCCGGGTCGTGCTGAACTGGCAGATCACCTTCGCCATCAGCGACCAGATGGCCGCGGCGAACGGCATCTCGGTAAGCCCGGCGCAAGGCCAAGCGGCACTGTCCAAGGCGGCCAAAGCGAACGGTGTCAGCACGAACGTGTACCTGACCGCGATTGGCATCCCTGTGCAGCAGTCCCAGCAGGGTGGCCGCTACGTAGCCGAGCAAACGGCGCTTGAGGCGAAGTTCGGCAGCAGCAACACCACCGCGCTGACCAAGGCGGCATGCTCGGCCGCCAAGGGGCTCAGCATCAACGTCAGCCCGCAGTTCGGCCGCTTTGACTACTCGGCGTTGAGTCTCGTGGCTGGGAATGACACGCTTTCCCGCCCGGCGGGCACGCCATCGCCTGCGAACACCGAGGGGCTCACCCCGGCGTGCTGACGATCCTGCTGAGCAGCCCGCGGGTCGCCCCGGGGCTGCTCACCTGGCAGGCGTGGGCCGCGCTGCGCGCGGCCGACAGCGTGCTCGCCGGTTCCGGCGGACACCCGCTCATTCCGGCGCTGACGGCCGCCGACGTGGTACCCGTCGTCGTTGACACTCCCGCGGCGGCCGTTCCGCTGGCCCAGTACCTCTCCTCCGCCGCGGCCGACGCATCCGTGGTGTGGCTCGCGCCGCCGGGCTCGGATGCGGATCCTTTGCTGCTTAGCTCGCTTTCCGTGCCGTACCAGGTGCTGAACGGGTCGCACGACCTGCCGGGCGCGCACCTGCTCGACCTGGTGGGCATCATGGACACACTGCGGGTTTCCTGCCCGTGGGACCGGGAGCAGACCCATTCGTCGCTGCTGCGGTACCTGCTTGAAGAAGCGTACGAGGCGGCGGAAGCCATCGAGGATGGCGACCTGGCGGCGCTCCGCGAGGAGATCGGCGACGTCATATTCCAGGCGTTCTTCCACGCTAGGATCGCCGCCGAGCGGCCCTTGGCCGAGGGCGGCTTCACCATTGACGACGTGGCCGACACGCTAGCGGCAAAGCTCATCCGCAGGCACCCGCATGTGTTCGGGTCGGTGTCAGTGTCGTCGGCGGCGGACGTGAACGCGAACTGGGAAGAGATCAAGAAGGCGGAGCGGGCCGCCAAGGCCGCCGGTTCCGCTTCCGGTGCCGTTGCGCCGTCGGCGCTCGACGGGGTGCCGTTCGGCCAGCCCGCCTTGTCATTGGCGGCGCAGCTGCAGCGGCGGGCCGAACGGGCGGGTATCCCGGTGTCCTCCGTGTCTTCTGTGTCCGCCGACGGGGCGGAACTGACCGGCGAGGGTGCGGGGGATGCGCTCATGGCCCTGGTCGCCAGGGTGCGAGCAGCCGGGCTCGACCCGGAACTCGAGCTGCGCGCGGCGGCCCGCCGCTTCGCCGATTCGGTGCGCGAGCGGGAACGGTCGGTCGGCTCGGCGGCTGAGTAGGACCGGTACGGTCGGCATTCCGAGGCCACCGATCGATTGCTTGCCATCAAAATGCCGCAAACCATCTCATAACCCAAAGGTCGTCGCCGGGATGTTTGGCGGGACTTGGCGGGGTTGGTGGTTGATCGGTAAGTATGTGGGTTCCCGTGGTGTTGATGGGGATTCTTGAGGCTGTCTTGCGTCCGGTGCAATCGCGGAAATCGATGTCATTGACCCGAAATCGTTGTCATAGAAACTGTTGTGGCCTTAGGTCTCGTTTTTCCAGGTCAAGCGACATATGGTGGCATCTTCCGGCCCGGCAAACGTGAGGGTAAACCGGTCGGACTGGCTGCGCGTCACGTATGTGGGAGCCAGACAAGACAGGCAATCATGCCAAAAGGGGAGCTGTGTAACGGTGGCGGGCCTGAGCTACCGCGACATGGCGAGGGGTGAGGTTACATGTGTCTGATTCTGCTGTCGATGCAAACGATTAGCGGGCCCGGAGATCCGGCCGGACGAGAACACCGAGCCGAGCCAAAGTCCGGCGATCCATAGCCGCCGATTCCTCCACTGCGGTAGTCGCCTAGCGCGCGTGATCACGATGCCCCGCGCGTGGGCTCGGCTCATCAACGAGCTACCGCACCTGTTCCAACGTGGCCGCCGCCGGGCACCTACTGCCCGTTGAACCGCGCCCGTCGCCTCATTCTGAGGCGGCCAGTTACGCCGAGGACGTTGCAGGCCTGAGCCAATACAGTTGGACGGCCTGCGGCAGGTCCATGGTCGGTCACCCATGTCCAGGCGCGAGCATGCTCGTTTTGCCCTGGCTGGTCGTTCGACTCTGACCTGCGGATTCCGTTGAACCGTCCCTGCGCTCCGCTGGAGGGCAGGGTCTCACTTAGGGCGGAGAAGGCAGTGGAACTAAACCCTGAGCCCGTGATGATCGCGCTGCTCGTGCGGCTCGCGGCCAGTGGTGACAAGCAGGCGTGGGAGCGCCTGGTAGACCAGTACTCCAAGCTGATCTGGTCCATCACGGCCGAATACCGGTTGGTGGAGAGCGACGCGGCCGACGTCGCGCAGACGACCTGGCTCCGGTTGCTTGAGCACATCGACAGGATCCAGTACCCGGAACGCGTGGGTTCCTGGCTGGCCGCGACCGCGCGCAACGAGTGCCTGCGCAGCCTGGCGTCGCGCAAGAGGATAGTGCTCGGTCATGACACCAACGAGATTGAAGAGAAGCACGCGCCCGGGGCCGACGTGGACGAGCGGCTGCTAGCGGCCGAGCGCGACCAGACCGTGCGCGAGGCCATGTCCCGGCTGCCGACCAGGTGGCAGCGGCTGCTCGAAATGCTCATGGCCGACCCGCCGGTCTCCTACACGGATATATCCGACCAGCTCGGGCTGCCCGTGGGGAGCATCGGCCCCACGCGCGGGCGGTGCCTGGCCCGGCTGCGCGTGCTACTTGAGGCCAGCTAAGCGCATGGGCCTCGGCCCATGCGCGACAGCTATCCTCACCTCGGATCGGTCCTCCTCGAGATGGGCACGAGTAGCGATGCCGCCACGGTGAGGTCGAGGAGGTAAGGCGAGACATCGGTAAAACCGACCTCGGTGAACGACGCGACCATGGCGTACGCCACCAGGAAGAGTGCCGCCGCGCGCTGCAGCCCGCGCGGGTGGAAATAGGCTGCGCCGAGCATGAAGACCAGGATCATCGCGCAGACGATGACTCCGTACAGCCCCTCCTGCTCGTAGGCGGCCAGCCAGTTGCTGTCGATAGGGAGGCCGTTGAAGGAAACGTTCGACAAGCCAAACCCGAAGATCTCCTGGAACTTGTCCCGTGGAGCGGCCAGGAGCGGACCCCATACCTCGGTCCGGCCGGTCAGGTTCGCCAAGCCCTGGCTGGTTTGCCCCCGCTCCAGCCAGGTCGTGATGAAAGCGGACGAGGTAAGGGCCGCGACCGCCGTGATCGCACCCGCCGCGGCGAAGAGCTTGCGGACGCGGGGCTTGGCGACAATCAGGCTCATGCCCGCCACCAGAATGCCGACGATCAACGCGATCAGCGCCGTCCTGGTATGCGAGAGGATCAGGATGACCCCCGCGAGGACTACTGCCACCGCAGTGATGCGGCCGCTGAGGTTGCCGCAGAACCAGAGCACCACGACGAGCCCGATCATCACGGCCGCGTAGTGCCCCACCTGGGTAGCCTGCATAGGCCAGAGCGTGCCGACCAGCCTGCCCTGCGGGCGGGCATGACTGGGAGCCACCAGGAGACCCAGGAGTACCGAACCAAGCGCTACGGCGAGCGCCGTGAGATGGCAGCGCAGGAGCAGCAGGTCGCGCCTGCCCCACCACGGAGTCAGCAGCCAGAGGCAGACCACGAAGCCAACGAGCCGGGCGGTACGGTAAATGGTCCCGACGTGCTGCGGCTGCAGGGTTGTCAGGATCGTCTCCAGCGCGATCAGGGAAACCAGGCAGAGAAAGACGTTCGGCCGGATGAGCACTTTGCGGTTCACGGAAAGGGCGCACAGCAGTGCGATCGGCAATGTCGCCTGGGCTAGCCCCTTGCCAACGGACGAGGGCATGTGGATCAGCGAAAGCTGAGGAAAGAACGTCAGCGTGTTGAAATACAGCAGGCCCCAGGTCAGGTAGACCCGACGCCGGATGAGCCGCTCGCTTGTCACCGGCGGGGCGGTCAGCAGTATGCCGCGCCGCGGTCGAAGTACGGTTGTCGTGGAGCTCATCTGCGGGCCGACCCAATCTCGTTCATCGTTTCCACCAGCCTGATGGCGTCGTCTGATAGCCGGCCGCATACATACCACTGCCGCCGCGGGACCGTAACGCGTCCGCCCTACCTGATCGCCGCCCGCCCGGGTTTGATACCGCGGGCGCGGCACCCGGCCGGCGCGCTCCGGCCGACCTGGTACAGGCCGTCACCTCCGCCCCCGTTCGCCGTATCAAAGAAAGGAGCTGGACGCTCTCATGCTCCGGGGACGGTAACCCCGGTATGAGGGAACCAGTGAGGTTACGGAGCAGGCTGATGTACTGCCGGCCTCGTTCATCTTGGAGCGTGTGACCGTATGAGTTCTACTTACGATCTTCGGGCCTTCGAGCCAGTGACGGGCAGTCCGGTCAAGTTCCCGCTCGGACCGTACGCCAGCGCGGCCTCGTACTTTGACGCGTACTCGGAGGAAATGGCCCGCGCCGTCAAGTCCGTCGAGCCCGCCATGCTCGAGCAGGCGGCGGCGATACTCGCCGAGGCCTACCTGGGCCGGGAGCGCATCTTCGCCTGCGGCAACGGCGGGTCGGCGTCGATCGCGAACCATATGCAGTGCGACCACGTGAAGGGCATTAGGACGGCGACGGATCTCAGCCCCCACGTACAGAGCCTCAGCTGCAACGTAGAGCTGCTCACCGCAATCGCGAACGACACCGGCTACGAGAACATCTTCGTTTACCAGTTGGAAGCCCAGTCGGAACCTGGCGACGTCGTCCTCGCGGTGTCCTCGTCGGGCCGCTCGCCCAACATCGTTCGCGTGCTCACCTGGGCACGCGAACACGGCCTGCGTACCATCGCGGTCACCGGCTTCGACGGCGGACCCGCTAGAGAGATCGCCGAGGTCAGCGTTCACGTCGACTGCTCGAACTACGGCATCATCGAAGATTTGCACCAGTCGCTCATGCACGCACTGGCGCAGTACATCCGGCAGTCGAGGATGACCCAGGACGCGATCTCGGTGACGGTGTTCTGAATGAAGATTCTCGTAACGGGAGGCGCCGGGTTCATCGGCTCGCACACCTGCGACCGGTTGCTGTCGCTCGGCCACGAGGTCATGGTGCTTGACGCGCTGACGCCACCGGTTCACCGTGACGGTGTGCCGATGTACCTGAGTGAGGGCGTCGACTTCTACCAAGGCGACGTACGCAACCGGGATCTCGTCACCAACCTGCTGCGCCGCGCCGACGCGGTGTACCACTTCGCGGCTTACCAGGACTACCTCCCCGATTTCTCAAGGTTCTCCGACGTCAACGTCGTGTCGACGGCCTTGCTCTACGAGATCATCGTGGCCGAGCGCCTCGACCTCGCCCGGGTCGTGGTGGCGTCGTCGCAGTCCGCGATGGGCGAGGGGCTCTACTGGTGTCCGGCCGACGGCGAGCAGACGCCGGGCATGCGCACGGAAGACGCGCTCGCCGCGAGCCAATGGGACATTCCCTGCCCGGAGTGCGGCGGCAAGCTCGAGATGCGGACCACGCCCGAGCGGTTCTCGAATCCGCAGAACGCCTACGGCATGTCCAAGCTCGGCGAGGAAATGGTCGCCATCAACCTGGGACGGCGATACGGCATTCCCTCGGTCGCGCTCAGGTACAGCATCGTCCAGGGCCCAAGGCAATCGGTCTACAACGCCTACTCGGGCGCGTGCCGCATCTTCTGCCTGAGCTACCTGCTCGGCCGGGCACCCACTCTCTACGAGGACGGCGCCGCGATCCGCGACTACGTCAACATCAACGACGTCGTCGACGCGAACGTGCTTGTGCTGTCCGATCCCCGGGCCGCGGGCCGGGTATTCAACGTCGGCGGCGGCCAGCCGGTCACTACCAGGGAATTTGCGGACATCGTGATGCGCCAGTACGAGTCCGATCAGCCCGGACAGGTGACCGGCGAGTACCGCTTCGGCGACACCCGCCACATCCAGTCCGACATCGGCGCGCTGCGGGCGCTCGGCTGGGAGCCAAGGCGCAGGCCGGACCAGTCCGTGGCGGCGTACGCCGCGTGGCTGGAAGGCATGGAGGGTCTTGACGGCGTACTCGCCGACGCCGACGCGCGTATGCGCGCGCTCGGGGTAGTCAGGAAGGCGGGCGGGGTGCTCGGG
>Ga0102924_1004167_pt1 | contig 14762 bp, 15 predicted proteins | sample PaiPotPPM11metaG_FD_80116 | JGI IMG/M metagenome (GOLD analysis project Ga0102924, IMG submission 80116) | Iron sulfur acid spring bacterial and archeal communities from Banff, Canada, to study Microbial Dark Matter (Phase II) - Paint Pots PPM... ... | reverse complement strand
GAGATAGAGAATGTCGGCTTCGTATTCTTTTGCCAGTAATGTCGCCACGGCCAGCGCGGGATAGATATGCACACCTGTGCCGCCGCCCGATATAAGAATTTTGATCATACGTTTTTTCGTACCTGCATAAATGTTGGGTCTGGCGCTTTCCGCCGAAAGGCCCGTGTGACTGTGCGGCGCGAGAGCGCCGGATCAGTCGGTTCCTGGATGTAGCGCGAGATATTGAGCAACACGCCCACCGCCGCCAGCGCAACGATGACCGACGAGCCGCCGAAGCTGATGAATGGCAGCGGCACGCCCGTGTACGGGATGCTGGCCGTCGTCGCTCCGATATTGATGACCGCCTGCAAGACCAGCCACGTCGTAATTCCCGTCGCCAGCAGCGCGCCGTAGATGTCCTGCGAGCGCCGCGCCAGCCGGAAGCCGCGAAAGGCCAGGAACAGGAAGAGCAACACGATCAACGCGCAGCCGATAAAGCCCAGTTCCTCGCCGATGATGGCAAAGATCGAGTCGATATACGGCAGCGGCAGATAGCCTGTCTTCTGGCGACTGGCTCCCAGGCCAACTCCCAGTAGCCCGCCGGAGCCGAGCGCCAGCAGCGACTGGTAGAGCTGCAAGTTAATGCTCGTTACATACTTGAACGGATTCAAAAACCCGATCAGCCGGAAGTAACGGTAGCCATGAAATGCCTCCGTCAAGAAAATGATCCCGCCGCACAGCATCGCCAGCAGAAACTGGACGATATTGGCTCCCGCCGTAAAGAACATGACAGTTGCGATGCCCGCGATAATGAGCGCCGTCCCCAGGTCGTTTTCCAGCAGCACCAACCCGACGATGATGCCCACCAGGATCACGAACGGGGCCAATCCATACCAGAACGATCTGACCTGGTTGCCCTTGCGCGCCAGCCAGTCGGCCATATAGAGCGCCAGCGCCAGCTTCGCCAGTTCGCTCGGCTGGAATGAGAAAAACGAGCCGAAAGCCAGCCAGCGCGAGGCGCCATAGACGCTGCGCCCAAACTTCAGCACGATCACTAGCAAGATGAGCGTTACGATCATGCCGGGCAACGAGAAACGCCGCCATATCCGGTAGTCGATGCGCATAGTGACCAGCATCACCACGACGCCCAGCACGACGCCCAGCAACTGGCGCTCGAAGATGTACGCGGCATCGCCGTAATAGAGCGCCGCCTCAAATGAGCTGGCGCTGTACACCATTACCAGCCCAATGCACACGAGCGACAGCACGATCACCAGCAGCCACGAGTCGATCTTGCCGGGGAGGCGCGGCAAGCGCATCTGCATCTCCAGCGCGGCGATTTTCTGCTGCTCTTCCTCGCTCATGACCTGCACCGGCGCGGCGGGCGGCGCTGACTTGAACCTCCATGATAAATCGGGAGGCCACGAGAGCCGCGCTCCCGCGCTGGTAGCCTGGGGCCGCGCCTGCACGGCTCCCGTGATCCTGCCCTGGTTGCGCGGCAAGGCTTTGCGCGGCATATTCGAGCGCGCGAGCGTCCCTTCCGCCGCGTAGCGCATTCTCCCTCCCGCGCGCGCCGCGGGCCGGTTGCCGCGCTGTTGCCGCTCTAGCGACTCCAACGCGGGCGAGCGCACCGAAAGAGGCGCGCGCCCACGCTGCACGGGTGGTGTCGCCTTGCGCGAGCTATTGTTCTTCCGTTGTTTGTCGGAACCAAAGGCCATCGATCACCTTGCTGTCTGGGTGGGGCGAGATTATTACCTCTCCCCTGAGCGGGCGGGGCAAGCCCACGCCCCTACTTGCCGGAGCGGGCGGGGCAAGCCCACGCCCCTACTTGCCGGAGCGGGCGGGGCAAGCCCACGCCCCTACTTGACATTGAACAAATTTTCCAGTATACTCTGATTAGACTGAAAACTAGAACATCCTTTCTTTTGTTGCCTTCCCGTAGGGGCGTGGGCTTGCCCCGCCCTATCGTCCTTGCGACCATATGATCGTTGAACCGAGGGCAAGGGCGGGGCAAGCCCACGCCCCTACGGATGCGCCGTGAACCGAGGGCAAGGGCGGGGCAAGCCCACGCCCCTACGGATGCGCCGTGGGGCGCGCTGCCTACGTTCCCGCGTCGGGCGGGACGTGATAGTACCACATCAACTGCTGGGCGACGGTTTGCCAGAGCGGCCCGGCAGCCGTGATGCCAAAAATCGATCCTGCTGGACGGTCCAGCTTGACTAATATAACGAACTGCGGGCTTGAGGCGGGTAAGAACCCCGCCATCGAAGCTTCTGTCTGAGTGTTAGAAATTCCTTGCGTTGTCGCTGTACCTGTCTTGCTCGCCACTGTATAGCCTGGGACGATAGTACTTTGCGGCGCACCATCGAAGGCCGCGCTAACCAGCATACCGCTCAGTTCCCGCGCCGCTTTCGCGCTGATCACGCGCCGCTCGACCTGCGGCTGTGTCGTCGTAACCTGCCCATTGTTATCAATCGAGGCGACGATATACGGGCGCATCATCAGGCCGCCGTTGGCTATCGTCTGGTAGACCATCGCCATTTGCAGCGGCGTCACCTGGATGCTTTGTCCGAACGCCTGGCGCGTCAGGTCGCTGGGCGACCAGACTTGCGGGCTGTTGGACGGCGTGCGATAATTGCCCGACTCTTCCGCCCCGTCAATGTTATATGCCTGTCCCAGGTGAAAAGCCGCCACGTATGGATAAAAACGTTGCGCACCCAGAATATTGTGCGCTACCCAGGCCGCGCCAACGTTGGCCGAGTGCAGCAGCACCTGCGTCATTGTCTCCATGCCATAGCCCTGATAGTTCCAATTGTAGACGATAGGCGCGTCGTTGAACTGGATATAGCCGGGATCATAGAAGGTGGTGTTCGGCGTGATCAGTCCTTGATCGAGCGCCGCCGCCATCGTCACCGCTTTCATGACCGACCCTGGTTCATAGGCGCAGTACAGGGACGGATTGAAGTACACTTCCTCCGTGCCAAGACAGCCCGTCTGGCCGGAATAATTCCCGTACTGGTTCGGATCGAACGTCGGGTTGCCCGCCATCGCCACAATTGCGCCGGTGCGCGCGTTAATGACGGTCACGCTGCCGCCCTGCGCTCCCAACTGTTTGACCGCGTTATCCAGGTCGTTCTGCACCATGTATTGGATAGCGCTATCGATGGTCAGTGAGATGTTCGCTCCCGGCACGGGCGCTTGCTCCGAACTGGCTCCCACTATGAGCGGGTTGCCGTTCAGGTCGGTTTCCGCCGTGAAACTGCCTGGCTTGCCCGCCAGCAGCGCGTTATACTGGCTTTCGATGCCATACACGCCCTGGTTGGTGGACGAACTGACGAAGCCGAGAATCTGCGCGGCCAGCGTACCCGCCGGATAGACGCGCCAGGTGCGCGGCTCCAGGAAGACGTCAGGCAGTTGCAGCGACTGCAATTGCTGGCTCTGCGCCGGGTCGATGCGCGTCGCGACGAGAACCGCCTGCTGATTCAGAGCGAAATCCTGCGTGAGTGTATTCTCTGAGACCTGCGGCAGCACGCGATGGAGCGTCAGTATCAAAGATACCAGCGCGTTCTGTGGGCTGTCGGGATGATCAACCGAGAACTGGATCGGTTCGATGTAGACATCATCGCGGATGACGTTGGTTGCCAGGATGTGGCCTGTCGCGTCATAGATGATGCCGCGCGGAGCGTTGAGTATTTGGTTTTGAAGGTGTTCCTGGCTGGCGAGCTGCGCCAGGTTATAGCCGCTGTGCGCTTGCGCTATCTGCCAGTAGTACAATCGTCCCAGCAATCCGCCCAAAGTGACCACTACGAGCAGGAAAATGATCATTTGCCGCTTGCGAGCGCGTCTGAGTTGATCATACATTTTCCTGTCTCCTTCGTCTGCTTACTGTTAGATCATGGTTGAATCTGCTGGTTATCGTTGACGATAGGTTTGAGATTCTTAACGACAATGATTTGCACATTCTGGCTCGGCGATAGTCCCAGCTTTTTCGCCTGCTGAGCGATATAGCCGGGTGATTGTTCGTTGGCGATGGTATTGACCAGGTCTTGATTCTGGCGCTGCAAAACCGCTTGTTCAGAGCGCATATTCTGAATGCTCTGATTGGCGGTAACGGCCTGTCCCAACTGCGTCAGGTACAAAACGGCCATCAAGCCGATCAACAGCACGCTGATCATCGTCAACGGCACCGGCCCCAGCGAAAAGAAAAACGGGTAGAGTTGTCGGCGTCGTTTCGCAGCCAGAATCGGTTTGAGAGGCGTTCGGTTTGTCGCGCCGCTCACGCGGTTCAGGTTATTCATAGCGTTGCGTACCTCTACGGGCGCGATAAATCGGGCCCCTACTAACCTGGGCGCAAGCCCTGATCTGACGCACTACGAGCCAACAAGCATTTCGGCGGCCCGCAATTTGGCGCTGCGGGCGCGGGGATTGACGCGAACCTCCTGTGCGGTGGGTATCACCGGTTTCGGAGTCAACAGGCGTAAACGAGCTTTATGACCGCATATGCACACCGGCGTATGTGGCGGGCAGATGCAGTCCCTTGACTCGCGCCTCATAAATTCTTTCACTATGCGATCTTCCAATGAATGAAAAGCAATGATTACCATTCTTCCTCCACCACCCAATTCTCTATCTTTCTGATCGTCGCCCTTGCTCAACACGTCCAACATCTGCGGCAGTACCGCTTCCAGGCGATCCAGTTCATGATTGACGGCGATGCGCAGCGCCTGGAAGACGCGCGTTGCCGGGTGAATCGCGCCGGTCTTGTAGCGCACGCCGCTGGCTGCCAGCGCAGCTAACTGCGTGGTGCGCGTAATCGCCTGCCGCGTTCGCTCCTGTACAATGCGCCGGGCGATCTGCCGCGAACGGCTTTCTTCGCCGTAGCGCCAGAAGATATCAGCCAGCTCTTGCTCGCTCGCGCTGTTCACCAGGTCTGCCGCCGTTTCCGATTGCTCTGGGTCGAAGCGCATATCGAGCGGGCCATCGGCGCTGAACGCAAAACCGCGCCGCGCGTCGTTCATCTGATCTGATGAAAAGCCCAGATCGAGCAAAATACCCTCTACAGACACAAAACCGGCAGCGTTTGCAATACGCGCCAGTTCAGCGAAGCTATCGTGTACGAGAACCAGCCGTCCATTATCTATCGATAGCGCGAGGCGCTCTCTCACGCGCGCCAGCGCGTTCGGGTCGGCATCGATCCCCAACACTCTTCCATCTGGGGCAGAGCGTGCGAGGATCGCTTCGCTATGCCCGCCGCCGCCGACCGTGCCATCGATATACTGCCCTCCCGGCTCCGGTTGCAGGAATGTTAACACTTCCTCCAACATGACCGGTACATGCTGCGTTTGACTCATCCCATTGTTTCTGTCTATTCCTGGGCGCATTCAATTGCGTCCCTACAGATGTACATGTTATGCATCAGAAGGGGATAACCCCTCCGTTGGTTTCCAGTTGTTCCTGGTAAGCTCGCCAGAGTGTGCGGTCCCAGATTTCAAAATGATCGCGCACGCCGACCACTGTGACCTCGTTCTCCAGCTTCGCATAGGCGCGTAAGCGGGCTGGTATGATCATGCGCCCCTGGGCGTCCAACTCGACCTCACCGGCGCTGGGAAAGATGCGCCGCTCGAAATCGCGTAACTCGTCGCTGCTCTTGCCCTCTGCCAGTTCCGCCGACTTTTCTTCCCAGCGCTGCATGGGGTATACTGATAGACAGGAGCCCATGCTCTTGCTGACGACCGCACCGCGTTGAATTTGCTCGCGGTACTTTGCTGGCACGGCCATGCGTCCTTTGGCGTCTATCGAATGTTCATACTCGCCGAGAAACATACTTGTTAATTGTCCTTTAGCAACAATCGAGAGTCAGCCGCACGACGTAGCCAGTCGGATGTTTCCCGCCTGATTTTGCTCAGACAGGGAAAATTCACCGCTATCTCCCAGATATCGGACAGGCTCACCACAATTCCCCACTTTTCCCCACTTATTATACCAGAAAACAACAGGAAAGTAAAAGGGGGTTATCCACCAATTTTTTCGATGTAAGTGGATAACTTGTGGATAACTTTGAATATGTGGCTCCATTTCTATACAAATACATGTATGAAAATAGACAAGAAGATGTATCGGCATTCATCTAATAAGATGAATAAGTCGATAGGAGCGTGGATTTTGAGTTATACAAGGGAAACAAGCTGTGTTGTATCCTGGGGTTATTCTTGTGTTCAAGAGCATTGGAACACGATCCATGTTTTATCGAACTTTTGTGCGATTAGCGTCTACCAATTTTGCGGCAGCTTTATTTGACACAGCCATGCCGCACACCATACAATCAAGGGAGAAGAATTGATATTGTCAATGGCACAATACCGTCTGGTAATGGAATACGTAAATTAAGGATAACCTCTTTATGCAACAAGCTTCACAACGGCAACCGGAACCGCTTCCCGAAGCGCGCCTGGTTGCCGATGGCATCTGGAAAATAACTGAGCCTATCCCGTTCCCGCTGCGCACCGTCAATTTGTACGCGCTCGTGGGCGATAACGGCGATTGGGCGCTGGTCGATACAGGCATGGGAACGCCGGATGCCCGCGCGGCGCTGGCTGCCGGACTGGAGAAAGCGGGTCTGAGCATTGAGCGCCTGCGCGCTATTGTGCTGACGCACCATCATCCCGATCACGTTGGCTTGTCGGGCGAATTGCACGAGCGCAGCGGCGCCGCCGTCTATATGCATCCCATCGACGAGGCCAGCGTGCAGATCATCTGGGCAGGAACGATGCCCCGTCGTTTCCGGCGCGTCTCCGACTTTTTCGCGCAACACGGCGTTCCTGAGACCAATTTCTGGTACACGGAAGTTGATCCCGACGCCATGCGCCGGATCATCAGTGTGCCGCCGCACGAAGCCTTTACGATGATTGAGGATGGGCAGTATCTTGATCTGCTGGGCGAACGCTACCGCGTGATCTGGGTTCCCGGCCACGCCGACGGGCAGATTGTGCTGTTCCGCGAGCGCGACGGCGTGTTTCTGGCTGCCGACCATGTGCTGCCGCGCATCACGCCCAACATTGGCCTGTACTCCACGCATGATCGCCCCAACCCGCTCGGCGATTACCTGGCTTCATTGCGCAAAGTCGAGAATTTGCCCGCGCGGGTCGTTTTGCCGGGACATGGTGAGCCGTTCACTGAGCTGGCTGGGCGCGTCAATGAGATCATCGAGCATCATGGGCAACGCGAGATGCAGATTATCGCTATGCTGGACGAGGGGCCGCAGAATGCCTATCAGATCGCCTTGAAGCTCTTCGGCCAGCGCATGAACAACAGCGAGGCGCAGCGCATGGCTGTGGCCGAGGCGCTCTCGCACCTGGAACACCTGCGCCTCGGCGGGCAAGTCGATCAACATCGCACCGAGGATGGCATTCTTTTATACTCGGTGGCATAATAGGGGCTATCCTTACGGCGTGGACGCAAGCACTGCTGTGATTTCTTCCTGCGTCTTTGCTAGCAATACTTGCATGAAGATTTCATAGAGGGTTTCTACGTTGGAAATGGTATTGGCCCTGTTCTCTGCCAGATCGGCTATCTCAGGGTGACGCGCTCGCATGAACACACTAAGCATCTCACGCCATCTTTCAAGGATTGACTGGCGCAACATTGCTCGTCCTATTTTTAGCCCTTCTTCGTAGCCTTCTCGGAATATGTCCCGATACACCCAGGAATCGCGCAGATCGATGGGCATCTCAATCCCCCCTTGGGCTATTGCATCAATGCCTCTTTGTCATTGACAAAGGGGCTAGCAGGAAAAGTAACGATAGCAGGTCTTTTTATGCCAGTATGGCAGCGATCCCTTCTTGCGTATGCGTTCGTAGCACCTGCATGAATATTCTCTCGAGAGTTTTTAGATCGGAAATGGAGTTGGCTTTTTTTCGCGCCAGGTCGGCTATCTCAGGGTAGTACTCTTGCACAAACGTAGTCAGCATGAGGCGCTGCTGGTCCAGCTCTGTTCGGCGTTCCATTTCCTGCCCTTCTTGTCTTCCTTCATGCAGTATCTCCTGATATACCCAGGTTTCACGCAGATCGTTGTGCATCTCGAAGAACCTCCTTTTGAGCCATTGCATGATTGCTTCTTCTTCAATGACGAAAGAGGCCAATAAGTAGAGTAACGACAATAGCTCTTTTCTTGTATTCTCTCCGGTTTCTTCTAACCTGGAAATCACCTGCTCGATAATTTCCGGTTTGCTGTACCATAGCTCCGACGCGCTGTCGAATCTATTGATCGGCGACGCGGCGCAGCTTCTCAAGCAGTCGCAGTTGATCGTTTACTGGCATAGGTACGAGGTCGAAAAAGATATGGCCGATGCCAAGACTCGCGAGGCGCTGAACATCCTCGTGAATTTGCGCGAGGGAGCCGCTCAAAGGAAGGCGCGGCCCCGGTTGGGATTGTTCGCTTACCGGATTGCTAGAGCGCAGCGCTATCAGCATATGCCGAGGATCGCGTCCGGCCTTGCGCGCCATCTCAGGGAAATCGCGCGCAAACTGCTCCAGCGCGCTCCATGTTCTCGTGAGAAGATTGATGCCGTCTCCGAGGCGGACAGCGCGTTCAAGCGCGGCGGGAGCGAGTGCGCCGATGAGTAAGGGAGGACCGCCGGGCTGTGCTGGTTTGGGGCCGATATCCGACTCCACGATACGATAGAAGCGTCCCTCGTAGTGAACCGGGTCGGCTCCCCAGGCGGCTCGCAAGGCTCCGATGTAGTCCTCGAAGCCGTTACCCCTGCGTTTGAACGAGAGGTTAGCCGCCTCGAACTCGTCTTTCATCCAGCCCTGACCAATGCCGGCGATCACCCGGCCCTGGCTGAATTGATCCAGTGTCGCAAAACGCCGCGCCAGCACGACCGGTACATGAAAGAAGGCGTTGATCACGCTCGTTCCCAGCTTGATGCGTTCAGTTTTAGCGGCCACATACGAGAGTGTTTCCAGGGGATCATAAATCGTTGTGAAATAGTCGGGCAGCGCGGCAGGCGGATATCCGTATGGCACGTAGTGGCGGGGGCGCATCAGCCGCTCTCCAGTCCAGACAGAGGCAAACGCGAGCCGTTCCGCCTCCTGTGCAATCTGTATGATAGCGGCAGGAGTGGCCTCCGCTCCCATCTGCGGCAGCGCAATTCCTATATCCATGGTGTCATCCTTTTCTCGACAGGAATGTGTCCAATACATTGCCGTCTTTCTATTTTTTGTCATAGTATACCGTGGCTTTATCATACTGTCGAGATGTGCGCGGCAATGGTTCTCCATCCTGGCGGGGAAATCCACCGGAATCGTAGGGGCGTGGGCTTGCCCCGCCCTGGCCTGACAATACACCGTTTTTGGGCGGGGCAAGCCCACGCCCCTACGGGATTCCCCCTCAAGGACGGAGAGCCGCGGTTATTCCGTAGGGAAGTAGATTTTGCTTACAAATTACAAGCAACATGGCTTGCCTTAGATGTAAAAACATGGTATACTAATGTCGATACATCAGGTTTACCAGTTCCTATTCTGGCGATCAGAAGCCAGAAAGCGCAGGCAGATCATGGCTATAAAGCCCACACTACCGACAAACGACATGACATCATTGACAGAAGCAAACGCTCCCATGTGTCCACGCTACGAGCGAGCCATCCAACTGTTGGGCAAACGTTGGACAGGACTGCTCTTAGACGCTCTCTTGCGCGGGCCGCAGCGCTTTTGCGAGCTAACGAGCGCCGTCGAGGGACTATCCGATCGCGTTCTCAGCGACCGCCTGCGCGAATTAGAGGTCGAAGGCATCGTTGAGCGCATTGTGTACCCGCATATCCCTGTGCGCGTCGAGTATCAGCTCACTGAGAAGGGCAAGGCGCTTGCTCCCGTCGTTGACGCTATCCACTCCTGGGCGCAGGAGTGGGTCTCGCCGTCGCAGCAGCGCGAGGAGGCCACTTCCTCGGATGAACCTCAGGATTGCGCGAGCATCTAGCCTCAAAGCGATCGAAAAGCCGTGTTTCGTTACCTTTCCTCGCGCCTTCGGCGCTCGCTGAGAAGGATAGCTGAAAGCGTGCCGCAATCTCAACTATCCTTCTCAAAACAGACCCGCAAGCAGACAGACACTAGCAAGGGGACGGCTTTTCAATTGCCCTGTCTCATAATGGGTAATGCTTGCATTTGCCCTGGCGTAGGAATTATATTACTTATATGGAGAATTTATGGGCGCCCTGGCGTATGGATTATATCGAGCCGCAGATCCCGCAGAGGCAGGGCTGCATTTTTTGTACATTGCCCGCCGAGCAGCGCGACGCTGAAAACCATATCCTGTATCGCGGCGAGCATTGTTTTATGATGCTGAATCGCTACCCGTACAATAATGGGCATCTCATGGTGGCTCCCTTTGCCCATGTCGGCTCGCTCGATCTGCTGGAGGCGGCCACGCTGGCCGAGATGATGGCGCTGGCGCAACTTGCTCTGCGCGCCATCAATCAAGCTATGAATCCCGATGGCTACAATATGGGTATCAACCAGGGGAAAGTCGCCGGAGCGGGGTTTGCCGGCCATCTTCATCTGCATGTCGTACCGCGTTGGGACGGCGACACCAACTTTATGCCTGTCCTCGCCGATGTCAAAGTCATACCGCAGCACCTCGACAGCGTTTATCAGCAACTGAAAAAAGCGATTGAAGCCGTCATGTAGATGGTCATTGGCGGCTTCGATGGCTTTATCATTGCAACTAATGCCGGAAATGACGCCGCCCGGTGAAGATCATCGCCATCGCGTAGTGGTTCGCCATGCGGATGCTATCGGCATCACGGATGGAGCCGCCGGGCTGGATGATCGCCGTCACGCCCGCTTTGGCCGCCGCCTCAATGCCGTCATCGAAGGGGAAGTAGGCGTCCGAAGCCAGCACAGAGCCGCGCGCTCGATCTCCCGCTTTCTCGACGGCCAGGGCGACGCTGGTCACGCGATTCATCTGGCCCGCGCCAACGCCGAGCAGGGCCAGCTTGTGTGCCAGCACAATGGCGTTCGACTTCACATGGCGCACGGCTTTCCAGGCAAACAGCAGATCCGTCACTTCCTCCAGCGTGGGCTGGCGCTCGCTGATGACCGAGTACTCGATCTCTTGCGCGCCGATGTAGTCCGGCGTCTGGAGCAGCACGCCGCCGCTCACGCTGCGCACGTCGGGTCGCTGCGCCGCGAGCGCCTGTGTGTTAACCGACAGCGGTTCAATGGGGCTGTTCGTGGCGAGGATGCGCAGGTTTTTCTTCCGGCGCAGTACTTCAAGCGCTTCAGGCGTGTAGCCTGGCGCGATGATGGCCTCGCAGAAGAGCTGTGTGATTTCTTGCGCCGTCGCGTGGTCAACGCGGCGGTTGCAGCCGATGATGCCGCCGTAAGCAGAGATGGGGTCGCCGGCATGGGCTTTCTTATAGGCGTCGATCAGCGTATCGTCGCAGGCCAGGCCGCAGGGGTTGGTATGTTTGATGATCGCCACCGCCGGAGCGGTGAATTCGCTGACGACCGCCAGCGCCGCATCGAGATCGACGATATTGTTGAATGAAAGCTCTTTGCCGTGCAGCGTCTCCGCGCCTGCTACGCTGGGCAGCGCGGCCGTGGGCATGTCGTTCGCCCAGCGATAGAAGGCGGCTTTCTGGTGCGGGTTTTCCCCGTAGCGCAGGGTCTGGATGCGCCGCAGCGGCAAGGTAAGTTCCGCGGGCAGATACTCGCCTGCCGGTTGTCGCAAATATTCGGCAATCGTGGTATCGTAACTGGCGGTATGCTGGAAGGCGATGGCCGCCAGTCGCCGCCGCGTCTCTATGCTGATCTCACCCAGTTCGCTCCATTCCTGCATCAGCGGTGCGTAATCGGAGGGACGCACCAGCACGATCACATCCTGGAAATTTTTGGCGGCAGCGCGGATCAATGTGACGCCACCGATGTCGATCTGTTCCTGCGCCTCGCTCAACGTCGTGGTCAGGCGGGCTACCGTCTCGGCAAAAGGGTAGAGGTTGACGATCACAATGTCAATAGGCGTGATATTGTGCGCCTCCAGTTCTTCCTGGTGCGCGGGATCGTCGTGGCGAGCCAGGATGCCGCCCAGAATGGCCGGGTGCAGGGTCTTAACCCGGCCATGCAGTATCTCAGGAAACTGCGTCAGACTACTCACGGACTCCGCCGCGATACCCGCCTCTTTTAACGCGTGCAGTGTGCCGCTTGTCGAGAAGATGCTGACGCCGCGTTCCGCTAACTCCCTCGCCACATCTTCCAGTCCCTCCTGATTCGCGACACTGATAATTGCTCTCATTGATCTATCCTTTTTATGGTTGCCCCACCTCGTCGCTCAATGTTAATTCGTGTCGCAGCTCGTCCAGGAATTCCTGCATAAAAGCGGTGCGTTCAGCGGCGAGCATGCGACCTGACTCTGTAGCCATTGTATCACGTAGATTAAGGAGCTTGATGAAAAAGTGATCGAGCATATACTGTTTGTCGTTGGGGGTGTGCCGCTCGGCGAAGGGATCACCCGGATAGTAACTGCGCGTCCGCGGCGTGCGCCGCACGGCGCCAGTAATCGCCCAGCGCGTGATGCCGATAGCTCCCAGGCCATCGAGGCGATCGGCATCACGCACGACGCGGGCCTCCAGCGTGCGCGGCTCGCTGCCGCGGCTGAAACTATGGACGGCGATGGCGTGCAGAACGGCTTCTTGCGTCTCAGCAGGGATTGCATGTGCGTTCATCATGTCGGCAGCCATTTCAACCGAAAGATCGGCGTGATGCCTCTGATGAACGGTCTCCGGCACGCTGCGTCCCAGATCGTGCATCAGCGCAGCCAGGCCCGCGATAAAGCGGTTCGCGCCCTCTTGCTCCGCGAGATAAAGGGTAAGTTTGTAGACGCGCCGCACATGATCCCAGCCGTGGGCAGGATCATCGACTTCGCTAAAGTAGCGTTCCACTTCGGAGTAGAAGCGCGCAAGCAAGCGCCATTCGTCTGAATCCGTTGCTGAAATTTCCATGAACAACCTTCCTTCTTTTGCTCTCTCCTCTATTCAACGAACAAAAGGGGCGCAATGCATTGCGTCTGGAAAAGGGCGACCAGATGTATGGATAGAGAAAATGCCTTCTGGAAAAATCACCCAGATGGGTGATGTATTATAACACACGCCTGCTATACTTCGTTCTTATAGGGCAAACATCAACGGAACCGCGTGTTATACCATATCCGAATAATGGGACAGATGTGTTCCCTGTCGAAAGGAGTCGTGTATGCCTCATAATCGCGCCGTATTAAGCCGCGCGGGATCATCAATAGATTCTTCCTCTCCCATGCTTATGAAGAGCTACCCAGGAACGAAGACGCTCATTGCCGACGAAACGGAGCAGCTTTCTCACCTGCTAGAAGATGATATCGCGGATGTTACCCCTGTTTTTCAACGCGCCCCGCTTACGACGATCAAGGTGCTGCTGGTAGACGATCACGCCTTGCTGCGCGAGGGGCTGCGGCAATTGCTCGAGCTAGAAACAGATATTCGCGTTGTCGATGAGGCGGGCGAGGGCTTTGAAGCCTTGCGCAGGATACGCCGCGCGCGTCCTGATGTGGTGTTAATGGATATTCATATGCCCGTGATAGATGGCCTGGCCGTGACGCGCCAAATCACGAGTGAGTTTCCCATGCTGCCGGTGATTATGCTGACGATGCGCCACGAGCAGCAGCAGGTGATCCAGGCGATTAGCTGCGGCGCGAAAGGCTACCTGCTCAAAAGCGCCTCGTCGCAAGAGGTGGTTCAGGCGATCAGAATAGTCAGCCAGGGCGGAGTTTACATCGAACCGGCGCTGACCGGCGCGATTGTCAGTGAGATGCGCCGCCTTTCGACAAATTCGCCAGGCGGTCATAGCCTGAACGCGCTTTCGGAGAAAGAGATTGAGATTTTGCGCTGTGTCGCGTTGGGCATGAGCAACAAGGAAATCGCTGATCGGCTATCCTACGCGGAAAAGACAGTGAAAAACTACCTTTCGGTGATCTTTCAGAAGCTGGCGCTCCGCGACCGCACGCAGGCCGCCATTTTCGCGCTGCGCCAGGGGCTATTGCCCGACGAATAACAGAAATCGGTCCCTATGCATCGTGTGTTGAGGTGGCCGCGAGATCGTGCAGCAATTCCTGGAGCCAGGCGAGCAGCGAGCGCGTCTGGTAGATGCGCTCGCGCAGGACGACGAGATCGAAGAAGACCTCATCGTTCAACGGCTCCGTTACGGTTTGTGGGACATGCCGCGCCTCGAGCTGCTCTAAAAAGACGCGACAAGCGGCGATTTGCTGCTCGATCAGGCGCGTGGTTTCACGCGGGACATAGCGTTGCACAAAATAGAGCTTGATGAGGAAGAGGATGCGGATCTCACGCGGGCGCACCAGCGGCTCGGTGAGCCATTCGGTAAAGGTGTGCTGGCCCGCGCCGGTGATATGAAACACCTTGCGCGGCGGGCGCGGCCCCTGCTCTTCCATCTGCGCCTCGATATAGCCCATGCGTTCCAGCTTTTTCAGGAAGGCGTACATCTGGCTCATTTCCAGGTGAATGATCTGGTGCAGGATGCCCTTCTGAAACTGCTGGAATAGCTCATAGCCGTGCATGGGCTGGCTTTGCAGCAGCCCCAACATGGCATATTCGGCTGGCTCGGTGATCTGCATACCTTCTCCTCACATTTTATCTGTCGGTTGCCATTATAGAGGATCAAAGGGCAGCGTGGCAACAAGATGAGATGATTGTTTGGTATTCCAATGAACTAAATGCTATACTGGTTTCGTGAGCCAGTAT
>Ga0102924_1004166_pt1 | contig 14762 bp, 13 predicted proteins | sample PaiPotPPM11metaG_FD_80116 | JGI IMG/M metagenome (GOLD analysis project Ga0102924, IMG submission 80116) | Iron sulfur acid spring bacterial and archeal communities from Banff, Canada, to study Microbial Dark Matter (Phase II) - Paint Pots PPM... ... | reverse complement strand
GTTCTCGTGCTCATAGTACTGGGGGGACGATTTGACCGGTTGGCTGTGGCCGGGCCGGGCGACCTCCAGGGCGTCGCGGATCTCCTGGCAGCTGCGCCCGAGCGTCCGGTAGCCGCCCTCCCACACCAGCCAGATCTGGTGTGACCCGGCCAGGTTGAGGATCTGGCGGGCGAACACGCCGGGATTCGCGCTCTGGTTGACCTGGGCGTAGTCGACCCAGTTGATCCGCTGCGGGTCGTCGAAGCGTGGGTAGGTCACCTGGGTGAGGAGCCGGTTGGGGAGCAGGCGGCTGACAGCGGGCCCCAACTGGTCCGGGCAGTAGGCGACGATGTCGCCGGGGTTGGCGTTGGCGGCGATGTCGGCGGCCACGATCAGGGCCTGGGTGCGGGGCGACACGATCTCCTGGACGCCAGCGATGGCGCCGAGGACGGCGAGGGCGGCGAGGATCACCACGGCGGCCACCCGGCCCGGGCGGGTGCGGTCGACGGCCACCACGCCCAGCGCCACCAGGAGCAGGACGAACGGCATCACCACCGAGGCGTAGCGATAGGCGAACGCCGCGCCGGCCACCATGCCCCCCACCATGGCCAGGAACATGGTGACGAAGAACAGGACGGCGATGGGGGCCGCCAGGCGGGCCCCGGGGACCGGGCGCTTCCATCCGATGGCATCGGCCAGGCCCCGGGCGGCGGGGATCGACCGCATGACGAGGGCGATCGCCAGGATCCCCAGCACCACGCAGTAGGCGACGAACACAGCGATCCCGCTGTGCTGCTCCCACCCGGCGAACTCGCCCACGGCGTCGATCAGCATCATCGGCGACGCCGCCGTCGCCCACGGCGTCCCGGTGTGCTGGGCCTGGAACAAGAAGCTGGGGGCCCAGGGCACGAACAGGAGGCAACCGCCGCACAGGGCGGCCAGCGCCGGACGGGCGTGGGCGCGGACCGGGCCCCACACCGAGGCCGCCGCCAGGCAGCACCCGAGGCCGGCGACCAGGTAGAGGGCCCAGTAGTGCGTCAGCAGCAGCAGTCCGCAAGTGGCACCGAAGGCGAACAGCCGGACCGTGGTCGGGCGCTGGAGGGCCCGGAGCAGGCAGAGCCCGGCGACGGTGGCGAGGAGCATGACCAACGAGTACATGCGGTTCTCGGTGCCATAGCGGAGGGCGAACGGGTTGCAGGCGACGAGGATCACCAGCGCGGTCGCCACCCGATGGCCGCCGACCGCCCGCCCGAGCCGCCAGGCCACGGGGATGGTGGCCACCGAGAACAGCCCGGCCAGCGCCCGCACCGTCCCGGTCCCCGTGCCGAACAGGCCCATCCAGAAGTGGAGCGCCACGTAGTAGGCGGGCGGGGACCCGTCGTGGCGGAGGGCGTCGAAGAGCCGCGGGAGCGGCAGCCGGGAGATGTTGACGGTCAGCGCCTCATCGAGCCACAGGCCGTGCGGTCCCACGAACCGCAGCGCCACCGCCAGGACGGCCGCCACCCCTGCCACCGACCATGCCGCCCACTCGACGGCCTGCGGGAGCGACGGACGGCGCCGCGGCGGGACGGCGGGACCGGTGGTGGTCTCGTCGGGCGGCGCCGCCGGGATACGGACGGCGTAGGAGGGCGGATCGGCGAGGGTCATTTGGGGGATGGCGTCGGGTGGAGGTTCCCTCGCCCGTCGATCGAGGGTCAATTCGATGCGGAGGTCGGAGAGGGGGGCGCCCGCCACGCGAACGGCTCATTCTTGCCGTTCCCGGTCCGATTCGGTCGGCACCCTCCCAAGATCGGGTCCGATCGGGCCCGCGCCGCGACGGAAGGGCCTACCGTGGCAGTTCATGGCCCGCCCCGCCCACTACCTCGAAGCAGGCATCGATCGGGCGGTGCCGCCGGCATTCGTCAGCCTCGTCGTGGCGACGGTCGCCGTCCTCGTCGCCGGGCTCGTCTCGGTCGTCGCCCTGACCACCAGCATCAACAACTCGCCCGGCGACGCCGTCAGCGCCCTGTTGAGCGCGGCGTCGTCCGGCAACGTCACCGGCATGCTCGATGCCGTCGACCCCGTCGAGCGTGCCGCCATCGCCCCGGCGTTGGACGCCACCGTGGCCGACCTGGAGAAGCTGGGGATCCTCGCCCCGGGGACCAACCTCAGTGCCATCCCCGGCGTGGGGGTCACCTTCACCGGGGTGACCACCGAGACCGAGAGCCTGGGTGACCGCTCGGACCTGGCCGCCGTGGTCTTCACTGGCGGGACCGCCCTCGCCCACGTGGATCCGTCCCTCCTGCCCCTCGGCACCGTGGTCAAAGGGCTCATGGGCTCGGTGACCGGGAACGCCACCGGGACCGTCCCCGACGTCCCCGTCCCCCTCGCCGGGCCGCACGCCGAGGACCACCCGATCGCCACCATCCAGCGCGACGGCCAGTGGTACGTGAGCATCGGGTACACGGTGGCCGAGGTCGCCCGGCGGGCCGCCGGGCTGGCGCTCCCGTCACCGGCCAGCGCCCTCCCCGCCGTCGGCGAGTCGACGGCCGAGGGCGTGGCCCGCACCCTGGTCGCGGCCGCCACCGCCGGCGACATCACCCGGCTGATTGAGCTGACCGATCCCCAGGAGTCCGCGCCGCTCCACGACTACGGCAGCCTGATCATCCAGTCGGCCGGCCACGTGCCGGCGCCGCCGGTGACGGTCACCAGCCTCGACCTGGCGACGAGCCCGGTCGACGGCGGCACGCTCGTCACGGTCACCGACTTCTCGGCCAGCGTCGGCCATGGCGACACGGTCGCCCTCACGCCGGACGGCTGCCTCCGGTTCTCCTCGCCGACGACCACGACGCAGCAGGTCTGCCAGCCGGCGGGCACCAACCTCCTCGCCGGCTACGGCGTGGTAGCGGTGGAGCGCAACGGGACCTTCTACCTCGATCCGTACCGGACGGTCCTGGACGACGTCGAGCACCTCGTCGCCGGGCTCAACCTGGGCACCATCGGCGCCCTCCTCAAGGGCGGCACCCCGGGCGGCCTCCTGGGCGTCGTCAGCGGGTTGCTCCGCCCGGCGACGACGCAGTCTACGAGCTCGTCCGCCCCGAGCCCCCTCGGGGGTTGATCGGGGCCGCCGGGATGGCCGCCGACCGGTAGGTTGCGCCCGTCCCGCGCCTCGGGTCACGTTCCCCAGAGCCCCGCGAATGTCCACGCTCTCCGCTATCGAAATCGTCGTCTCGCACGGCCCGGCGCTCGTGCTCGACGGGGTCAGCCTGACCGTCGCCCCCGGCCGTCGTGTCGGTGTCGTCGGCCCCAACGGCGCCGGCAAGAGCACCCTCTTGCGGGTGCTGGCGGGCGAGGTCGTCCCTCAGGCGGGGCGGCTCGTCCTCACCCCGCCGTCCATGACCATCGGGCACCTGGCCCAGGAGGCGGCTGCCGTGCCGGGCGAGACGGTGCGGGCCAGCCTGGCCCGGCGCACCGGTGTCGCGGCCGCGACCGCCGAGCTGGAGCGGACCGGGGCGGGACTCGCCACCGGGGAGCCGGGCGCCGACGACGCCTATGCCGCCGCCCTGGAGCGCTACCTGGCGCTCGGCGCGCCCGACCTCGACGCCCGGGGGGGGCCGTGTGCGCCGACGTGGGCCTGGCCGCCGACCGCCTCGACCTCGACCTGGCGTCCCTTTCGGGGGGTCAGCAGGCCCGGGCCAGCCTCGCCGCCGTCCTCCTCGCCCGCTTCGACCTCTTCCTCCTCGACGAGCCGACCAACGACCTCGACTTCGCCGGCCTCGACCGGCTGGAGGCGTTCATCGGGGGCCTGCGGAGCGGGGCGGTGATCGTCTCGCACGACCGCCGGTTCCTCGAGCGCACCGTCACCGAGGTCGTGGAGCTCGACGACCACAGCCACCGCGCGACCCGCTTCGGCGGTGGATGGTCGGCCTACCTGGAAGCCCGGGACGTCGCCCGCCGACACGCCTCGGAGCGCTACGCCGCTTACTCGGCCGCCCACCGCCAGCTCGTCGAGCGGGTCCGCACCCAGCGGCAGTGGGCATCGGTCGGGGTGCGCCGGGAGAAGACGGCACCCAGGGACAACGACAAGGCCCAGCGAGCGTTCCGCATCGAACACACCGAGCACCTGGCCTCCAAGGTCCGCATCAGCGAGAAGCGCCTCGCCCGCCTGGAGGACGACGAGGTGGACAAGCCCTGGGAACCGTGGGAGCTGCGCCTCTCGTTCGGCGGCGCCGGCCGCAGCGGTGACGTGGTCGCCCGCCTCGACCGGGCCGTGGTCGACCGGGGGCCATGGTCCCTCGGACCGGTGGACCTCCAGATCGGCTGGGCCGACCGGGTGGCGATCACCGGCCCCAACGGCTCCGGCAAGAGCACCCTCCTGCGGGCCCTGCTCGGCGACGTCCCCCTCTCGTCCGGGGAGCGGTGGATCGGCCCGGGCGTGGTGGTGGGATGGCTGGACCAACCCCGGGCGGGGTTCGCCGGTCCCCTGCTCGGCGCCTTCGTCGCCGCCAGCCGCCTCCCCCTGGGGGAGGCCCGCTCGCTGCTGGCCAAGTTCGGCCTCGGCGCCGGCGAGGTGGACCGCCCCGTGGCGACCCTCTCCCCGGGCGAGCGCACCCGGGCGGTGCTCGCCCTGCTGACCGCCACCGACGTCAACTGCCTGGTCCTCGACGAGCCCACCAACCACCTCGACCTGCCCGCCATCGAGGAGCTGGAGCTGGCGCTGGACCGCTTCCGGGGGACGTTGCTGCTGGTCACCCACGACCGTCAGCTCCTCGACGGGGTGGAGCTCACGCGGACGATCAGTGTGTCGCCTTCGGGGAAAGTGGCCGAAGGCGTGGCCGGCCCCTTCTCCACCTCGGGTACGGTGTGACCCTCATGGGACGTGGAGCACGGCCGGTCCGCCGCTGGAAGAACGACCGCATCCGCAACAAAAAGGCCCGCGAGCAGCGCAAGCTGGACGTGGCGAGAGCGACGGTGGCCGAGCGCCGGGCCGGCGCCACTGCGGCGGCGGCTGCCGGCGCGACGCCGGCGCCCGCCCCTTCCGCCTGAGCGTTCAGCCCCGCTCTTCGCCGACCTTCCCCGGGGGGTAGGTCGCCACCAGTTCCTCGGGCGTGGGCCGGTGGCGCCGCCGGGCCTCGGGGGGCAGCAGCGCCATGATCGACCGCATGATCTTCTCGGTGTCGGCGTCCAGGTCTCCGCCGAGCCCCGTCACCGCCGGACCCACCCGGACCCGCACCGTCGGAGGGTGGACAACGTTGGTCACGTTGGGGAGCCGGGAGGAGCGGGGCCAGACCCGCTCCGTTCCCCACAGCCCGAGGGGGATCACCGGCGCGCCGCTGGCGGCCGCCAACCGGGCCGCCCCGTGCCGGCCGCGGAGGACGGGGTCGAAGAACGCCCGCCCGCGGGGGATCGTGCCCTGGGGCATCAGGGCCACGGCCTCGCCGGCGGCCAGCGCCCGCTCCGCCTCACGAAGCGGAGCTCCGCTGCCCGATCCCCGGTCGACGCGGATCCCTCCGAGGGCGCTGGCGACGGGACCGACCACGGGCGCGTCGAAGACCTCCTTCTTCCCCAGGAAGCGCAGCGACCGGCCGCTGCGCATGACCGTGAGCCCGACGGCGATGGTGTCGAAGTAGCTGCGGTGGTTGGCGACGATGATCGCCGGCCCGCTCCTGGGGATGTGCTCCACCCCGCCGATGTCGAACCGGGCGTAGGGCAAGAGCTGGGTGAAGGCCAGGGCCTTGAGCACATCGAAGGGCTCGAAGCCGCCGAGCTTGGGCACGCGGGGCGGGACGTCGAGCCAGAGCATGGGCCACCGGCGGGCGAGGGCCACCAGCCGCAGGCGGGCATCGGGGTTGACGGCGTAGGGATGGCCCACCGCCGCCAGCAGCGGGACGTCGTAGACGCTGTCCGAGTAGGCGAAGCTCTCCCGCAGCTCGACGTCGTGGTCACGGGCCCACGCCCGGACGGCCTTGACCTTCCCGAGGGACCACACGAACGGGCCGTCGAGGGACCCGGTGTAGCGGCCATCGCGGATGCCGTAGCGGGTGGCGATGAGCTCGTCGAAGCCGATCCGCTCGCTCAGCGGCCGGACCAGGTGCTCGGGGCTGGTGGTCGCCAGCACCGTCCGGACCCCGTCGCGCCGGTGCTGCTCGAGGAGGGGGCGGGCGTACGGGGCCACCTTGGCCTGGAGGCGCTCGGCGGCGACGGCGGCGGCGGCATCGACCCGGTCCACCGACCAGCCCCTCGCCGCCAGGGCCGCCGCCCGGGCCAGGCCCATCACCAGCAGGTTCTCACCGAAGTGCTCGTATGCGAACCCGAGGACCCCGGCGCCGGGAAGGGCACGCTCCGGGGCCAGCCCCGCCGCCCCCAAGGCGGCCGAGAACTCGGGGCTGCTCGACCCGGCCAGTACCGTCCGGTCGAGGTCGAAGAAGGCCGCGGCGGCGCCCATCGCCGTCACCGTAGTGGCCCGGGACGCGAGAAAGGACCCGGGCGGGGGAATCCCGGGTCCTTCTCGAGCTTGGACCGACCGGCGGGGGGAACCGGTGATCCGCTCCTCACGATACGGCTGGGGCCCTATATCTGTCCAACAGTTGTTCGAGATACCAGTTATCGTCAGATGCGATGGATCTGCGCCAGCTGGCCGCACTCGTGGCAGTGGCCGACCACGGGGGGTTCTCGGCGGCGGCCGACGCCCTCCACACCGTGCAGTCCAACGTCAGCAGCCACATCGCCCGCCTCGAGCGCGAGCTCGGGGTGACGCTCGTCGACCGCCAGGCCGGGCGGCTCACCGAGGAGGGTGCGCTCGTGGTGGCCCGGGCGCGGCGGATCAGCGGCGAGCTCGAGGGAGTGGTCTCGGACCTGGCGGCGCTGCACGACGAGATCGTGGGGGCGGCCCGCCTCGGCGTCATCGGGACCACGTCCCGCTGGCTGGTGCCGCGGGTGCTCGCCAAGGTGCGCGAGCGCCACCCCCGGGTCCGGCTGGTGGTGGTCGACGCCACGTCGACGTCGCTCGAGCCCCGCCTGCTGGCCGGCGAGCTCGACCTGGCGGTGGTCAACCTGCCGGTGCCGGGACGGGACCTGTCGTGCGAGCCGCTCTTCGACGAGGACCTCCTGCTGGTCGTCCCGGCCGGGCACCCGCTGGCGGCCCGGTCCCGGATCGACATGCGCGACCTCGAGGGGGTGGGGCTGTTGCTGCCGCCGCCGGGGACCGCCTTCCGGGGCGAGCTCGACGCCGCCGCCGCGGCGGCGGGGATCCTGCTGCGGCCGATCGCCGAGGTGGACGGGCTGCGCCTGATCGCCGGGATGGCCATGGAGGGCCAGGCGCCGGCCATCGTTCCCGCCACCGGGGTGTCGGGGCCGTCCGATCACGAGCTGTGGAAGACGTTGAGCGTGAGCGGGCTGCCGCGCCGCCGGGTCGGGGTGGCGCAGCGGCGGCGAGGGCTGCCGGCGGCGCCCACGCGGGCGGTGCTCGAGGTGCTGCGCGAGGTGGTGGGCGCGGCAGAGGTGAAGGGCCTGCACCCCCCCACGGGCTAGGCCGGGTCGCTTCGGGGCCGTTCGGAGGGGCGATCGCCGCGCGGTGGTCCTCGCGCCGGGCCGCGCGCGCCAGTTGACGGCGAGTTGGACGCCATCGGGCCCGGGCGGGCGGATTTTGCGCGTACTCGGCGACGACTCGGACGCGCCGGCCGGGCGTCAGAGCCAGCGGAGGTCGTCGAGCTCGTCGTCCTCGACCATGCGGTCACAGGTCGGGCACCACCAACGGGCCTCGGTGGCGGTCCCGCAGGCTTCGTGGACGACGGGATCGGCCCCCTGCTCGGCGCCCCAGCTGGCCAGCAGCCGGAGCGCGCCCGCCAGCGCCGCCCCGGTCGCGGTCAGCGCGTAGGCGTGGCGCACCGGCCGGTCGGTGTACGGGTGAGAGACCACCAGATGGTCGGCCTCCAGCTGGCGCAGGCGCTGGGACAGCACGTTCGGGGCGATGCCGCCCACATCCGCCTGGAGCTCGTTGAACCGGCGGGGCCCACCCAGCAAGGCGCTGACCAGCAGCAGCGTCCACCGGTCCCCCACCCGGCCGAGCGCCTCCCGCAGACCGGGGTCGGCCCCCCGGCCCTGATCCTGCCGATAACCGTCCGCCATTCGCATCCCACCAGTGTATTGTCACTTGCTACTCGCAAGTCACTATGAAAGGGAAAGCATATGAGCGTTGTCCAAGAACTCGAAGAGGCCGTAGGCCGGGTCGCTGATGCCGTCGGTCCTGCCGTCGTACGGATCGGCCGTGGCTGGGGCCGCGGCTCAGGCGTGGTGATCGCCGACGGCACCGTCCTCACCAACGCCCACAACCTCCGTGGGGCCGAGACGACGGTGACGTTCGCCGACGGCCGGGCCGAGACGGCCACCGTCACCGGGGTCGACAGCGAGGGCGACCTGGCCGTGCTGGCCGTCGACACCGCCGGCGCCCCGGCGGTCGCCTGGGACCCGGCCGCCGTGACGCCGCGGCTCGGCACCGCCGTGTTCGCCGTCGCCAACCCGGCCGGCCGGGGCTTGCGCGTGACGTTCGGCCTGGTCTCTGCCGTCGGCCAGGCCTTCCGTGGGCCCCGGGGCCGCCGCATCGCCGGCAGCCTCGAGCACACCGCCCCACTCAACCGGGGCTCCTCGGGCGGGCCCATCGTCGACGCCAGCGGCGCCCTCCTGGGCATCAACACCAACCGGGTGGGAGACGGGTTCTACCTGGCCCTGCCCGCCGATGCCGACCTCAAGGCAAGGATCGACGCCCTCGCCCGGGGCGAGTCCCCGAGCCGCCCCCGCCTCGGGGTGGCGCTCGCCCCCAGCCACGCGGCACGCCGCCTGCGCGCCGCGGTCGGCCTCCCCGAGCGGGACGGCCTGCTGGTGCGAGGGGTGCAGGACGACAGCCCGGCCGCCACCGCCGGCATCCGCCAGGGCGACCTGCTGGTCGCCGCCGGGGGACGCGACCTCGCCTCCCAGGACGACCTCTACGCCGTGCTGGAGTCCCTCGAGGCCGGCTCGAGCCTGGAGGTCACCGTGGTCCGAGGTGTCGAAGAGGTGACCCTGACCGTGGCGTTCGGCACCGAGCCGGCCGAGCCGGCCGACGCCTGAGCAGGCTCACCCGCCGGCCACCGTCGCCTCGAGCCCGCTCGGGCCGACGGTGGCCGCCCCCAGGTCCTCGACCCGGGATCGCAAGGCGCGGTCGGAGGTCACCACCGTGACCGGCGTGCCCGCCTGCCGAGCCGCCGCCACCTCCTCCACGATCCGGTCATCGGCGGCGTCCCGGCCCCGGCGACGCGCCCACCGCACGTCGACCCCCTCCTGGCGACCCTCAGCGAGGTCATCGAGCGGGGCCCCGTCGTAGACGACCATCACACCCGCCGGCGACCGCCCGGCCAGCTCCGCCAGCCGCTGGTGCAACCGGCGCTGGGCGGCGGGCCGATCCCGCCACCATCCCCGAGCCCCGGCTCCGATCACGTTCATGGCGTCCACCACCACCAGGCGGCTCATCCCGCGCACCGTACCCTCGCGCGGTGACCGGCACCGTGGGGGTCTGGTGGGCGACGATCGACCCCGTCTGCGCGGGCCCGGTCCCATGCAGCTCCGACGAGCGCCGACGCGCCGCCCGGTTCCGGGACGCCCAAAGCGCCCAACGGTGGCTGGCCGGCCGCGCCGTCCTCCGCCGGGTTCTCGGCGGCGTCATCGAACTCGACCCCGCGGCCGTGGTCCTCGCCGAGGAGGCCGCCGGCAAGCTCTTCCTACCGGACCATCCCTCGATCCACACCAGCCTCTCCCGCTCCGCCGACCTCGTGGTGGTCGCCGTCGGCGACCGGCCGGTCGGCGTCGACGTCGAAGTCGACCGGCGGCTGGTGCGCCCCGAGCGGCTCGCCCAGCGGCTGATCGGCGATCCGGAGACGCGGCAGCGCTGGGCCGCCTCCCCCGAGCCGGAGCGGACCCTGGAGCTGCTCCGGCGCTGGACGCGCGTCGAGGCGTTGCTCAAGGCGACCGGCGAGGGATTGGGCGGGGGCATCGCCGACGCGACGGGCCGGCTGGCCGACGACGGCTACGTGGTGCTCGACCTCGACCTCGGGCCCCTCGTCAGCGCCGCCGTGGCCGCGAGGGGCCCCGACTGGGTGGTGGACGGTCCCCACTCGCTACCGGGTTGAGTGGGCGTGGAGGGACTCGAACCCCCGACCACCTGCGCGTCATGCAGGTGCTCTACCACCTGAGCTACACGCCCGGAGGCGACGAAGCTATCACCCGCTCCTCGGGGTAGCGTTGCTCCAGCGGACCCCAAGGCGGACCCCCGAGGAGGAGCAATGGCGGAGATGACCGGATACGAGCCCGGCACCCCCTCGTGGGTGGACCTGAGCAGCGCCGACACCAAGGAATCGGCGCAGTTCTACGGCGCCCTCTTCGGCTGGGACTGGGCCGAGGTGCCCGACGGCGGCGGCTACGGGATGTTCACCCAGGCCGGCAAGATGGTCGCCGGGCTGGGTCCGATCATGCAGCCCGGCCAGCCCGAGGCGTGGACCAGCTACGTGAGCGTGGCCGACGCCGACGCCACCGCCGCCAAGGTGACGGCCGCCGGCGGCACGGTGCTGGCGCCGCCCATGGACGTGATGGAGGCCGGGCGGATGGCCATCTTCATGGACGATGGCGGGGCGGTGTTCGCCGTCTGGCAGCCGGGCCAGCACACCGGAGCCCAGCTGGTGGGCGAGCCCGTCAGCCTGTGCTGGAACGAGCTGGCGTCCGCCGACATCGACAAGTCCAAGGCGTTCTACGGGTCGGTGTTCGGCTGGGAGGGCCTGACCAGCCAGATGGGCCCGATGACGTACACGGAGTGGAAGCTCGACGGCCGGTCGATCGGCGGCATGATGGCCCTCGGTCCCCAGCTCCCGGAGGGGACCCCGCCCCACTGGCTCGTCTACTTCGCCGTCACCGACACCGACGCCACCGCCGCCAAGGCGACCGAGCTGGGCGGGACCCTGATGGCCCCGCCGATCGACATCCCGCCCGGTCGCTTCGCCGTGATCGCCGACCCCCACGGAGCGGTGTCAGGGATCATCCGCATGAGCGACGCCTGAGCCAGCGGCCGGCCCGGCCGGCCCGCCCGACCCGGCCGCCGCCTCCGACTCCGCTGCCGCGGACTCCGCCGCGGCGGACTCCGCTGCCGCCCACGCGAACACCCCCTTCGCCATGGTCGACGTGGCGGCTGCCGCCCGCGCCTCGAACACCGACCTCCGGACGGCCTGTACCGCTGCGTCGTCGGGGGCGGCCAGCGCCGCCCACTCGGCCAGGTGGCCGGCCAGGCGGAGATCACCTTCGGCCACCAGATCCGCCGCCCGCCGGGCCAGGACGCCGGCCCCGCCGGCCAGCGCCGCCAGCTCGTTGGCCACCGCCACCTCCCGCGCCGGCTTCAGGTTTGCGGGGTTGCCGTCGTACCACCCCCCGTAGAGGCGCCACACGTTGCGCACCACGAACTCGGGCTCGTCGTAGATGGGCCGGAGGTAGGGCCGGTCCATGAGGGCGGCCGGCGGAACGACCGAGTGGATGAGGTCGTCGAGGCGGGCGCCCTCGTTCATGAGCGCCAAGGCCTGGTCCACCAGGCTGTCGAGCAGGTCGGCGGTGTCGGTCAGGGCCCGGGCGATCCGGTCCTCGCCGAGCAGCGGAAGGCCGTGGCCGGGGAGCAGCACCCGCGGCCGCAGGCCGACCATGGTGCGCAGGGCCGCCGCCCACTCCCGTGGATAGCGCTGGACCTTCTGGGGGTTGCCGGCGTTGGGGCTGCACCAGATGAACAGGTCACCGCAGCACAGCACCCGTCGCTCGGGCATCCAGGTCCAGGTGTGGTCGTCCGTCTCCCCTCGGGCGTGGTGGAGCTCGAACCGCTCACCTCCGACGGTGCGGACATGCTCGTCCCGGTAGGTCTCGTCCGGGTATCGGTATTCGGTCGGCCAGCGCAGGCCCGGGACCTGGAACTGGCGCTGGTTGATGATCCCGTTGTACCCGGCGGTCAACACGTAACGGTCGAAGCGCGCCGGCAGCGCCTCGTGGGCCAGCACGACCGGGAGCGCCCACCCGTTGGCCGCCGCCTCTTCCTCGAACGGCCCCACCCCGAAGACGTGGTCCACGTGGCCGTGGGAGTACACGGCGGTGTGCAGACGGGCCGGCGTCCAGCGGCGCACCTCGGCGTGGATGGCCGGCGCCGCAAAGATGCTGCCGGTGTCCACCAGCACCAGCCCATCCCCCGTCCGGAAGGCGCTGACGTTGGCGAACGCGGCCACGAAGGCCACGCCGTCGGCCACCTCGACGAGGGTCGGCGGCGACCGGAACAGGTGGTGCGTCTCCGTCGGCACCTCCCCCGCCCACAGCCGCTCGGCCAGCGCCAGCACGTCCTCGGCCATCGACGACCCCCATCGGTAGGACAGATGTCACATATCTGTAACTTCTGTTGGACAGATCATGCCCGACCGGGCACGATGAAGCGCAAAGTCGATCAAAGGAGCCCCATCATGCGCCGTCGCGATCCCCTCGGCGACCTCGGCCTGTTCTCCGGGTGCACGGACAGCCAGGTCGAGCGGGTGCGCTCGCTGCTGACGATGCTGCGGGTCGAGCCCGGCACCGTGCTCATGGGTGAGGGCACGTTCGGTTTCGAGTTCCTGATCATCGCCAAGGGCGAGGCCCGCGTCACCGTGCGCACGCCCGACGGTGAGCGCACGCTTGCCACGCTGTCCCCCGGCGACTTCGCCGGCGAGATGTCGCTGCTGGCGGGCAACCGCCGCTCCGCCACGGTGACGGCACTCACTCCCCTCACCTTCTACGTCTGCAACGTGGCCGAGTTCGCCGGGATCCTCGACATCGCCCCGAGCGTGGCCCAGCGCATCTCCCTCACCGCCGCCGCCCGGGAGCAGTCCAACCGCCGCCTGGTGGCCTGATCCCCCCGCTCATTCGGGGAACGTGGCCCCAGCCTGGGCGGCCCGGTCCGCCGCCTCGGGCAGGATGTTCTTGACCAGGAAGAGGTCACGGGCCAGCACCCAGTCCGGTGCGAGGGTCCGGGCGTAGCGCTCGAAATAGAGCAGTTGCTTGGTGATGAGCACGAGCTCGCGGGGTGTGGCCCCGGCGAACTGCTCCATCATCGCCAGGATGGCCTTGAGCACTTCGCCCAGGCTCACCGCCGACAGGCCCACGTCGAGCATGGGGCCGAACAGCATCCCGATGCGGACGCCCACCTCCTCGTCGGTGCCGATGTCCTCGGGGAAGGCCCCGACGCGCTTGAACGCCCGGGCGAGGCGGCTGAAGTCGTTGTCGATCATCGTCGTCGCGAACAGGTCGCGCAGGAGCTGCTTCCACTCCTCGGTCAGCTCCCCCATGATCCCGAAGTCGAGGAACGTGGCCCGCCCGTCGTCGAGGACCCACAGGTTGCCGGCGTGGATGTCGCCGTGGAAGGGGCCATGGAGCATGAGCGCCTCCATCCACGCCTTGACGCAGCGCCGCAGCACGAGCTCGCCGTCGATGCCCCGCCCGCGCAGGACGTCGAACTCGTCCATCGGCACCCCCGACATCCGCTCCATGCAGATGAGGTGGGGTCCGCAGTAGTCCCAGTACACCTCGGGCGCCGTGACCCACCGGTTGTCCCCGAACGCCCCCAGGCCGGTGCGGAACACCATCTGGCGGTGGGCCTCCAACCCGGCGTTGAGCTCCTGGTTGGTCACCGTGTGGAGGTCCTCGACCACAGCCACGGCGTTGGCGCTCCGCCCGATCCTCGTCCGGCGCTCCAGGGTGCGGGCCAGCCGGTAGAGGATCCGCAGGTCGGTGTTCATGCGGTGGGCGATGTCCGGCCGCTGGAGGTTGACGACCGCCTCCTGACCGTCGGGCAGGGTGCACGCGTGGACCTGGCCGATGGAGGCGGCCGACATGGGTCGGTCGTCGAACGAGCCGAACACCTCCGACGGGGGCCGCCCGAGGTCCTCCTCCACCAACCGCCGGGCCGTCGCGGCATCGAAGGGCGGCACCTCGTCCAGGCACCGGAGACAGGCGTCGGCCAGCGGCGCCGGGAAGACGCCCGGCGACGAGGCGATGAGCTGGCCGAGCTTCACGAAGGTCGGGCCCAGCACTTCGAACCCGTCCACCACCCCGGCTGAGGCCGCCTCCGGCCAGGGCTGCGACCGGGGGCGCCGTAGTCGGTGGACGGCCGCCCGCAGGACACACGCCACGAGGACCATGTAGATGACGACCATGCGGCGCAGCTCGGCCCACCCGAAACCCCGGAGAGGCGGAGCGTTCACGACCAGCGCCTCCGGGGGCGGCCCGCCGGCGTACGGCCCCCGGAAGGCGGCGGGCCCGGTCACCCGGCGCGGCGGGGACCGAGGAGATCCGGGTTGGCCGCCAGCCACCCCCGCAGCTCGGCCTTGACCACCTTGCCCGAGCCGTTCCTCGGCAGGTCGTCGCGGAAGACCACGTGGCGGGGCGCCTTGAACCCCGCCAGCTGGGCCCGGACCGCCGCCACCAACGCTTCCGGGTCGGGACGGGCGCCAGGCGACGCCACCACGACCGCGCACACGTTCTCCCCCCAGCGGGGGTCGGCCACGCCGACGACCGCCACCTCCCGCACCCCGGCGCATCGGTGGAGGACGTCCTCCACCTCGAGGGAGGAGACGTTCTCGCCGCCGGTGACGATCACGTCCTTCTTCCGGTCCACGACGTAGAGCCACCCCTCGGCGTCCCACCGGCCGATGTCGCCCGTGCGCAACCACCCGTCCCGGATGGTCTCGGCGGTCTGGGCGGGGTCGTCCCAGTACCGGGCCATGACC
>Ga0102924_1004164_pt1 | contig 14768 bp, 7 predicted proteins | sample PaiPotPPM11metaG_FD_80116 | JGI IMG/M metagenome (GOLD analysis project Ga0102924, IMG submission 80116) | Iron sulfur acid spring bacterial and archeal communities from Banff, Canada, to study Microbial Dark Matter (Phase II) - Paint Pots PPM... ... | reverse complement strand
CGACGGCGCCGTGCTGGCCTCGGTCGCGGTGACCCAGTCCCAGGAATCGGACGCTGTCCTGGTGGCACAAGCGCATGTGATTGCTTCGAATCTGCAAGACACTAATGGGCGGCTCACGCTCGGCGGTGCCGACCTACCCGGCGAGACAGAAAGTGGAATCGCAGTCGATGCCGCCGTGGTCTCCGCCAATACGGTCGTGGCCCAGACTCCCAACCAGCCGCTGGCCAACAGCGTTCTCTTGAGCCTGGCGGCGCAGGCGATCGGATCGGGAGCCATGGTCTGGGCAGACGTCATCGATTCCCGCAATGTGCCGAGGCGGGCGTATGCCGTTCCGCTATCGACAGGTTCAGCGCCGACGGATGCGATCGTGGTCAGCCGTTCGGTGGGCGAGATGCTGGCAGCCCAGCGCCGTACATTCCTGATTTTGTTTGTCGTCTCGGCGGCGCTGCTCGTGATCGGTGGGGCGCTCTCTTATTGGCTGGCGGGACGCGCCCTGCGGCCGGTCCGCATGATTGCCGGACTCGCCCGTTCCATCAGCGAGCACGACCTGCATCGTCGGGTCGATGTCAAGGTACCGCCGGACGAGCTGGGTGAGCTGGTGGACACTTTCAACACTATGCTCGCCCGCCTCGAAGCCGGCTTCATCAGCATGGGCAGGTTCACGGCCGATGCTTCCCACGAGCTTCGAGCTCCGCTGGCGCTCATGCGCATCCAACTAGAGGGCGCGCTCAGTCGCAGCCGGAGCCGCGACGACTACAAGCAAACGCTCGCGTCACTGCTGGTAGAGGTCGAGCACCTGAGGCGGCTGGCTGACCAGCTGCTCATCCTCGCCAGAGCCGACGCGGGTGCGCTCCTGCCGGCCAAGGAACCCGTCGACGTGGCGGACTTCCTCCACGAGACCGCCGCTCGCTGGGAGGGCATCGCGGTGGAGCACCGGACCCGGCTTGCTGTCAGCGCTCCGAACTCGGGCCGCATGGACGCCGATCCCGCGCTGCTGCGCCGGGTGCTCGACAGCTTGATCGAAAACGCCTTCCGGCACACCGCCGAGGGAACCGCGGTGGTGCTGCGGGGTTTCGCCTCGGACGGAGGCTGGAACCTGGAAGTGGCCGATCAGGGGCCTGGCGTGGCTCCAGAAGATCGCGCGCGTTTGTTCACTCGATTTGCCCGGTCGGACAGCGCGAGATCCCCTGAGAACGGCGGTGCTGGGCTCGGCCTCGCGCTCAGCGCCGCGATCGCCCGGGCGCATGGCGGAACGCTCGAACTGGTGCCGAGTGGCGGGATCGGCGCCCAGTTCAGGCTCCACATCCCCGACAGCGCACGTCCGTGAAACCCTTGGCGGCAGGCTCGTCTGACCGGGCCTCAAATGGCGGAGCGGCAGCGGAGAGGGAGAGATTTGAACTCTCGATGGGCCAGTGACCCATAACGGTTTTCGAGCCCGAGCCTCTGGTCGACCCTTGATCTTGAATTCAGAAACGGCCTTTGGGCCATTTCCCTTAACGGTTTGCGCCGTTAGCCTCACGGTCTTTTCCTCCCGCCGAGGCACTTGACAGGGTATCAGACAGTTGATTCGATGACTACTGCGACGTATCGGGATTGGCGTGTGGCCGGTGCGAGCCGCTACCTACCCGGCCAATGCTTGTCGACGTATGCCAACATCTCCTTCGGCTCGAGCGGCACGGTCGCATTACCAAGGCGCACCAAGAACACTTCGTGCCCTTCCCTCACGATCATGATCGGATGGTCACACGGCTCGATCGACACCTGGCAGAGGTCGTCGCCATCAACAGCATGGAAGGTCATCGTTATGAAGCTGCTGAGCACGGCGGCATCGACGGTCTTACGAAGCAAAGCGTTGAGGTGTCTCTCAAACCCGTCGCGATCCTTGATGCTAGCCGATGATTCGTAATCGTGTTCCAGCCCGATGACCGAGTGGTCGGGCCCAACCCCGATCACGAGCGTCCCGCCATCGGCGTTGAGGAAGCCGACTGCCGCCTTAACCGCCACATCCTCGAGGTCTTTGTTCGTCCTGTTATGAGCGAGGTCCCAACGTAAGGTGGACTTGAACTCAAGGTGATGACTCTCGTCGCGGGTAATTAGTGCCGATATCCCGTCCTCGCCTGGCTCCACGGGAGCTGCCTTCGCTACAAGCTTGTCGAGGAAGACGTTCATCGCATGGGCCAGGGACTTCCGCTGATGGGTAAGGAAGCGGTCGAAGTTGTCTTTCTCCCAGAGCTTCTCGTCTGTTGGCACGGACTGGTCTCGTAGCGCTCCAGGGAACTTCTGCTCCACGTTCCCGAGGTATTTCGCCGGCTGAGTCATCGAGATCTTGCGATTCGCTTTCTGCGTAAGGAACGCTCGGTTAGCGACCTCGTTGACCGTTGCCCTATCGGTGATGCCTATTTGTCGCAGGACACCCTTCGGGAAAATGTGATGGCTCTCGAGCCCGTTGGACTTCCCAACGGCCTTCGAATAAAGAGTTAGTCCTGTGAACCAGTCCCGCGCACCTCTTGCCCTTGCGAGTACGTACGCGAACTTATACAAGCCGGTTGTCATGCCCTTTCCGACCATATCCTTCGCATCGACCTGAACTCGACCCCTCTGCTCCAGGATCGCTTCGACGAGCCTGCGGGTGGGGTCTGGATCCGTCAGGACCGTGACATCGCGCTTCAAGCGGGTGTCGGTAGCACCTGTGTAACGTCCCCAGATCGATGCCAGATACATCCACCTAAGGAACTTGTTGCGTTCCTCTGTCGAGGCGAACTGCTGATCTCGCTTTGCCAGATAAACGAGGATCGGAATGAGGGCCAACGTGGATGTGATGTCCTCTAACGACTCGATGAATGCGTCGTGGCGGAGGACGTTGACCAAGTATTCAAAGGACTTCTGGATAAGCGGCCAAGCCTTCTGAAAGTCTTCCGAGGAAAGGGAATAGAAGGCCGCGTCGAAGTTCACGGAGCCGCCGGCCGCTCCCGAAGTCGCGCGGATGAATATGTCAGGCTCGACAGCAAAGCCCAGGCCCTTCATCTTCGTGGCGAATGCGGTGATCTGCCTACGAGCTTCTGGCCAGGCCGTGCAAATGTGCGCCATCGCCAAGTCAGCGCGACTCAATGGCGTGCCAGCGTGGTTGACGCGATTGAAGATCTCGACGACATCCGCGAGTACGAGTTTTTCGTCCTTCAGATCGTCGACCTGATAGGTGTATGAGTGGATCTTGTCAAGGTTGTTGAGCTTCGCCAGGCCCTTTTGCGCTAGCTCCCGCTGGGCTGGGTCAAGCATTGGTAGCTGATCAAGGAAGGTATTCATCCCTTTCTTGAGGAAGTCATGGACGCTGAACCAGACAGGATTACCGTCCATGATCGACTTTGTGTAGTAAGAGAACTCTTCGGTCGCGATGTTGAAGTAGATGTTGAAAAAGAGCTTCTCTCCCTCGTAGAAAGGCGGTGGTAAGCCTTTGATTAGCGCAAATAGAGATGTCAATCGCTGTTGGCCATCAAGAAGCAGAGAGGTCGTTGGCCGGCCTCCGTGGCTCGCGTTGTCCCCGCGTGTCTTGACCGGGGCAGTCGTGTGCCAGACGAGGAAGTGCCCAGTCGGGTGCCCTCGGTACAAGGATTGGACATAAATCCTCACTTGCTGCGGCGTCCATATGTAGCCACGCTGGAACTCGGGGAGCTTCAGGGTTCCGTTGGAAATGTCACTGATGAGCTCGTCTACTTTTGGCATTTGCTCGTCGGCCTAGTGCGGTTCTTGGTCACTTGGACCGAGGCGCGCCCAATCGAGATGGCGTTGATGGGTTCAAGCTTAGTCGCCGTTGTAGCTGCCGCCGGGCTCGGCGGCGATCTTTGCCTCGACATGTTGCGGCACGTAGGTGTCTCCGGTCATGCTCATGGCCTCGGCTACGATCGCAGGCACCTCGGACTCCTTCCAACACATCGCCCGGGTCCATCTGCCGAGTTTCCCCCACTCATTGACGGCTGCAACCCATCGGTTAGCCGCAGTCAATTTTGAGTCGTCCTTCTCATCCACCCTTCCCTTACCCTCGATGAGTAGGTTCACACCGGATCGCAACTGCACTAGGAAGTCCGGCCGATACCTCAAGGAGCGTCCCATGTATCGGTATGGAACTTCGAGGAAAAGGCGGTCGTTCTTGGCAAAGCTCACTACATCTGGATGGGCCTCAAGCTGCTGAGCGATTCCCAGCTCAAGTTTGCTGTCGTAGACGACATGAGACAGGGGTGACTTCTCAACCGGCCAGCAGGGCTTGCCGGTTTGGAACGCTATCCCGTCTGTGCTTCCGATGGCCTGGTATTCGTCCAGAACCGGCAACAGCGATCCGGCACGATCCTCGCCTGGCCTTATCGCAGCCGCGATTCGCTCCTTGAGCAGCACCACATATCGCATGTTGCAGAGCTCGCGCGGATCGACGCCTTTCGCGTAGACGACCTTCTCGCGCACAACTTGCTCGACGATCCGGACAGCATCAGTGAATAGCCATGGCTTACCGAACGGTTCGATGACGGACGCAGCCAGACGGTAAATGAGGCGCTGCAGCCGGAACCGCCCATACGCGACCGACTTGTCTTGCACCTCGCGGCCGAGTCCGGAGCCGGCGCCCGCAACCTCAAATTCAACCCAGGTCATCGTGGGATCAAATTCAGCCGAGACACGCACAGGCTCGATGGCGGCGATATCGATTTCGAGCTTATCCCCGACGTTCGGCACTATCTGTACGACCCTCGGAAACTCGAGGCGAAGGCCTATCCGCTCGGCCACCGTACGAACAACGGTCGTACGCGGAGGCGCAATGACCGTTCCCGGCGCTGCCTTCGCGAAGGGCAGCAGTTGGAACGGTACGCCGTACACATCTACGTACTCAGGAGATGAAAGGTCGGTGTAATCGGTTCTCCGGAGACCACGCCCGATCACCTGCTCGCAGAGGAGCTGGCTCTGGAAGGCTCTCAGCCCGAGTATCTGGGTGACATTGCGAGCATCCCAGCCCTCCGAAAGCATGGCGACCGAAATCACACAGCGAACTTGCTCGCCCGATTCACCCTGCTTGCCAACAGTGGAAACCAGCTGTCTGATCCGTTCGGCTGCGTCGCCCGCCGATTCCGATTCCTCGCGAATCTCGGCCTTGTCAAGCAAATCGGAGTCGATCCGTACCGTTACCTGGCGGCCACCCCGATTCGCCAGTTCGGGACCTGCTTCTTCCATCTCGCCGATGTGCTTCTCCAGTACCTCTGCCATAGCAGTCTCGGCACACACGATGATCATTGCCGGCGGCACGACTCGTTTCGCTCGTTGCCACCGTTTCAACGTCTGCTCCCACTCACCAGCGAGCTGTTTCAGCGGCCCGTCGACTTCCATCAGGTAATCCGTAAACGGGCGAGCGGCTTCCTCGCCTTTCCCGCCGCGCTTTGGAATGGCGCCTTTGATGTAGCGCCACAGGTTCCGGTACTTGGGAACCGCGCGACCCGCATTGTCGTCGGTCGGGATACGCGGCACCTTGACGAGTCCAGACTCGATCGCATCGACAAGAGAAAAGTCGGACACTACCCACTCGAACGGGCGCCAGGCCTTTTCCTTGATGACACCCGGGTACATCGGCGTCGCCGAAAGGTCGATCGCTCGGAGGATTTCTCTGTCCCGCGCGATTCGCTCAAGTCCTTGAATCCAAACCGTCGCCTCTTCCGCCTCCCTCCTTTCCTCGCCCACGAGGTGAAGCGCGCCGGGTGGTCGCCACGCGTGATGCGCCTCATCGTTGAGCACCATGATTCGTTTCTTGCTGCCGAGCGGCTTGAGCACCCGCGCACAGAACGCTGCGTCACTCTCCGGTCCTCGCTTTACTACGCTCCTGTTTGGATCGCGGTCCTCAGCGAGAGCGTGCCAGTTTGCCACCATCACTCTGGCCTGACCGAAGACTCCCGAGTAATTGGCGGGAATGAGCCCGAACGTCTGGTAGGCGCTTTGGGGGTGCGACGGCAAAAGCCCTTCGATTTCCGTTAGCCGCCTCTTCACAGTCAGATTCGGGCAGACCACAAGGAAGGCGTCTGCAAAGCGCGGGTCCTGCCTATTGGCGACCTTGTTGAGTGCCGACCACACGATCAGCATCGCCATTACCAGGGTCTTGCCGGCACCTGTCGCGAGCTTGATGGCCAAACGCTCATAAATCTCTGTGCGCGGGACCGAAAGTCCAACCTTGCGATCCGCTGGCGCTTCGGTGAGAAAGACCATCGTCTCCACCGCCTCGCGCTGCGCGAAGAAGGGCCTCGTCCCGGATTCGCGTTCCGGATCGAACCACCGATCGAATAGGTCGCGAGTTATGGAGGTGACACCGGGATAGCCGTCATTGCGCCATCGACCAACCCGGGTGCGCATCTCGTTTACCAAGTCCGTCGGAATGACTTGATCGGTTACCTGGAGTTCGCCATCCTTAGAGACTGGAGGCAAATAGCCAGCTTCGCGCCTCCCACCGGTGGTGCGAGGCTCCCCTGTTCCAAACACCCAGTGCTGATTTGGTTCCTCAAATGGATCATTGATGATGGGATTGCGGTCGGTGACCTGGCCGGCCGCTGCTTCTTCAGCCATCGAGGGGAAGGACAGTCTCACTAGCGTTGCCATCGTCAGTGATCACACGCACGGCAGCCCTCTTAGACTCGCCCGGTCTGAACGGCAGCGACTCGAAGGAGTTGAGCTGCTCCATCAGGGTTGGATCGACGATGCCGTGGAGCGCCCTCTGCAACTGATCCCATGCATCGGTTTTTGGAAAGAATGCCTGTGTGACATGGAAGACGAGCCCGTCGTAGTTCTGATCCACGAACCAGGCCGCGATTTGTTCCCTGCTCACTGAAGAGACTCGCCCCGAAAGCGCGTCGAACGAGTCGACGCCTTGGAGATCGATCGTGACTTCGCCGCCGTTTGCTTGGACAACCCGGACGTCAGGCGAGGCGAAGAGCCGGAATGTCTGTGAGGTCGTTGTGTGCTTCAGAAGATCACCAACAAGAAGGTCCGGGTTCGCCTTTAACAGCGCGACTTCGTACCTGCCCCGGCGACCTCTCGCGAGCATCTCCTGAGCTTCGGCATGCGCCTCGAAACCCGCAAACACAACTAGGTCGTAACCATGAGCCTCCGCCAGCGCCTCGTCGACTTGAATCGGAGTAATCGGTCCGAAACGGGGGCCGACCGACACGACGAATTGCTTTTGACTGCCATCCTCGGCGAACGTACCCTCAGCGTGAAGCCACCCCACTGAGGCGAGAGGCTGCAGCGAAGCGACCTGAAGTGGCTTGCCTCCGCGCCGAGGAATACCATGCAGTCTCAGCGCATCGAGCAGTTGGCGGACGTGGTCGCCCACCGTGGCTTCGTCATAGTCAGCTGACCCATGCTGGTCCAGCGGGTTCAGCGAATACCGCGATAGGCCCTCTACTGTAAATGGGCCAGAAATCCGCACCTTGCTGCTGTCAATTAGAGGCTGGTCGTACATGATCTCGCCCTCTGCCACCTTTCCATAGCCGACCGAGCTCGCCGTTACGCGAGGAACCTTCCGATACTCGAAGCCTGATCCGACTCCAGTAGACGGATCCTTGAGCCTGAAGTAGTCGTATTTGGCGGTGAGGATACGTTCGCGCGCCAGAGCAACCGCCACGCGACTAGTGTCGATTGTGATCCACCGTCGTCCCCACTTCTCGCACACGGAGGCAGTCGTTCCAGAACCGCAGGTTGGATCCACAACTAGGTCACCGGGTTCGGTGGTCATTAGGACGCACCGCTCGATGATCTTGGGATTTGTCTCAACGACATATTGCTTTTTCCGCTCTGTGTAGCCCGCTACGCCTGTGTCGGTCCAAATGTTCGTACGTCTCACGGCGCCGAAGTCATCCGCGTACCGAATATAGGAGAGGGTGTTGCCCACGACGCCGAGGCGTCTCGCCTTCGCAAGCCCCTCCATACCTTCGCGACGAATTGCCCATTGTCTGTTGGCGCCAGGATGAAAGGATCGTCCCTCGAATTCGAACTGGAACGCGCGACTGGTACCGGGCGACGTGATCTGGTCATATCGAAATATGCGACTGCCAGCCGGCGCCAGGTTTGGATCCGTGCGCTCGGCCATTGTTAGTTTTCGGCGATGACCATCCGGCAGCTCCAAATTGTTGTAAGCCTCACCCTTGTCTTCCCGAGGTTCAAACAGCTGGAAGTATTTCGTCAAACTCTTGTTCTTCGAGTACCACATGAGGAAGTCGGAGACTTCTGGAAGCAAGGTCGATTCAAAACCCGATGTCTTTGTGACTGTGATGACTGGGCCTCCGTTGGCAGGGCCAAACACCTCATCAAGCAGCGCGCGAACAAGGTGCATGCGGTCAGGGCCAATCTGGACAAACAGCGATCCGGTCTCCGTCAACGGCTCACGGGCTACTAGTAACCGATCGCGTAGGTAAGTTAAATACGAGTGCACTCCGAGCTGCCATGTATCCCGATAGGCCTGGATCTGCTCGGCCTCGCGCGTCACAGCCTCATCCATCGATTCCTTCGGCGTCCGATTTCCGATACGTGCTTGGAAGTTGGAGTTGTAATTGATTCCATACGGAGGATCGATGTAGATCATCTGGACTTTCCCCGATAACCTCTCCTTCTCCAATAGGCTCGTCATTACGACCAATGAGTCGCCCAGGACGAGACGGTTCGTCCAGTCCATCTCGTGTTGGTAGAACTCGATTGCCTTGGTGCGGTCGAGTTCCTCATCTCCGAAGAAATCGAGCTGGCCGCTATCTTTGCGGACCGCCGCCATTATCGCTGCTGTTGAGAGCCTCTCGTGAACATGGATCGATGGCGCCTCAACTTCGAATGAATCGCGTTCAGCCTTCCCTGTCCAAACCAATGTCGGCGGGAGGTGTGGGTCATATGTGTATTTCCGCTTAGCCGGCCGCGCAGTGTCGTGCACGGCCAGTCCAACTGGTGGATTATTCAGTCGCTCCGCCTCGTCGTGACGATAGTCGACGATGCGCTTGGATTCTTTGTCCCTGGCCATCAAACAGCCCGGTGCTTGCAGATGGCCTTTACGTCGCAACGGCTGCAGACCTTGCCCGGTTTTGCAACGTAGGACCGATGGCGCATGCCGTTGACCACCTCCCGGACTAGGTCCTCGGCGGTGTGCACGTGCGGGGCGTCAACAGGAACTGCGAACCGCTTGCCTTCACGTAGATCGTGGACGAACGCGCGATCGACATCCAGGCCCTCCCGACGGCCCGCGTCTGTGTAGACCTGCAGCTGGAAGTCATGCGACTCGTGCGTGTCTGCTGCGGTCTTGTAATCCACGATGGTTAGCCTGGGCGGACCCCCATCAGCCTCGTCAAGAATCACGTCAGCACGCCCCGACACAGTCGCATTGCCCAAGTGAAGCTCGAACGGGCGCTCGACCTCCCACGTTCGGTGGAGGTCGCTCTCCCACTCGTCCACATACCTGTCCACCAGATCCCGAGCACGCTTCCTCATCTCTGCATATGCCGGCTTGTTAGCGGCCGGGAGGTAGAACTCGTCGTCAAAGAGCCGGTCGAGTTCCTTTGGAGTCGGCTTGCGATGATAGTGGCGTACGTGGTCTGCGAGGCGGCGCAGAACGTGATGTACCGCCCGGCCATAGCCGAGTTCTGGAGCGAGGGGCGGCTGGAATCCAATTTGTCGCCGCAGTCTATAGGCGAGGCCGCATTCCTTGTAAGTCGCAAGGTCCGAGAATGTCGCCTCCAACAGCTCTTGTTCCTCGGTAGCGCGATCCGGAACAGGCGGGTCGGGGAGGTCACCGATGACGTCCTGTACCAAGAGGCCAACCTCATCAAGAAAGGGCGACGGGGTCTGCCGATTCTTTATCCGTTCGAACGTCGACAGCGACAGTCGGTCGCGGGCACGGGTCATTGCAACGTAAAAGAGGCGGCGCTCGTCATTTAGGGAACCCTCGTACCGGGGGGCATGAAACAAGTGGCCTGGAATATGCCACTTGCGGGGTTGGCCCATACGCTTGGTCGGAAAGCGCGACGCTGTCAACGACGGGACAAACACCAGCGGCCATTCCAATCCCTTTGCCTGGTGGATCGTGGTGACGTCGACGGCATCGAGCGCGACGTCCTCCTCCCCCTCGAAGTCTTCGAAACTGCCCTTGGCCCAGTTCTGGATGTAGATGGCAAGCCACGCATAGTGCCACTTGCCACGGTCAATGCCGCCCACCATCTGGCCGGGGGTTGCGTGATCGGGGCGTGACCGGCGCCTGACACTCTCGTAATCCGCCAGCACCTGTGTACAACGTGCGATGGTGCCGAGCCGATTGACCCTTAGGTGATCAGACAGATCCCAATTCTCGACTCGGACGGCAGAAAGGATCAGGTAGTACTCACCTACGAGGTTCGCCCGATGCGCTTCATCAGCGACCCCGGATTTCCATTCGATCAGTCTCGCGGAGAGAGCCTTCTCATCGTCTGGCGTTAGCTCATACAACATCCGGTACCGTCCGAGCAGATCGGGCAGACTGACTTGCTCGTCACTCCATCCGTACTGGCCCTTGCGCCAGTTGTGATCGACAAGCCAGCAGATCGTTCTACCGAAAAGGTCTGCGTCGTCCTGGTTGAACAGGTGAGTCCGACCTCCTGGCTGGACAGGTACAGCTTGAAATTTGAGGGCCTCAAGAATGGCCGGAAAGGACACCCGGCCTCGACATAGGATTGCGATGTCCTTGTATCGGTGGCCATGATCGTCATGCGCTGACTTAACGGCTCGCGCGATGATGGCTGCCTCCTCGTCCTCAGTTTCGGCGGACCAGCACAGCACTTCTGGTTGATCGCTCGCCAGCCTGTGCTCGACCATCGTTTTCGGCAGCCGACCCTCAATCCGTTCTCCGACAAGATTCGCAGCCAAGATGATTGACGGACGTGACCGGCGATTCCGTTCGATCCGAAACGATCTCACGTCTGTGTAGCGTTGATCGAAGCCGACGATGTTCTGAACGTCGGCGCCGCGCCATTGGTAAATCGATTGATCATCGTCGCCGACCACGCATAGGTGGACTGGTGTTGTGGCCAGACGTGCGATGAGATCTTCCTGTGCCGGGTTGACGTCTTGATATTCATCCACGATCAAGTGCAGTAAGTGCTTACGCACCGACCCGAGCACCCGCTGGTTCTGCAGCTCCCGGACGCAGCGCAGGACGATCTGCCCGTAGGTGAGAAACCGATGGTCCTCGAGGTCGGTCAAATACCGCTCATAGACCTCGCGGAATGGATCTTCGAGGTCCTCCGTTCGAAGCGGCTCGTTTTCGATCACTTGGAGGCTGGCCATGAAGGCGGCAATCGAGCCGAAATGGTTTCCCTCCAGCTGCTCAACACCGAGAGCCTTCGCGCGACGGCTAAGGAACGCCGTGAGACGATTGTCGTCTAACACATCGAATGTCTCGTACTTAGGCACATAGAGCTGGAGCACCCGGAAGCAGTAGGAATGGATCGTTCCTACAAACATTCCGTTGAGGCGATCCAGCACCTCAGACCCCATCTGGGCGGCGACGCGCTTTTCTATGCGGGTTTTCAACGATCGTGCCGCCCGTTCGGTGAACGTGAACGCGACGATCCCGTCGGGAGGCACTTCTTCATGTAGAAGCGAGGCCACCCGCTGAGCGACCACTTCGGTCTTGCCGGAGCCGGCGGAGGCGATGATCTGAAGATGGCCCCCGCGATACGAGGCGGCTGCGGCGGCATCACCCTCTAGCTTCGGAGTTGGTTCGACAACGGTACTCATTCGACGCGAGCGATCGTAAGCCTTTAGGACCCTCGTTTAGCAGTTGAATAAACGCGGTTCAGACGGCCTTGCGAAACCGCTCGAAGCGCTCGGCCAGAAATTCGACGTTTGGCCGAAGCGTCTTCTGACGAGGCACGGTGATGAGCTGGCCGTCGAACCCCTGCAACCCGACTTTGAGCATCGGACCGTCTGCTTCGCGCAGCACGTCCTGCCGGACCTCGATCTTCAGGTCCGGTCGAACGCCCAGGATGTCGGCGTCGAATGCGGCGTGGTGGAGCTTGCACAGAGCGAGTCCGTTCGGAACGACGGGCTCGCCGAGCGGATGCTTGTCCGGCAGGATGTGAGCTGCGTCTAGCAACTCCCAGTGGCGCAGGCGGCACACGGCACACGTCTCTTCGTAGGCATCCAAGACTCGGACTCTGAAGAGTGACTGATGCAAACGCTGAGTCATCAGGGTCGCGAGATACGCGCGTCGTGGCGCATCGGCGACAGTGACGGCAGGCTCGACGTCCGAGACGTCTTCGGTGAGGATCGTGAAGGTGAGTCGGGCTGGATCGTCACCGACAACGTAAACAGGCCATTCAGCGTGGTAAAGGCCCGGCCGGTGTCCGTGAAAATAGACCAACGGCACGTGCTCGACCATCGCACGACGCAAGCCCGCATTGTCCGGATGGCGGGGATCGGTTCCTCGGTACCTGTAATGGACGCCCTCATACGTCGGTTCGTCGTCGTAGGGCCTCTCCTTGCCCGGGATCTCCGGCACGGTGGTGATGCTCAACGGCAGCTCACAAACGGCTGGCTTGAAGATGCCTGGAGGACCGAGTAGTGGGACGCGCCGCCCATCCAATTCAAAGCCTCGTTCGAGAACGCGTCGGGGGAGCACTGAGCCACCGTGCAGGGTGGTCTGCTCCTTTAGGAAGTTGAACGCAGCCACCCTTACGACTCTGTCGAGGTCGGCTCCCACTGGCCCGCAATCTTAGGGTCCGGCCGGCTGGCCGGCTGAACGCCGTCTTAAAGGGCTGGGTTGGCGCCAGCCAATCGCGTCAGGTAGCGTCCGCCGGTGGCTGCTGCCGCCAACGACCGCTTATTGCTGGAAGCCTTGATCGGGCCCTCTGCGAGCCGCTCCGTGACAGTCGATCTAGCCAAGCTCCTGGAAGCCGACGACGGCCAGTTGGCCACCCTCGGACTCGCGCGACCAGCCAGACGCCGACTCCTCGCGTGCGCGGAGGTCGCCCGCAGATATCAACCTCGCGCCTCGCTACCCGAGCCGATCACTGGACCCACCCAAGCTCTTGGACACCTGGCTGAGCTCCGATGCCTTGATACCGAGACGCTGGCTGTCGTGCTGCTGGATGTCCGGCTCAGCCTGATCTCGGTTGAGACCATTGCCATCGGGACCGTGGCCCATGTGTCGGTGGAGCCCCGCGAAGTGTTTGCTCCGGCCGTGGCCGCCCGCGCCAGCTCAGTCGTTCTTGCTCACAACCACCCGTCCGGCGACGCGGAGCCGAGCCCTCAGGACGCTGACTTCACCCGCGCCATGGTAGATGCAGGTCGCGTTCTCAACATCGACGTGGTCGACCACCTGATCGTTACCCCCAGGAGCTATTACAGCTTCCGACGGTACGGACGCATGTGAGGATGGCTAGCCACTCGGGCTTTCTCTAGCCAAGGCCTGCCGGAGGCCAAAACTGCCTCGCCGGAGCATGAGCGTGCGGACAGCGTGCGGTGAGCCTGAGTGAGCGGGCGCGCTGAGATCGCCGCCCAACCAAATTCGCGCGCCAAAGACACTCTCTAGCACATCCAGCGTGCGGTCAGCGTGCGCCTCGTTTCTAGGCTGCTGAAATGCCCGTGTCTGGGAAGCCCGAGCCGAGGACGCTCCGAGGACGCGTCCTTTCTAAAAAAGGACGCTCAGCTGTCGACGCTGAATTCAGAACCGTCCTCCGGAGGGCTCTTCCGAGGACGGTCCGAGGACGCCTCGTTGTTAGCGTCCAGTCGATGAACAGCCAGGTCATTGCAGCTCACGACAACGATCGCAGCGGCCGCGCCCTTCCAGGCATGCCGTTTTCGTCCTTCTTTCCCGCCTTGAGCGCTCAGGCGGGCTCTTCTGGCCCCGCCTGGAGGCGTCTCCGCGAATACAGAAGGTGGACGGAAGGCGTACGGAAGGCGTTGGCGACGCACGGAAGGTGATCGGAAGGTGTTTGCCGGCGGCCAGCCGACATCGCGAATTCAGAGCACCTGCCGACAAGCGCCTCAAATCGACGTCACAAGGCGTCCCGGCGACGGTTGGAAGGTGGGCGGCTGGTACAGAAGGCGGTGCGAAGGCGCCCGCCTGCGACGGTAAAGCCAATTTCATCTAGGGGGGAATGGCGTGGTCAATTTCAATCGGATACTTCGGGAACTCTCGGCGACATTGGCGCTGCTCGCGGTGCCTCGGCTCCAGGTGGGCGGCCCCACTCCGCAGCCTGGCGCGCAGCAAGCGGAGGAGCTTCAGCGACTCGTCGACGCAATCGCCAGCGCTCTCGACGGACTGGTGTTCGTAGTGGCTCACGCAGCCGTAGTGGCAGCCCATGTGGTGGTGGTCGCGGCCCCGGCGATGGCGCTCCTGTGGGTGCTCGCCAAGGTTGGTGCACAGCCCGTACATCGGTCGTCACGGCAAACCCGCCTCGTCGCGGTCCGGATCATCCCGCCCGCCGAAGGGGTCTACGAGCCGGCGCGCTGGGTGGGCGCATTCAGGATGCTGTACGCGATCGCTCTGCCTTGGTGGAAGGGGGCACTCGTCGGCCAGCGCTGGCTCACGTTCGAGCTGGAAGCCGTGGAGGGCCAGCTGACGACCCGCTGTACGTTCCCGAAAGACCTCCAGACGTTGGTGATCAGCGCCCTCCGCAGCGCGCTTGCGGACGCTGACATCGTGCCCACTGAAGTCACATCTCGCGTTGCCGGGGCAAGCGCCGCCCGAGTCCGCCTCCGCCTGTGGCGCGAGGACATCTATTCGCTGAGCCCTT
>Ga0102924_1004163_pt1 | contig 14770 bp, 10 predicted proteins | sample PaiPotPPM11metaG_FD_80116 | JGI IMG/M metagenome (GOLD analysis project Ga0102924, IMG submission 80116) | Iron sulfur acid spring bacterial and archeal communities from Banff, Canada, to study Microbial Dark Matter (Phase II) - Paint Pots PPM... ... | reverse complement strand
GTAGTACACGTCGTTGTCGGTCGCTCCGTCGATGAAAAAGTTGTTCTCGTCCGGACGATTGCCATTGGAAGTGATGGACTGGAAACCACCCCCGGGAGTTCGTTGTACGCCTGGGTGAAGCGGCAACAGGTTTTGAAAATCACGCCCCTCCAGCGGCAGTTCGTTAATCGCCTTGTTCCCGAGCACACCATTGAGCGTGCTGTCCGTTGTGTCAACCAACGTTCCTTCGGCAGAGACCTCAACCGTCTGGTCCACCGCTCCCGGCTGAAGCCGCAAATTCACCTGCACATCGCGAGAGGTTTCGAGAATCACGGAATTACTTTCCGTCTTCTTGAAGCCAGCGGCTTCCGCCGACACGGAGTACGTGCCGGGATCGAGATCGGGCGCGTTATATTCCCCGGCCCGATTCGTGGTTAGGCTTCGGGAAATGTTTGTTGCGATGTTGGTAATGGTGATTTTCGCATCCGCCACGACCGCCCCGGATGCGTCTGTGACTGTGCCTAGAATTCGGCCCTGATAGGTCTGCGCGAAAAGAACGGCGACATTAACAAAAACAGCAAATAACAGTTTGATGGCACTTCGAGAACTCATTCGCAGACTCCTTGAAAAATCGCCCCAGAACGAACCCCTATCTCCGGTTGCAACACTCTGAGTAGAGTTACGCCCTTATCTGTTTTTCTGCTTGCGGAAAAATTTCACTCCACTGTATTAACCGTCGAATCGCACTGTCAAGGCAAATATCCGATCGCAACGTTTGTTGCGATTCGTTTTTCATCGCCTTAGGAAACAACTCCAGGGTCTTGACGAAGTTGCCTCGCCTCAGCCATGCTCTGCGGTAACCATGACGGGCTCGCCGCGAAGAAGTCGAAGAACCCCGGTCAGTCCTCAGATTGACGTCGGGCGTCTCAGCCGCAAGAGAAGAGAGACGATTCGGCCCGTGTTGGAGAACCCGCAGGACTTTGTCCTGCTCAGTGCGCGCTCGCTAGGACAGCGTCTGGGAATCGATGCAGCCACCGTCGTGCGCATTACCCAGACGATGGGTTTTGCTGCCTACCGCGATTTTCAACGCTACCTTCATGACCTTTCGGTCGCAAGGGCAACTTCCCTGGACGCGATGAAGGCCAGTCTTCCCCGCCATGGCGGCATCGTCAGTCTCATTCGAGATTCCTTGGACCGGGATCTTGCGAACCTCAGTAGTCTCCGCAACAGCATTGACCTGAAAGCGATGGCTGCGGTCTCAGCGAGGCTCTACAAATCGTCCCGGATTCTAATTTTCGCGGGAGATTTGGCGGCAACGCTCGCCGCCTACCTCGAGCACCATTTGACCATCCTCTCTCTCCCCGTCCTCAGTGCCACGTCTTGGGGACGAATCATGCACCTCTCCCGAAGCGCGACCAAGAAAGACCTGGTCATCGCTATCAGCTTTCGTAAGGGACTCAGACAGACGGTTGAAGGTTTGCAGCAGGCGCATTCCAAGGGGGCATATTGTGTCGGTGTTACAGACACCTATGTCTCCCCAATTGCTCAGTTTTGCGATGAGGTGTACATTGCCTCGATCGAAGCGCCCCCTTTTGGTGCTTCCTATACGGCCCCAATGGCGGTGATCAATGCATTGCTGGTTGCGTGCGCCAACCAGCGTCGTTCTCGGACTCTGTCACTATTGCGGGCGGCTGATCGAGAAGAAAGGCATGGATTGCGCTGGTACCAGACCTGATCTGTTTCAAGATTCCTGGTTGCGTTACCTTCGAAAAATCTTACTCAAGATGCCCATAAGAACTCCTGGCAGGAAGCATGAAAGTCAAGCAAATCACGGAGATTCAAGGTCTTAACGAAGGCCCTTGCACTCCAGTAACTGTCGTTTTTCCCCGATGAGTCTTTAGAATTCAGCCAGTCTGGATCGCTGTTTCGGGTCGATTCATCTGGAAAACCATCCTGCCGAAAGGCATCGAGGAACCCATGAAAATTGCACGACACTGCACCCTGCTCGTATTTCTTTTTGCTGTATGCGCCGCCGTGAGTTTTGCCGACGAACCAGGAAGGCACCCGGCATATCTGCACGCCCTGACCGATCTCCGCCACGCTCGCGCTCATCTCGGGAACATGGCCGCCACCCATCACATGGACAAAGAAGAAGAGCACGCCATTAGCGAGATCGACAAAGCGACCGATGAGATAAAGCGAGCTGCGATCGACGACGGCAAGAGTCTCAGCGATCATCCTCCGGTCGATGCTCGGATGGATCGCGCCGGCCGCTTCCACCGTGCTCAGGAACTGCTGGATAAAGCGCACAATGATATCGCCCGGGAGGAAGATGACCCGTCCGTCCGGGGCCTTCGAGACCGCGCTCTTCATCACATCGACGAGGCGCATCACATCGTCGACCACCTGATCGAACAGGCCGCTAACTACTAGAACGGTCCTGGGAACGGGGCTCGGCTTATGCCGGGCCCTTTTTCGTACCACCGACGAGCGGGCCGTCAGGCTGTCCAAACTCGGCAAGTTGTTGATGCGGGCTAGTCGATGCACGCCGGCCGCGTTTCGCCAAAGCTTCGCTTTTTGTCGTTGCGCCGATCTGTCCGGCCAGCCAACGCACGCCTGTCCTCACCGCTCCCCGGCGCTTTGTTGACCGCGAAACAACCAACCAACTCCTCTCAGGCCGCATCCAAGATCGCGCGTCTAGGGGACCTTGCCGATGCCTTCGTCGTCTTCAATTTCTTGTGTGGCCTTGTGTGCCTTGTCCACCCTGTTGGTAGGGTGCCAAAGTGTGACTTCGCCTACCACTCCGCCTACAACCTCAACGCTTTCCTATCAATTGTCAGTTACCGCGTCGCCGGTGGGCGAGGGCACCATCACCAGTAGTCCAGCGGGAATCAATTGCCCAGGCACGTGCACCGCCAGCTTTCCTAAAAGTACGCAAGTCACTCTGACCGCAACACCGGCAGCCAATTACTATTTTGGAGGCTGGAGCGGCGCTTGCTCGGGTACATCGACGTGCAGCATGACCGTGGCCGCCGCTGAAAACGTTTCCGCCACGTTCACTTCTGGCGATGCATTGACCGTCACTCCATCAGGCAGCGGCAGCGGCACAATCACCAGCAGCCCGGCAGGAATCAATTGCGCAACCGGATCAGCACCGGAGTGCACTGCGACCTTTCCACCGAATACTGCAGTTACGCTGAGCGAAACTGCTACGGCACCGGCCAGCTTTTCCGGATGGTCTGGCGCGTGCACAGGCAGTGGCGCCTGCACTATGACATTGACTGCCGCGACCAATGCGGTGACAGCAACATTCACGCTCAGCGGCGGCACACTGCAAAGCTTGAATCACATTATTTTATTCGCGCAGGAGAATCGCTCGTTCGATAGCTATTTCGGATACATGCAGCAGTATTGGGCGAATAACGGGATCCCGAATCAGGCGTTCAACGGTCTTCCGCAGTTCACGCCTCCGGCGAACTCTGCTTTAATCCCTACCAACCCAGGCTGCGATCCCACGAATCCCGACGGCGCTGATATCTGTACTCCGGATCCCGCGGTAACGCCGGTCCCGTCGTTTCATATGCAATCCGTGTGCACGGAAGAGCTGAGCCCGTTCTGGAATGAGGCTCATGAAGATTGGAACAGTGCCTTCGATTATCCAAACACCATCAACTGGATGGGCAACGGATTCGTAGAAGCGGCGGCGAATGATGCCCGGCAGTACCCGAGCAAGTATCCACCCGTTAACGACATCAACGGCTACCGCGCGATGGGATATTTCACGGATGCCGATTTGAATTACTACTACTTTATGGCCAGCAACTTCGCCACTTCCGATAGCTGGTTTTCTCCGATCATGAGCCGCACGCAATTGAACCGGGCCTATATCCTGGCTGCGACCTCCGATGGCTACGCCTACCCTCCCGGCGCCAACGGCAGTGATAGCGCTCCTTTCCCGAGCCCAACTATTTTTCAGTCGCTGCAAACCGCTGGAGTTACCTGGAGAGTCTATGTCAACCCAGACGGCACCGCCTGCGCGGGCGATACGGGCAGTGAACTCAATCAATGTCTTGCGAATCTCTCGTATGTGAACATGTTCACTTTTGAAACAACAGTGCAAGCCACGTCGTCGCTGTATCAGAACTTTGTCCCGATATCGCAATTTACGACCGATGCGCAGAATGGAACACTTGCTCAAGTATCGTTGATTGAGCCTGCATCTAACGCCGGGCTCGACGAGCATCCTTCCGACTCCGACGATTTCCCCGAAAATATTCAGTCCGGAGCGGCCTATGTCGCCGGATTAGTCAACACATTCATGACCAGTCAGAGCTGGAAAGATTCGGCGATGATCTTCACCTACGACGAGGCCGGAGGGTTTTATGATCACGTTCAGCCCCAGCCTGTTCCCGTGCCGGATTCTAATGCGAATCAGTATCCCATCGACTTGCAGGCAGGCGACGCGTGCGACGGCGCGAATCAGACGACGGGCGTGTGCAGCTTCGGCATGACCGGCTATCGTATCCCGCTCATCGTGATTTCACCGTTCGCCAGGAAGAATTATGTCTCCCATGTCGTCCGGGACACCACCGCATGGCTCAATCTGATCGAGGAGCGCTTCAATATTCCCGCGCTTACTGCGCGTGACGCGTATTGGTCAACCCCTCAGGCGGGAACGAGTCCCGCCGCCACGATGGACGAATTCTTCGACTTCGTGAACGTACCTTGGGCCACGCCACCCAGCCCTCCGCAACAAACGATTGATCCACCGGCATCTTGCACACTCGCGGCGCCGAACCCGTGGGCGAACTAACAGTCGATGGGCGATCACGGCAAAGAAGTCGAAATCGTTTTTCCGGCCAGAGACGTCGACTGGATCTACCGGGTCCTGAGTTGGGGAATCGTTCAGAAATTGGTTTGAGCAATGCGATAATCACACCGTGAGAATTTTGCGCGCTGCTGGACTTTGTCTCGTACTCTTCTCTTTTTCTACCTGCCTGGCTGCGACCCGGCACTATTACATCGCCGCAGAAGATGTACCTTGGAACTATGCTCCCAGCGGGATCAATCTGCTAACCGCGGTGCCCATTCGGCAACCGTGGCTCAAACTAGAGTGGCAGAAGACACGATTCATCGAGTACACAGACGACACTTTCAACACGAAGAAGCCGCAACCGGACTGGCTCGGAATTCTGGGCCCGATGATCCGCGCGGAAGTGGGCGACGAGGTTGTGGTCGAATTTCTAAATCGATCCCACCTTGCCCACGACATGCATCCCCACGGCTTGCGCTACGACAAGGACAACGAAGGTTCGGTTTATCTTCCCTTTGGCAAAGGCGACCGCGTCGCGCCCGGACGGCGTTTCATCTATCACTGGTTCGCTAACGCCGCAAGCGGCCCGGGGCCGGGCCAGCCAACCTCCATTGTGTGGTGGTATCACTCCCATGTCGATGCCGGCATGGAGATCAATGCCGGCCTTCTTGGTCCGATTATCGTTACGGCGAAAGGCAAAGCTAAGCCCGATGGATCGCCAAAAGATGTAGATCGCGAATTCGTCGCTTCCTTCATGATCTTCGACGAAATGGGAGGCAAGCCCGCCGGGCAATTTTATTCCATCAACGGATACGTTTTCGGCAATCTTCCCGGCTTGTATATGCAGCAAGGGGACCGGGTTCGCTGGTATCTGCTCGGCATGGGGAATGAGATCGACCTGCACACCCCGCACTGGCACGGAGAAACTGTGACCGACGAAGGCCGCCACGCGGATGTGATCGAACTTCTTCCCGGAAGCATGAAGACGGTGGATATGCTCGCCGACAATCCCGGAACCTGGATGTTTCACTGCCATGTCAACGATCACATGGAAGCCGGAATGATGGCGGTGTATACGATCTATCCGCCACCGACGCGAGCCTGCCCGCTAACCTTCGTCGAAGGCAATTTCTGGAACAATTCGGGAAACTTTTCTCTCACCGTGAGGAATACAAGCGGCAAGACTATCGAGAGTTTCAGCCTCACATCCGAAATGTTTCTGGCTCCGCAGGATCTCCGCCGTGTCTTCAATGGCGATTGGCACTCGGCGGAGCCGATCGCGCCAGGAGAACAGAAAGTTCTAGAGAAATCCGGCGTTTCACCCGCCAGCGCGCAAAAAGTTCTGGGTTGGGTATTCTTTCCAAATTCGGTGAAATACCAGGATGGAAGCACGTGGCACTCGCAAAACACCGGCGAGTGCTTCCATGTTTTCTGGAAAGATCCGCAGCATCCCGATCAACCCGCGCTCCCGCCCCTTCAGATGGAAATAAACTCCGACTAATCCATTCGAAACTAGAATCAGGAGGATGCTCGGTTGTATTCACTGAAAGAGCAACTTTTGAAATCGCTGTTCACCTGCGGATCGTCTCCAGAATATGTGACGGACGTAACATCATGAGGACCTTTTCCGTGCATATCCAATTGTGCCCTGCTATACTCTGCGCACGTTTAAGCGGCTAGGGAGGCGCCATTGAGCTGGCCCCGCCCATGATGTTCTGTAAAGCTGGGTCCCGCCGCTGGTAATTACTTCTTGCTTGGGGTGTGTGTCCTCTGATGGCGGCAACAGTGGCTGTCGCAAGACCTACTGCTCGAACCGTCCACGGTCGCGAGCTGGGACTTGATTACTTACGTGGGTCGGTTACCTTTCTGGTAATCGTGGCTCACTCGGCCCTTGCCTACGCCACCCTCTCGGTCGAGGACGTTAGACACACATTTATCCCCGTTGTCGATTCCGCACAATCATCCGTCTTTAACTTTGTCTTTTACTTCATTGACAACTTCCCCATGTGCCTGCTGTTCCTGGTATCCGGGCTCTTCGTTTTGCCCGGCCTTCGAAGTCACGGCGTCGCTGGATATATTCGGCAGCGACTGATTCGGTTGGGCATTCCGTTTGCGGTGTCAGTCGCGTTCATCGTCCCGATTGCCTACTATTTTGGATGGCGGGCTAGTGGCCATCCGGCTGGCTATCTCAGCTTCTGGAAATTGGACATCGCATCTGGCTGGTCATGCGGTCCGCAATGGACGATCTGGGAGTTGCTCCTTTTCGACCTTTTGGCGGCCGCCTTTTTCTTCGTCATTCCACCGAAGCCTAAAGCGAACGAAAGCCCTTGGCAGCCCTCGCCCGTTTTGTGGTTCATCGGGATGTTCCTTGGGGCCGCACTTCTCTTTATCCCTTTGGCAATCCGCTTCGATATCACCGCCCAGGAGCCGCTGGCGCTGGCCCTTACCGGGTGGCGGCGCTTAATTACAAAGCCGTTCTATTTTCAGGCGGCTCGGGTCTTGATGTATCTGTTCTGGTTTGCTATGGGCATTTTCCTTGGCGGGAAAGGCTTGGAGTCCGGCCCGCTTGCAAAGGATGCGCCCCTCGTCCGGCGCTGGCCTCTTTGGTCGGCTTGGGCAATCTTTTGCTATTGCCTGTTCTTCGCTCTTTTCATGGGCCATTTCAACTTGGCCTCGCAGCTGAACTTGGGTGAAAGAGCGGGGACCGCTCTCTTTGGACTGGTTTGTGTGCTCAGCAGCACTGCCTGCGTCTTTGGAAGTCTGGCATTTTTTCGAGGAGCGATTCATACTCCTCGCCCGTGGATGGATTCTTTCACGCGCAGCGCCTACATCATCTATCTGATCCACTATGGTTTTGTGACTTGGATCCAATATCGGCTGCTGACAGTTCCACTGCCGCCGGTGGCTAAGTTCGCGATTGCCGTTATCGGTACTACCGCAATGACCTGGGCGCTCGCTCGCATACTCCTGCGAATCCCTGGGCTGAAACACATCGTGTGAGCAGCAACCGCGATACTTCGTAGGACGCTACATCACCTGGGTATCAAATACTCCAGTCTCAACCTGGCCGTGACGCTTGATCTGCACGAACAATCGGTAGCTCCCCGCTTTCGGAAACCCAAACGGAAACGAAACCGTAGCGGGCATGGCCATCATGTGGTCGCCATGCTGCATCATATCGCCGGAACTGGGCTGCATGAGTTCTAGCGCTGCCATGGACACCGAACCTGCGGGATGAACGTGGGCAAAAACACTCTGGTCTGAATTCACAAATTCTGCGTGCCCCATCATCCCCATGTAGGGTTCCAGATCGCTCACCGTTTTTCCCTGACCGTCTTCGACGCGGAAGCGGAACAAAGTCAGCTTGGAAATAGAAGGCGGCGCAGCATCGCGCTCCCACACCATTCGGCTTCCGTCCGGGAGAGGAGAAGTCACAGTTGCGTTCTGAACTGGCGCCTGGAAAATCGAGGCATCTGACAGAGAGTCATCTCCTGAAATCGGCTGACCCGCGATGTCCGGCAGATCGATATTGGTCGTCATGGTTTCAGCGAAGCCCGATTTGCGCACGATGTCAGCGAACACTCGATAGTGCCCGGCGCTGATCGCAGGCAGTGCAAGGCTGAACGAGCCGTCCGCAGCGACTTCGGGATGCAGGTGATAGAACCGGTCCATGTTCGGAACCCGCAACAGAAAGAGATGCATGAGGTGTCCGTGGTCGGGCATCAGCCCCATAGACCACTCTTCGTCTGGGTGGATGAATATCGAGTTCTTCCCCACGTGCAAGCTCAGGCGGCCACCCGACTCCAGCGACGCTGTGAACTGGGGAGCAGAATAGACTTTGTTTTCCGCACGCGCGGCTTGCCGTCTCCACCACAAGCCGCCCAAAGTTATAATTCCAGTCACGAGCACCGTGGCTACGACCATCGCCATGCGGCCGCGACGAATGTCTGCAGACGAGGGTGCCACTCCTGCCGGCACCAGGCTCTCACCCACAGAGGCCCCTGCGATGGAAATTGCGGAGAGTGCCAGGAAACCCATAAATCCCAGCAAGAAAATCCCCAGAGATTTCTGCATGGGGACGGTGGTCTGGGCATAAGCGGGCACGGGAAGGGCGAAACTGTTTTTGCCCTGCTCGCCATCCACCTCAGTTTGCAGCTTCCACGACCCGGGAGCCATCAGCCACACCTGACCCACGAAGGAGGTCTTGTCGCCTGGCACCTGCTCCATGAACTCGTCGATGGTGGGCGCGAGAGAGTCGTCCTTCCCCGTGGTCAGAATCGGAATCAGCTTGATGCTGCGCGCCGAGCCGGACGTGACCTGAACGTCAACTTCAGCGAGTCCGGGAATGACCTTGGGCGGGCGAACTGTCACCAGAAGGTGGTAAGGACCAGCATCGCCTTCGCAATAGACATCAGTCGTGCCGATGTGAGCCAAAGCGGCGGTGGTCAAGAGTAAGAGTGCAAGCAGCAGCGAGATCCGGGATCGGGTTTGCATGAAGTTTGGCCTTGAGTTATCGCTGGATGGTTCGAATCCACTCGCCCCACAGTAGTCCGATACGTGTGGAGAAGACGGTCACTAACCAGGCGAGAAACATTCCTACTAGCAACTGAACCCGGCTGGTTTCGACCACGGCGAACTGCCAGGCGCGGGCATAATCGGTCGGCCGTTCGCGAAATGCGAAGTAATTTGTTCCGAAGAACCAGTTCCGAGCATATGGGGAAATCAAAAACTCGGAGAAGGGCCACTGCACGGCTACCATAATCGCCAAGAATCCAGTGCCCACAATGAATGCCTGCGTAAACCTGCCCTTGTGTGAAAACCGCTGCAAAAGATAGTCGATTGCCACACCTCCCGGGACCATCAACACCGGGAAACCCATCGGAACCAGGTGTGTGACGGAGGTGAACACTGGCCCCAGCCGCGGATGCGCTGGAAACAGGGGCATGATCCATTCCCCCAGCATCCACAACACCATGTAAATCGACGCAGCCTTCGTAGCGGCCCACGGCTGGCCCGAGGCGCGATTTATCCCGACCAGTACAAACGGCGCGATCAGTCCTAGAACCATATAGAAAACAGAACTGTGCATGATGGTCCGGTCGCCGATGTACTGGAAGAACAGAATGCTGAGAAGGGAAAACAGCAGCGCGCCCAAATACAGCAGAAGCCAATTGAGCTTCGCGTTGGTGCCGCCAGACGACAGGTTCCTGCGGGCGGTAAGTATCACCAAACTCCCGAATCCGACGGCGAAAATCCCAAGGACGATGCCTGAATGTGGTGGCGTTAATATCTTCACGTCAACACCGAACGAGGAATGCCACCAGTTATCGAAGGGGAACGAGGCAAGCATCAGGAACAATCCCCACACCGCGATGAACGCGCCTAAGGGGCCACGAAATCCCCAGATCCGCACGGATGTTTCCCGGGCACTCGAATCTTTGCTAAAGGTGGTATGAAGAATCAGATAGCCGCAGAAGATGCAGGCCACCATCGCCCCAATTTGCATGGCCACGTGGGCAGGTGTCCAGAAGCTATCGCGGCCAATGGACATGTGCCAGCAGATATCCCAATAAAGGCCGACGGTACTCGAAGTCAGGCCAAGCACTGCCGACCAGACATACCACTCCACCGAGACTACGCGGTCAGCCGCAACATCCCGTTGTCTCAGAGACGTTGGGACGGTCAGAGTACTGGTCAAATCAGACATGGCACAACCTCCACTGATTTGAGGGTTTTAACCCCAGAAAACGACGCATTTTAGATAAAGGGGGAAGAAAGCAGATTTACATTCCAAGGCATCGCCTTGAAAAACCGCACTGGAAACCAGTTTCGGGCTACCGGCTTGGATTGTCAAGGAGTTTCGCGCCGATACCAGCAGGTAAACCTCGGATTTCTAGGCATTTTAGGGCCTCGAACACCTGCCCGGCCCATGCATTGAGCAGAATGATGACTACTGTCACCTGCCGCACTTTCTATCGAAGCGTTTACAATCGTAGACATGCACAACTGGTTCTGGATCATCGCGTTTCTTGCGGCGTGGCTGGTCGTCACCCGCTGGCTCCTGCCCAAACTTGGCATGCCCACTTGAAGCAGCAACGGCTGCGCTGGGTCCCGGCGCGATAAAGCACGAAATGAATCCTCCGACCATTCCTGAGACGTCCCCCAGGACAAATCTCGAACTAAGATCCTGACGTCTGCCGCTCGGGGTGTCTCAACTCAGGGCAAAGCCCCAAGCCCCTCCGTTGTATACTCTCTGCTTTCCATCAACCTGTTATTCGCGAGCTTAGCTCAGGAGACCATCCATGCAGAACCGCATCACCGGCACGACGATGCCCGTCCTCGAATTCATGCTCGATCCCAACGAGTCCATCATCTCCGAAGCCGGCGAACTTTCCTGGATGGGCAGTTCGATCCAGATGACCACCCACACCCAGTTTGGCGGTGGCGGCGGTTTGTTTGGCGTGATCAAGCGCGTGGCGGGCGGCGGTTCCATCTTTATGACCGAGTACCGTGCCGTCGGTGCGCCCGGCGAACTCGCCTTCGCAACCAAGCTCCCCGGCCACATCGTTCCCGTCGAAGTCTCGGCCGGTCACGAGTACATGATTCACCGCCAGGGATTTCTATGCGCCACGCCCCAGATTCAGATCGGCGTTGCTTTCCAGCAGTCCCTCGGCGCGGGCATTTTCGGCGGCGACGGATTTCTTTTGCAGAGAGTTACCGGCCAAGGAATCGCATGGCTCGAACTTTCCGGAGAACTCGTCGTCCGCGACTTGCAGCCGGGTGAAACCCTCCGTGTTCATCCCGGCCACGTGGGCGCATTTCAGGCCAGCGTTTCGTTCCAGATCACTACCGTCCCCGGGATCAAGAACATGATCTTCGGTGGTGACGGAATTTTCCTCGCGTCTCTCACCGGCCCCGGCCGAATCTGGCTGCAGACGCTGCCCATCGCGAGACTCGCGCACGCCATCGAGAAGTACATCCCGCGCGAAGCTTCCCGCCAAACGGTGGAAGGCGGCGTAGTCGGCGGAATCGTGGGATCGATCCTCGACAACATGCGCTAATTCGTTGACACAATCCTAATCTGGCTCAGACGTTCCGGGCGGGGGCGTGCGCCAGTGGACGTAATTCCTGTCGACTAGTACTTCGTATATTCGCTCGTTGTGCCGGCGCCATCCCTGCGCCTCTAGCCATCAGGTAAACTATCCGTGACCTTTTCGATCAGCAAAATGATTAACGGAAAACGCATCGCGGTCGTTATGCCCGCTTACAATGCGGAGAAAACCCTAGAAGCCACCGTGGGAGAACTCCCTGACCTCGTCGATATCCGCATTCTGGTCGATGATCAAAGCCGCGATAAAACGGTGGACCTCGCTCGCCGTCTTGGCCTCTACGTCTTCCAGCATGATCGCAACTATGGTTATGGACGGAATCAGCAAACTTGCTATCGCGAAGCTTTGGCCGCTGGCGCCGATGTCGTCATCATGCTGCATCCCGACTACCAGTACACGCCGTTGCTCATCACGGCGATGGCCAGCATGGTGGCCTATGACGTTTACGACGTTGTGCTCGGCTCTCGCATCATTGGAGGCCGCGCCCTGCGGGGCGGCATGCCGCTCTACAAATACATTTCCAACCGCTTGCTCACCGCGTTCGAGAATCTGTTTCTCCGCGTGAAGCTCTCTGAATATCACACCGGATATCGCGCCTTCAGCCGCCAGGTTCTCACTGAACTGCCCTTGCTCGAAAATTCAGACGACTTCGTCTTCGACAACCAGATGCTGGCACAGTGCGTCCACTTCGGCTTTCGCATCGGAGAAGTATCCTGTCCCACGAAATATTTTGAAGAAGCTTCGTCGATCAACTTCCGCCGCAGCGTGAAATACGGACTCGGCGTGCTGGCCACCACTATGCAGTTCGCGCTGCAAAAAGCGGGCTTGCTCCATCTGCCGCGCTTCAGCCCCCAAGGCCGCAAACTGGAAGCCGGGCGCGAAACCTACTACGCTTCCCGCACAGAAACCGCGCGCCCCGCTTAGCGATCGCCGCCTTTGAGAGATAGATTTTGATTTCGAATAGTCCTTCCTGAGAATGTCAGGACATCCAGAAATTCCGGCGACGTTACGCGAGAGCGACTATGCGCTGAAGAACCTGCTGTGCTTAGCTCTGCTCACGTTCTTCGCGTTTCTCGTGATGGGCTATCATCCCGGCCTCGAAGACGATTCCTTCTATCTCGCCGCCATCAAGCGCCATCTGAACCCCGCTTTATTTCCGTACGATTCAGATTTCTTTCGCCTGCAATTTCAGGCGACGATTTTCGATAAGCTGATTGCCTTTTCCATTCGTCTGACGCACTTGCCGTTGGCGTGGGCCTTGCTGACCTGGCAGATTGTCGCCATCTTTTTTCTGCTTCATGGTTGCTGGCGAATTAGCCGCCGTTGTTTCGCCCGTCCCGAGGCGCATTGGGCGTCTGTTTCTTTGATCGCCACCCTCCTTACTCTGCCGATTGGCGGCATCGCGATCAATCTCGCCGATCAATATCTGCATCCGCGCACGCTGGCTACGGCAGCGATTTTGGCGGCTGTTGTAGCTGTACTCGATCGACGCCTCTGGCTGGCTGGAATGTTCCTGGCCATCGCGTTCGCCATCCACGCCATTATGGCGAGCTTTGGAATCTCGTTTTGCTTGTTTCTTTTTTGGAACCTGAGCACGCGCAGACGACCGGATGTGCCCATCACCGCGACTTTCCTCATTCCTCTAGGATGGCTCTTCGAACCCGCATCCGATGCCTGGCGTCAAGCAGCATCCACGCGCGGATTTTATTTTCTCAGCCGCTGGCAGTGGTACGAATGGCTCGGCGTCTTCGCGCCGCTCGTTCTCCTTTTCCTGTTACAGAGATTCTTGCGAGCACGCCGCGATCTGAATCAAGCTCCCGCATTGTTGCCACTTGTGTCCGCACTCATTTACTACGGCGTTTTCCAGACGGGCGTCGGTTTCATCATCATGCTTCCGCCTGGCCTGGAACGGCTTCGGCCGTTTGAGCCGATGCGCTATCTCCACTTGCTCTACATCTTTTTCTTTCTCATCGCTGGAGGCCTGCTCGGTAACTACGTCCTGCGCCGGCGCGTCTATCGCTGGGCGCTACTATTTGTACCGCTCAGTGCGGGCATGTTTTATGCACAACTGGACATGTATCGATCGTCTCCACATTTAGAGATGCCCTTTTCTCGGAATCAAAATCCGTGGGTGCAAGCATTCGACTGGATTCGTCAAAACACACCGCCGGACAGCCTGTTCGCCGTTGACCCTCACTATGAAACGCTCCCGGCAGAGGACCAGCACGGTTTTCGCGCCCTCGCGGAACGCAGCGTACTCGCCGATTACGAGAAGGACGCCGGTATGGCTGCCCGCGTGCCGAGCCTTGCCCCGCGCTGGTTGAAAGAGGTATCCGCTTTGAACGGCTGGCGCAGTTTCCAGCCTGCAGATTTCAATCGACTCAAAAAAGATTTCGGCGTGACCTGGGTGATCTTATCGGACAGGGATCAAGAGAAAGCCTTGAAAGAGCAATCAGACCTGATGATGTGCCCCTACCACCGAGGACTCTTGAAAGTCTGCCGTTTATACTGAAAAGCCTCAACGCAGGCTCATGCCGACCGAATCTCACGCCCCATCCCGCGTCCAACCTTATCTTGTGATGGCCGCCGTCGCGCTCGCGGTCCGCCTCGCCGTAATCCCCTTTGTCTACCAGGATTGGACCGACCCATTCGTCCAACAGCACTGGGCGTTCGGGTTGGTCGCGCGCTCCATCGTTTCAGGGCACGGTTTTGGGAATGTTTTTGCCCCCAAAACAGGCGCGACTGCCGTCTTGCCGCCAGTGTATTCGTACTTGCTTGCGGGCCTTTTCAAAGTCTTTGGCGTCGAAACGAAGGCTTCGGTGCTCGCGGCACTTTCGCTGAACAGTTTGTTTTCGGCGCTGACGTGCAT
>Ga0102924_1004162_pt1 | contig 14770 bp, 15 predicted proteins | sample PaiPotPPM11metaG_FD_80116 | JGI IMG/M metagenome (GOLD analysis project Ga0102924, IMG submission 80116) | Iron sulfur acid spring bacterial and archeal communities from Banff, Canada, to study Microbial Dark Matter (Phase II) - Paint Pots PPM... ... | reverse complement strand
TGACCCCGGGTCCGCGGGCGGCGCGCCGGACGACCTCGGCACCGATGCCGGCGTCGGCCACGTTGATGAAATAGCGCCGGCCGGTCGAGGTTCCCACGCGACCCACGTCGATCAGGCGCCAGCGATCGGTCCGAAGCCACGCCGCCACATCTTCCGCCCGGCGCGGGCTGGCCAGGGTTCGTCGCAGATCGGCACCCGTTCCGCGCTGCAGGAATCCGACCTTGGGCGGGCTGGCGCTCGGTCGACGAAGGAGCCCGTTCACGACCTCGTGAGCGGTGCCATCACCGCCCACCGCGATCACCAGCCGATCACCAGCCTGGGCGGCGTAGTTGGCGGCATCGCCCCGCTATCTCGTCTCGACCACCTCGAAGGCCACCCCGGCGCAGGCTTCCGCGCAGCGTCGCCAGAAGCCGCCGGCCCGACCGCCGCCGGCCGCCGGGTTGACGATGATGAGTGGCGGCCGCGTCTCGCTCACGTGCGGTCGACTGCCGGGTCGGTGCCAAGGATGCGTCTGGCGGCGGCGACGTCGCGCGACATCTGGTGCTGCAGCGCCGGCACCGAGGCGAACCGCTTTTCAGCGCGCAGTCGCTGCACGAACCAGACTGTGAGGAGCTTGTCGTACAGGTCGCCATCGAAATCGAGGATGAAGACCTCGACGGTGAGGCGGTTGCTGCCGAAGGTCGGCCGGAACCCGACGCTCAGCGCCCCAGCATACGTCCGGTCCTCGATATCGACGCGGACGGCGTAGATGCCGGTGGCCGGCAAGAGCTTGTTCGGGCTGATCCGCAAGTTGGCGGTTGGGAAGCCAAGCTCTCGCCCGCGCTTGAGCCCGTGCTCCACGGTGGAGCGGATGCCGTAGTCGCGACCGAGCAATTGGGCCGCGGCCCGAACCTGGCCGAGCAAGACCAGGCGGCGGATTCGTGAGCTGCTGATGGGCGTTCGGCCTCGCGCCAGCGTCGGGGCGACCGCAACGGTAAAGTCGTGCCGGGTGCCGAGCCGGCGTAAGAAGGCGGGATCGCCACGCTGACCGTGCCCGAACCGGTGGTTCTCCCCGATCACGATGTGGCGGACCTGGATGCCGCGTAACAGCCGCTGTATGAACGCCGCCGGGGTCAAGGCGGCGACCTGGGGCGTAAATGGGATCACGAGCAGTTGGTCCAACCCGAGCTGGTCGAGCAGCCAGGCCTTTTCATCGAGGGTGGTGAGGTTCGCGGGACAATGGTCGGGGTCCAGCACGCATCGCGGATGCGGCTCGAAGGTAACCACCACGCTGGCAGCCTCCGCCTTACGCGCGCCGGCAACCAGGGGCTTGAGCAACGCCTGATGGCCGCGATGGACGCCGTCGAAAGTACCCATGGTCAGATGACTGGGACCCAGGAACCCCGCTGGCGGGAAGCCGAAGCTGACTTCCGTCATGAGGAAAAGACGGCGCGCGGCTGGATCCGCCGGGTGGCGTCCGCCTCGCCCCACGCCAGCAAGTCCCCGTCGGGGCCGAGCAATCGGTAGCGACCGGTGGTGCTGTTCGGGGCGGGGACGGGCTGACCCTGGCGAATGGCGGCCACCCCAGCAGCATCGAGCGCGACCGCCGGCCAGGTGCGCAGCGGCAGGTCCATCGGCAGCAGCCAGCGCATCCACCCCTCCCCCGCCGCGGCCAGCATCGCCATCGGAACGGCGTCAGCAACCATCAGCGGGCCGACCGCGGTGCGCGTCAGCCCAGACAGGTAGGCGCCGGTTCCCAGGGCCGACCCGAGATCGTGGGCGAGGCTGCGGACATACATCCCGCGACCGGAGGTCACCTCGAGGCGAGCGACCGCCGCCGCGGCGTCATAGTCGAGCAGGCGGATGGCATGGATCTCGACCTGGCGCGCAACACGCTCGACCTGTTCGCCGCGACGCGCCTTTCGGTAGAGCGCCTCTCCCCCTTGCTTCAGGGCGGAATAGATCGGCGGGACCTGCTGGATATGGCCGGTGAAGGCCGGCAACGCCATCTCGATGCCGGGCCGCGTGACGGTCGCCGGGTCGCCGGCCGGGCTGATGGTGCCTTCGCCGTCGCCGGTATCGGATGTAAAACCGAAGGTGATGGTCGCCACGTAGGTCTTCGGCCATTCGTGCACGAAGTCGGCCACCCGCGTGGCCGCGTTGATCAAAATCGGTAGGACACCTTCCGCCGCCGGGTCGAGCGTCCCGCCATGTCCGGCCTTCAACACCCCGGGCAGGCGGCGCAGGTTGCGCACGACGGCAAAGGACGAGGGCCCGACCGGTTTGTTGACATTCAGGATGCCGGATGTCACTCGCGTTCGTTAGGGTTGCGGGATTTCCCGCATGTCGTTCATGCGCGCACGCACTTCGGCAAGCACCTTGGCCTCCGCGTCTTTGAGCGGCAGCGCCAGCTCGAGCCCGGCCGCGCGGCGGTGGCCGCCGCCGCCGAACTTCGCGGCGAGCTCCGCGGCGTCGACCTGGTCGCGACTGCGAATGCTCACCTTCGTGAGCTGCGGTCCGACCTCTTTGAAGAGGATGGCGAGCTCCTGGCCGCGGACCGTGTTGAGCTGGTCGATGGCACTGTCGGCCTGGTCGGTCGACGCCCCGCTGTCGCGCAGCCCCGCCTGGCTGATCGAGCCCCACACGAGGCGGTCGTCGAACTCGTAATGCAGCCCTTGCAGGATTCGCCCTTGCATGCGGAGTGACGAAGCCGGCCGGCTCTTGAAGAGGCCGCGAGCGATCGTGACCGGGTCGGCACCGAGCTGCACCAGCTCCGCGGCGGCGCGCAGCGCATGCGCCGAGGTGTTGTCGTGCCGGAATCCACCCGTATCAGAAAGGATGGTCGCGTACAGGCAGGAGGCGGCCCCTGGCGGAATGTGAAGCTTCCACGCCTTGAGGAGGTCGTAGACCAGCTCGCCCGTCGAGGCGGCGTCGGTCAGGACCAGGTTGATGGTGCCGAACTGGGCATTCGTGACGTGGTGATCGACATTGACGACCACCGATGCCTGCGTCACCACCGGCTCGTAGCTGCCGGCGCGCGACGCATCGCTGGCATCGAAGATGAATACCGGCGTGTTACCGGGTGGGGCCTGACGGTTGACGCGTTCGATGCCGGGCAGAAACCACCAGGCGCCCGGGACCGGCGGCGAGGAGAGCACGGGCACCGATTTTCCGATCGGCTCGAGGGTGAGCGCGAGGGCGAGCGCGGACCCCAGCGTGTCGCCGTCCGCATCCTTATGCGTGACGGCCGTCACCACTGGAGCGTCATCGATCACCTGCCAGATCCGGGGTGCCAGCTCGGCCACCTCGGGGCGCGGTGGAGCGAGCTCAGCTGCCGGCGTGTGGCTCCCCTTGCTCGACTTCACGCAGGAGCTGGCTGACGCGGACGCTGTAGGCGACGCCTTCATCGAGCTGAAACCGCAGGTCCGGGGCGAACCGGAGATTCGACAGACGGGATCCGAGTTCGCGCCGGATGAAGCCTTTGGCGTGATCGAGGCCGTCGATCGCCGCCGCCCGGGCGTCGCCCTCCCCGACCACGCTCACCTTGACGGTCGCGTTTCGTAGGTCGGGGCTCAGTTTCACATCGGTGATCGTGGCCATCCCAATCCGAGGGTCTTTGAGGTCGCGGATGATGATTTGACTGATCTCCTCACGCAGCTGTGCGGCGACGCGTTCAACTCGATGACTGCCCATGTATTCATTGTATGAACCCCTCGGATCACCCTCCCCCTCTGGGGGAGGGCAGGGTGGGGGCTCTTTTAGCCAAAAGCAGGGTATGTCCGCTTGTTCCTTCGGGAATGAACCGAGTCCACAGCACCTGGAACCCCGCCTCCTGGAGCCACGCGAGGTAGGTCTGTCGATCGGCATGGCTCCAGTACATCCGGGCGCCGTGCCAGTTATCTTCCGTCCCGGTCCAGGCCCGGAAGCCGACGGTCGCTAGGAGGAACCCACCTGGCCGGAGCCAGCGACTCAGCTTCCGAAACACTCCGCGCTGCTCTTCGATGGGGACGTGAATGATGGCCAGGAAGGACACGATTGCCCTGAAGCTCTCAGGCGGGAACTCCACATTGGTCATGTCCTTGCACAAGAACCGGCCCGCCGGCACCAATCGTCTGGCCCGCTCGATCTGGACCGCCGAGATGTCGACCCCCGTCACTGCAAATCGCTCCGCCAGGATCGCGGTGGCCGGGACTCCACAGCCACAGCCAAGGTCAAGGACCGGATCACCGTCGTCGAGCAATGGGATCAGCTCCGCAAGCCATGCTGCATACCCTGTGCTCGGCTTCCGCTCGCCTGGATTCTCTTTGGACGCTCCCCAACCGGCGTCGTCTCGATACTCGTAGGAAATGCGGTCGTAGCCATCGCGAACGATCCTCTTCGGATCGATCTCAGGTTCGGCCGTCGAGCTTCTCCAGGACTGGAGCCAGGGCCTCGATCGAGGCTTCGCTGATCGGATCGATGACGAGTTGAACGTGCCCGATTCCCTCGCGCGCGTACGCGCGCAGGGCCTCCGTCATATCGTCAGTGCTCCCTGCGAGCGGCGTCACTTGCTCTGAGGCATCAGCCTCGTGGCGGCCGGCGGCTCCGGGCAAGCGAACCAGGACGGCAACCGTGCGTTCGACGTCGCTCGGTTTGCGTGTGGCCGCTATGCAAGCGGCGTCGACCTTGGCGCGCAACGGCGCGACCCCTTCGGGCCGGTTACCCGTCCAGCTATACCAGGCATTCCAGCTATCGACGTAGGGCATGGTCAGCGCCAGCATCCGCTCGCCGATGGACCCGACCATCAATGGCGGTCCGCCGGGACGCGGGCGCGGCACGAGCTCGCAATCACGCGCCGAGTAGAACTCTCCGGCGAAGTCGACTTTGCCATCCCGCAGGAGCGATCGAATGATGGTGAAGGCTTCGGCGAATCGCGCCACGCGCCGGTCGAAGGCAAAGCCGTAGGCACGATATTCGGTCTCGTTCCAGCCCGCGCCTAACCCAAGGATCAGGCGTCCGCCGCTGATCTCATCGACCGTACCGGCCAGCTTGGCGAGCATTGCCGGATTGTGAAAGCTGGTGCAAGCGACCAGTGGCCCGATCGCAATCCGGCTGGTCGCGGCGGCCAGGCCGGCCAGCGCCGTCCACGCTTCCCACGGGCCGCGGGCGCCGTTGACCTCATCCCGATACAGAAGATGGTCGCCCACCCACACCGAATCGAATCCCACCTGCTCGCCCAGTCGCGTCATGGCGACGAGCTCGGGCCAGCGGACGAGCCTCTCCACCTCGGGCAGCTGGAAGCCGACCTTGAGTGGGCGCGTCGGATTAGGCCTGTTTGACCTGGTAGGACTCGATGACGTCGCCTTCCTGGAAGTCCTGGTAACCCTCGATCCGGATACCGCACTCCAACCCGGCGATGACTTCCTTGACATCGTCCTTGAAGCGCTTCAGACCGGTGATCTGGCCCTCGTGGATCGGCTTGTTGTCACGCAACAGCTTGGCGGTCGAGCCGCTCGTGATCTTGCCATCCTGTACCCGCGAGCCGGCAATGATGCCGAGCTTCGGGATCTTGATCGGAGTCAAGACGTCGGCGCGGCCTTCCCAGATCTGGACGAAGGTCGGCTCGTAGAGACCCTTGATCGCGCGCTCGACGTCGTTGGTGACGTTGTAGACGACGTCGTAGCTGCGGATGTCGACCTTTTCCCGCTCGGCGGCCTTCTGGCCCAACGCATCCGGCTTGACGTTGAAGGCGATGACGATCGCGTTCGACACGGCAGCCAGCAGGATGTCCGACTCCGTCACCGGACCGACGCCCTCGAAGACGATCTTGATTTGCACCTGCGGGTCCTGGATCTTCAACAGCGAGCCCTTCAGCGCCTCGACCGAGCCGTTGCTGTCGGCTTTGATCACGAGGTTGAGGTCCTTGATGGCCCCCTTCCCTACCTGGGCCGACAGGTCGGCCAGGGTGACACGGCGGGTCTGCGCCAGGGTCGCGACGCGATACTGCTCGGCCCGCTGGCCGGCAATCGTCCGCGCCACTTTCTCGCTGGAGACCACCTGGAAGATGTCGCCGGCGGTCGGCACATCGGGTAGGCCGGTGACGACGGCCGGGGTCGCAGGTCCGGCGTCCTTCATCTTGCGGCCGCGGTCATCGAGCAACGCCCGCACCTTGCCGAAGATGTGGCCGACCACGAGGTTGTCTCCGATGTGGAGCGTGCCGCTCTGCACCAGCACCGTCGCGACCGCACCACGACCCTTCTCGAGGTGGGCGTCGATGACGGTACCGGCCGCGAGCTTGGCCGGGTTGGCCTTGAGGTCCTGGAGGTCAGCGACCAGCAGGATCATCTCGAGCAACTCTGAGATCCCCGTCTTCTGCTTGGCGGACACGGGCACCATGACGGTCTGCCCACCCCAGTCCTCGGGAATGAGGCCCTGCTCGGAGAGGCCCTGCTTGACGCGGTCCGGGTTGGCGCCCTCCTTATCGATCTTGTTGATCGCGACGACGATCGGGACCTGGGCCGCTTTCGCGTGGGAGATGGCTTCGATGGTCTGCGGCATGACGCCGTCGTCGGCCGCCACCACCAGGACCGCGACGTCGGTCACCTGGGCGCCGCGGGCGCGCATGGCGGTGAACGCCTCATGGCCTGGCGTATCCAGGAAGACGATCCGCCGGCCCTTCTCCTCGACGACGTAGGCGCCGATGCTCTGGGTGATGCCGCCGGCTTCCCCGGCCGCTACCTTGGTCTGGCGGACGGCGTCGAGCAGCGAGGTCTTGCCATGATCGACGTGACCCATGACGGTGACCACGGGCGGTCGCGTCTTCAGGTTCTCCGGCGTTTCGCCGTCGACGCTGAAGAGCTCCGAGCGGGTCATCAGCTTGACCTGGGTGCCCTCGCCCTCGCCGACGACTTCCTCGGAGATCGCGGAGTCCATCGCCATCGGGGTGGCCTGGACGCCGAAGCTGTCGGCGACGATGGCGGCGGTGTCGAAGTCGATCTGCTGGTTGATGTTCGCCATCACGCCGTTCTTCATCAGCTCTTTGATGATGTCGACGGTCTTGACGTCGAGGTACTCCGCCAGCTCCTTCACGGACAGCGTGGGCGGCAGCTCAACCTTGCCCTCGGTAACCTTCGGTTTGGCGTCGGCTGACTGGCCGCCGGGCGCGAATTGGGTGCGCACGGACGCCTCCTGCTCCGGCGTCAGTACCGCCATCGCGTGGCGGGGTGCGTGCCGCATCGGGCGCAGGAAATCCAGGATCTGCCGGGCCTCGACGTTGAGGTCACGCGCGAGCTGTTGAACCTTGATACCGCGAGTTGTAGTAGCTATCTGTGGTCTATCCTCCGCAATTCAACTGGCAATCATAACCTGCGCGTTGCCAGCCAACGCGCCTAGATCAGTATTCCCTGTCGGAGCCGCTCCCAATCTTGGGCGCCAGTATGGAGTTCGAGTGCGCGGTCCAGCGACCGCCGCTTCTCCGCCAGCGCCCAGCAGGCGGCATCCCGGCAGAGATATGCGCTTCGACCGGCTACCCGCTTTGGGTCGGCCACCACCGCGCCGTCGACGACCGCCAGCCGGTGCAGCGATGACCGCGGCTTGACCTGGCGGCAGCCGATGCAGGTGCGCTGCGGCTCAGGTCGCAACATCTCCCTCCTCCCTTTCGGTTGTCAGGGTCGCGGGATTTCCCGCGTGGGGAGGGTCGGGATGGGGGCTCGTCCCTTCGACCATCGGCTTGATATCGATCCGCCACCCGGTCAACTTCGCAGCCAGCCGGGCGTTCTGCCCATCCTTCCCGATCGCCAGCGAGAGCTGGTTTTCGGGCACGTGGGCGGTCGCCGTCCGCGACTCTCGATCGATCTCGACGCTCAGCACTTGAGCGGGACTGAGGGCATTGGCGACCAGCTGGGCTGGATCGTCCGACCAGGGGATGATGTCGACCCGCTCCGTCCCGAGTTCCCCGACGACGCTGCGGATCCGCACGCCGCGTGGTCCGACGCAGGCGCCCACCGGGTCGATGCCATCCTGGTTGGCGGAGACGGCCACCTTGGTTCGCACACCCGGTTCGCGCGCCAGCGCGCGGATGACGACCGCGCCTGAGGCAAGCTCGGGGATCTCGAACTCGAGCAAGCGGCGCACCAGCGCTTTGTGGGCCCGGGAGACGAGCACCTGCGCCCCGCGGCTGCGCTTGCGTTCTTCGAGCAAGAGAACCTTTAGGTGCTGCCCGACCCGGATCTGCTCATCCGGGATCTGCTCCTCCGGCGGCAGCACGCCCTCGGCCTTGCCGAGCTCGAGGTAGATGGTGTGACCGTCCGAGCGCTCGGCGATGCGCTCGACGATCCCGCTCAGCATCTCACCCTTGTGCTCGAGAACGTCCTTGAGCACCTGGTCCTTTTCCGCATCGCGCAGACGCTGGAAGACGACCTCCTTGCTGATCTGGGCGGCCAGCCGGGCGAAGTCTTCGGTTGGGAGCGGGACGTCGACGAGGTCGCCGACCGAGGCGGGGCCCAGTTTGGTCGCCTCCTCGAGACTGATCTCCGTCGCCGGATCGGCCACCGTTTCAACCACCCGGCGCCGGCCGAAGATGGCGATCTGCGCCGTGTCCGGGTCGACGTGTACTCGGATGCTCTCCGGCGGATTGAAGGCGCGCCGGTAGGCGGTGGCCAGGGCCGTTTCCATCAGGCTGAGCAGCGATTGCTTGGAGATCCCCTTCTCTTCCTGGACCTGGTCGAGCGCCTTGACGAAATCTGACTTGAGCATCAGCGGCGCGACAGGTCGATCGCCAGCCGGGCGGAGAGGATGTCCGCCAGCGGGATCGCCACCGTTTTCACATGCTTACCTTCCCCGAGTTGCAGTTCGATCATGTCGTCGGAGACCGCGGTCAGCCGTCCTTCCGCAACCTGCTCGCTGTCGCCCACGCGGTAACGGACGTTGGCGCGACGACCCACATAGCGGCGGTACTCCTCGAGGTTGCGCAGCGGACGTTCGGCGCCCGGAGACGAAACTTCGAGCTCATACCGCGTGGGAAATGGATCTGCCTGGTCGAGCAAGGCACCGAGCGATTTGCTGACCCGCTCGCAGTCGTCGAGCGTCACGCCCTCGGGCCGGTCGATCCGAACCCGCAGTGTCGTGTTACCGCCGGAACCGGCCAGTGTCAGGTCGTACAGCTCGTAACCGAGGTAGCTGAGGGTGGGCATAACTAACTCCCGGATTCGATCGAGCTGATTCGTGGTTGGCGCAGTCACCACTAAAAGAAAAAGGGCCGACGGCCCCGCACTGCAAGCTTCGTATTCACTTGTCCCAGAGTATACGTCGGCTACCTCGGGTCGAGCCGCCTCCATACGACCAGCAGCGGGCTCGCATTAAAAATTGATGAGTAGGTTCCGCTGACGATCCCGATCAGCAGCGCCAGGGTAAAGCCCTTGATGTTTTGCGGCGAGATCAAAAACAGCGCGACCAACACGAACACCACGGTCATCGACGTGTTCAGCGATCGGGCGAGCGACTGGATGATGCTCAGGTTCACGTTCTGCTCGAACGTCAGCCGGCTCGCCTGCCGCAGGTTCTCCCGGATCCGGTCGAAGATGACGATCGTGTCATGGACCGAGAAGCCGATGACGGTGAGCGCCGCCGTCACGAAAAGGGTGTTGATCTCCCCCAGCGGCGAATTGAACACCTTGCCGAGGATCGACCAGATGCCGGTGAGGACGAACACGTCGTGCAGCAGCGCCAGGATGGCGGCGACGGCGAACTTGTAGTTGAACCGGATGCTCAGGTAGATCACGATCAGGATGGAGGCGATCACGATCAGCCCGCCGGCTCCCACCACCAGCTCGCGGGCAATCGTCGGCCCGACCTGCGCGTAGCTCGACCGGGACGGATCGAGCGGGAATTTCTTGGCAAGGTCGGCGCGGATGGTGGTCTCCTGTGCCGACGAGAGCGGCTTGGTCGTGATCAGCGTGCCGTTCGGGCCGGCCTGCTGAACCGTGGCCTCCACGTTGAAGGTGTCCATCTCTTTCTGGACGGCCGTGGCCTGCACCGGCTGGGAAAAGGCCAGGTTGTACTGGTCCCCGCCGGCGAAGTCGATCCCGAGACGAAAGCCCAGGAAGGCCATGGAGATGATCCCCGGCAGGATGATCGCCAGAGACAGCAGGAAGTACCAGTTGCGGCGCCCGACGATATTCATCGCGCTCTCAAGCCGCCTTGGGCGCCTGCACCCCGTAGAACGCCAGCCGGCGAGCGGGCCGCAACCCGGCGAGGATCTGCAGGAATTGCTGCGTGGTGACGATGGCCGAGAACATGCTGACGCCGACGCCGACCGCGAGGGTGATGGCGAAGCCCTTGATCAGCGGGGCGCCGAAGAAGTAGAGGACGAAACAGGTGATCAGCGTCGAGATGTTCGAGTCGCGGATCGCCGGCCAGGCGCGGTGTACGCCGGCTTCCATCGCGGCGCCCAGCGTACGACCGGCGCGCAACTCTTCCTTGAGGCGCTCGAAAATCAGGACGTTAGCGTCGACCGCCATTCCGATCGAGAGGATGAACCCGGCCAGTCCCGCCAGGGTCAGCGTGACGCCGAAGAGCTTGAAGATCGCCAGCGCGATCGCGGCGTAGATGAGCAGCGCGATGCTGGCGACCAAGCCCGGCAGCCGGTAGTAGAGGAGCATGAAAAGAATGACGATGGACAGTCCGAATGCCCCGGCCAGCAGGCTCAGCTTGACCGTCGTGGCGCCGAGGGTGGCGCCGACCTCGGTTGCCGAGGCAATCGAGATGGTGCCAGGGAGCGATCCGGAGTTCAGCTGGATGGCCAGGGCCTGCGCGCTGGCAGCGGTGAAACCGCCGGTGATGATCGCGCTCCCGCCGCAGATCTCGCTGATGACGTTGGCGTCTTCGACGAGGTCCTTGTCGATGAAAATCGCCAGCTTGTTCTGCGGATCACCTTGCGGGTGGGTCACGCGGTCGCGGGTGAAGGCACAGAAGAGGTCCGATCCTTTGGAATTGAACGAGATGGTGACGTCAGGCAGGTTGGTGTTGGGATCGGTGGACCGGCTGGCGTTGGTGATCATGCTGCCATCGATGCCGGTGGAGACCGGCTTGTAGCCCGGATATTTCTGCGCGTCCTTGGGGTTCAGCTGCTGAAGCGTCGCGGCGTCAGGTGTTCCGGGCTCCCATTTCCAGATCGTGAGGTACGACGTTTTGCCAAGGATTTGCTTGGCCTGCTCGAGGTTGACGCCGGGCAGCTCGACGATGATCCGGTCGCTGCCCTCGGGGCGGACTACTGCCTCGGCATACCCGCTGCTGTTGACCCGGCGCTCGATGATCGCGACGGCGACGTCGCGAGCCGCCTGGACCGTCGTGCCGGAGCGAACTTGGGTAATTTGCAACTCAAGGTGGGTACCGCCTTGCAGGTCGAGGCCCTTGTGGACGTAGATCTGCTGCGAGAACCCCAGGAACCCGATATTGAGCGTTGGGACGCCTCGAATCGGCCCGGTCAGCGGCTGATCGGTCGCGATCCGATAGACGTAGGCGAACCCGTCGATGAAGAGGGCAAGCACAGCAATGACGGCAATCAGAGCCAGGAGTCGACGGTCGACGCGCATGCGAGGGAAAGTATAGGTGAGCCCCGATGAGAAACTTTTGAGGCGTCGACTTAACGGCTCAGCTGCGTGAGTTTGCCGGGGATCGTCCCGGCGTTGAGCCCATCCGCCAGCCGCTGCGCGTCCGACGAGGTGAAGATCCCAACATCCGGCACAAGGAGCATGGCGCCCTTCGTAATTTCGCCCGAGACGTCCGCATCCTCGAAGAGCCTACTGTCGGTAAAGAGCGCGAGCCTGTTGTCGACCGTGTCGTAGGTTTGCGCCGCCCGGTCCCGCGTCACGAGGTCGAGCAACTCGGCACCGTCGGCGTCGAAGGTCACGATCACGCCCGGGCCTGGCGGCCGGGTCGCGCGCCCAACCGTCGCGTGGATGACCATCGTGCCATCGATTCCGGTGAACACCGGCTTGTACCCAGGGTGGTACTGGGCGGCCAGCGTTCCCAGCCGGCTCTGCGTGGCCTCGTCGACCTGGCCCGGTACCCACTTCCAGATGGTGAGGCTGACGCCATTGGCCTCGACGATCGCCGCCACCTGGGCGGCCGTCGCATGGGCGACGTGGATGTCGATCACGTCGGCTGCCGCGCCCGGGTCCACCCGATTGACCAGCCGATGGCTGGCCAGCCGTCGGGTGATGACGCGCATGGCAACATCCCGCGCCTGGGCAGCCGGCATCGACGCGGGCACGTCGGACAGGCGGTACGAGAGCGCGACCACAGCCGGCGAGGCGGGACCAAGAGCCAGCCCGGAGATACGCGTGACGGCGATGCCGAGGCCAGCGGCTAAGACAATGCCGGCCGCGCCGAGCAGCCACGATCGGCGTAGACGCATGAACGTGTAGCGACGACCCCGTTAAGACCTTGCGGCGTCAGGGCAGCGGCGCGAGCGTCCACTGGTCACGCAGCGTGGCCATCACCGCAGCCAGATTCCCGCGGCCGATCGCGTCCCGAATCTCTCCGACGAGCCGTACGAGCAAGCGGAGGTTATGGATCGACGCCAGCCGGTGGCCGAGGATTTCGCCGGCCATGAAGAGGTGGCGGAGATAGGCGCGGGAGAAGCGCCCGCACGTGTAGCAGTCGCAACTCTCGTCGAGCGGGCCCGCATCGTCGATGAAGCGTCGGTTGCGCAGATTGATCCGGCCTCCCCGGGTCAGGATCGATCCATTGCGGGCGATCCGGGTGGGCAGCACGCAGTCGAACATATCGACGCCGCGGGCAATCGCCTCGACGAGATCGGCGGGCGTGCCGACGCCCATCAGGTAGCGCGGACGCTCACGCGGGAGGATCGCCGTTTGGAGAGACAGGAGCTGATAGGTGATGCGTTTCGGTTCGCCCAGGCTCAGTCCGCCGACGCCGAAGCCGTCAAACGGCAGTCGCGTCAAAACCTCCGCACTTTCTCGGCGAAGCTGCTCATCGAATCCGCCCTGGGCAATGCCGAAGCGCATTTGGCCCCGGGCGGGCTCGCTCTCGAGGCACCGCTCGGCCCAGTGATGGGTGCGCTCCATGGCGGCCTTGGTGGTCGCGGTCGTGGCCGGCCAGGAGACCGGCTGGTCGAACGCCATCGCGATGTCGGACCCGAGCTGGCGCTGGATTGCCATCACCGACTCGGGCGTGAAGTGCTGCTCGCTGCCATCCAGGTGCGATCGGAAGGTGGCGCCGGCATCGCTGACCTTGACCAGGTGGTCGAGGCTGAAGACCTGGAAGCCGCCGCTATCGGTCAGGATCGCGCCATCCCACCCCATGAACTTGTGGAGACCACCAAGCCGGGCGATCCGCTCGCCGCCGGGCCGCAGGGCCAGGTGATAAGTGTTGCCGAGCAGGACCTGCGCACCTAGGGCACGAACTTCATCGGGGCTGAGCGCCTTGACCGTCGCCTGCGTCCCCACCGGCATGAAGGCGGGGGTATCGATCACCCCGTGCACGGTCGTCAAGCGCCCGCGGCGGGCCCCGTCCTCCTCCGCGAGCAGCTCGAAACTCACAAAATCTCCCTCCCCCTCTGGGGGAGGGCAGGGTGAGGGCTGCTGATGAACATGCAGTCCCCGAAGCTGTAGAAGCGGTAGTGCTCCTGGATCGCCTCCCCGTAGGCGGCGAGGATACGGTCCCGTCCGGCAAAGGCGCTGACCAGCATCAGCAGCGTGCTCTTGGGCAAATGAAAGTTGGTCAGCATCGCATCGACGACCCGGAACCGATAGCCCGGCATGATGAACAGCCCGGTCCACCCCTCCCCTGCCGCAACGCCACCATCTGTTGCGGCACTTTCCAGGACCCTGACACTGGTGGTACCGACTGCTACGACGCGCTTCCCATGGCCGCGGGTCTCGTTGATGGCGCCAGCGCACGCGTCATCAATCCGGTACCACTCCCGGTGGATCCGGTGCTCGGCCGGGTCGTCGACGCGCACGGGGCGAAAAGTGTCGAGGCCGACATGAAGCGTGACGAACGCGATCCCCACTCCACGCTCGCGCACCGCGTTCAATAACGCCGGCGTGAAGTGCAGACCGGCCGTGGGCGCCGCCGCGGACCCTTCCTCGCGTGCATAGACGGTCTGATAGCGTTCGCGGTCCTCGAGCCGCTCTTTGATGTAGGGCGGCGTGGGCATCTGGCCGATCCGCCGAACTTCGGCCACGGGATCGGCCACCCCGTTCAGGCGGACCGTGGCGGTCTCGTCGGTCCGCTCTTCAATCGCAACCACCAGCGCGGAGCTCTCGAACTGCACGCGCGACCCGGGCTCGAGGCGGCGCCCAGGACGGATCAGGGCCTCCCAGCGGTGTCGATCGCCGTCGAGCGGACGCAGCAGCAGGACCTCTGCCTCTCCCCCATCCGCGCGGCGCCCGATCAGTCGCGCGGGCAACACACGGCTGTCGTTGAGCACCAGCAGGTCGCCGGGCTCGAGATACTCCGGCAATTGCGCAACCGTTGAATGCGTGATCTCGCCGGAGCGCGGACCGAGGATCAGCATGCGCGCCGCATCGCGCCGCTCGGGTGGATGCTGCGCGATCAGCTCGGGTGGCAGCTCGTAATCGAAGTCCGCGGTCCTCACGCCGAGACTGAGACTAAAAGAGTCGAGGCTGCTCGCCCGTGCTCGCCTTGACCAGGCCGAGGTGGTCGTAGGCCAGCTTGGTCGCGACTCTTCCCCGGGGCGTACGTGCCAGAAAGCCGAGCTGCATCAGGAACGGCTCGTAGACATCCTCGACGGTCTCGGGATCTTCGGACACCGACACGGCGATGG
>Ga0102924_1004161_pt1 | contig 14775 bp, 15 predicted proteins | sample PaiPotPPM11metaG_FD_80116 | JGI IMG/M metagenome (GOLD analysis project Ga0102924, IMG submission 80116) | Iron sulfur acid spring bacterial and archeal communities from Banff, Canada, to study Microbial Dark Matter (Phase II) - Paint Pots PPM... ... | reverse complement strand
GTGTAGATGAACTTCGGGCGCTTGCCTTCCCGCTCCAGCCGGTTGAGCGTCGTAACGAGAACCTCGATCACCATCCCGTCCTCGTCCATCGGGACCTGGACCACGTTGGCCTCGTACGCCGAGAAGGTCGGGACTGCGCCCGGGTACGTGGGCGCCTCGGCGACGACGACGTCGCCCGGGTCGAGCAGCGTCTTGCAGACGAGGTCGATCACCTGCTGGCCGCCGGTCGTCACGAGCAGCTCGTCGGTGTCGACCGTCATGCCCTCCTCGCGCATCACCTCGACGATGCAGCGCTTGACGAGCGCGAGCCCGTCGGTGGGCCCGTACTGGAGGGCCCGGGCACATGACTCGGCCGCGACGGCGCCCATCAGCGAGGCGTAGGAGTCGGGCGGGAAGGTGCTCGTGTCCGGCCAGCCGCCCGCGAGCGAGATGACCTCGGGCTGCTCGGTCAGCGCCATCAGGTCGCGCATCGCCGAGGACTTCATCCCGCGCGTGCGCGAGGCGAAGAGCGCCGCGTAGCGCTCGATGTCGTGCGCGGTCGACCGCGGGATCCGCGAGCGTCCCTGACTCACGCGGCCGGCACCCCGCCGCTCGGAACACGTATCGTCACGCCAGATCACAGTACCGAACGATGAACCTGGCCTTTGACATCTTCCAGGGGATTGGGATCGCCGCAGCTATCGGAGTGCGTCCCTTTCTGCCCACGCTGGCGGTCGGAGCACTCGCCGCGGGCAACGTCCAGATCCATTTCAAGGACACCGATTACGCGTTCCTCCAGGGCGCGCCGTTCCTGGGCGGGATGGCTGCGGGGGCGATCGTGTGTGCGCTCCTTCAGCGGCGGTTCAAACCCGAGAATCCGCCGACGGTCTACCTCCTGGGGCTGGCCGGCGTCGCGCTCGGCGCACTCGAGTTCGCCGGATCCCTGTGTCGCGATCACCACCGCGTCTGGCCGGGGCTCGTCGGCGGCGCGATCTGCGCCGCGATCGGCTTGGCGGCCACGGCACCGCTGCTGGGCCGCGTGCGCACTCGGCTCGACGAGGGCGCGGCCCGTTCCCTGCCCGTCTACGCGGAGCTCGGCGCCGTGCTGTTCGCGGCGCTCTCGGTCGTCGCGCCGCCGGTCGGCGTGATCGGCCTCGCGATCCTGCTGTGGCTCCTCATCGCTGGGCGCGGGCGCGGGGACCAAAAATACGCCGGCTTGCGCATCCTCAGATAAGTGAGCTCGCCCAAGAAGCTCGTGCTGGTCGTGATCGACGCGCTCAAGCCGGCGATGCTCGAGCGCGCGATCGCCGTCGGACGTGCTCCCGCGCTGGCCCAAATCATGAAGCGCGGCGCCTACGTCGATGACTGCGTGGCCGTGTACCCGTCGGTAACGCCGGTCTGCGCGTCGACGATCGCGACCGGGGTCGGGCCCGACGAGCACTTGATCCCCAGCATGAACTGGTACCACCGCGAGGAGGCGCGATACGTCGAGTACGGGTCGAGCTTCTCAGCCTCGCGCCAGTTCGGAGTGCTGCGCTCTCTGACCGACACCGTCTACCGCATGAACGCCGAGCACTTGTCCCACGACATCGAGACGGTCTTCGAGACGCTCGACGATGCAGGCGTCCGGACGGCCGGCACGACCTACCTGATCTATCGCGGGCGCCATCAGCACGAGGTCTCAAACGAGACCGCGCTCGCCCGGATCGTGACCTCGACGCTCTTCCGGCGCACGATCGACGGTCCCCAGGAGCTGTTCTACGCCGACCTTTACGCGAGCCGCAAGACGGGCTGTCGCGGACAGCTCGGAATGCCTGGAATCCGCGACCAGCACACCGGCTGCGTCGGCGCCTATCTGGTCGAGAACGACCTGTTCGACTTTCTTCTCTTTTCATTGCCTGACAACGACGCCTGGTCTCATCGACATGGCCCGCATGCCCAGGTCACGTCGATCGCCGCCGCCGACCGGCAGCTCGAGCGCCTGATGCACGCCGCGGGCGGTCCCGATGCGTTCTTTGACCAGTTCGCAATCATCGTCACCTCCGACCACTCCCAGGCTGTCGTCGAAGAGCGCATCCGCCTCGATCGGGCCTTCGCGGAGTTCGATGTCGCGACGCCGAGCGCGTCGCGATCGATCGGCGCCGAAATTGCGCTCAGCCCCGCGCAGCGCTCGGCGATGATCTATGCGCTCGGGGAGGAGGAGGACCGCCCGGATGTGATCGACCGGGCGATCGAGACCGCGCGCGAGGTTCCCGGAGTCGACCTCGTGCTGACCCGCGCAGGTGACGAGGCCCGTGTGCTCAGCGGGCGGGGCGAGCTTCGCTTCGCGCGTGGCGGCGATGTTAAGGATCTGCGTGGCGAGCGCTGGAGCGTCGAGGGAGAGCTGGCGGCCCTCGCCGGCGAGGTCGACGACGGGCGGTTCATCAGCCCTTCATATCCCGATGCGCTGATGCGCATCTGGTCGGCGCTCGCGTGTCCGACCGCAGGCGATGTGCTCCTTTCCGCCGCGCCCGGTTACGAGTTTGTCGATTGGGGTGGTGCGGATCACGTCGGCGGCGGCAGTCACGGCTCGCTGCATGCCACCGACTCGCTCGGCGCGCTGCTGTGGTGCGGGACCGGACCGCCATCTCGCTCGGTGCGAGCGCAATGGTCGCTGCGCGACGTCGCGGGCATCGTTCGTGAGCATTTCGCCACTTAGGATTAGGAACCCGTTAGCGCGCCGCGGCCCGCAGGAACCGGCGAGGACCCGCCGGGTACATTCACTCGATGCCCGAGGAGCTGACAACCACCGCGCCGCTGCCGCTCAGCGTGCGGGTCCGCCATGGCGTGCGACGCCCGCACAACTGGGTCCAGCTCCTGCGATTCGGCGCCGTGGGCGCCAGCGGGTACGCCGTCAACATTGCCGTGTTTGCGGTCTGCGTGCACGCGCTCGCGATCGACTACCGGCTTGCGTTCGTGGCCGCATTCGTAACCTCAGTGGCCAACAACTTCTGGTGGAACCGCCACTGGACATTCGGAGCGAAGGGCGCCCAGACGATCTTCTTCCAGGGGTCGCGCTTCTTCGCGGTGTCCGCGCTCGCTCAGGGATTCGCATACGTCGTGCTCGTCGCGCTGGTATCCGGCCCGGGTTTGCCGAAGGTCGCTGCCCAGGCGATCGCGGTAGCCGCCGCGACGCCGCTGTCGTTTATTGGGCAGAAGCTCTGGAGCTTCCGCGCCTAAGGCGCGTGGCTCGCCGGTTCAGCCGCGTCTCGATCCTCGCCGCGCTTGTGCTCGGTGCCGCCGCTCCCGCGGCCTCCGCCGACAGCCCGACGCTGGTCACCCAGCTGAACAAGCCGCCGACCGGCTTTCGTCTCACGGCGACCCAGGTCGAGCGGATCGCTGCCGCCGATCCCCGGTCGCGAGCCGAGCTGGGGCGCCACCCGCGCGCGATACCGTACGAGTACACGCGGGGCGCCGGGCAGTGGCAGGTGAGCTGGTTCTCGCGCGGCCGCACCCAGCGGGAGCTGTTGGAGGTCTACGTCGATGACGGCTCGGGGAGCGTGACCGAGGCATGGACCGGATACCAGGTCGCGTGGTCGATGGCTCGCGGGTACTCGGGCGCGTTCGGCCGGCGCGTCAACGCGCTGTATGTATGGCTGCCGCTGTGCGCGCTGTTCATCCTTCCGTTCCTTCCGTGGCGCCGGCCGAGGCGATTCACGCTTCTGCACCTCGACCTGCTGGCGCTGCTCGCGTTCTCGGTCTCGCTCGCCTTCTTCAACCACGCGCGAATAGGGCTCTCGGTCCCGCTCGTCTATCCGTTCCTCACATACCTGCTCGTCAGGCTGCTGCTGCTTTCCTTCGGCCGCGGCCGTCCGCGCGAGCCGCTCCGGCTGGCCATCCCGGCGCCCTGGCTCGGCGTCGCCGTCGTGTTCCTGGTCGGCTTCCGGGTCGGGCTGAACGTCGTCGACTCGAACGTGATCGACGTCAGCTACGCGGGGGTGATCGGCGCCGACAAGCTCCTGCACGGAAAGCACCTGTACGGGCACTGGCCGCAGGACAACGCCTACGGCGACACGTACGGTCCGGTCAACTACTACGCCTACGTGCCATCCCGGCTGATTTTCGGCTGGAGCGGGAGCTGGGACGACCTGCCCGCCGCGCACGCCGCGGCGCTTGCATTTGATCTGCTGACGCTCCTCGGGCTCTACGTCCTCGGACGCCGCATCCGCGGGCCGACGCTCGGAACGACGCTCGCCTACGCGTGGGCGGCCTACCCATTCACGTTGTTCACGCTCGAGTCCAACAGCAATGACACTCTCGTCGCACTACTGATCGTGGCGGCGTTGCTCGTCGCGACGTCCGCGACCGCACGCGGTGTCACCGTTGCGCTTGGGGGGTTAACCAAGTTCGCGTCGTTCGCGCTAGGGCCTTTGTTCCTGCGTGGGCTCGGCGGATGGCCCCGCCGCCGTGAGCTGATCGCATACCTGGCGGCGTTCGCGGTGACCGCCCTGGTCGTGATGCTGCCGGTCCTGATCGACGGCAATCTGAGCACGTTCTGGCGTCACACGATCTCCTACCAGGCCACGCGCCCGTCGCCGTTCTCGATCTGGGGTCTCTGGGGCTTCCACGTCGAGCAGCGCCTGGTCCAGGGTCTTGCGGTGGCGCTGGCGGTAGCCGCCGCGTTCGTGCCGCGACGGCGCGGACCAGTCGAGCTCGCGGCGCTTGCCGGCGCGATCATGATCGCCGTCGAGCTCTCGCTGACACATTGGTTTTACCTGTACATCGTGTGGTTCTTCCCAATGGCGATGGTCGCCCTGCTGGCCGCGCACCCCGAGCCAGTGCGCGAGCCGGCGGTGGAGCGCGCGATGCTCGTCCCGGCGGCGGCGTGACGCGGGTCGCCCCCGCGACCGCGAGCGCGTTGCTGGCGGCGGCGCTCGCAGGCTGCGGCGGCCATTCGCCCCGCGCGACCGTCTCTCCTCCACCCCCGCTCGCGCGCCCCGTGCACCTGTCGACGGGCGAGATCGCGCGCCTGATCCCCCTCGGCTTGCCGATCTATTGCGCGGGTCGTCGCGGCAACGAGGTCGCGTTCACGTTCGACGACGGTCCTGGGGTCTACACCCACCTTGCGCTCAAGAAGCTGACCGCCGCCGGTGAGCGGGCGACGTTCTTCGTGGTCGGCAAGAGCATCGACGCATGGCCGGGATGGGTGCAGAGGGAGATCAGGATCGCCGCGCTCGGCGACCACACATACACGCACCCGGACCTGCTCGGCTTGACGCCCGCGGGGGCTCGCTCCGAGATCGCTCGCGCCAAGCGCAGGATCGAGCAGCAGTCCGGCGGGCCGGTTTACCTGTTCCGCCCGCCGTACGGCGCTCGTGACAAGGCGATCGACGGGATCGTCCGCTCGCTCGGCCTGCTCGACATCATGTGGACGGTGGACTCGGCCGACTCACTCGGCGCGAATTGGCTGGGGATCATCCACAACGTCGAGGCCGGCCTGCACCCGGGCGCGATCATCCTGATGCACGAGAACCGCGGCCAGACGATCCGCGCGCTGACGACGCTGCTGCCATATCTCAAGCGACGCCACCTGCGCTCGGTGAGCGTGCTTCAGCTGCTGGCCGATGACCCGCCATCCGCGCCGCAGCTGCGGCGCGGCCCCGAGGGCTGTGCCACCGAGGCGGACAGGCGGTACAGCGGCTAGCTCACGCCCTCGGCCGGCTCCAGCACCTGCTCGATCGCTTCGGCGCGCATCGGTCCGCCGGCTGTGATCAGCACCCCGTTCAGCCACGGATCGTCCTGCGAAGTTTCGAATTTCACGGGCATGCGGGTGATGAGCGCCTCGAGCGCCTGCTCGCGCTTGACGCCGATCACACCTCCGCGCGGGCCGGTCATGCCGACGTCGGTGATGTACGCGGTTCCTCCGGGGAGTACGCGCGCGTCCGCCGTCGGGACGTGCGTGTGGGTACCGACGACCGCGGTCACTCGCCCGTCGAGGTACCAGCCCATCCCGACCTTCTCGCTCGTCGCCTCGGCGTGCATGTCGACCAGGACGTGGTCGGCCTTGTCCTTCAAATCGTGCAGCGCGGCATCGGCCGCGGAGAAAGCGTGCCGGCCGGCGTTCATGAACAGGTTCCCGGACAGCGACACGACGCCGAGCCTCACCCCTTCGTGCTCGACGACGCACCAACCGTGCCCGGGCTGGCTGCGCAGGAAGTTGGCCGGCCGCACGATCCGCGGCTCGGCGTCGAGGTAGGCGTAGACCTCGCGATGGCGGTAGGTGTGGTTGCCGAGCGTGATCGCGTCGACTCCCGTCTCGAACAGCTGCTTGGCCACTTTCTCGGTGATGCCGACGCCTCCGGCGGCGTTCTCGCCGTTGACGACGACAAAGTCGGGCGCCAGCCGCTGGCGCAGCGCGGGTAGGACCGCTTGCACGGTCCGGCGGCCGATGCCGCCCACGATGTCGCCGACAAACAGGATCTTCGTCCTCATGGCGCTCATACTTTGATCGATGGAGGACACTCCGCGCAGCCCCGAGCCGCCGGAGCCCGCCGCCGGCGGGCCCGCAGCACCTCCCCCGGTGGTCGTTCCACGCCTGGTTCAAGTCGCGCTGCTCGGGCTTGGGCTGCTCGCGCTGTGGGCTCTCGCGCGCGCGGCTCACACAGTGCTGTTGATCCTGATCATCGCGGCGGTGATCGCGCTGATCCTGAGCCCGCTGGTGAGTCTGCTCGCGAAGCGCGGCGTTCCGCGCGGCCTTGCGATCCCGATCTCCTATGTGGCCATCCTCGCGGCCCTGGGCGGAGTCGGGCTGCTGCTGGCCACGGCGGTCTCGACCCAGATCAGCCACTTCCAGCACAACCTTCCCCACATCATCGACCAGGCCAATCACGACCTCGCCAACCTCCAAAACTTCCTCAACAAGCACGGGATTCACGTCCATCTTCAGAGTCAGGGCCACACCGCGCTCCAGACGCTTCAGAAGTCGGTTCTGAAGCACTCGGGCGCGATCGTGTCGTTCTCGCGCGACCTGCTTGGGAGGCTGGTCACTGTCGCGATCGACGCGGTGCTCGTGCTGGTGCTGTCCGTGTACCTGCTCGTGTACGCGAAGGACATCGGCGCGCTGGTCCGGCGGACCATGCCCCCCGGCGATGGAACGCCCGAAGACGATTTCCCGACGCTGGTCCAGCGTGCGGTGTCCGGGTATGTCCGCGGCCAGCTCACGTTCAGCGTGATCATGGGCATCAGCGCGGGCTCGGCGCTGGCGATCTTCGGCCTCGTCGGGATCTTCCCGGACGGCCTGCACTACGCGGTGTTCTTCGGCGGCTTCTATGCGCTGATGGAGCTCATCCCGTACATCGGCCCGATCCTGGGCGCAGCGCCGCCGGTCCTTGTGGCGCTGTTCGAGCACCCGCTGACCGCGATCTGGGTCGTCCTGCTGTTCATCGCGCTCCAGCAGCTCGAGGGCCACTTTGTCGCGCCGCAGGTGTTCCGGATCTCGCTCCGGATCAACCCGATCCTGATCATCCTCACACTGCTCGTGGGCTATCAGCTGTACGGAATTTTGGGTGCGCTGATCGCGTTGCCGGTGATAACCGTGGTGCGCCAGACGGTGCTCTACCTGCGCAAGCACATGGTGCTCGAACCGTGGGTGGTGAGCGCGCCGCAGGCGCCGAGCGCACGCGCCGAACCCGAGCGATGCCGCGAATGCGGGGACCCGGTCGGGGACGACGATGCCCACTGCCGCACGTGCGGGGCGGAGGTTGAGCGTGAGGTGAGCCCCGCTAGAGCTAGGTAGCCTCCGGCTCGTGTCGAGCACGGCGGCATCCGGCGAGCGACCGACCACCATCGAGGCCCGATCGCTCACCAAGCGCTTTGGCGCGCGCGTCGCGCTGAACGAAGTCACGGTTGAGACGCAGGTCGGCGAGCTGGTCGCCGTGATCGGACCGAACGGCGCCGGCAAGACGACGCTGCTCTCGATCCTTGCCGGTGCGCTTACCCCGACGAGCGGCGAGGTCACAAGCGCGCCGCGGGCGATCGGGTGGGTGCCGCAGCAGACGGCGCTGTACCGGAAGCTTTCCGTCGTCGAGAACCTGCGCCTGTTCGCCCGCTTGGAGAAGGTCGCTGATCCAGACAATGCGGTCGAGCGCATGCTTCAGCAGGCCGATCTCGCTGAGCGCGCCGGGGAGGAGGTCGGACGCCTGTCGGGCGGCAACCAGCAGCGGGTCAACATCGCGATCGGCCTGTTGTCCGATCCGGCCGCCCTTCTGCTGGACGAGCCCTCCTCGGCGCTCGACCCGCGTCAGCGCGAGCGCCTGTGGGAATTCATCTCGACGCTGGCAGACGGCGGCACGACCGTCATGTTCTCGACCCACGACGTCGCCGAGGCCGAACGCTACGGGGAGCGGGTGCTCGTGCTCGCCGACGGTGAGCTGCTGTTCAGCGGCACGCCCGCCGAGCTCGAGCGGACAGTGGGTGGCGACGCGCGCGACTTCGAGTCGGCGTTCGTGCGCTTTTTGCGCGAGCGGGGCCATTGATGCGCTGGCTGCTCGTCAAGGACCTCCAGATCCTGCGCCGCTCGCCGCTCCTGGTTGGGCTGCTGATCGTCTACCCGGTGGCGATTGCTCTGATGATCGGGTTCGCGCTGTCGAGCCCGCCGGGCAAGCCGAAGGTCGCGTTCTTCAGCCAGATCGCGCCCGGCAAGGGCAAGATCGCCTTCGGCAGCCAGCAAATCAACGTCTCCAGGTACGCGAACCAGCTGTTCGACTCGATCCAGCCGATCAAGGTGCATTCGCGCGCCGAGGCGATCGCGAAGGTTCGCGACGGCGAGGCGAGCGCTGCGCTGATCATCCCAGCGGACATCATCGGTCAGATCCAGAGCCTCGTCACGCAGGGCGCCGGCAACCCGACCGTCGAGCTGATCCTCAACTCCAAGGATCCGCTCGAGCGCCAGTTCGCCGATCAGGCGATCAGCGCGCGGCTGAGTCAGGTCGAACAGGCGGTCTCCAAGCAGGTCCTCCGGGTAGCGGTAGCGGACCTCCAGCAGGTGCTGAACGGCGGCAAGATCCAGTTCCTCGGCCAGAACGTCCCGCTGCTCGGCCTCCGCAATTCACGCACGATCGTGGCCGGGGCGATCTCGGCCCTGCCGACCAGCTCGTCGCTGCGGCTCGCGCTCAAGCAGGTCGTCAGCTTCGCCGACCTTGCGATCGGCGGCCTCGGGTTCGCCACGCCGGTGCTCAACTCGATCGGGACGCCGCTGACGGTCCAGCAGACCGAGCTGGCCGGCAGGACCACGCCGGCGGATACCTACGCGGTCGCGATCGCCGTGGTCGTGTCGCTGATGTTCGTGACGCTGCTGTTGGCCGCCGGGATGCTCGCGCTCGAACGCTCGGAGAACGCTTACTCGCGACTCGTGCGCGGACTCGTCTCGCCGGCGCGCCTGCTGTCCGAGAAGGTCGCGCTTGCCGCGGTGTGTTCGGGCCTCGTGACGCTCGTGATGGCCGCGGCAGTCTCGCTGTTCGTGCATCTCGACTGGGGCCGGTTCGAGCTCTGGGTGCTCGCGCTCGCGGTCGGCGGGGTGGCGTTCGGCGCCCTGGGCGTCGCGATCGGCGGCCTTGCCCGCGAGGTCAGCGCGGCGTCGCTGCTCGCGTTCCTGCTCTCGCTGCCGATCGCGTTCGTAGCGCTCGTTCCGGGCGACGCGGTCTCCAGCGGCGTTCGGGCAGCGCTCGACGTGGTCGCATTCATCTTCCCGTTCAAGCCGGCGCTTCAGGCGGTGTCAAACGCCTTCAGCGGCGCGTCGCCCGGGATCGGCTGGCCGCTGGTGCACCTCGTCGTGCTGGCGGTCGTGTTCGGCGCGCTGGCGCGAGTGGCGCTGCGGCGGTTCGCGTCGGCGTAGGGCGTGGCCGGACGCGACTGCGCGACCATTCGTCGAAAAGCGCCGGGCCGAGCGGGGAACGTGTAGCCCTGTGTGCGCTATAGCGCTCAAATCGCTACACGTACAGAGGCTGGCCGCGAGCTTTTCCACGTTTTGGTCGTTCTGGGGTGCTGGCCCTACCGCGAGGTGACCATCGCGCGGAACGACGCCAGGCAGACAGCGGCGACGATCAGCGCGATGATCGGGACCGTCGCCCCGATGAGGCCGACGACGGCAAGCACGAGCGTGACGACACCAACCGTCCCGGCCACGCCGCCGGTAACGACCAGGCGGTATGCCCGCCGCTCGCGCACGTGCCTCGGCGTGTAGCTGCCGCGTTTCTCGATGTCTGCCATCGGCGGGAGCCTACCGGGTAGCGTGCCCGGCAAATGCACCATCTGCTGCTCTACGACTACGTGGAGAACATGCTGAAGCTGCGCCAGCCGTACCGCGAAGCGCACCTGAAGCGAATCGGCGCCGAAGATCGGATCGTGATGGCCGGCGCGCTCGGCGACCCGGAGCCGACCGGAGCCGCGATCGTCTTCAAGGACGCCGAACGCGACGCGATCGAGGAGTTCGTCCGCGGCGACCCATATGTCGACGCGGGACTCGTCACCGCCTGGCGCATTGAGCCCTGGAAAGTAGTCTGAGTATCCTCATCCGGGCGATGCCGTTCCCCCTGACCCGCCCGCGCAGGCTCCGAGCCACGCGCGCGCTGCGGGGCCTCGTTCGCGAAACGCACCTGGCTCCCGCCGACCTCGTCTATCCGATGTTCGTCGCGCACGGCCTCGATCGCCGCGAGCCGGTCGCGGCGATGCCCGGTGTCGATCGCCTGTCGATCGACCACGCGGTCGCCGAGGCGGGCGAGGTGGCCTCGCTCGGAATCCCAGCCGTGCTCCTGTTCGGCCTTCCAGCCGCCAAGGACGAGGAGGGCTCGGGTGCATGGGATGACGAGGGCGTCGTCCAGCTCGCGACGCGCGCGATCAAGGAAGCTCTTCCCGAGCTGATCGTGATCACCGATCTGTGCCTATGCGAGTACACCTCGCACGGTCACTGCGGGGTCGTCCGAGGTGACGGAACCGTCGACAACGACGCGACGCTCGAGCTGCTGAGCCGCACCGCCGTTTCGCAGGCTAGAGCCGGAGCGGACGTCATCGCCCCGAGCGACATGATGGACGGGCGCGTCGGGGTCATCCGCCACGCGCTCGACGACGACGGTCTGACGGAGACGCCGATCCTCGCCTACTCGGCGAAGTTCGCCTCTGCCTTCTACGGTCCGTTCCGCGAGGCGGCCGACTCGACCCCGTCGTTCGGCGACCGGCGCGGCTACCAGATGGATCCGGCCAACGGCCAGGAAGCGCTGCGCGAGGTCCGACTCGACGTCGAGGAGGGCGCCGACATCGTGATGATCAAGCCGGCGCTGCCGTACCTCGACGTAATCCGCCGGGTCAAGGACGAAACCGGGATGCCGGTCGCGGCCTACAACGTGTCTGGCGAGTACGCGATGGTCAAGTCCGCGGCGGCCGCCGGCTACCTGGACGAACAAGCCACGGTGCTCGAGACGCTGACGAGCATTCGCCGCGCCGGGGCGGACATCGTCATCACGTACCACGCCCTGGACGCCGCGCGGTGGCTTCGCTAACGCGCCACGGGCCCAAGCTCCGCAGCCGCAAGCACGGCGCCGCGGTGCCACTGTCCGAGCTCGACAAGCGGCTGCTCAACCTCATGCAGGGCAGCTTTCCGATCGCCGAGCGCCCCTACGCCCACGTCGCGGCCGAGGCCGGGATCACCGAGCAGGAGGCGATCGACCGTGTCCGCGAGCTGATCGGCGAGCGGATCATCCGCCAGGTGACGCCGATCTTTGACACGCGAGCGCTCGGTTACTCATCGATGCTGGTCGCCGCAAAGGTCGATCCCGAGAACCCGTGGCGTGCCGCGAACGTGATCAACGAACACCCCGGGGTCTCGCACAACTATTTGCGCAACCACGAGTTCAACATCTGGTTCACGATCGCGACCGCACCCGACTCGCCGCTCGGACTCGATCAGACGCTCGACGTCCTCGGGCGCGAGGCCGGTGCCGAGTCGATCCGTCAGCTCCCGACGCTCAAGCTGTTCAAGATCCGGATGGACCTCGAGATGGAGGGCGACACGGACGCGCTAGCGAAGACGGTCGAGGTCGCGCCACCCGCTGAGACCGAGCCCCAGCCATACGACGATCACGACGTTGCGGTGATCAGGGCGCTCCAGGGCGACATGCCGGTCGTCGAAACGCCCTACGCGCCAGCGGCCGCCGAGCTCGGCCTCGAGCAGTCCGAGCTCCTGATGCACCTGGAGCGGATGCAGGAACGCAAGCTGCTCCGCCGCGTGGCGGCGATCCTCTTCCACCGCCGGGCGGGGTTCAGTTCCAACGGTATGGGCGTCTGGAAGGTGCCCGACGAGCGCGTCATGGAGCTCGGCCCGCAGATGGCCGCGTTCCGCGGGATCAGCCACTGCTACCAGCGCCCGACCTACGCCGACTGGCCGTACTCGGTCTTCACGATGGCCCACGGCCGCTCCAAGGACGAATGCGACGCGATCCTCGACTCGATCGCTGAGCACACCGGTGTTTCCGATCGGACAACGCTGTACTCGTCGACGGAGTTCAAAAAGATCCGCCTTCTGTACTTCACAGAGGAGTACCGGGACTGGGAACGCAAGCACGCGGGCATGTGACCTCGCGCTCTAGGGAGCTCTACGACCGTGCGCGCGAGTTACTTCCCGGCGGTGTCAACTCACCCGTTCGAGCGATGCGGTCGATCGGCCGCGACCCGATCTTCGTCGCATACGGTGAGGGCTCCCACCTCACCGACGTCGATGGGAGCGAATACGTCGACTGGGTCTGCTCGTGGGGTCCCCTGATCCTCGGCCATGCCCACCCGGCGATCGTCGACGCGGTCGCCGGCGCGCTTTCAGACGGCACGAGCTTCGGCGCTCCGACCCGCCAGGAGATTGAGCTCGCGGCCGAGGTCGTCGCACGCATCCCGTCGGTCGAGATGCTCAGGATGACCTCCTCCGGCACCGAAGCGACGATGTCGGCACTGAGGCTCGCGCGCGCGGTAACCGGCCGGGAGAAGATCCTCAAGTTCGCGGGCGCGTACCACGGGCACGTCGACGGCTTGCTCGCCGAGGCCGGTTCGGGACTGGCGACCCAGGGAATCCCGGCCAGCCCGGGCGTTCCCGCGGCCGCGGCGGAGGCGACGATCGTCGTGCCCTGGAACGACCCCGACGCGCTCAAGCAAGCAACGGAGCGCCACGAGCTGGCGGCGATCATCGCCGAGCCCATTCCCGCGAACATGGGCCTCGTTCCGCCCTCGGCCGGGTTCCTTGAGCTGCTGCGCACCCAGGCGGACGCGACCGGAGCGCTGCTGATCTTCGACGAGGTCATCTCCGGCTTTCGCGTCGCGCGGGGCGGCGCGCAGGAGCTGTTCGGAGTCGAGCCCGATCTGACGATCCTCGGCAAGGTGATCGGCGGCGGCCTCCCAGCGGCGGCCTTCGGTGGCCCGCCCGAGCTGATGGAACGGATCGCGCCCGCCGGCGACGTCTACCACGCGGGGACGCTGTCGGGGAACCCGCTCGCCGTCGCCGCGGGCCGCGAGACGCTCAAGCTGCTCGACGACGGCGCCTACGCGCGCATCGCCAACACGACGGAGTCGCTCGCCGACGGCCTCAAAGCCACCGCGTCGGACGCTGGTTGCGACGTCCAAGTGCAGTCACTTCCGGGCCTCCTAACCGTGTTCTTCAGCTCGCAGCCCGTCACCGACTATGCCGGCGCGGCGGCGTGTGATCTTAAGGCCTTCGCGACCTTCGCGCGCGGGTTGCTGGACCGCAGCGTCTATCCGCCGCCCTCACAGTTCGAAGCGTGGTTCCCCTCGGCGGTTCACACCGCGGAGGACGTCGAGCGGACGCTTAAGGCGGCGGCCGAAGCGTTCGCCGAGGCCGCGCGGCGATGAGCCCCGGGCTCCGCAAGCTCTATGACGCGCTCAACTCGCACGGTGGCACCGTCGCGGAACTGCTCGACGATGCCGGCGCCTCCGACGGCGGCAAGCCAGGGCCGCCACAAGTGGCTGCGGCGGGTCCGCGCACCGCTGCCCAGCCCGATGAGTACGAGCTGTTGCTCGAGATGATCCTCGAGGGTTCACACCTCCACTACGGCCCGCAGCGGCTGGTCCGCACCGACGATCCTGACCTCGCGCTGCTGGTCGGCGACGAGCTTTACGCACTCGGCCTCGCGAGGCTCGCGGCACTCGGAGATATCGACGCGATCGCCGAGCTCGCGGACGTGATCTCGCTCGTCGCCCAGGCGCACGCGTCGGGCGACCGGGAACTCGCCGACGCCGTGTGGGCGGCGGGAGCTGTCGCGATTGGCTGGGGGTCCAACGACCAGCACGCTGAAGCTAAACGGCTCGCCCGCGCGGGTGAGCCGGGAGCGCTCGAGGCCTTGCGCTCCGGCGCCCGAACTGTGTGACCGATGACACATGCCTGGCGTCTCGCTCGTGACGCTCGCGGGACTGTTGACGATAGGCTTCGGCGGGCGTTCAATTGACGCCCGAGGGACGCGTGCCAGACCGACACCAGACCAAGTCCAAGTACACGGCCGACCGCAACATGCCCGGTTCGTTCAAGGGCGAAACGGTCACGCGCCGGCGCTTCATGACCGGTGTCGCGCACGGTGCCGGCGGAGTCGCAACCGCAGCATTCAGTCTGCCGGCGCTCGGCTTCGCGCTGGCCCCGATCTTCAAGCACGAGGCGTGGAGCTGGCAGGCGATCGGGCCGCTGTCTGACTTCACCGACAGCGACTACGTCACGCGCATTATCAACGTCCAGCCCGACGCCGGGGAGTCCGGCAACACACTTATCTACGTCCG
>Ga0102924_1004160_pt1 | contig 14775 bp, 15 predicted proteins | sample PaiPotPPM11metaG_FD_80116 | JGI IMG/M metagenome (GOLD analysis project Ga0102924, IMG submission 80116) | Iron sulfur acid spring bacterial and archeal communities from Banff, Canada, to study Microbial Dark Matter (Phase II) - Paint Pots PPM... ... | reverse complement strand
TCCTGGTTGATCCCGGATTGGCAGTCGTCGATCTGAATTCCGCATTCGTCGATGGGCAGGTTTCTGGAGTGCTTGCGGAGGAGCTCACGATGACTTCGATTATCCAGACGCTTTCAACCAATATTCCCGGACTGGTGCGAGTGAAAGTTTTGGTGGATGGTAAAGAACGCGAAACCCTGGCTGGGCACGCCGATTTGTCCGGATTCTATGACGTTCAGCAGGTTGCGGAAGTGGTGAAGGAATTGTCGCCGCAATGAGGTGAGTCTCTTTTCTGGTTGCGTGTTGAACTGCCAAAGTCCCCCTCCGCGCCCTGCTAGAATTTCCTGCATGTTCTATCGCTCCGATAACCGCGCGCCAGATCAGATGCGACCAGTCAACATCATCGCGGACTTCGTTCCTACGGCCGAGGGTTCGGTGCTCATCGAGATTGGCAACACGCGCGTGATCTGCACGGCCTCGGTAGAAGAGACGGTGCCGTCATTTCTGCGCAACAGCGGCAAGGGGTGGGTCACGGCGGAGTACGGAATGCTGCCGCGGGCAACTCTGACGCGGAGCCCACGAGAAGCGGCGCGGGGCCGCATCGGTGGACGCACGCACGAAATACAAAGGTTGATTGGCCGCTCGCTGCGCGCGGTCACAGATCTGCAGCGGCTCGGCGAACGTAGCATTCTGATCGACTGTGATGTTATTCAAGCCGACGGCGGCACGCGTACAGCTTCGGTCACGGGCGCGTTTGTGGCTCTCGGGTTGGCACTTCAGAAATTGGTTGAAGCGGGAACGCTGACGTCGGTGCCCCTGAGGGATTTTGTTGGTGCGGTAAGCGTGGGCATTGTTGACGGCGAGCCGTTGCTGGATCTTTGTTACGAGGAAGACTCTCGTGCCGACGTGGACATGAATCTAGTCATGACCGCCGCGCGAAAGTTTGTGGAAGTGCAGGCCACGGCTGAGCACCAGGCCTTCGACGATGCCCAGCTTGAGAAGATGACGGGACTGGGGAGGAAGGGAATACAGATTTTGCTCTCCAAACAGAAGGCGGTCCTGAAAAGTTTGCCTCTCCTGCAATGACGCTCGCGCTCGGGTTTGATGAAATCGGCTCGAACTTGCTCCGGGGCAACTACAATCACGCCGCTACAAGCTGCATTCCGTCATCGTTTCAGTGATCGGTCCCAGCTGATCGCCTTAACTGCTGTTCTGTTTTTGTAACAAAATTGGGAAACGCGAGACGAAATTACAAACGCGTGACAACATCTACGTAAGTTGAAGAGCCAGCCGGACGTGGCAGAACGGCACTCACCCCTCGAGGTGCCGGTTTATGTCACGTCCGGTAAGGTCGTTACGGTCTTCCTTCTCCCTTCTTCGGAGATTTTCTACCTCACCCCGTGGCTTCATCACGCGTCGACAGCTTGCACGATTCCTTGTGGCTGCTAGAATCATGAAGTCTGAGCGGGAGTAGTTCAGCGGTAGAACGCCAGCTTCCCAAGCTGGATGTCGCGGGTTCGATCCCCGTCTCCCGCTCCATTCAATCTCCTGCCGAACTGAATCCAACCAAGCTTTCAAACCATCCTACAAATTACAAACAAGAGTTATGAACGACAAAGCAGCGAGATTGTTGGTCGTGGAGTCTGACGACGCTTTAAGAGAACAGATCGTCACGATTCTCACTGAGGCGGGGTATGACGTCTCGACCGACTACGGGGAAGGGATCAAGGCGGTCCGCGCCTTCAATCCTGACGCGGTGGTTCTGGGCGCTGATCCACCTCAGCTCGATTGCTGTGACCTTCTTTCTGAAATCAAGGGCTCCGAGGGCACTGACAACATACGGGTAGTTATGTTGTCTCCGGGAGGATCAGCCGAGCGCACCAGAGGGCTGGACCTGGGAGCTGATGATGTGCTGTCATTGCCGTTCAACTCACACGAATTGTTGTCGAGGGTCCGTTCCCAGCTACGGAATAAGTCTGCCGCGGATGAGTTTCGAGAGCGCCTTCGCTCTGCCGAGGAAAACCGAAGCAATACCCAGCAGGTGGTAACAGCAGTCAACCAGGAACGGCGAACGTTTCGAGCTGTTGGACTGGCGACGATTGCCGTGCTCGTTGTTGCCTCTCTGGTTTTTCTGTTCTTCTACCGTCGCACCCAGGAACAGAATACCCGGGTCTATAGCGCAATTACTCGATTGCAGGCAGGCGTGCTGACACAAGAACAGTTGATGGAACACTCGCGTCGAGCGCTAGACGCGGAACGCTCTCCATCCTCAGCGACCGACACACAAAGGCTTCAATTACAGAAGAAGAGCGAGGACCTGAAATCGCAAATTGCCGTCAGCAAACCAGAGAGTGCTTCAGCTCTTCAGAGTCAACTGGCCGCGGTAGAAAGCCGCCTTCAGAAGCTCGAAACCGAGGGGACGGTGGCGGAGACGATTATCCGGTCCTATGAGCCGAGCGTTTGCCTGATCCATATTGTTATTGGCTTCCGCGACCACACTACCGGATTAAATTTGCACTACGCCGGGCTGACCAGTAGTGGCGAGCCTACAACCGACGAACACAACAACCCGCTCGTGAGTCTCACCGGGACTGGTCCGGAAGTGCATATGGATGCTTTTGGCACTGGGTTTCTCGCCTCCGCCAGCGGACAAATCCTAACCAATCATCATGTGGCCGAACCTTGGTGGCAGAATGACGATCTGAAGGAAATGCTTGATCAAGGTCTTGAGCCGGCGATTGCTGAGATGACAGCGTATTTCCCGGGTGTACCACACGGCATTCCCATCACTACCGAACGCATTTCTTCTGCCGCGGACGTCGCTGTTCTGAAGGGAAATGTTTCAGAGCTGGGCCTCAGAAAGATAGCTCTTGCCGATGGCCACGGAGCGGCGGTCAGCGGGAGTCCCATTGTGCTACTTGGATATCCCACTGCGCTCGACGCAATTCTGGCCCGGGCCGGAGCCGAGACGATTCAGTCGATCGCGACTGCATCCAAAGGCGACCCGAAGCAGGTAATGGAAGAACTCGCCCGCCGCAACCTAATCAGGCCTGTCACCACTCAGGGGCACATCGGCGACGTACTGCCCGACAAGATTGTCTACGACGCGCAAACCACTTCGGGCGGCTCTGGTGGCCCGCCTTCAACATCGACGGCAAAGTGATAGGAATTAACTTTGCCATGGTGCGCGAGTTTGGTGGATCGAATTTCGCCATTCCTGTTGGCTACGGAAAGTTACTTCTGAAACCCTAAACGGCTTTCACCCTTGCCTATTGACGACGGCCGTGACCAGCCGTGCAGAGTCTTTACCAACTCAGCTCTGCCGACTATGCTCAGTCTATGCAGAAACCTCGTAAGGGATCGGTTGCCCTCGGAATTACAGCTCGCCGAGGCACGAAAGCAAATTCCAGGATTGCGGCCGAGCAATCTCACGTCGAGGTCAACTAATGAATCGATTAGCACCTGCCGCACGCGACTCTTCGCGCGTCTTTGTAGGAATCCTGAGTATTTGTCTCCTTGCCCCCATGCTGCCAAAATCCCACGCCGCGCAAAATCCTCCTGCGCAGAATATGAACTCAAATTTCGACACGCGCCATAAACAATTCCTTTCTCTGCTGGATGAAGAATGGGAATACGAGTTGCGCGCTAGTCCCGAATCTGCGACCTCGGTCGGCGACAATCGGTATAACGATCGGCTCAGCGATGTCTCGCCCGAGTTCTTTCAATCTGATCTTGAACAGCGACGCAAGTTTCTGGCGCGCTTTGAGGCCATCGATCCGTCCGGCTTTTCTCAGCAGGACGCGCTGAGCCGGGAATTAATGATTCGCGACCTCCGGGAACAGATTGAAGGCGCGCAGTTCAAGAACTGGGAAATGCCAGTCAACCAACGTGACGGCCCACAGGTTGATCTGCCGTATCTGATCACGCTGACGCCGTTCAATTGGTTGCAGGATTATGAGAATTACCTTGCGCGGCTGCGGCAGATTTCGCGGGTTTTCGAGCAGACCACCGCGAACATGCGTGAGGGCATGCGCGACCGCTTGATGCCACCGCGATTTCTGCTCGACAAAGTTTCCTCTGAAGCTGAAGAAGTGGCAAAGCAAACCGCCGAAAGTAGTCCTTTCTTCGGGCCGCTGAAGGAATTTCCTTCCAGTATTCCGGGAGCAGAGCAAAAGCGTTTGCGTGAAGAAGCGCTTAGCGTCATTGCTGCGCAGATCATCCCCGCTTACCAGAAATTCGCAATTTTCGTCCGCGATGACTATGCGCCGCGCGGCCGCAGCGAACCTGGAGTATGGTCGCTGCCTGATGGAGAGGCGCGGTACCGTTACGAAATCCGGCGTCTGACGACCACGGACCTGACGCCGGAGCAAATCCACGAAATCGGCGTGAAGGAGCTGCACGAGACCGAAGCCGAGATGCTGGCCGTGGCGCGGAAATTTGGCTACAACGATCTGGTCAGCTTCAACCGGCACATTAAGGATGACCGTAAGCTTTACGCGACTTCAGGACAGCAGGTGCTCAATCTTTACGCGAAGTATGCTCAGGACATGGAGCCGGAGTTGCCCCGCCTCTTTGGACATCTGCCCAAGGCCAAGCTGATCGCAGTTCCGATGGAGCCTTCGCGGTCGCCCGCGGGAACGCCGGCCGACTACTCACCCGGCACGCCTGACGGTTCACGTCCCGGGCACATAAACGTGAACGAATGGGACCCCGAACACCGCTTGTTGCTGAACGTGGAGGCAATCGCATATCACGAGGGCGTCCCCGGACATCATTTGCAGATTTCATTGGCCCAGGAGCTGCCCGACTTGCCAGCTTTCCGACAGCACGCAGGCTACACTGCGTTTGTTGAAGGATGGGCGTTTTATTCCGAGCGACTGGGGAAGGACGTGGGACGTTATCAGGACCCGTATAGCGAGTACGGACGGCTGGAAAACGAGATGTGGCGTGATATTCGGCTGGTGGTCGATACCGGAGTGCATGCCAAGCACTGGTCGCGCGATCAGATGATCGAGTACTTCCATAAGTACACGGCCATGGACGAGCCCAACATTCAGACCGAAGTCGATCGCTACATTGGGTGGCCTGGGCAGGCATTGGCTTACAAAATAGGCCAACTCGAAATCCTCAAGCTGCGGAACGAAGCTCAGCAGAGACTCGGCGACAAATTTGATATCCGCGCGTTTCACGATGAGGTGATTGGGAACGGGCCGCTGCCGCTCGATGTCTTGCAAGCGCAAGTCGAAACCTGGATTGCGGAGCAAGCCGGACTGAATGCACAACTAAACTTGAGATGAATTTCTCATGTCCAGGTTGTGAGGAAATGCAAAGCTGGTTGCAGTTACAAACCTTCCTATGCCGCGTAACCACGGCTTCGAAATAGCATCCAATATTTCTCGGAGGCTTCCATGGACCGCAGAGACTTTCTTAAGAAATCGGCAGTAGTGAGCTTCGCATCCTCGCTGCATCCCCAGTCGTCGCGTGCTGCAGACCAGCCGGTCCCCCGTCGCACACTGGGGCGCACGGGTGAGAAGGTTTCCATGGTTGGCATAGGCGGATATCATCTCGGCGCTCCGTCGGTTGAGGCGCAGGAAGCCATTCGCATAATCCGCACAGCGCTCGACAATGGCGTCAACTTTCTCGACAACTGCTGGGATTACAACAACGGCGTGAGCGAGGAACGGATGGGAAAGGCGCTGCGCGACGGCTACCGGCAGAAGGCGTTTCTCATGACCAAAATTGATGGCCGAACGAAGGCGGCTGCGGCGCAGCAATTAGACGAATCGCTGCGTCGCCTGCAGACCGACCATATCGACCTGCTGCAGTTTCATGAAGTCATCCGCGAGACTGATCCGGAGCGAATCTTTGCGTCGGGCGGCGGAATGGAAGCGGTGCTCGAAGCCAAAAAGCAAGGGAAAATCCGCTACATCGGATTCACCGGGCACAAGAGTCCCGAGATTCACAACAAAATGCTGGAGACAGCATTCGCTCGTAACTTCACATTTGACAGCGTGCAGATGCCACTCAACGTGATGGATGCCCACTACGACAGTTTTGAAAAGAAGACCTTGCCGATTCTGGTGAAACACGGAATCGGCGTCCTCGGCATGAAGCCAATGGGTGACAAGATAATTTTGGAAAGCAAGACTGCAAGCCCGGTTGAATGTCTTCGTTATGCGATGAGCTTGCCGACTAGCGTAGTAATTACTGGTTGTGACTCCATGCAGATCCTTCAACAGGCGCTCGATACGGCGCGCAGCTTTAAGCCACTGACTAAACAGGAAGTCGCGTCGTTGTTGGAGAAAACGTCTTCAGCGGCGACAAAGGGGGAATTCGAGAAGTACAAAACCAGCCACAACTTCGATGGAACCTACCAGAACCCGCAGTGGCTGGGATGATGCGCGACAGCTCGGCAGCGGATGTTTTCGGCTTACCTCGCGTTTGCAGTGCCTGTGGCTTCGCGGATAATCTGCGCCTCACGCTCGCGATACGGGCGGCCATCGGGACGGAAAACGTCGTGGAACCAAACCGATGGTGGCTGCAGTACGTACGGTCTCTCCCATGAGTCCCATGGGAAGTAGGTTTGAGACTTGCCCGCAACAAAACCCCAATTAATTGCTGCTATGTGGTGCCGCTTGGCGATAGGCAAGATTGTGTCGAAGGTGCTACCGACCGAGCGTGCCATGAACTCTGTACAGAGGATCGGCCGGTGATATTTTTCCAGCCAGCGCACGTGCTGCTCGAAATCTTCCGGCCAACTGTAGTTGTGAAATGAGAGAACGTCTGACTGCTCAAACTGAACGCGCGCGATGGGATCGAGTTTCTCCGGCGCTGACCAATCACCTTCCCACAAACCACTGGTGAGCGGCTGAGATGGTTTGGCTGACCGCGCCCAGTCGAAAACTTTCGGCAACAGTTCCAGCACGCGTTTCTGCTTATCCGGAAGTTCTACTTCGTGGTACGCGCCTCCGTTTGTGTTCGATGGCTCGTTCCACACGTCCCAGGCGAGAACACGCGGGTCGTTAGCAAACGCACCAACAACACCTTCCACATACGTGCGAAGCCTGGGTTCTTGCGACGAATCTTTCAGCGCCAGCGCACCGGGACTCTGCACCCATCCGGAATTATGCACGCCGGGAATTGGCGGGTGCTGTGGGCCCAGCTTTGGGTATGGGTCCCAGCATGAATCGAACAGAACGAAAATCGGACGGATATGGTGGCGCGACGCGATTGCAAGAAACTGGTCGATTCGGTACTTGAATCCGGCGGAGTCCTGCTGCCAAAGCAAATCATGGAGAAATACGCGCATGGTGTTCATGCCCAGAGACTCGGCCCAGCCGAACTCCTTGTCGATCTGCGCCGGATCGAAGCTTTCGGCCTGCCACATTTCAAGTTGGTTGATCGCGGTCGCGGGAAGATAATTACTGCCCACAAGCCATGACTGATGCTGATACCACTCGTTGGCCTTGGCCTCGCTCCATCGCGCATTCGCTGTTTGCGGGTAGAGCTGAATAGCGGAGAGCAAGAAAAGAATTGCAATTGTGATTCGCGTTAGCATGCAAGGCCTCCAACTTCGAAAATTCTGGCGCGAGATTGTATTACCGCGTTTACATTCCGCTGCATGTAAAAACAAAAATGCTTTGACCACAAAGGACGCCCTTCGACTTCGCACTGGGCAGGCTCCAGTACACGAAGGAAAACAGGATCGCATGACGAGCACGCGACTCACATACCAGCATTTCGCATGAGTGCCGCGAGCGCATCCATCGCAAGGTGGCTTGCATGGGTAGAGGCTTCGGGCAGACCTCCCAATCTGCGAACAAGCTCTTCCCTCTTTAGGGCGAATGCTTCGGTGAGGGTCTTCCCTTGCAAAAACTCTGCTATAGCCGAACCGCACGCCATCGCCGGGACGCAACCCTTCGCGAGGAATTTTATCTCCACGATGCTCCCCCGCGAAATTCGCGCGGTTAATTTCAAGATATCTCCGCAGACGGGATTTTCCACTTGGGCTACGGCGTCTGGGGAGTCCACGGTTCCCGGATTGCGAGGGTGCTCGAAATGATCCAGGACCTGGGGCGAGTACACGCAACATATTTTAGGCGAACGCTAAAATCTTTAACCACAAATGAACGAAGGAAAGCTGTTTTTTTCGAATACGCAATCTCACTTCTGGATTCTTTCGTCTGCATTCTTAATCCGGCTCAAGCCTCTGCAATACTAGTTCACATGGACTACACGCCTGGACGCGTCGTCTCGTTGCAGCCGAGCGCCACGGTAATCCTTCGAGATCTAGGCAAATTGTCTTCGCTGGTCGGCTGCACAAAATACTGCGTCGATGTGTGCCCGGAGATCGGCCGCACAACGGTGGCGATTGTGGCGGACTCGTGGACAGCGCAGGCTCCGCAAATCTCCGAACTCAGGCCAGACCTGGTAATTGCTTCGGTGCCGTATCAGGAGAAGGCCATCGCTGAAATCATGAAATGCGGAGCGCGCTTCTTGGGACTGGCGCCCAAATCGCTGGCCGACATTTATGCAGATATTGCGGTCGTTGCTGGAATCATGGATGCGAGGCAAGAAGGATCACACGTCATTTGGCAAATGCAGCAGGAAATCGACGCGGTGCGCTCGCGCACTGTTCAACTGCCGCGCCCGCGAGTATTCTGCGAGGAGTGGGGCAAGCCGCTGATCGCATCGCAAACCTGGGTTGCCGAACTGGTGGAAGCTGCGGGAGGCAAATTCATTGGAACGCCGGGAGCACAGATTTCGTTTGCAGAAGTTGCAGCGGTATCGCCGGATGTAATCATTGCGGCGTGGTGCGGCGCAGGCGATCGGGTCCCGCTGGAGAAAATCATTCGCAGCCGGCAATGGGAGAACACCCCTGCCGCCAAGAACGGCCGGGTTTACTGCATTCGCGACGAATATTTAAATACACCCGCGCCAACTCTCATCTTTGGGGTGCACGCGTTGGTCACGGCGATTCACCCAGAGTGTTTTCCACAAGCGGACGGGCTACGATGTATCAGCCAAAGCGTCGAGTAATTTTGTAATTGAGAATTACCCAATTAAAAAATTGCACAACTACCAAATTCCCCGTGAGGTTCCATGAAGCGCGTCGTGGCTGCGCTCATCCGCAAAGATGGCAATCTGCTGATCTGTCAGCGCACCCGGCACCAGACCATGCCGCTCAAATGGGAGTTCCCCGGCGGAAAAATTGAAGAAGGCGAACAGCCGAGAGATGCGCTACGTCGCGAACTCGAAGAAGAGCTGGGAATCGACGCGGTGATCGGGGACGAGGTGGAGCGCTTCCGCCACGAATATCCGAATGGAAGCGCCGTTGAACTTCGTTTTTATGATGTCCGCGAGTACGCGGGTGAAATTGAGAACCGGATTTTTCGCGAGGTGCGCTGGGCACCGCCGGTAGAGCTACCTTCTTACGATTTTCTGGAGGCGGACCTGAAGCTGGTGAAGGATCTCGCTGCAGGCAAGCTGGCTCCCTAGCGTGCTGTACTATCCGAAGACATGGAGCAGCGGACGAACTCGTTCGCTCGCAAATTATTAGTTCTGTCCCGCTTCCGACGATTCTCTCCGCCGTAAAGTTGGCCGGCTTGCGTCTTTGAATCGCATTCGTCCCTGGTTCTCCAAACTTTCCAAACGCGCCTTTGCGTCCTCAAATTCCGATGTATCCACCTTATATTCGAGCTGGGGCGGCAAGAGAGTGTTGATCTCGACTTGAGTCTTCTCGATCCGGTCGGGCGTCTGCGGATGGGTTCGAAATGCTTTAACGACTCTGCTCTCATTGCTTCTCTCAAGGCTTCTGATCTTTTCGAAAAAAGCGGTCAGAGCCTGAGGATCGTACCCCGCCTTGTACATGTATTGAATGCCGAGGAAATCGGCCTCCGACTCGAAATGACGGGAAAATTTGAAATACGTTAGAGGCGTGGCTATAGTGAGCGCTTCATAGCCGGCGTAACCTATAGGCCCGCCGATCATCATGAGCGGAATCGATGCCATGTTCATCATCTTCCCGCGGGTGTTCTGACGGGCCACGTGGCAAGCGGCGACATGCGCAATTTCGTGCGCCATCACTCCAGCAAGTTCAGCTTCGTTGTCGGCCGCAAGAATCAGTCCAGAATCCACATAAAAAAAACCGCCGGGAAGCGCAAAGGCGTTGATGTCGTCCGATTCAATCACCTTAATGGTGAATGGAACCAGCGAGTCAGAATTACGCACCAAGTTCTGACCAATGGCATTGATGTAGTCCGAGACTTCGGGATCCTTGACGAGCCTCGACGTGGCCTCGACCTGGTCCGAATATTGTTTGCCCATGGCAATCTGGCGCTCGAGGCTGTACCAATTGCCGATGCCGCGGCCGCATCCGATGTTTCGGTTCCCAATGGCATCGATGTCACGAATACCTCGGTCGTGATAGGACCGCGGGACGGTGCTGGATGTCGGAACGGCCAGTGGTGGATTGGCGTCGGGTGTTACGTGCAACACCTGCGATACGAGCGGCACAGCGGAAAACGCAAAGGCGAAGGAAGCCAGGAGTACTGCAAATCGGAGCTGCATGGTCGCTCCAGGGAGCCCTAAACGCGCGAGGCACCAAGTTGCGGAAAAGCTACTCCAGGAATGGCCTCAACGCAAGCTGAATTTTAAGAGAGTGAGCCGGAAAGCTTTGTCCGGGGAGGATCTTCAGATTCCGTTCGGACGCTGTCGGATTAGCGACAGAAATTCGGTACGCGTCTCCTGCTCCTCGCGGAAGCAGCCCAACATCGAGGAAGTGACTGCGGCCGAGTGTTGCTTTTCGACGCCGCGCATCATCATGCAAAGATGTCGGGCCTCGATGACGACACCGACGCCTTGCGGCTGGACCACCTTCTGAATGGTCTCGGCAATTTGCGTGGTGAGACGCTCCTGGATTTGTAGTCTTCGGGAGAAGATTTCGATGAGGCGCGGAATTTTGCTGAGACCTATGACTTTGCCATTTGGAATGTAGGCGACATGCACTTTGCCAAAAAAAGGCAGCATGTGATGCTCGCAAAGGCTGAACATCTCCACATCTTTCACTATTACCATCTCGTCGTAGGTGACCGTGAACAAGGCATTCTTGAGCAGAGCTTCCGGATCTTCGTTGTAGCCGCGGGTCAGAAACTGGAAGGCTTTCTGGACTCGCTCAGGCGTGCGGAGCAGTCCCTCCCGTTCAGGGTCTTCTCCTAAGCGAACCAGCATCTCGCGCACCAGTTCTTCGAAGGACGCGCTGGTCAAGGTCGGGTTTTCGACTGCCTGCTTCATTCTTGCCTTTTTATTATGTCACTCCGAAGAGCTTCGGAATGACGGCACGCTAATCCCCGCTGTACTCGAACGAATTCATCATCGTCTCTTCCAGCCGCACTCTTTCCAGATGTGCCTGAGTGAACTTACGCTTCAAAATATCCTGATTCAAAAGATCAAAGATAACAGTGCAGAGATTTTCCGTTGTGGGTACGGAGTCTGCGAATTCCGGACGCATATTCAAGTTTTCGATATCGAAGCGGGATAGGACTTCGCGCAGGACGCACTCGTCGAGATCGACCAGGTTGCAGACCATTCCCGTGCTCTCAATGACTTGCCCGCTTAGGGTTACTTCCAGCGTGTAGTTGTGCCCGTGGCCGTAAGGATTGTTGCACTTGCCGTAGATGGCACGGTTTTCCGCGTCGGACAGCTGCTCGCTGTGCAGGCGGTGCGAGGCGGAAAAGCGGTAGCGGCGGGAGAGATAAGCCTTTGCCATGTAGTGATTGAAGAAATTGAAACTTGCCTCTGTGGCTCTTCCTCGATGTGACTTTGTACCCTCTTGCTTATAAAAGCTTTACCACGGAGAGCACAAAGGCGACACAGAGGTACACAGAGATTTCAAATTACGCGATTACCAAATTACAAAATTACTCAATCTTTCCTCATTCCTCTCCATAAAAATCTACGAACAGATCATGGTTCTCGTAGACACGCACGCGGTGAAGCTTGGCCGCAGTGAGCTTGGGCACGAGGCGCTGCCAGATAGCGATGGCCAGGTTCTCCGTGGTGGGAATCTGCGTCCGAAATTCCGGGACTTCTTTGTTTAGGAACCGGTGGTCCATGGCCTCGAGCACTTCGCGGTGCATGGTTTCTTTGAGCTGCTTGAGATCGACTACGAAGCCGGAGCGCGGATCAATCTCGCCCTTCACCGTGACTTCGAGCACGTAATTGTGCCCATGCCCGTTGGGGTTATTGCACTTGCCGAAGATGCGCCGATTCTCCTCCGGAGAAAGCTCCGGATTGTGATAGTAGTGCGAGGCGGCGAATTCAGCTTTGCGGGTGAGATAGAGCAAGCGGATGTTCCCGTTTCCGTTAAGGCTTCCGGCGTAGTATCGGGTGTTGAGAGTCGGTGATCACGTTATCCTTAAGTGAACCATCAAAGCTCTGCGCTAAAGACGGACAATGCTCTTGCAGGTGAGTTCGGATCGTCTCGGACGCGCCATCCCCTACGGTAAGGGTCACGTAGTTTCGAAACGAGTCCGTCAACCCATTCGGCATGCAAAGCGTAACCTCGCTTGGATTGAGCCAGGTGACCTGTGTATTTTCGAGATATTCTCCATCCAATACTAGCTTCTTGTCGGCTCTTTCCACCTCGTTCAAGGTGAGTGTAAACTTTCGTGAAATCATTTGAGATTGCTCCTTGACCGTAATAAGTTTCGACGGTAAAGAACACTCCAGCTGCAGATGAATTGATTCTAACGACATGGTCCGGCTTAGCGCACCCTGAGAGAAGGACGACTTGCATAAGCAACCCTGCAAGATAATAGCGATTTTTCATCGGCACTCGTTTGACGCCAAGTCCTGATCTCGGACAGGCGCACTGCCGCTCAAACCATTCTGCTTGAGGTGATCGGCATTTGCAGAACTTTCCCCGTAGCGTCTGCCCTTCCAGGTCACCCGGCCTTCTCGGTGCAGCTTCGCCGAACGAAACAGCAAATATGAAAACATGGGCAGTCCCAATAGGGAGAGCAAGTTCGACGATGCCGAAAAATGCGCGCGACGGATTCGTGTCAAACATGAACCAGCAACTAACAGTCCGAGTAGCAAAGTTGCCAAAGCAATATCGAAACGACCAACTAACCAAGACACAATGGCCGCTATTAAATTTCCAGTGATAAACGCAAATTCGGTGGCTCGAAAGGAAGATAGAGCCTGCGGCCTCGGAAATAGCAGCGCCAAATTCTTGGTCCAGCCCTCTCTCATCTGCGCGAAGCTGCGGTACATGCGAGTGCGGACGGCATCGCCACCGTAGCGGAAGAAAATCTTACGGCCAGAGGATTTCACCAGCCGCGCCATGGCGACATCTTCCAGTAGATCGGCTGCGATTTTTGTGTGGCCACCGACGACGTCGTAAGCTTCGCGCGAGATCAGCAGGTATTGGCCGTTGGCGGCGGCAATGGGAGAAGCCGGATCGTTCACGTTTGCTGGAGGATAGGTTGCCGCTAACTCGGCAAAGATCACAGGCATGACCGCTTTCTCCCAGAAGCCGCGAACCTCCTGCTCGGGAGAATACGAAAGCAGGGCAGCGCCGTGCTGCTCGGCTTCAGCGACGGCGCGTGCCAGAGATCCAGGCTTGTGGAATGTGTCGGCGTCGGTGAAGAGCAGCCACTTCCCTTTCGCTAGTTTCGCGCCCTCGGCCATGGCGTTGTTTTTGCCTGTCCAACCTTCTGGGAGCGGCGGTGCGGAGACGACTTGAATGTCAGGGCGGACGAGGGCGTCCGCCCCTACGTGGACTGTCGAGCTCCGGGCGTCGGAGCCTTCGTTGATCTCAAACGACCGCGCGATTTCCGCAGTGCGGTCGGTCGAGGCGTCGTCTACCACAATGATTTCAAAATCGGTTCCGGTTTGTGCGACCAGCGACTCCAGGCACGCGCCAAGGCAGGCTTCTTCATTCCGCGCGGGAACGATGATGGAAACCACGGGATTGGATATTCGATCGATAATCTCTGACCACCTTATTTAATGCCATTCCGAAGGGATTCATCCCTGAGGAATCTGCTTCTTACTGCGAAACAGCAGATTCCTCATGGCTAAAGCCATTCGGAATGACATCCAACTAAGATAGGCACTACGGCAAGAGCAATCGCAACGCCGCGAACCATTTATTATATCTGCGTGCGCTCTGCTCTCGTTCTAGCCTGCTTGTCGATCCTCAGTGGTTGTTATGGCCACTCTAAGCCTTCAAGCATCGGGACCGTCGCGCCCAATTTCACCATTCAAGATTCCGACCGCAGCGTTACCCTGAGCCAGTTGCGCGGGAAGATTGTGGTGCTGAATTTCTGGGCGACATGGTGTCCACCCTGTGTCGACGAAATGCCGTCGCTCGAACAGCTACAGAAGAGATTTCAGGGCAAGGACGTTACCGTGCTGGCGGTGAGCCTGGACGACGACGGCAACGACTACCACAAATTTCTAAAGGACCATCATATTGATCTACTCACCGTGCGCGAGTCAGGCCAGAAAACTGATACCGGGGTGATTGCTCCGGTCTCGTCGCAGTATGGCACGTTCAAAGTTCCGGAGACTTACATCATCGATCGCAACGGCATGATCCGGCGCAAATTCATCGGCGAGGTAAATTGGGGTCAGCAGGAGATTATGGAGTATTTGAGTCGGTTGTAAACGGCCTTCCTCAACAACGGCCCTCCTCGATGTTGAACCACATTAAAAATGTCCCCTGTCGACCCCAGTAGAAATGTCCCCATTTCGGAGATGCTTCCGGTAGGAGGCACTCAGATTGGGGAG
>Ga0102924_1004159_pt1 | contig 14778 bp, 13 predicted proteins | sample PaiPotPPM11metaG_FD_80116 | JGI IMG/M metagenome (GOLD analysis project Ga0102924, IMG submission 80116) | Iron sulfur acid spring bacterial and archeal communities from Banff, Canada, to study Microbial Dark Matter (Phase II) - Paint Pots PPM... ... | reverse complement strand
CGGTGTGACGGTGTAACAGTTGGGCCGCTGACGCCGGTGTGACGGCGCAACCGACGCTGCGATACAGTTTCAGCCGGTGCGGTCGAGACAGGCAACGGTGTCACTAATGAAACGGCTGACAGCCTGGGATCGGCAGTCTGGTCGCCGCTTGCGGCGCCTTCGTAGCCGTGCTCCGCAATCACGCGGAGATCGTCCTCACTCACCCCAATCGTGAATCTCCGAAGTCCGCGGCGCTCCCGTTCCGGCAGCGCTCTCATTGGCTCGGCCAAGGTCGCCATGGTGGTCTCCCTCCGTCGAGAGGATGGTGCACGCAAACCGTTCCCAAATGCCTCAACGGTCCGAGGGGCCCGTATTGCCCGGCCGACCGCACGCCAAGCGGCAGCCGCCGGGGCCGCGTCCGACGCTCGGCCAGCTCCATCGCCACGCTCGGAGCCCTATCGCTCGTGATCTGGACGCTCATCGTCGTGACCTCGATAAAATATGTGTCTTTCGCGATGCGTGTGGACAATGACGGCGAGGGCGGAATACTGGCGCTCATGTCGCTTCTCGGTGTGAAGCGGCAGCACCGTCCGGTGATCGTGGCGGTAGGGCTGTTCGGGGCTGCGCTGATCTATGGCGACGGTGCCATCACGCCGGCGATCTCGGTTCTTTCGGCGCTCGAAGGGCTCGACATCGTCACGTCGACGGTTCACCCGTACATCTTGCCGGCCGCCGTAGTGATCCTCGTTGTGCTCTTCGCCGTCCAGCCGCTGGGCACGGCGCGGATCGGCAGCGCCTTCGGCCCGGTCATGGCGTTTTGGTTCCTTGTCATGGCTTTCCTCGGGCTTTGGGGGATCGTGCAGCATCCCACAGTTCTATTCGCGCTCGATCCGCGCGCCGGGCTGGGTTATTTGCGCGAGGGTGGACAAACCGGCTTTCTAGTGCTTGGCGGGGTGTTTTTATGCGTGACGGGCGCCGAGGCGCTCTATGCCGATATGGGGCATTTCGGCGCCAAGCCGATTCGCCTGGTTTGGTCGGCGCTCGTGTTTCCAGCCTCATTCTCAACTATACCGGCCAGGCTGCACTGATTCTCGAAGGTGCTCCCAGGGCGGACAACATCTTCTATCGGCTGTGTCCGCCATTCATGCTCGTACCGCTGGTGCTGCTTGCGACGATCGCCACGATCATTGCCAGCCAGTCCATCATCACTGGCGCCTACTCGATGACCCGGCAGGCGATCCAGCTCGGATGGCTGCCGCGGGTGCAGATCACGCAAACATCCGAACGAGGCTACGGTCAAATCTATGTCGGGGCCGTCAACTGGCTATTGATGATTGTCACGCTCGGTCTGACGATCGGGTTCGGCAAGTCTGACAATCTGGCAGCGGCTTACGGGATAGCGGTCTCGGCCACGATGTTGATGACCACGGTGCTTCTCTTCATCGCGATGCGCGAGACTTGGCGCTGGACCCTGCCTGCGGCTGCCGCCATTGCCAGCGCATTCTTCATCGTCGATGCGGCCTTCCTCACGGCCAACTTGGCTAAGATCACCGACGGCGGATACGTACCGCTGCTACTCGCCGCCGCGGTCTACGGCGTGATGCTCGTGTGGAACACAGGGGCCGTTAATTTGTACATTTGCGCTTTGTGGGGCCAGTATCGCCCACTGCATTTGATAAGCAATGACAAGTCCTCCGCGGTCGTCGATTATTTGAACGGTTTCCGCATTTGCGACCGGTGGAGCAAACAAGAGAACCGAAGCCAAGACGGCGTGCCAAGCTCTCAGCGCGGAGACTTCACGTACATGTCGCTTAGACTTGGTGGCTGGGACCGCCGGCTCGTGCAAGACCATGGCCGCTTAGTACCTCAGCTAGGTCGCCTGGGTTCGGCTTCCGCGCGCGGCTGCGACCCATGCCAGGGTGCAGCAAGGTCGGTAGGCGTCAACGTGCTCGACGAAGACCGGCCGGTCGATGACTTATCCGCGCCCTTCGTGGTGACTGGTAATTGATCCGTGGCTTTTCTCTCGTTCAGAAACTGATAAAGCCACTTTGCGCCGGTCTCTGCCTTGTGTCCGAACTGAACGATCGCTTGTGAGCCGGCGGCGCAGGCGCCCGGCTGACGCATGCAAAATTGCCGGATGTCGGAGACCGCCGCGCTCGCAGCAGACAAGGCATCTATTGCCCCAACTTGAGGCGCGGATGTCTCCTGTTGCGATGAGGCCACCGGCAGCAGCGCGATCACGACACTCAGCCAGAACGCCATACGCACCAGAAGCCACATTGCGCTGCCTCTTTAGTTCGTAGCTCAAAAAAGACCCGGCAGAAATGTTCGCAATGGTGAGGGGAGTTCGCGTCGACAGCTTGACCCTCCTGCGATCAGGCTTTGTAGAATCTACCGACTGCCCGTTAACCTCAAGGATATCGTTAATTTACGGTTAACGCACCCATTGAGCGCCATCCTGCTCGTTTTTAAGGATCGTGCTGGAGAAGGAGGAGAACCGGCGCCTTATGCTGACCGACTGCTTTACGAGTGAGCGTGTAATTGCGGACATTTGGCCTGCAGGCCATTAACTCTTTTTTAACGACGGCCTAGCGTAGCCCGGCGCGATTCGGCACGCTTAGTGCGTCGGGTGTTTCCGGCATCGCCGGCAGGCTGCATCGCGCAGTGCCGAGCATGGCGGGTCATCCGCTTTGCGTGATGGTCGTACCGTGAACTCTAAATTCTTGACGGCGAAGTTGGGGATGGTTCTGGTAGTCGCGCTAGCGGCGAGCGCCATCGACGTGCTTACGGCTCTCGCAGGGTCCGACTGGCGCGCCGATGTCTTCGAGGTAACGCAGCCTCCGCCCGGATGGGTGGACTTCTGTGCGCAGCAGCCCAGCGAGTGCGCCGGCCCCACGACGGTACCGGGCGAGCTTGCGCTCTCGTGGGGGGCGTGGATGGACTTGGTTTGGATCAACACCTGGGTCAACGAGACAATCAAACCGCTGACCGATATTGAACACTGGGGAGTGGTCGACCGCTGGTCCTATCCTGATGATGGCTACGGTGACTGCGAGGACTACGTCCTGCTCAAGCGGCGCATGCTGATGCAATCCGGCTGGCCGCGGGAGGCGTTGCTCGTGACCGTGGTACGCGACGAGAAGGACGAAGGTCATGCCGTGCTGACAGTAACCACCGACAGGGGCGACTACATCCTCGACAATCAGAACAAGAACATCCTGCTTTGGTCGGAGACCCGCTATCGATTCATAAAGCGCCAATCGCAAGCCGACCCCAACGTGTGGGTCTCGCTTAGCAATCAGCAGCCGGCGATCGCTACCGCCACCTCACGCTGAACACATAGGGGGCTTTCCAGCTCTGTTGTCGCTGGCGCGACCGCGACGCTGCTTATTGTCGGCCGCCGCTGGTGGTTGCTGGTGCGCAGTGATGGCCTGGACGAACACGGCCATGCCATTGCACGTGTCTACTTCAGCAATCCTTCCGCTTTCATCGCCTCCTTCACCTTTGGCCGCGTGGCGACACGGTCGAGGTAAGCCTCGATGTTCGGCCATTTGCTCAGCTCGATGCCGACCCGCGGCGACCAGCGCAACACCGTGAACATGTAGGCGTCAGCGACAGTGAATCTGTCGCCCATCAAATACTGTTTGCCGGCGAGCCGTTTGTCGATCCAGTCGAAGCGTTGCGCGAGATACTCGCGCGAAATCTTCTTAAACTCTTCCGGCGTGGTCGAGCGGAACATGGGGCCGAATGTCTTGTGCAATTCCGAGGTGATGAAATTGAGCCATTCCTGCACGCGGTAGCGTTCCATCGTGCCGGGCGGCGGGACGAGACTCGAGCCGGGCTTCTGATCGGGCAGATACTGCACAATGACCGGCCCCTCGGTGAGCCGCTGCCCTTCCAATTCGGCGAGCTGCAGGTCGATGCCCGCTTCACGCACACAATATGCGGCGAGAGCGAGCAAGCACCGGGCCAATAGTACAGTTTCATGACGCGAACGCTCCGAATCCTAGGTTGAGAACAACTAGCATTGGAGAAAGCACCACAATAGTCCGCTGAGTTACCCACCGCCGAAGATGTAACAGCTGTAGGGAGCGTAGCCGTACTGGTAGGCCCACCCGCCGCAATAGTGATAACCGGCCCACCAACCGCCACCCCAGTCCCAAGGCTCAAGGCTCGGCACGAAGCGATGCCGCTGGACTCCTCGCCTGAAGGCACTGTGGCCGAAGTCGCTGCGAAAATGACCGCTGACCCAATGTCTGCCGGCCATACGCCGCTGTCGCGCCGGTGTTCATGATCGCGGCGCAAAAGGCTATGGCAGCAGCAAGAATGAGAATGTTTCTTCGCATTCGGTTTGTTCCTGTTGTGACGATCGTGTAGTTGCGCCCGCCGCGATCAAAACTCCGATGAGGCCTGATCGGCAGTTTTCGCCCTTCGCGTCGCGCCTAAAAGATATGACACAGCGAATGGAATTATTAACTGAGTATCATCTTCATCACTCGACACAATAACTTTCCACTCTTCAGCATCATCGTAACCAACATGAAGCAATATCTTATCAATAAGCTTTCGCCCGTGTTCATGAGCGTCATTCAGGGTATCGAAGTTCTTTCCCCTCTCATCGGGGATGCGACTGTCCTTGGACATCAGATGAAAATAAAAACGAGGCATGATCTCCCCCACCTTTAGGACCTCTAATGTACATAAAGGAGAGATGTTGAGCTGAGGTCACTTCCGATCCTCGTAGTTGAAACAACGTCGACGAGAACAAATGGTCGTTTCTGGAGAAAATTTACGCATCATTTTAAGTAAACCGCCGCAACCGGCATCATAAGACTTGATCGAAATCGGCATATCCGAGGCGTCCCGTACCCTTCTATTGGCTGCAGCGGTGAGAAAACCCTGCCGCTGGCGAGCGACAACACAGAAGGGTCAAGCAATCGCGATTGGCCGCAATACCGCGGGCCTTGGTCGTCTGCACGAGATTCCAATCTAATGCCGCGGGGCAGGAGTGACGGTCATGGTGTGCGAAACGTCCGCAAAAAAGATTGGTGGCCTTTGGCGCACCGACCTGCGGCGGAATAACACTCGCTCTAGCATTGCGCGCCAGTCGGAAGGCTTGCCGGGTACGGCCGCTATCGCACCCCCGTATCCGACATGACGAAGACCGGAGAGACCTACTTCGCGAACGAGATGGGCGGATAACGTCCTTGTCACCAACGACCGTTGGTTTGGAGACGCCGCCAATCTGTATGCCAACGGGCACGATCTTAAGGACCCGATGCCATCGCCAAACCTGCGGCGATTGCATGGCGCGGAACAAATCTATCTCATACTGCCGCACCCAGTGGGCATGCGATCAGGCGCATTCGGCTGCGAGACAGCGTAGGTTCCGTCGATCGCGCCCCTCAGCAACACATTTTGCCAAATGTGCGTCGCGATTGATCGCCTGGATATTTGGCAGACCCCAATAATCGAGCAACTGCGGCCACGGTGTGTCCCGGTGTTCGCTCCACACGCGAAACAGCGGTACGCGGTGGTCAACCTCGGCACTCTTCCATAGCCGCTCGCCGGTTTGGCCACAGCGCCGCGCTTGCAGGCGTCGTAGCAACCTGACTTCGCCGCGCGGCGCATTCCAGAACTGCCACGCGATCACGCACGCGCAGTGCCACCGCGCATTCTTGTTGGCGCCCTTGTCCCAGAGGTCGACATGCCAGCCGAAGCGGTAGACCGGTTGCCCGCACACACAACAGAACCCTGGACCAAGCGCGTGTGTCCGCTCGCGATAAGGCGCGGGCGGCGTTCGGAAGGTGGCTGGCAATCCGCTCTCGCGGTCTCCCCCGAGCCGCCACGTCCAGCCGCCTGGCGCTCCGGTCAGGGCGGCAAGCGAACGCGCCAGGCGATCTGCGCGAATTGGATGGGCACGCCAGTAGGAGTCGATCGCTAGACGTGGCGTAGGCGGTATAAACCGGCGCCTGAGCGCATGCGCGATCACGACTGAAGGGAAGGTATGAGGCAACGCGTTGGTCAGACGCGCGAACGATTGCCGATTTCTCTCTGCCGTAGACTCCTGCCATTTGGACACGTACAGGCGCCCCCGCTTTCGACGGGCATGGTATGTCGAAGCCGTAAAGCCTTTCTCACCGGGGCGTGTGATGGGCGACCGGCCGAATTCGTTGAGGCACTTGAGGGCCAGCTCGCAATTCTGACCATAGGTCCGATGGCTATTTCCTATGGTGATGCGCTCAATCCTCAAATCGCGACTTCTCGGCCGATCTCGACGACCGCGTCGCGCGGGAGCTTGAAGTAGTCGCTGACATGGACGGAATTACGCTGCATCGCCGCGAACAACGCCTCCAACCACCGCGGCAGGCGTTTGCCGCTATCGCTCGGCACGACGGTCTCGTGCCCGACGTAATAGGTCACGTCCGACAGATCGATGCCGCATCCGCCAGCACGGGCCGTTTCGAGCAAAGCCGGAATGTCGGGTCGCTCCATGAAGCCGTATCGGGCCGTGGCGCGCCAGAAGCGGGGCGCAATCTCTTTAAAATTTAAGCGCGAGGCATCGTCGATCCACGGCACCGACTCGGTCAAGACCGTGAGCACGAAGAGACGTTCGTGCAGGGCGCGGTTGTGCTTCAAATGCCACACCATCACCGGCGGGGCATCGCGCTCGGTGCGGGTGAGAAACACGGCGGTACCCGGCACCCGCGGAATCCGGCCCTCGGCGATCCGGGCCATGAAGCTCGTGATCGGCATGACCGATTCTTGGAGACGCGCCGAGACCGCCTGCGCGCCTAGGTGCCAGACGAGCATCACGCCGTAGACCACGGCGGCTAGCAGCAACGGCACATATCCGCCCTCGGTGATCTTGGCGAGGTTGGCCGCAAGGAAGGCCGAATCGACGATGAAGAACCCGCTCGCGACGGCAGCAGCTGCAGGCAGGGTCCAGCGCCAAATCTCCCGCATCGCGATGAAGAGAAGACGTCCCCACGCCTGACGTCCCTTGGGGGCATCATTACGAGGCGATGCGCCCATCCCACCAGTCCTCACCGCTGTTCCGTGGCGGCACCGGGTTCCGATACGGATGTGAAGCGGCTCACAGATCGGGTTTCGCTCGGCCTGATAATCTACCTCTATAATGCGGGCAGGGCTTGAAACCCGCCACAGTTGAACCGAGAATGAACAAAACCCACTGGACGTGGATCGTGGGGCGCGGCCGACGTAGGGGAGGTAGATGGCGAACGGGCCTGTACTCGACGACAAGCAATCGGGGACGGCCAAGCTTTTGTCGCTGTTCTCGGCAGCGGCGCTAAGCGAGGATCCGAACCGATGGGTTAGACTGGCCCGCTCGCTGGCGGTCCAGCTTCGCAGTCCCAGCGTCGACTGGCGCGATCTTGCGCGCGCCCTGGAGCATGTCCGCACCAACGCCGCTGGCTCAGCAGTCACCGGCTTGTTTGATCGCGCCGCGCTTCTCGCCATGCGCCTGTCGGATTCTGCCGCACCGCCGAAGGCGTCGGTGGAAATGCTTGACGTATGCGCGCCCGGCGTCGCTCCGGAGGAGATGTTGCGCTCGGTGGTTGCGATCCTGCAGCGCCAGATCCCGTTCGATCTCGTCAGCTACGTCGAATACTATCACGGCGCCGAAGCGACCGAGGGCACCACGCTTGTCCGAGGACGCTTCGCCATGGATGGCGGCGCCGAGTTCCGATGGCCCGCGCGATGGGTCGAAATACCTGAAGGTATAGCGCGTTGGGCAGAAGGGGATGTTCGTTGGGTTGCCGACTCGGAGGAATTCTATAAGGAGCATCCGCAGGCCGAGACGCTGCGAGACAACATCGTCACGCGTGAATACGAAAAACGAGGCGCAACGAGCTATCTCGTCGCGCCCCTGCTCGACGGCGGCCGGGTCAAAGCCGTTCTCACCCTCGCTCGCCGGCGCAATAGCCCGCATGGCCCGTTCGGACAAGCCGACCAGTACAAGCTGGATGCGTTGTGCATGGAGCGCGTGGTGCGCCGGGTGAAAGAGGCGTTCGACATGCGCACGCAGGTGATCGCAAAGGAGATCGTCGCCCTGTTCACCCCGCAGGCCGACCCCGCGGTGTTGGCTCAAGCGTTCGTCGAGAAACTCTGTCGGGGTTTCGAATGGGAGTACGTCGGCCTGTTCCGCGTCAATCGGGCTCGCGACAAGTTCGAGGTCGTGGCCGAGTACGATGCGCACGGCGACCTCAAGGTCCCGCCGGCCTACGAGCAGAATCTGGCAGCCGGAATGCTCGGTCGTACGCTGGAGGCGCGGCATCAGCTGTATGTCCCGGATGTCACCAAGAAACCTGCTCCCCACGACTACATTCAGGTCAGCCCGACGCAAGCATCGGCGCTGACCTTTCCGATAAAGATGGGCCCGGATTCCGACGCTGACATCGAATGGATACTCGACCTCGAGTCGTCGCAATTCGACGCGTTTCCCCACCCGGAGCAGGAACTGCTGACGCGAACCGTAGTCGAGGTAGAGCGCGCGGTCGCACTGTGGTTCGAGGCGCGACTCGCCGCCGCACTGCTCAATGCGGTGGGACAAGGGGTTGTCGTCCTCGGCGGCCGCACGCGCATTGAACGGGTCAACGCCGCCGCGCGGAAATTGCTTGGCCTGCCGAAGGACCTCGTATTGCCCAGAGATGGCCCGCTTGTTGACCTCGCGACATACGCCCTCGACCGGACGACTCTCGAGTCTCTCGCCGGAGATCAGGTTTCGGGCGCGGGCATCCACCTTCGACTGAGAGGGGCCGACCAGATCGTACGCACTGCGCTGGCGGTTGCCTCGGTCCCGGACGAGGCATTTCACCGTCGGGTGGTGCTGCTGGTGGATGTCGAGCAAAAGGAATGGGTCGGCGCTCTGAAGTACATGGAGACGGCGGTACGCACGGTCGCCGCACAGGCGCACGGCCGCCTGCTCCTGGCGGGCGCACTGCTTCGCAACGCTCAGGGCAAGCTGCCATCGGACTCGCCGGCAGGCGCGCTGATCGACCGTGCCGCACGCAACTTGTCCAGTGCGGATCTTCCCTACGAACGCATCGCCTCCGTGTTCGACGTCGTCGCCGCACCGAAGGGTCGTATCGGGTTCCTCGATCTCGCGGCCGAACTGCGGCGCTTCCGGGCGTCTCTTCCGCAGGATGAGGCCGATGGCATGGAGCTCGGATTCGGAGACGACGTGGTGATGATCGTGAGGGGGGATCCGGAACGTCTCGCCTTTGCATTTCGCTCCCTTCTCGGTCACTTGCTTGCCGTACGTTCCACAGACGCCCCGTTGAAGGTGTCGATTGACGTGTCACGCGGCAGGGCGTTTGTGAATATCGTCCTGACGGCTCGCGATAGCGCTTCCGTCGTGGCTGGTCTCACCGAAGCATCGCCGGACGGGCAGGCTGCCCAACCCGATCAAATCGCTTTCGTCGAATCTCTGGCGTTTGCCGTGGCCACACACGCCGTCGACGCCATTCGGATCGTGCTCAAGGCACATGGCGGCAAGCTGCAGGTCACCGGGCAGGACGGCAAGGTGCTTGTCTCCGTGGGGGGGCTGCGCCTCATGCCGCTGACCGTTTCCGCCAAGGTTGCGGTCAGCAAGCCACGTGGATCGGATGAGGTGTCCGCGTGACGCGCCTGCTCGTCGTCTCTCCCGATGCGAAATGGATCGAGTACCTTCAGCTCGGGCTCGGGGCGCTTGGCATCGAGGTTGTGGGCGCGCCCGGCGCGCGTTCCGCCGACAAATCGGTTGCGGCATTGGGTTCCGACCCCCAAAGTCCGTTTGCCGGCGTCCTCATCAGCGCCCTCGCGGCGCCCGGTCAGGCCCCGAACGACGCTCTCCTCGAAGCAACCGACGTGCTTGCCGCATTGCGCCAAGCCAGCAAAAGCGTCCCCATCCTCCTGTGGTCTCCCTATCCGTCCGAGCGTCTCGCGAGCATAGCGTCTCATTTCGATGGCACCGTGATGTTGACGAACGACGCGCCGGCGGCGCTCAAGGCAAGCCTCGCAGGCGCATCGCCGGAAACCGGCATTGCGCCGCGCGCCGCAAAAGTCGAATTGCAAATCGGGGCCACCAATATCCGCACCGAGGTCGCCCTCGACGGCAAGCCTGTTGGCATGCCGGGCATACCGTCAAGCCGGGATTGGTCCGGGCGTTACAAACTAAAACAATTGGAAGAGCAATTCGCAACATGGGCGCCGTTGCAACACGACGGCAGCACGTCGCGCTATACCGACAACTGGCTGCAAACCCTCAGAGTGGCCGGGGAGGATATTTCGCATGAGACCGACTACACCGGACAGGCGCTGAGTGATGCGATCAAACTTTGTCTTACCAAGGTGAAAACGCTGGATTCCGTCCATTTTCGCTTCAACTTGCTGAGCCCGGGGCCCGATGCGCCCAACCCTTTCGTGCATGTGCCGTTTGAGATGCTCTACGACCCGAACAAGAAGAACTTCGTTCGCTCGCTCGCCCCGGTCGCCCGACGGGTCTGCTTGAGCTCGGAGTCACGCACCGCCACAGCCCTGGCGAACACAACACCGCTGACCGGTCACGTCCTGTTCGTGAAGTCGGACGCGCATGGCAGGTATGAGTTCTCCGGTCCCAGCGGCGCGCGGATGTTCGGGCGGCTGGGGGCGTTGACGGCCGAATTTGACGCGGTTGCAAAGTCGCGCGCCGACGCGGGCCTGGCGCCTCCCGAGGAGCTGGCATTGACCGTTGGCGGGACCGCGCTAACGCAGTTGCAACAGAGATTGGCCGCCGCCCCGTCGGACACGACTCCGGCGTTGCAGATCATCCACTATGCCGGGCACAGCATCCGGGCTGACGACGACACGACATATCTGATCCTGCCAGGCGCCGTTTCGGGCGAGGTGCTGCCGCTGCGAATGAGCGAATTCGCCGCTTGGGGTTGGAAAGCGGGAGTGCAGCTCGTCATCCTGTCGTCGTGCGAAAGCAGCGGGCCCGAGGCCGTGTTCCGCCTGTCCCAGGCCGGCATACCGGCCGTGATCGGCTTCCGCTGGGAGGTCAACGACACGGAGGCTGCGTTTTTTACCGGGCAGGTGCACAAGGGGCTGGCGGAGAAAGTTTCGCTGGCACGTGCTTTCCACGCTGCCGTGAGCGCGGTGCGGGACCAGCACCCAGATAGTCCGACGTTCGTGTCGCCGATGCTGGTTGTTCAGGACGATGAGTGGACGATGATCTGAGACAGGGAGGCTTCGGATGTCACTGTGGGACCTATTTAGTTTTTCGAAGGCGGTGGAAGCGGCACGCGGAGCTCCGACCGTCCCGCGACTGGTCGAATGGATCGATGCGTCACGCATCCGCCATGACCCGGACGCCGAATTGGTCGACGGCAAGGAGTTCACGCCGGGCGAGTGCTATTTCACCCTGCGGCTGTCCGGTCTTCACCTGGCAGATTCGCGCCGGTTCGCTCAGCAGGTATTGCCCTTGTTCCTGTGCCTGGCGGAGTTTCGTTCCCGCGGAAAGCCGCAGACGGTGCCGTTTTCGCTCGGGCCAAATACCATTCGGCAGCGGCTGAAGGAGATCCAGACTGGCGCGAGCGACGACGAGAAGGCGCGTCCCGGTTGGGTCGAGCTTCGCGATATCGAGATCGTGCGTCTGATGCCGGTCTCGCTCGCCAATCTCCAGGCTTTCATCGGTCTTTATGCCGTGCCTGGCGACGACATAGCGCGCACCTTGCTCAACGTGATGGGAAGCGTCAGCGGAGCATTGGGTGGCGCTCTCGCCCCGGTGCTTGCCGTCGCCGAAAAGGTGTATTCGGGGTTCAACGAACTGCTGGGGATCAAAGGCGTGACACCGCAAGTCGAGGCCCTGCATGGCAACATGCTGAAGACAAGCGGGTATCTGCTCGTCTCCAACGCACCGGAAAATTCGCCATACAAGGGCAAGCTGTTCGTGTCGGGAGCACGACTGCGGACGGGTGAAGGAACCGACTCGCCTCTGGTCACCGACTTCGATTACTGCCTGCTGGCCGTGCAACGGCGGGAGACCGTCATCGAGGCGAGCGGCACCGCGCCCGACCTCTTGGGCGCGCAGTGGGACGAAGTGATGGAGGCGTTCAATGGACCGGAGGGCGCGGCGCTGGCTGCGTTCCGGAAACTTCAGCGCACCATTTATGGCTCGGAACTGATCGCGCGCGATCGTGACGCCGCGCTCGCGGGCTATCTGCTGGAATTCGACAAGGCCGCAAAGGTTTACGGAAAGCCGAAAGAAACTGAAGGCCTCACGCGTAGTGGGACAAGGGGAGACAATCTGCTCAGCGCGGTGAGCAAGATTCCGCAGATCTATGAGCCACTTTCGGAGGAGGGCGCCGTCAAGCTCAGCGACGAGGAAACGAAGGACTTGAGATCGGGCGCAAGCGCCTGGACTCGTGCGGCCGGGCTTCGGATCGAACTCGCAAAAGCCAACAAGCCTGCCGGAAGTGTGGCCGACGCAATCATGCGCGCACAAACTGCTCCTTGAAGGACATGCGAACCGATTGAGCACTCCATGGATCGGGGCGCGATCGTTAGAGACATCAATGCGCTTCGGGTCAGTTGAGCCGGCTGCTGGCGTTGCTCGTGCCTTTAGCTCCCGGTCGATCGGAAACGTTTGCGCCCGCGTCGACTCCTTGCTTGGCAAAACGTGCGTGTAGCGAATGACTGACCCCATGGCCTTCCGTTGAAGTCGATGTTGAGCGGCTCGCGAATGATCGCAGCTCGGAACGGCTTCTAGCCGTTCGGCGACCGGCAGGCATCGTCCGCATTGGCCCCCTTCGACATTCGCCGCCGTGCGGTGACACTTCCGAAGTTGGAGGCTAAGCCGACATCGCGCAGACATCGTTGATCTGGCGCTGTCGACCCTTTTCGCCCCTTTTCGCAACCTCTTGGAAGCGCGCGGTCGCCCGCTCGTTCAAGGCGCTCGCGGAAGCAACCCGATCAGCAGGCCAATGCTGAAGGCCAGGCTGAGGGCGATCACGACATTTTCCCGAACCCAGTGGCGGAGCGAGTGCTGCCTGCCGACACTCGGCATGGCGAAGACGCCGCGTTTTTTAAGCCACTCGACGAGCGCCGCCGGTGTCACTCGAGCCATTTCTTGATGTGCCTCTCGGAAACTCGGGTCCTCGTATGTTCGCATAAAATCGATCATCATCAACTCGGAGCCGTGACTCTCACCGCTGTGGAGATGCGTACTCCGCACGTGCTGTGCCGGAAAAGGGTTTTGTCGTACCCGATCAACAGCGGTCTTGCCTACCAAGGCTTCGATGACGGCGTAGCAGTTCTGTCGTTGATCGGCATCTGAGGGCTTCAACGCTTCACACGCAACCGCCATCAATGCGAAGCTCAGGGAAGGTCGATCTTGCCAGTGGATCATCGCCTCTTGCCATTTGGCAGCAGCTTGCAAGAACTGAAGGCGCTGCTTCTCGGACAAAGTGCGATATGAGCTCCATAGGTCAGCAATGTCCGCCCGAACAGAAATCTCGTTGTCAGGCCTGCTCCACGGGGGATCGTCGAGTCCATGCAATGGAACCTGCTTGAGAGTGCCGGGCACGGGCATGCTGAGCGGATTAGCAGGCTCAAGGTACCCAAGGGACCGCACTTCCGACGTTGTGCCGTCAGGCGTAAATGTCCAAACCCTTCCAACATCCAACAGTCTTACCGCGCTTTGCATCACGACGCTGAGGAACGCGGACATTTCTATGAGCATCTGCTGCCGCGCATAGACGATGTCCGGCTCCCCGATGCAGTCCAAGGTGGCATCTATGTGAACGATGCGCGGGCCGTATGTCGCTGTTTCATCCTGCAAAGAGGGTGCCGCAAGCCGCGTGCGGTCATCGAGCCAAAGCTCGCCGCGCCAGGCGCGTCCCTCGTATTGCAACGAGCCGCGTATGCAGAGCGGCACGGTAGCCGCCATGCGGCAGGTATCACTGACTTCGGTAAAGAACTGTTCCGCGTCTGAGGGAGATATGTCGGCTGATGAAACGCGCCGTGATCTCACCGCCAAAGGCCCCTCGCGCTTTTGCTCCCACACAATTTCGATCTGAAGTTTGCCGTTTGCGGTGATTGCGATTGTGCCACTGTTCTCGGCGCGCTCCATTTGCCCAAACTTCGATGGTGTCCACCCCCGTCGGTGGCAGGACCAGCTCAAATAACGTGACCACCGATCGGCCTGCTCATTCGTGACGGGTACCTCGAAGCTGATCGGCCAATCACCCTTTTCAAACCGGCGATCCTCCACTTTCATCATGCCGCCGGCACCATCGGCTACTCTTATCTCCATTCGTGATTTGCGCTTCACCATGAGACCGCTCGCCGGTTTTTCCCAAAATGTTTATATCGTTCTGATGTCGTTCTGACGCAATAAGCGCTGCCAGCGGCGGCCCCGCAATGGTCACTGCGAGCCGAAGCGATCAACTGTGAACGAGGTCTTTGGTGGGTTGGCTGTCAGCTTTTTTGTGGAGCGCGATGTCTGAAACTGGCACTTCGCTGCCAATTTCGGGCGCTCGCCGAGCGGTCGCTATCGGGGGCAAAGCGGAAGAAGGCCTACTACACCGGAAATGGCACTGATGACCCACTGCAGTCATGGGCTGCTTGAAATTGTTGCAGCGCAAATAGGCGATCCTCCCATTTCGCTGAGCGTGAGTTCTTGCTTTGATAGCCCTGAAAGGCGAATATCGTGGTCCCGAGCCTGGTAGGCAATGATGGAAACGACGCTCCTGGCTCGACACGCGCAACCTTTCGCATCCCGCCGAGAGTTTCTCGGCACCGCGGGTGCCGCCACGCTTG
>Ga0102924_1004154_pt1 | contig 14783 bp, 10 predicted proteins | sample PaiPotPPM11metaG_FD_80116 | JGI IMG/M metagenome (GOLD analysis project Ga0102924, IMG submission 80116) | Iron sulfur acid spring bacterial and archeal communities from Banff, Canada, to study Microbial Dark Matter (Phase II) - Paint Pots PPM... ... | reverse complement strand
GGCCGCCATAGCGTCGGACGTAGCGGCGATGGGGCAGCGCGGTGAGCGAGTGGTCATCGTCCACGGCGGCGGACCGCAGGCGACCGAGCTGCAGAAGAAGCTCGGCCAGACGCCGAAGATCGTGGCGGGGCGGCGAATCACCGACGGCGAGACGCTCGAGGTGATGAAGATGGCCGTCGCGGGGAAGGTGAACGTCGACGCATGCGCGGCGCTCGTCGCCGCGGGCGCGCGACCCGTCGGGCTCCACGGCGCGAGCGGCCTCGTCGTAGGCGCGGTCAAGCGTCCGCCGCGGGTCGTGACCGGCGCGGGGCCCGAACCGATCGACTTCGGCCACGTGGGAGACGTGACCGGCGTCAACCGGGATCTGCTCGCGTTGCTCGCCGGCGCCGGATACGTGCCTGTGATCGCGTGCCTGGGCGCGGACGAGCGAGGCAATGTGTACAACATCAACGCGGACGTCGTGGCCAACCGGCTCGCGATCGGCCTGGACGCCAAGGCCCTCGTCCTCGTCAGCGACGTCGCCGGCGTGCTGCGCGACGTCAGCGACGCGGCCTCTCGCATTCCCCGCCTCACCGTCGCCGACGGAAAGCGCGCGATCGCCGAGGGCGTCGTGACCAAGGGGATGATCCCGAAGCTCGAGGAGTCGTTCGTCTCGATCGCCGAGGGCGTCCGTGCCGTTCACATCGTCGGTCGCCTCGAACGCGGCCAGCTCGCCGGCGAGGTCGCCGAGCCCGGCAGCGTCGGCACCGTCCTCGTCGCGTAAGAGCGCGGGGACCACAAAACGCGAGAGGCGGCCCTCGCGGACCGCCTCTACGCGCTACTCGTGCCTGCTGGCCAGGCGCCAGGGCTCGATCAGCCGGCCTTTGCGCTGCCGCTGGCCGAGGCGCTCGCCTGCACGCTAACGGACACCTTCACGTTGGCCTGTACCTTGGCGACCGCGTCCATCGCGCCTTTCACCGGCGCGAGCACGCAACCGCTCAGCTTCGCGACCGTCATCGCGTCGCCGGCGCCCTGGACGGACGCCTGTACGCCGTCGACGACGACCTTCATGCTGCCCTCGAGCTCCTCGATGTGCTTGCCCGTGCCGATGGCGACGGTGAGGATGGCAGGGAGGTTCTTCTCGATGGCCGCGCGGAACTGGGCCTCGACCTTCGCGTCGGCCGCGCCGCTGATGCGCAGCGCGATGTGCGGCGGCGTGCACTCGGCGTGCGCCTGCACCTTCGCGTCGCACTTCGCCTTGCACTCGGCGCTCATCTGCGGCGGCTCCACCTTGCCGGTGCACTTCGGAGCCTGCATCGCGACCGAGCACTTGCCGGTGCACGTCCCCTGACACGACGCCGCCGCCTTCATGTGGCACTGGCCGCCGCACTTGCCCTTGCACTCGGCGTGCACGTTGCCCGTGCACTTGCCCTCGCACGTACCGCCGCAGGACGCGCCGGAACCGGCGGGCGTCGCCTTGCCGTCGCACTTGCCGACGCAGTTGCCCGAGCACGAGCCCTTGATGTCTGCGTCGCACGAGCCGCTGCACTCGCCGGAGCAGGCCGCGGCCGCGCTCGCCTCGCACTCGCCCTCGCAGGAGCCGGTGCATGTACCCTGAAGCTTGCCGCCTTCGCACTTCACCTCGGCGGAGCCCGGCTTCACCGTCGCGTCGCAGTGGCCGGCGCAGTCTGCATACGCGTTCACGTCGACGCCGCAGTGCGGCTCGGCGACGTCGAGCGCGATCTTCGCGTTGGCCCCGAGCTTCGCCTTCACTTCGCCCATGACCTTCATCGCCGCGTGGCAGGCGTCCTGAGCGTTCTTGTACGAGCCGTTGTCGCCCAGATCCTTCGCGAGGTTCCCGCACGCGGTGGTCAGGTCGGCGTCGATCTTCGCATTGAGCGCCTGCATTTCGGCCGCCGCGCCAACGCCCGCCTTGATCTTGGCGGCGACGTCGGCCTTCAGGTTGAACTCCTTGCCGAAGTCGAACGACTCGATCGCCTCGACCTTCGACGTGTCGGGGCAGTTGCCGCCCACGCCCGGCAAGCTGCTTCCACCGGGGAGACCGCCGCCCGGCATGGAACCGCCACAGTTGACCGCAAAGGGGGCGGTGAGCCCCGCGAAGACAACCGGCCAGGAAATTCGTCGCCAGAACTTGCGAGTCATTGTCGTTCTTCCTCCTGCAGACCTTTGCGCCCCACCCCAACGGTGCCGTTGTACGTTGCGCCGACTGGCGCCGCGGACCACCTCGCGCCTAGAGAGCGTGCGGCCGGGGGGCCGGGCAGCATCGCGCGGGGTCGTCACGCTTTTTTTACGTGCATGCCGGATTACCACGCCTGACGCCCGAGAATCCAGGTTCGATTTTCCCGTAGGGCGAGCGCGCCGGGGGGCGGGCGTGGTGTGGGTATGCCGCGGCATGGTATGCGGAAAACGTGCGGATAGTCGTATGCGATGTGGGGCTCGGGAACCTTCGGAGCGTCGAGCGGGCGCTGCGCGAAGCGGCTCGCGGCCGGCCGGTAGACGTCCAGGTGACGCGTGAGCCCGCTCGCGTGCGCGCGGCCGATCGGCTGGTCATGCCCGGCCAGGGCGGGTTCCGCGACTGCGCGGGAGCCTTGCGCGGGGAGCTGGGCGAAGCCGTGCGCGCCCACCTCGACGCGCAGCGGCCGTACCTGGGCATCTGTCTGGGACTGCAGGTGCTCTTCGAAACGAGCGAAGAAGAGGTGGGCGCAGCGGGACTCGGGGTGCTCAAGGGTCGCGTCGTGAAGCTGCGTGGCGGCACCGACCCCACCCATGGCGAGCCGCTGAAGATTCCGCACATGGGCTGGAACACCGCCGAGCCCGCCCCCGGAAACCGGGGGCTTCTCGTGGAGGGCGCGGCGCAGCACTTTTACTTCGTCCACAGCTTTGTCGTCGTACCGGAAGACGCCGGCATCGTGGCCGGGGAGACGACGTACGGCCAGCGCTTCGTCTGCGCGGTGGCGTACGGAAACGTGTTCGCCTGCCAGTTTCACCCCGAGAAGAGCCAGCACGCAGGACTCGCGTTGCTCGAAAGGTTCCTTTCATCGTGATCGTCATCCCGGCGATTGACCTCCTCGGCGGAAAGGCCGTTCGCCTGCACAAAGGGCAATACGACGCCGTCACCGTCTACGACGACTTCCCGGCCGCGCGCGCGCGAGCGTGGCGCGGGCAGGCGCCGCTCCTTCACGTCGTCGATCTGGAAGGCGCGCGCGAGGGGCGCCCCGTCCAGCAAGACGTCGTGCGCGGCATCGTCGAGGCGTTCGGGCCGGGCGTCGAGGTGGGCGGCGGCGTGAGGAGCCGCGATACCTTCGAGGCGTACCGCAGGCTCGGGGCGTCTCGCGTCGTCCTCGGATCGGCAGCCGTCGGCGATCCCTCGATGGTGCGCTCGCTGGCCGCCGAGCACCCGGACGTGGTCGTCGTCGCGGTCGATGCCCGGGACGGCTTCGTCGCGGTCGACGGCTGGACCCGCCCTACGCGCGTCCGCGCGATCGACCTCGTGCGCGATCTGTCGGACCTGCCGCTCGCGGGCATCCTCTACACGGACGTGTCGCGGGATGGCACGCGGTCGGGCCCGAACGTCGACGCAACCGCGGAAATCGCCGCGTGCACGCGCGTTCCGGTCATCGCGTCGGGAGGCGTCGGCTCGCTCGAGGACTTGCGCACCCTCGCTGCACGCGGGATCGCCGCGTGCGTCGTCGGACGGGCGCTCTACGACGGCGCGTTCACGCTGGAAGAGGCGACCGTCGCGGCGAGGCGTGCGTAGCGCGCGCCCCGAGCGGGACTACGACGCGAGCGCCTTCGCGATGGCGTCGCGAACTTCGCCGGACATCGGGTCCACTTTGTGCGGAAAGCGCGCGACGATTTGCCCGTCCTTGCCGATGACGAACTTCGAAAAGTTCCATGGAATCGGCCCGCCGAACGTCTTGTCGCTCTGGAGGAACTCGAAGAGCGGCGCCGTGCCGTCGCCCTTGACCTTCACCTTGGAGAACATCTCGAAGGTGACGCCGTATTTCGTCTCGCAGAACGAGCGGATGTCCGCTTCGCTCCCGGGCTCCTGCGCGCCGAAGTCGTTGCACGGGAAGCCGAGGACGTGCAGCCCCTTTTTTCCGTACTCGCGGTGCAACTGCTCGAGCGGGGCATACTGCGGCGTGTAGCCGCACGCCGAGGCGACGTTGACGACGAGCAGCACCTGCCCCGCGTAGTCGCCCAGGTTCTTGTCCGCGCCGTCGATCGTCTTGACTGTGAAATCGTGCACGCTGCTGGCCATGGGTCCTCTCCTCTGGGTCATGTCCCTACCGGGTGCCAAACGGTCTTCGTCTCGAGGAAGGTCTCGATGAAGCCGAGCCCCTGCCCCGCGTCGGATGCGATGCGCGAGGCCGCCGTTTCGTCGTGGGTTCGCACGCGCTTCACGCTGCCGCTCGCGTCGCGCTCGAGCGCGACCAGGAGCGCCCGGTCCGCGCTCCACGCGTCCAGGGCCGCGACCTCGCGGTGCTTCGCGAGGTGGGGCGCGATCTCGGCAGCCTCTCCCGTGAGCACGTTGACGACTCCACCAGGAACGTCGCTCGTCGCGAGGCACTCGCACCAGAGGACCGCCGTCCGGGGATCGTCGGCGCCGGCCACGACAACGCACACGTTGCCGCCGGCGACCACCGGAAGCACCGCCGAGACCAACCCGAGGAGCGCCGGGCGCGCCGGCGCGACGACGGCGACCACCCCCATCGGCTCGACCAGGCTGAAGCCGAAGTGCGGGCCGGAGACCGGGTTGTGCGACGCGAGGAGCGCCTGGAACTTATCGCAGAACCCGGCGTAGTAGACCGCGCGATCGACGGCGACGTCGACCTCACGCGACGCGTCGCGCGTGGGCACCCCCGCGCGGACGAGCGACGCGCGGAGCTCACCCGCGCGAGACTCCATCACCTCCGCCAGCCGGTAGAGGATCTGTCCGCGGTTGTACGCCGTGCGCGCTGCCCACCCGTCCGCCGCCGCGCGTGCCGCGACCACGGCGTCGCGCGCGTCCTTGCGAGATCCGCGCGGGACGTTCACGACCTGCGGGTCGGCGCTCTCCGCGGGCGAACCCCGCACCTGGACGTAGCGGCCGCTCTCCGACCGGACGAACGAGCCACCGACGAACATCTTGTAAGCCTTGGCCACCCGTACCCTCGTGGCCCCCGGAGAACGCCGCGCGCTCACGACAGCTCCACGTAGGCCGAGAGACCCTGCCGGCCGCCCTCGCGCCCGAACCCGCTCTCCTTGTAGCCGCCGAACGCCGCCGCCGGGTCGAACTTGTTGTACGTGTTGCCCCAGACGACGCCCGCCTTGAGGCGCTGCGCCATCCAGAAGAGCTTCGCCCCCTTGTCGGTCCAGACGCCCGCCGACAGCCCGTACATCGTGCCATTCGCCTTCTCGACGGCCTCCTCCGGCGTGCGAAAGGTGAGCACGGAGAGGACGGGACCGAAGATCTCCTCGCGCGCGATCCGCGTCGACTGCGCCACCCCCGTGAACAGCGTCGGCGGGAACCAGTAGCCGGCCCGCGGCAGCGCGCAGGACACGCTGAAGCGGTCTGCCCCCTCCTTCTCGCCGGAGGCGACGAGCTCTTCGATCTTCCGCAGCTGCGGCAGCGAATGAATCGCGCCGACGTCGGTGTTCTTGTCGAGCGGATCCCCGACGCGCAAGAGCGCCATACGGTCCTTGAGCTTGCGGACGACGAGATCGTGCGCGCTCTCCTCGACGAGCAGACGCGAGCCCGCGCAGCACACGTGGCCCTGGTTGAAGTAGATGCCGTTGACGATCCCCTCGATCGCCTGATCGACTGGCGCATCCGCGAAGACGATGTTCGCCGCCTTTCCCCCGAGCTCCAGCGTGAGCCGCTTCTTCGTGCCGGCGACCGCGTGCTGCAGGCGCTTGCCCACCTCCGTCGACCCAGTGAACGCGACCTTGCGGACGCCGGGGTGCGCTGCCACCGCTGCGCCCGTCGCCCCCGCGCCGGTGACGACGTTCACGACCCCGGGAGGGAGCTCCGCCTCTTCGACGATCCGCGCGAGGAGCAGCGCCGTGAGCGGTGTCGTCTCCGCCGGCTTGAGGACGACCGTATTGCCGCACGCGAGCGCAGGAGCGACCTTCCACGCCGCCATGAGAAGCGGGAAGTTCCAAGGAATGATCTGCCCGGCGACGCCGAGCGGGCGCCAGGCGCGACCGGCGAACGCGAGGTCGAGCTTGTCGGCCCACCCGGCGTGATAGAAAAAGTGCGCCGCGGCGAGCGGGACGTCGACGTCGCGCGACTCCTTGATCGGCTTGCCCCCGTTCATCGATTCGACGATGGCGAGCTCGCGCGCCTTCTCCTGAATCGCCCGGGCCACCCGGAACAGGTACTTTGCGCGCTCTGCGGGCCGGCTCTTGGACCAGTACTTCTCGTGCGCGCGCTGCGCGGCCCGCACGGCGTCGTCGACGTCGCGCTCGTCCGCCTCGGCGATCTCGGCGAGCTGCTCCTCCGTGCTCGGGCTGATGGCGGCCGTGTACTTGCCGGCCCGCGGTTCGCGCCATGTCCCGGCGATGAAGAGGTCCTGACGCGGCGCGATCCGTACGTGATCGATCGCCTCCGGCGCCGGCGCGTATTCGAGCACGCCGTTGGTTTCCAGGTTTCGACCACGCTCCGGCGAAGCCGGAGACGTGCCGCCGGGCGCCGCGAGATCCTGGCTCCTCTTGCGTTTCGTGATTTCTCCGCCCATGGAGTGCCGCTAGGTGCCTGTGTTGAATAACACGGGCACACAGCCTCGCTCGCGCTCGGCTAGGTGCCTGTGTTCAATAACACGGGCACACAGCCTCGCTCGCGCTCGGCTAGTCCTTCGAGAAGTCTTCGGCCGCCTGGTATACGCCGGTACGCTCCTTCTCGAGCTGCATGAGCACGTCGTTTAGCAGAGCGCTCGCGCCAAAGCGGAAAAGTTCCGGCGTGAGCCACGCGTCGCCCAGCGTCTCTTTGACGAGCACCAGGTAGTGGATGGCCTGCTTGGCCGTGCGCACCCCGCCGGCGGGTTTCATCCCGATCCGCCGCCCGGTCGCCACGTACGTGTCGCGGATGGCCTCGAGCATGACAAGGGTGACCGCCGGCGTCGCGGCCGGGGAGATCTTGCCCGTGGATGTCTTGATGAAATCGGCTCCCGCTGCGATCGCGATCTCGCTCGCCCTTCGCACGACGTCGTACGCCCCGAGTTCCCCCGTCTCGAGGATCACCTTGAGGTGAGCCCCCGCGCAGGCCTCCTTCGTGGCCGCAATCTCCTCGAAGACGCGCGTGTACTCTCCCGCCAGCATGGCGCCGCGATCGATGACCATGTCGATCTCGTCGGCCCCGAGCTCGACGGCGCGGCGTACGTCCGCGAGCTTCACGTCGAGGGGCGACTGCCCGCTCGGGAACGCGGTAGCCACGCTGGCCACCTTGACCGTGGTGCCGGCGAGCGCGCGCTTCGCGACGGGCACCAGGTTGGGATAGACGCAAATCGCCGCGCAAAAGCCGAGCGTCGCGTCGGTCGCGAGAGGAGCCGCCGCCTTGCGGGACAAGGCCCGCACCTTTCCAGGCGTGTCCTTTCCCTCGAGCGTGGTCAAATCCATCATGCGCACGGCCAGCCGCAGCGCGGCGACCTTCGACGCCTTCTTGAGCGAGCGCTTCGCGAGGGATGCGGCGCGCTCCTCCACGCCGACCTGATCGACCGGCGGTCGCGCCGGATAGAAAATCGGTACCGGCGCGGCGCGGGTGCTCGACCCGTAGCGCGACAAGCTGGACTCGCGCGTCGTCACGGCCGGTACGGCGTTAGCACGTCGCCGCCCCCTTTGGGTCAGCGGGAGGGCCGAGCCTGCGCTGGCTCAGGCCTTCTGCGCGATTGCCTCGACCTTGGCGCGCTTGCGGCGACGGCGAGCCGCCTCCGCCTGCTTCTTGCGGCGCTTGACGCTCGGCTTCATGTAATGGCGCCGCATCTTCAGCTCGCGAAGCACGCCTTCGGAAGCGAGCTTTCGCTTGAGCATCTTGATCGCGCGCTCGATTCCGCGGTCGCTGACGACGACCTCGAGAGGCTTGCACTGGATCGCATCGCTGGGCATCAAATCTCTCCGAAACGTTTGCCGGCGGGGTCTACCACGGCACGGTCCCCCGCGCCAAGCGGCCTGGCCGCCTCCTCGAACAATACCACGACTACCGTCACTCCGACGCACGCCCGCGGCGGGCTCGCTTGCCTCCTCGGCCTCCTCGGCCTCCTCTGCCGCGCTTTCGCTGCGGCCGCGAGGCGGACTTGGCCCGGCCGGCCCTTGCGGGTCGAGACGGCTTCGCCCTCTTGGCTTGCGCGGGGTGTCTTCGCACCGTACGGCGAGCCTGGCCGACGCCGCGCCCGGTCGCCACCGGCGTGCCCGCGGATCCTGCTCCCGCCGCACCCTTTACGAAATACGTCGTCGCGCGCTTCTCGCCGACCTTCGTCAGCTTCCCCGCCTCGAGGCCCGCACGGAGAGGACGCGGAAGCTCCTTCGCCTCGAGCCCGAGCTTGCTTCGAATCTGCTCGGCGCGCAGTCCACGCGGGTTCTGGTGCAGGAGACCGACGATGCTGTCGATCACGTGCGCGATGTCGCCCGACGATCGGCGGGCGAGCCTGCCGCCCCGGACGCGGCGAGCCCTGGGCGCAGCGTGCGCGCCATCGCCCGCAGCGCCGCGAGCCCCGCGACCTCGCTGACCACCAGCCTCGGCGGCGACGAGACGACGACCGTTGGCGGTCGACGACCCGATCAGGTGTTCGAGCGGAGCGCCTCGAATGGCGACGAGCACATCGGACGCAAACGACGTGGCGAGCTCGTTGAGCTTTTGGCGGAGAGTGGGCATGCGCGGGGACAGTCAGATAAACCCCAATCCCAAAATGGGTCAACGTCCTTCTGAATCTGCCCGCGCCCGACAATGCTCAGCCGGCGCGTTTGGCAAGTCTGCCAAGTCCGACAGGTCCGACAAGTCCGCCAAGTCTGCCAAGTCTGCCCGCGTGACCTTTCTTTGCTCGAAGTAGCTCGAACTCGGTCGGAAGCGGCGCGCGCCGCCGGACGCAGGGCTTGGCCGACGCTTATTGCGTACGGCCCGGAACGGCCTCGAGGACGCTCCGGAGCTTCTCCGGTTCGATCGGCTTTACGAGGTGATGACGAAACCCGGCGCTCACCGTGCGCTTTCTGTCCGATTCGGTCCCCCAGCCGGTAAGCGCGATCATCACGGGCGGCACCGCCATCCCGTCCACCACGCGCCGGCATACGTCGACGCCGTCCATCCCGGGCAGTCCGATGTCGCAAAGAACGACGTCCGGGCGTTCTTCGAGGATCAGCGCGACCCCGTCCGGCCCGGTGTGCGCCACCCGCACGCTGTGCCCGAGCTGCTCGAGCCATGCCGACATGACGTCCGCGGAGTCCTCGTTGTCCTCCACCACGACGACGCTCAACCCCCCGCGCGAGCTCGGAGGCGGCGCAACCGCCGCGTCGCCAGCTTCCGGCGGGAGCGCCGGTGCGCTTGCACCGGCGCGCGGGTCGGAGGCCTCCCCGGTCCCGATGCCCGTCGGCAGGGAAAGGGTGAACGTGGCGCCCATCCCTTCCCCGGGGCTCGCCGCCGTCAGCGTCCCTCCGTGCAGCTGGGCGAGATACCGCGACAGCGCGAGGCCGATCCCGAGTCCGTCGTCCGCAGTCTGCGTGGGCCGATCGACCTTCGTGAACATGTCGAAGACGCGCACCAGCTGGTCTGCGGGGATGCCGGCGCCCTCGTCGACTACATCGATGATCGCCGTGTCTCCGGCGGGTCGAAGGCGGATCCGGATCCGCGCGCCCGACGGCGAGTGCTTCGACGCGTTGGTCAGTAGATTGGCGACAATTTGCGTGATCCGCGTCGCGTCCACCAGCGCGGCGACCGGCCGCTCCGCCTCGACGACCACCGACTGGTTGCGACGCGTGAACGCCGGACTCGCCGTTTCGATCGCGCGCTCGATGACCGAGGAGAGCTCGGTGTGCTCTCTCCGGATGTCGAGCTTCCCGCGGCTGATACGGGCCACGTCGAGGAGGTCGTCGATGAGCCGCACCATGTGGTCGAGCTGCCGGTTCATCGCGACGAGCGAGCGCTCCATGGACGGCGGCCGGTCCGGGGCGTAAAGGAGGAGGTCGAGCCCGGTCCGCAGCGGCGCCAGCGGGTTGCGGAGCTCGTGGGCGAGCGTCGCGAGGAAGAGATCCTTCTGTCGGCTGGCCTCGCGCAGCGCGGCCTCGGAATGTTCGAGCTCCGCGGTGCGCTGCTGCACGCGCGCTTCGAGGTGCTCGTTGAGCTCCGCGAGCGCGCGCGTCTTCCGGAAAAGGTCGGCGAAGACGGCCACCTTGTGCCGGAGGATCTGCGGATTCACCGGCTTCGTGAGGTAGTCGACCGCCCCCGCGCCGTAGCCAGTGATGACGTCCTTGTCGTCGACGAGGTACGCGGTCAGAAACACGATGGGAATCTGGCGAAACTTCTTCGTCCCCTTGATGAGCTGAGCGAGCTCGAACCCGCTGACGCCGGGCATCTTGATGTCGAGCACGATGGCCGCCACGTCGTTCTCGAGCAGGAGACGCAGCGCTCTCTCGGCGTTGTCGGCGCGCAGCAGGCGATACGCGGGATTGTCGAGGATCGACTCCAGCGCGTCGAGGTTCCGCGACTCGTCGTCGACGAGGAGTATGTGGACGGTATCCTGCATCGATCACCCACCCGCGCTCTAGCGATACAGCCAGACGCGGAGCAAAGACAGGAGCTGGTCGGTGTCGACCGGTTTGGCGATGTAGTCGGACGCGCCGGCCTGGAGGCATTTCTCACGGTCACCCTTCATGGCCTTCGCCGTGAGCGCCAGGATGGGCAGGGTGCGGAAGCGCGCGTTCTTGCGGATCTCGCGCATCGTCTCGTAGCCGTCCATCTCGGGCATCATGATGTCCATCAGTACGACGCTCAGCTCCGGCGTGCTCTCGACGATCTCGATCGCCTGCCGTCCGTTCGTCGCGCTCATGACTTCCATCTCCTGGTTCTCGAGGACGGTCGTGAGCGCGAAGATGTTGCGTGCGTCGTCGTCGACGACGAGCACCTTACGGCCGCGCAGCGCGTCGGTCGACCGGTGGAGGCGCTCGATCATCTTGCGCTTGCCCTCGGGAAGATCCGACACGACCCGGTGCAGGAACAGCGAAGTTTCGTCGAGCAAGCGCTCGGGCGACTGCACGTCCTTGAGGACGACACTCTTCGCGACGGTCTGTAGCTGCAGCTCCTCCTCGGCCGAGAGCTCCTTCCCTGTGAACACGACGATCGGGATGTCCTGGAGCTCGGGCTCCGCGCGCAGCTTGTCGAGGAGCTCGAAGCCGGTCATGTCCGGCAGGCGTAGGTCGACGACGCAGCAGTCGTAGCGGCTCCTGCCCAGCATCTCGAGCGCCTCCTTGCCCGTTCCGACCGCGGCGATCTCGATGTCGTCGTGCGCCAGGAGCTCGACGATGCTCTCGCGCTCCAGGCTGTTGTCCTCGATGACGAGCAGCCGCTTCGCGTGCGGTGCGACGTACGACTTGAGCCTATCGAACGCGCTCTCGAGCTCTCCGGTGGTCGCGGGCTTGACGAGATACGCGAATGCGCCGTGCGACAGCCCGTGCTGCCGCTCCTCCTCGACCGAGAGCATCTGCACCGGGATGTGGCGCGTCCGCGCGTCGAGCTTGAGGTTGTTCAGGACCGTCCAGCCGAGCATGTCCGGCAAGAAGACGTCGAGGCTGATCGCCGCGGGCAGATATTCGCGCGCCAGCGCGAGCGCCTGCTGGCCGCGGTTGGCGACGATCGCCTTGAAGCCCTTCGTCCGCGCGATCCCGAGGAGGATCCGCGCGTAGTGGGGGTCGTCCTCGATGATGAGGAGCACGGTATCCCCCTCGCGGATGTCCTCGCGATCGTCGGGCACGGTCTCCTCGATCTTCGCCGCAGAGAGGACCGGCACCGCGCTCGGCGAGTACGCCGAAGTGCCGGCGGACGCAGGCAGCTGCCGGTGCGTCGGCCCGGCGTACGCGAGCGGGAGGTAGAGGGTGAACGTGCTCCCGGCCCCCGGCTTGCTTTGCAAGCGGATCTCGCCGCCGAGCAGGTTCGCGAGCTCGCGGCTGATCGCCAGGCCCAGCCCCGTGCCGCCGTACTTGCGGCTGGTACCGGCGTCGGCTTGCTGGAACGCCTCGAAAATGAGCTTTTGCTTCTCGGGCGCGATCCCGATCCCGGTGTCGGTCACAATGAACGCGATGGCCGACGACGCCGTGCCGAGGACCGGGTGGTCGGTGTTCCAGCCCGCCGTCACCAGTCGAATCGACATGCCGACCGAACCCTGGGCGGTGAACTTGAACGCATTCGACAGGAGGTTCTTCAGGATCTGCTGCAGGCGCTTCGGGTCGCTCACGAGGGCTCGCGGGAGCGAGGCGTCGAGGTCGAGGTTGAAGCCGAGGGCCTTCGTCTCCGCGACGTGGTGGAACATCCGGTGAACGGTGTCGCGGAGGTTGTTGAAGGTGATCTCCTCCGGTTCGACCGTGACCGTCCCGGACTCGATCTTCGACAGGTCGAGGATGTCGTTGATCAGCGCGAGGAGGTCGGTGCCGGCCGAGTGGATGTTCTTCGCGAAGTCGATCTGCTTGGTGGTCAGGTTGCCGCCGAAGTTCTCGGCGAGCTGCTGACCGAGGATGAGGATCGAGTTGAGCGGCGTGCGGAGCTCGTGCGACATGTTCGCGAGAAACTCCGACTTGTACTTGGACGTGAGCGCCAGCTCGGCCGCCTTCTCCTCGAGAGCTCGCCGCGCCTGCTCGACCTCCTTGTTCTTGCGCTCGACCTCTTCGTTCTGCTCGGCGAGCTGCTTGGCCTTGGAGGCCAACTCCTCGTTCGTCTGCTGGAGCTCGATCTGCCGCGTCTGAAGCTCGGTCGTGAGCTGCTGCGACTGCTGCAGGAGGTTCTCCGTGCGCATCGTCGCTTCGATCGTGTTGAGCACGACGCCGATCGACTGCGTCAGCTGATCGAGGAACTGCAGGTGCGTGTCGGTGAACGACCGCAGGGCGGCGAGTTCGATCACCGCCATCGTCTCGCCCTCGAAGAGGACCGGCAGCACGATGACCGCCGTCGGCGGCGCCGCGCCGAGGCTCGAATGAATGCGCGTGTAGTCGGGGGGAACGTCGTTGAGCAGGATGCGCTGCTTCTCCGCCGCGGCCTGGCCCACGAGCCCGACGCCGAGCTGGATGCGGTCGGGCTGGTTCTCGCGCGGCGCGTACGTCGCCAGGAGCCGCAGCGTCTTGGACGCCAGGTCCGGAGTCTCGCCCGGATCGCTGCGCTCCATCTGGTAGATGGTGCCCTGCTGGGCGTCGACCAGCGGAGCGAGCTCCGAAAGGAGCATCCGACCGACGGTGATCAGGTCACGCTGCCCCTGGAGCATGCGCGTGAACTTTGCGAGGTTGGTCTTCAGCCAGTCCTGCTCCTGGTTGCGATCGGTGGTCGCGCGCAGGTTGTCGATCATCGTGTTGATATTGTCTTTGAGCTCCGCGACCTCGCCGCGCGCTTCGACGCGGATCGATCGCGTGAGGTCGCCCTTGGTGACCGCGGTGGCCACATCGGCGATCGCGCGCACCTGGTTCGTCAGGTTCGCCGCGAGCAGGTTCACGTTTCCGGTGAGATCCTTCCATGTCCCGGCGGCGCCGGGCACGTTGGCCTGCCCGCCGAGGCGCCCCTCGACTCCGACCTCGCGCGCGACGTTGGTGACCTGCTCGGAGAACGTCGCCAGCGTGTCGGTCATGTTGTTGATCGTCTCGGCCAGCGCGGCGACCTCGCCCTTCGCCTCGACGGTCAGCTTCTGGCGGAGGTTGCCGTTGGCGACCGCCGTGACCACCTTCACGATCCCGCGCACCTGGTTGGTCAGGTTCGCCGCCATGTAGTTGACCGAGTCGGTCAGGTCCTTCCACGTCCCTGCCACACCCGGGACGTCCGCCTGACCACCGAGCTTCCCCTCGGTGCCCACCTCGCGGGCGACGCGCGTGACCTCCGACGCGAACGACCGCAGCTGGTCGACCATCGTGTTGATCGTGTTCTTCAGCTCGAGGATCTCGCCCTTGACGTCGACCGTGATCTTGCGCGACAAGTCGCCGCGCGCGACGGCCGTCGTCACCTCGGCGATGTTGCGCACCTGCGCGGTGAGGTTCGTCCCCATCGCGTTCACCGAGTCGGTGAGGTCCTTCCATGTGCCCGCGACGCCGGGCACGACCGCCTGCACTCCCAGCCGCCCTTCGGTCCCGACTTCGCGCGCGACGCGCGTCACCTCCGACGCGAACGACCGCAGCTGCTCGACCATCGTGTTGATGGTGTCCTTCAGCTGGAGGATCTCGCCGCGGACGTCGACGGTGATCTTCTTCGAAAGGTCGCCGTTGGCGACGGCGACCGTCACATCAGCGATGTTTCGGACCTGGTTGGTCAGGTTCGACGCCATCGAGTTGACGTTGTCGGTCAGGTCCTTCCACGTCCCCGCGACCCCGGGCACCTGGGCCTGTCCACCCAGCTTCCCTTCGGTGCCGACCTCGCGCGCCACACGCGACACCTCCGACGCGAAGCCGTTGAGCTGATCCACCATCGTGTTGATCGTGTTCTTCAGCTCGAGGATCTCGCCTTTGACGTCGACGGTGATCTTGCGCGACAGGTCCCCCTTCGCGACGGCGGTCGTGACCTCGGCGATGTTGCGCACCTGCCCGGTCAGGTTCGAAGCCATCGAGTTGACGTTGTCCGTCAGGTCCTTCCACGT